>Ga0066256_1004319_pt1 | contig 12771 bp, 9 predicted proteins | sample ThiBio_1000_biof_FD_87107 | JGI IMG/M metagenome (GOLD analysis project Ga0066256, IMG submission 87107) | Wastewater bioreactor microbial communities from Cape Town, South Africa - Thiocy_expt_1000_biof (version 2) | ecosystem: Engineered > Bioreactor > Thiocyanate-remediating >...
GTCGTTCCCGACGACCAGCTTTCGCTGGCGATCGGCCGTCGCGGCCAGAACGCGCGCCTGGCATCGCAGCTCACCGGCTGGGACATCGACATCCTGACCGAGGCCGAGGAATCCGAGCGCCGCCAGAAGGAGTTCGTGGAGCGTTCCACGCTGTTCATGGAAGCCCTCGACGTCGACGAGATGGTCGGCCAGGTGCGGGCCTCCGAAGGCTTCACCAGCGTCGAGGAAGCCGCCTATGTCGACTCGGGCGAAATCGCCTCGATCGACGGTTTCGACGAGGATACGGCATCGGAGATCCAGACCCGTGCCCGCGAGTACCTCGAGAAGATCGAGGCCGAGCACGATGCCAAGCGCAAGGCGCTCGGTGTGAAGGACGAACTGCGTGAAATCCCAGGCATCACCACCGCCATGATGGTGACGCTCGGCGAGGACGGCGTGAAGACGATCGAGGATTTCGCCGGCTATGCCGCCGACGACCTGATCGGCTGGAAGGAGCGCAAGGACGGCGAGACCAAGGTCTATCCGGGCGTGCTGGCCAGCCACGGCGTTTCGCGCGCCGATGCCGAGCAGATGGTCCTTGCCGCTCGCCTGAAGGCCGGCTGGATTTCCGAGGACGAGCTCGCAGCCGAAGCAGCTTCGGCCGACGAAGCCGTTGGTGCGTGAGGTGAAACCGCATCGCACAAAACCCGCCCTTGGACGAGATGAACGATCGCACTTGCATCGTTACGCGCAGGCAGGCCGAACCGGATGAACTGATCCGGTTCGTCGTCGGCCCGGATTCGGCCGTCGTTCCGGACATCAAGAGAAATCTGCCCGGCCGTGGTTGCTGGGTCACCGCCGATCGCCTACATATCGACAAGGCAGCGGCGAAGAACCTGTTCGCCCGTGCATTCAAGGCGCAGGTTACCGTTCCCGGCAATCTCGGCGACATGGTCGACGGGCTGCTTTCCAGATCCGCCCTGGGCATGTTGGGCCTTGCCCGCAAGGCCGGCGAAGTCGTTCTTGGCGCGGCCAAGGTCGAGGGCGCGGTGCGCGACGGGCAGGCACTGCTGGTGCTGCATGCGATCGAAGCCGCGGAAGACGGCGTCCGCAAGATCAGTCAGGCGCGGCGCGCTACCGTCCATCTCGGCGGCCCCGCCACCCTTGCCTACAAACTTTTCCCCGAGGCCGAGTTGAGCTTGGCATTGGGGGGTACAAATGTGATACATGCTGCCGTTCTCGCCGGAGACGCGGGCAGGGCGGTCCAGAAGCGCATGATGGCGCTCGACCGATATCGGGGCGGTACCCCGGACGATCTGGCAATGCTTGCGGCCATTGCTGACGAAGATGATGCCGCAGAGGATATGGAATGAGCGATACGAAATCGGGCGACGACAAGACGCTGAGCGTTACGCCAAAGAAGACTTTGACGCTGAAGCGGCCCGGCACCGAACAGGGCACCGTGCGCCAGAACTTCTCGCACGGCCGTACGAAGTCGGTCGTCGTCGAGACCAAGAAGCGCAAGTTCTCCATGCCTGGCGACAGGCCGGAGCCGGCTGCCCCCGTGTCGGTCTTCACGCCGAAGCCGGCCGCGGCCGCGCCTCAGGCTCCCGCGCCGGCCGCACCGGTTGCGCCGCCCCCACCTCCGCGGCCCGCTCCCCAGCCGGTCGAGCGCAGCGGCATGGTGCTGAACGAATTGTCGCGTGGCGAGATGGAAGCCCGCCGGCGTGCCCTTGAAGGGTCGAAGGCCCGCGAGGTCGAGGACCGCCAGCGCGCCGCCGAGGAAGCCAAGCGTCGCGCCGAGGAAGAAGAACGCCGCCGTCGTGAGCGTGACGACTCCGCGCGCCGCCAGGCGGAAGAGGAAGCACGCCTGCAGGCCGAGGCCGAGTCGCGCCGCCGCGCCGAGGAAGAGGCGCGCCGTCGCGCTCCCCAGGCGGCCGACCTCGCTACCGCCGAGGAAGAGGAAGAAGCCAAGCCGAGGCGGGACAGCCCCGGCAGCCCCGCCAGCACGCCGGATCGCCGGCTGGCCACGCCCGCGGAGGCGCGTCCGGCCAAGCCGACCAAGGGCGAGGAAGATCGTCGGCGCGGCAAGCTCACGCTGAACTCCGCCCTGTCGGACGAGGACGCGCGGGCCCGCTCGCTGTCGTCGATGCGTCGCCGCCAAGAGAAGTTCAAGCGCGCGATGCACAACGAGCCGCGCGAGAAAGTGATGCGTGAAGTGATCCTGCCCGAGACCATCACCGTTCAGGAACTTGCCCAGCGCATGTCCGAGCGGGCGGTGGACGTCGTCAAGTATTTCATGAAGCAGGGCCAGATCCTCAAGCCGGGCGACGTCATCGACGCCGACACGGCCGAACTCGTGGCCAGCGAATTCGGCCATACGGTTCGCCGCGTCGCCGAATCCGACATCGAGGAAGGCCTGTTCAACATCGCCGACCGGCCCGAGGATCTCGTGTCGCGCCCGCCGGTCGTGACCATCATGGGGCACGTCGACCACGGCAAGACCTCGCTGCTCGATGCCATCCGCCATGCCAACGTGGCATCCGGGGAAGCCGGCGGCATCACCCAGCATATCGGCGCCTACCAGGTCGAGAGGAACGGTCAGAAGATCACCTTCATCGACACGCCCGGCCACGCCGCCTTCACGGCGATGCGCGCCCGTGGCGCGCAGGCCACCGACATCGCCATTCTGGTGGTGGCTGCCGACGATAGCGTGATGCCGCAGACGATCGAGTCCATCAACCACGCCAAGGCGGCCGGTGTGCCGATCATCGTTGCGATCAACAAGATCGACAAGCACGATGCCAACCCGCAGAAGGTTCGGACTGAACTGCTGCGCCATGAGGTGTTCGTCGAATCGATGGGCGGCGAGGTGCTGGACGTCGAGGTTTCGGCAACCAAGGGAACCGGTCTCGACAAGCTTCTCGAGGCGATCCTGCTGCAGGCCGAAATCCTCGACCTGAAGGCAAATCCCGACCGTACCGCGGAAGGCGTGGTCATCGAGGCGCAGCTCGACAAGGGCCGTGGCCCGGTCGCGACGGTGCTGGTGCAGACCGGTACGCTGATGCCGGGCGACATCCTTGTCGCCGGCAACGAGTGGGGCCGCGTGCGCGCGCTGGTCGACGACCATGGCAACCACGTCCAGGAGGCGCCGCCGGCCATGCCGGTCGAGGTGCTCGGCCTGCAGGGCACGCCTCTGGCTGGCGACCGTTTCGCTGTCGTCAACAACGAGGCCCGCGCCCGCGAGATCACCGAGTATCGCCAGCGTCTGGCCCGCGACAAGGCGGTGGCCAAGCATGCCGGCCAGCGCGGTTCGCTCGAACAGATGATGTCGCAGTTGCAGACCAGCGGCCTCAAGGAGTTCCCGCTGGTCATCAAGGGCGACGTGCAGGGTTCGATCGAGGCGATCAGGGCCGCTCTCGAAGCTCTCGGCAACGACGAGGTGCGCGTGCGCATCGTCCACGCCGGCGCCGGCGGCATCACCGAAACCGACGTGTCGCTGGCCGAAACCTCGGGTGCGGCAATCATCGGCTTCAACGTGCGCGCCAATGCGCAGGCCCGTACCGCGGCAGCCGCCGCCGACATCGAAATCCGCTACTACTCGATCATCTACAACCTCGTGGATGACGTGAAGGCGGCGCTGTCGGGCATGCTGTCGCCGGAACGCCGCGAGACCTTCATAGGCAATGCCGAGATCCTCGAGATCTTCGACATCAGCAAGATCGGCAAGATCGCCGGCTGCCGTGTCACCGAAGGCAAAGTCGAGCGCGGCGCGGGCGTACGCCTGATCCGCGACAACGTGGTCGTCCACGAAGGCACGCTGAAGACGCTCAAGCGCTTCAAGGACGAAGTGTCCGAAGTGCCGGGCGGCCAGGAATGCGGCATGGCCTTCCAGAACTACGAGGACATGCGCGTCGGCGACGTCATCGAGTGCTTCCGCATCGAGATGGTGACCAGGACGCTGTAAGGTTCGGGCTGCCGATGGAGATTGGCTATACGCCGAACTATGAGGAGTCCGTCATTGCGGGTCGCGCGGCGACCCGCAATGTCTTGAGCTTCTGGCAGCGTTACTGGTGTTGGCCAGTTTATCTGCTGCTGGGCGTATTCTTGGGCTGGTTCTTCGGCTGGTCATGGGCCCATTTGGGTCGTTCCATGGGCAAGGCCGGCGGACTTGCTGCGTCAGCATCGATAGCGTTCGCACTGTACGTTGTCGGCGCAAGGCTCATTATGGGCCTTGTGCGACGTTTGGGAGTTCGCTGGTTAAAGAAGCGAAGGCCCGAAACTGCTGTCGTCTTTTCCATCGAGGCCGATGGGTTGCAGTGGAAGAGCGCCCACAGTCTGACAAGACTGGGTTTTCAGGACATCGATCAGATGTATGAGACGGAGAAACTGGTAGGTTTTGTTTCTGCGGCTTGGGCTCCTTACGTGCCAAAGCGGGTGTTCGGCGCTCCCGACGAAAGTCGAACATTTGTCAGGAACGTGTTTCAACGGCTCACCGAAGACGCAAAACAGCGTTCACTCAAGCAAAACTCGATACGCGTTGCTGTATCCGGATAGTCGGACCGTCAACTCGATCTCGCTACGGCAGTCTGGACAAGAAAAATGAAAACCACCACATCTGGTCCCTCCCAGCGCATGCTGCGCGTCGGCGAGCAGGTGCGCCACGCGCTCTCGGAGACGCTGCAGCGCGGCGAGATCATCGATCCGGTCATCGAGAACAGCGTCGTTTCGATCTCCGAGGTGCGCATGTCGCCTGATCTCAAGATCGCCACCGCTTTCGTCTCGCCGCTCGGCGCCGGCGATGCCGGTGTCGTCATCGAGGCGCTCAACAAGCACGCGAAATTCATCCGCGGCCGCGTCTCCGGCGCGCTCAGGCAGATGAAGTACATGCCGGAGTTTCGCTTCCGGCTGGACACGTCTTTCGACAATTTCGCCAGGATCAACGAACTGCTGAAGTCCCCCGAAGTCGCGCGCGATCTCGGTCCCGACGATCAGAACAACGACAAGGACGAGGAATAAGTGGGGCGTAGGGGTAAGAAGAAGGGACGGCCGGTTTCCGGCTGGGTCGTGCTGGACAAGCCGGTTGGCATGGGCTCGACCGAGGCCGTCTCCAAGATCAAGTGGCTCTATCAGGCGGAGAAGGCCGGCCATGCCGGCACGCTCGACCCACTGGCTTCAGGCATGCTGCCGATCGCGCTCGGCGAGGCGACCAAGACCGTGCCTTACGTGCAGGATGGCGCCAAGGTCTACCGCTTCACCGTCGCCTGGGGCGAGGAGCGCTCGACCGACGATCTCGAGGGGCCGGTCACGAAAAGCTCCGACCTTCGCCCGTCGGAAGCGCAGGTGAAGGCGCTGCTGCCGAAATACATCGGCGTCATCATGCAGACGCCGCCGCAATTCTCTGCCATCAAGATCGCCGGCGAGCGCGCCTATGACCTCGCTCGCGAGGGCGAGACGGTCGACATTCCCGTCCGCGAGATCGAGGTCGGCCGCCTGGAGGTCGTCGAGCACAATGCCGATGGCAGCGTCTTCGAGATCGAGTGTGGCAAGGGCACCTATGTCCGGTCGCTGGCACGCGATATGGGCCGTGATCTCGGGTGCTTCGGTCACATCAGCCACTTGCGCCGGATCGAGGTCGAGCCCTTCACGCCGGAGGATTTCGTCACCATCGCCGAACTCGAGGCCGCCCGCTTCGGCGCTGGAAAAGAGGATGGCGATGAGGCCGGAGAGGACGCGGATATTCCCGTCGACTTCGCCGCGATCGATGCGCTGCTGGTCGATACGGTGGTGGCCCTCGACTGCCTGCCGCAGGTCCAGGTGAGCGACGACGCCGCGGCCAGGATACGCCTCGGCAACCCCGTCATCATCCGTGGCCGCGACGCGCCGGTCGAGGCGGAGGAAGCCTGCGCGACCGCGCGCGGCCGCCTGGTCGCCATCGGCGCCATCGAGCAGGGCATGTTCAAGCCGAAGCGCGTTTTCGTCGGCTAGAGCATTCTGCAGCCAAATGGAAACATTTTGGCGTCGCATAAATGCGGCAAAAACAAATAGATAGAGCGGTTCCGACGTTTCCATTTCAACCGGAACCGCTCTAGGGTGGCCGTGTCGATGACCGCGGTGCCGGGGGACTGATGGGCAAGTCTGAGACGATCGGGATGCGCGCGCGGCGGAGAAGCAAGCGATCGCCGATCGGCGCGTCACCCGGCACGCTGATCGCCGACCCGGCGGCGCGGCGCAGCGAACTGAGGCTGACGCTGATCTCGCCCGAGCGGTCGAGGACCATCGAGCAGGCCAGCATAGACGACGTCCATGCCAACCGCGACAGATGGCCGATCCTCTGGCTCGACTGCACGGGGCTCGCCAATGTCGATCTCATTGCCGGGATAGGGCGCATCTTCAACCTGCATCCCCTGGCGCTGGAGGATGTCGTCAACACCGGCCAGCGCCCGAAGGTGGACTTCTTCGAGGACCACGCCTTCATCGTCGTCAAGATGATCGACGATGCCGCGACGCATCGCTACGAGCAGATCTCGCTTTTCCTGGGCGGCAACTTCATAGTCACCTTCCAGGAGCGGGAGGGCGATCCCTTCGATCCGGTGCGCAAGCGCATCGAAAGCTCGGCGCCCAACCGGCTGCGCACCCGCGGCGCCGACTATCTCGCCTATGCGCTGATCGATGCGATCGTCGACAGCTATTTCCCGCCGATCGAGGCGGCTGGCGACATCGTCGATGGCATCGAGGACGAGATGCTGCACAAGGCGCACAAGCACCAGATGCGCCAGCTTCACGAACTGCGTCGCGACGCCAATGTGCTGAAGGGCGTGCTGTGGCCCATGCGCGACGCGCTCGCGACGCTGATCCGCAACGACGCCCCGTTCGTGAAGGCCGAGACCAAGATATTCCTCAACGATACGCTCGACCATTCGCTGCGCCAGATCGAATTGGTCGAAACCCAGCGCGACATGCTGACGGGGCTGATCGAAATGCACCTGTCGCTGATGCAGGCGCGCACCAACGACGTCATCTCCTACCTGACCATCGTCTCGGTGATCTTCATGCCGCTCACCTTCCTGGTCGGGGTCTGGGGCATGAACTTCGACCCGGCGGCCTCGCCCTGGAACATGCCGGAGCTGAAGGCCTATTACGGCTATCCGTCCGCGCTGCTGTTCATGGTGCTGGTCGCCGCCGGGCTGATCGCCTTCTTCAAATGGAAGAGGTGGCTCTGAAGGTCGGCGAAGCAAGGTGCGGGGCTGGCGCGCGATGCGTCTGGACGCGTTCGGGTCAGTCGCTCTATCCGTTTGATTTGGCCGCATTTGTGCGGCGCCAGCCTGCTCAACATGGCTGCGGAGGTTCCAGAAAGCCGGCTTGTGAATTGGGCTGGCGTTTTTTCCGGAATTGCACTATATGCGCCGCAGCATCGCGCGTATGCGCGTTGCTTGCACCGGCCCCTGCTGGACGACATCCCGGCTGAGGGCGACCCGTTTCCTCGAACAGATAAGGAAAAACACGATGTCGGTTACTCCCGAACGCAAGAAGGAATTGATGGCTGAATTCGCGACCGCGAAGGGCGATACCGGATCCCCGGAAGTCCAGGTTGCCATTCTTTCCGAGCGTATCAAGAACCTGACCGAGCACTTCAAGGACCACAAGAAGGACAATCACTCCCGTCGTGGCCTGCTTGCTCTGGTTTCCCAGCGTCGCAGCCTGCTTGACTACCTCAAGCGCAAGGACGACGCACGCTATCAGTCGCTGATCGAGAAGCTCGGTCTGCGCCGTTGACGAATCGACCGGCGGGCTCCCAGGGGCCCGCCGGTCGCGCATTCGAGTGCCGGTTCGCCGTGCCGCTCGTCTGTGGAAATGGGGCGCGCCATAGAGTCTAAAGCAGCGCCCGAGAGTTTGAATTTGCGCGTGATGCGCTTTTGAAGGCCCAGGGCTTTCAAGATCATGCGCAAGGCCGGTCGTATCGACCGGCGAGACCCGGTTTCGCGACGGCGGAGGGCCGTTAGAAGCCGCCCATGGACGGTCATGGGGCAGGATTGCAGGACGCTCGCGCGGCCGCCGCGCCGCAGTCGAACCGAGCTTCCCGTTGTCTTGCCCGTGGCTGCCCGAGAAAGGAAGCAGGGAAAGTACGTCCGCGCACCGACAGATGGCGCGGCACTTTTCCGCATATGAAGGACAAGACATGTTCAATCACCACAAGGTGGAAATCGAGTGGGGCGGCCGGCCGCTCATCCTGGAAACCGGCAAGATCGCCCGCCAAGCCGACGGCGCCGTGCTCGCGACCTACGGCGAGACCGTGGTCCTCGCCACCGTCGTTTCGATGAAGGAGCCGAAGCCCGGCCTCGATTTCTTCCCGCTGACCGTCAACTATCAGGAAAAGACCTACGCGGCCGGCAAGATCCCCGGCGGCTATTTCAAGCGTGAAGGCCGTCCGAGCGAGAAGGAAACGCTGGTTTCCCGCCTGATCGACCGCCCGATCCGTCCGCTCTTCGCCGACGGCTACAAGAACGACACCCAGATCGTCGTCACCGTCGTCCAGCACGACCTCGAGAACGATCCGGACATTCTCTCCATCGTTGCCACCTCGGCCGCGCTCACCCTGTCGGGCGTGCCGTTCATGGGCCCGATCGGCGGCGCCCGCGTCGGCTACATCAATGGCGAATACGTGCTCAACCCGCACATCGACGAGATGCAGGAATCCAAGCTCGACCTCGTCGTCGCCGGCACCACCGATGCCGTTCTTATGGTGGAATCCGAAGCCAAGGAACTCAGCGAGGAGCTGATGCTCGGCGCTGTCATGTTCGGCCACAAGGGCTTCCAGCCGGTGATCGACGCGATCATCAAGCTGGCCGAGGTCGCCGCCAAGGATCCGCGCGACTTCACCGCGCCGGACTACTCCGAACTGGAAGGCGAGATGCTGAAGATCGTCGGCGACGAACTTCGCGAAGCCTACAAGATCACCGACAAGCAGAAGCGTTACGCCGCCGTCGACGCCGTCAAGGCGAAGGTCAAGGCTGCCTTCGCTCCGGCCGAAGGCGAAGAGGCCAAGTATGCCTCCGAGCAGATCGGGAGCGTGTTCAAGGAACTCCAGGCCAAGGTCGTGCGCTGGAACATCCTCGACACCGGCTCGCGCATCGACGGCCGTGACCTGAAGACGGTCCGCAAGATCGTCTCCGAAGTCGGCGTCCTGCCGCGCACGCATGGTTCGGCGCTGTTCACCCGCGGCGAGACGCAGGCGCTGGTCGTCGCCACGCTCGGCACCGGCGAGGACGAGCAGTATGTCGACTCGCTGACCGGCATGTACAAGGAGAAGTTCCTCCTTCACTACAACTTCCCTCCCTATTCCGTCGGCGAAACCGGCCGTATGGGGTCGCCCGGCCGCCGCGAAATCGGCCACGGCAAGCTCGCCTGGCGCGCCATTCGCCCGATGCTGCCGACCGCTGACCAGTTCCCCTACACGCTGCGCGTCGTCTCGGAGATCACCGAGTCCAACGGCTCGTCCTCTATGGCGACTGTCTGCGGCACCTCGCTGGCGTTGATGGATGCCGGCGTGCCGCTGGCAAAGCCGGGTGCCGGCATCGCCCTGGGCCTGATCAAGGAAGGTGAGCGTTTCGCCGTGCTCTCCGACATTCTCGGTGACCAGGATCATCTCGGCCACATGGACTTCAAGGTCGCCGGCACCGCCAATGGCGTCACGTCGCTGCAGATGGACATCAAGATCGACGGCATCACCGAGGAGATCATGCAGATCGCTCTTGGCCAGGCCAAGGACGGCCGTCTGCACATCCTCGGCGAGATGGCTCATGCGCTCTCCGGCGCCCGCGCCGAGCTCGGCGAGTTCGCGCCGCGCATCGAGGTCATGCACATCCCGACCGACAAGATCCGCGACGTCATCGGTTCCGGCGGCAAGGTCATCCGCGAGATCGTCGAGAAGACCGGCGCCAAGATCAACATCGAGGACGACGGCACGATCAAGATCGCTTCCGCCAACGCCAAGGAGATCGAGGCGGCGCGCAAGTGGATCCACACCATCGTCGCCGAGCCGGAAGTGGGCGAGATCTACGAGGGCACGGTCGTCAAGACCGCCGACTTCGGCGCCTTCGTCAACTTCTTCGGTCCGCGTGACGGCCTCGTGCACATCTCGCAGCTTGCCAACGACCGCGTCGCCAAGACGTCCGATGTCGTCAAGGAAGGTGACAAGGTGTGGGTGAAGCTGATGGGCTTCGACGAGCGCGGCAAGGTTCGCCTGTCGATGAAGGTCGTCGACCAGGCCACCGGCAAGGAAATCGTCCGCGAGAAGAAGGCCGAAGGCGAGGAAACCGCCGCCTGAGTGGCCTGAAACGGTAATCGAGACGGGCGCGGCGCAGGTCGCGCCCGTTTTCGTTTGGAGCGTGAGGCATGATCTTGTCCGAAAAGTCGGGCAACTTTTCGGGACCATGCCCCTGGGGAGCCGGATAAATGGCCGCGGAGCCGCTCAAGACGTTGTTTCATCCTTTCGAGGCCGAGGCGCTGCCCTTGCCGCGAAAGGACGCCCGCATCCTTTTCCTGGGTGCCGAACCCGGCTTCCGACTGCCTCGCGATTTCGATGCGGCACTCCATCTGGTGCAGGGTTTCCGGCCGCATTTCAGTGCCTTGCAGGCATCCGGCTACACGGTCACGCCACGGGTGGAGGGTTCCGGCTACGAGGCCGCCCTCGTGCTCTCCGGCCGCCATCGTGGCCAGAACGAGATGCGCATCGCCCAGGCGATCGAATGTGTGACGCCGGGCGGCCTGATCGTGGTGGCGGGCAGCAAGGACGACGGCATCGACAGCCTGCGCAAACGCATCAACGCGCTGGCGCCGCTGGAGGGCCATCTGCCGAAACATCACGGCGTGGCATTCTGGCTCCGTTCGGTCGGGCCGTCAGTCGCTGAAGCGCTGCGCGGCGCCAATCCCGCGGTCACGGTCGACGGGCGCTTCCACACCGCGCCGGGCATGTTCTCCTTCGACCGTATCGATGCCGGCTCGAAGTTTCTGGCCGCGCATCTGCCGGGCGACCTCAGGGGCAATGTGGCCGACTTCTGCGCGGGCTGGGGCTATCTGGCCGCGGAGATCGCGGCGCGCTCCCCGGATCTCGCCGGGCTGGATCTTTTCGAGGCGGATTTCGAGGCCCTGGAAGCGGCCAGGCTCAACGTCCGCCCGGGCGCCCTCGAACCGCGCTTCTTCTGGACCGATCTTCTGACGGAAACCGTCGAACGGCGCTACGACACGATCGTCATGAACCCGCCCTTTCACAGCAGCCGCGCGGCCGAGCCGGAGATCGGAGCCGGCATGATCCGGGCCGCATCCAGGGCGTTGAAGCCCGGCGGGAAGCTGTTCATGGTCGCGAACCGCCAACTGCCATACGAGCAGGTGCTTGCGGCCGCCTTCTCCAGCCATGTCGAGATCGCCCGCGATGGCGCCTTCAAGGTGTTTTCGGCGCGCCGCTAGGCTGGGTGAGCAGCGTTCAGTGCGCGTTGGCGACCAGCTTTTCCCGTGAGCCAGGAGCCGCGGACTGACCGGCGCTGATCTTGAGCGGGGCAGGGCGGCCGAAAAGGTAGCCTTGCGCGACCTCGCAACCGGCGGCACGAAGCAGCGTCGCCTGGTTCTCCGTCTCGACACCCTCGGCGATGATGCCCACGCCCAGCGCGCGCGAAAGGCCGACGATGGTCGACACGACGGCGCCCGAACTGGTGTCGGTGTCGATGCGGCTGACGAAGGAACGGTCGATCTTCAGCTTGCCGAACGAAAAATCGATCAGGTAGCTGAGGTTCGAGTAGCCGGTGCCGAAATCGTCGACGGCCACCGAAATGCCCATCTCGGCAAGCTCGCGCAGGATGGCCGCAGCGCGGTCGCGATCCTGCATCATGGCCGTTTCGGTCAGCTCCAGCTCCAGGCGGGACGGCTTCATGCCGGTTCGCTTCATCGTCTCCCGCACCGTGCCGACGAAATCCTTGGTCATGAACTGCACGGGAGAGATGTTGACGGCCACGAAGCAATCGTCGGGCAGGTGGCGCGCGTCGCTGCAGGCCTTGCGCAGCACCCATTCACCGATCGGCACGATCATGCCGGTTTCCTCGGCGATCGGGATGAACTCCGTCGGCCGGATCATGCCCCGCTCCGGGTGCTTCCAGCGGATGAGTGCCTCGTAGCCGATCACGCGACCGGTCCGGAGGTCGAGCCGCGGCTGGGAGTGGAGGGCGAAGTCGCCCCTGTCGAAAGCCGCATGCAGCTCGGATTCGACCCATTGGCGATGTTCGGCGACGAGGCCCATATCGGCATGGAACACCGACCAGTTGCCGACGCCGGCGGCGCGTGCGTTCTGCAGCGCAAGGTTGGAGCGCCGGAGAACAAGGACCGGGTCGACGCCGTCCTTCGGCATTGCCACGATGCCCACCGACAGGCTGACCGACTGCTGGTGGGAAACGAGCTGGTAAGGCTCCATCAGTTCGTTGATGAGGGTTTCGACCGTCTTTTCCATCGAACCCCTGATGGCGCGGTCGGGCAGCAGCACGGCAAACTCGCCGGCGCCGATGCGTCCCATCACCACATCCTTCGGCATCTGCGCGCGCAGCCGCTTGGCGAAGGCGCGGATGAGGCTGTCGCCATGGCTGTAGCCGATGGCATCGTTGATGTGCTTGAAACGGTCGATGTCGATATCGATGAGATAGACCGGCTCTCCGGTCTTGATGGTGGCACAGGCGGCGTCGGCGATCTTGCCGACCATGGCCGGGCGCGACCGCAGGCCCGACAGCTTGTCGAATAGGGTTTCCTGGA
>Ga0066256_1004320_pt1 | contig 12769 bp, 5 predicted proteins | sample ThiBio_1000_biof_FD_87107 | JGI IMG/M metagenome (GOLD analysis project Ga0066256, IMG submission 87107) | Wastewater bioreactor microbial communities from Cape Town, South Africa - Thiocy_expt_1000_biof (version 2) | ecosystem: Engineered > Bioreactor > Thiocyanate-remediating >...
GCGCGCCGCTGGCACGGGAGGTGAGTCTGGGCTTCGACGCCTCCAACCTACCGGCGGTGGGCACGTTTGCGCCGCACATCCCGGTGCCCGGGTTCCCGACCGTGGGCGGCGTGGCGCTGGTGCCATACGCCCCAGGGAACAAGGCCAGTGCTGGCGGCGGCGGCGGCGGAGGTGCCAGCGCGCGACCAGCCGCAGGCGGCGTGGGTGGCGGGCATGAGGCAGGCGCGGCAGGCCTGGCAGGTGTAGGCGCCGCCGGTGCCGGTGGCGGCGGCGTGGAAGGCGGTGCGGGCGGCGTGCCAGGTGGCGTGGTGGAGGAGGACGACGGCGGCCACTTCTGCATCTGCGGCAAGGGCAGCTTTGGTGAAATGATTGGGTGCGACAACGACGACTGCGAGCGCCAGTGGTTCCACCTTGCTTGCGTCAACCTGCGGGCCGCGCCCTCCGGCAAGTGGTACTGCCCGCTGTGCCGCGCCAAGAAGGCGGCCGCCAAGGGGCGGAGATAATTAGTAATCTGTGTGACACACGCACATTTGAATATACACCGGGCCGGTGGTGCTTCACCACTCCACGGGCCGCGGCCGCACATCAATACACATGCTAATTATCATCATACATGTTGTCGTATGTACACACAGCAGGGGTCGAATCTACCGGTGGACTTGGTGGTGACGCAGCCTCCAAACAATGCCGCTATTGTTCTAATACCATGATTGTACCGCTACGCGCCCTGCCGCCGCAGGTTGGTGGCGGGCAGGGGCGCGGAGGGTGGCGTCACAACAGGCGCCGACGGGCGCACGCAGGTGGTGGGGGTGCGCGCACGCACGATGCACTCGGTGTACGCCGCAACGCCAGGCGGCAGGTCACTGACTCCCGGCGCCCGGAGCGCTACCGCACGAGACGACAGGGTGGCCGGTGCAGGGCGCACACGGTCCGGCATGTGCGCAGCCAGGTAGGCGCCCATGGTGGTGGCATCGGTAAAGTCGGGCACGCCGCGTGCTACCTCAAGCAGCGGCAGGCCGCCGTGTGCGGCCTCTATGGCCGCCACGGTGGCGTTGTACACATCGCGCGGGAAGATGGACGGCCAGACCACCGCCGTCTCCAGCTCCACCTGCTCACGCAGCAGCGCGCTGGCAGCAGCAACCAGCCGGCGACCGGCAGGCAGCCAGGTGGATGTGTTGCGCGCGAACTGGTAGATCACACCGCGGGCGCCACCGCCGGCGGGCAGCAGGTCGGTGAGGTTGGTTACTGGTGCCACCACCGCGTGGTCGGCGGCCAGGTGTAGGAAGTAGTCGGCATCGCTGGCGCGCGGCGCGTGCAGGCGGTCGTAGGCCTGTGCCTGCATGCTGGCGGTGTTGCGGCCCGTGCTGGGCCACACGGGCGGCAGGGGGCGCAACACAATGGGCAAGGATGTTAGATGCGGCAGGTACGACGAGAAGAAGGCGTCCTCCTCTGCGCTGTACGCAATAATGACGCGCCGATACAGTGCCGGCGACACGTGCGCCGCCAGTGTACGCAGCGCCAGCGTCAACCAAGCGGCGTCGCCGTACCACGTACGAATGAAGATGTCAATGACGGGCGGCGAGCGGGGGACACGCCAGGGCGGCGGCGGCGGTGGCGCCGGGAGGCGTGGCGGCGGCGGCCGCACCACTCCTTGCCGCGGCGGCGCCGCCGCAGCGGGCACTGGCAGCACTGGTGGCGGAGGCGGCAGGGGCGGGCAAACCGTCATGTCGTCCGCCTGCAGCAGGCACTCCTGCAGCAGCGCCACGCCCGGGGTGTAACCTTCGGATGGCGGGGGGTGCAGCAGCGTGCGACGTGGCGCAGCAGGTCCCAATACCCATCGCGCGCCCGCAGGGTGCGTCGCCACCATGTGCGCGCCCAGCAGCGTGTACGGGTCTGCACCGGGGGCCACAGCTGCCAGCACACCCGTCAGCCGCACAGAAACCACCGCGTGCCGGTCCAGCAGGGCGCGTGACGCGCGCGCGTGGGCATCACGCGGGAACACGTGTGGTGGCCCGCCCGCTGCAACATCCACCACCGCTTGCGCGCCCGCCTCTGGCCCCATCAGGTCCTCTAGCGCGCCACGCCGTGCAGCGGCGGCGGCACTCACATCAGTGTCGTCGCCGGCCAGCGTGACGGCGCCCGTGTCACTAACAAACACGTCTGCCGCCTCCACCGCGCGCGACCACATCGCGCCGGGCGGGATGTGCACCAGGTAGTCAGCGCCCAGTGCATACAGGTGCGCCTGCAGGATGGTGGCGGTGGCAAGCACCTCCGGCGGCACGTCATCCGACGTTGACACCGGCACCTGCACCACAAACGCCGGCAGGAAGCGCAGAATGGACTCAAACGCGGCAGAGGACGCCATGGGGTACGCCACCACCACCTGCCGCAGCGTGCCCAGATTGGACGCCCGCCGGCTCCCACCTGCCGCAGGGCCGCCACGCACCGCCCACTGCTCGCAGCTGCGCAGCGTGTTAATCAGCAGCGGCAGCTCCGCCTCCGTCGCATAGATGAAGGCGTCTATCACGGGTGGGTTGTGCGGCTCCCAGCGCTCTGCCGGGTCTGGCGGCCGTGGTGGCGCAAGCACTAGCGCCGCGCCGTCGCGCCCCGCCGCCTCCAGTGCACTCGCCGGCAGCGCGTTGGGGTCAATGACGGGCAGCGCTCCCCACTCTATCGGTTTGCCGCGCGCCGCTGGCTGTGCTATGGGTGACGGTGGCGGCGGTAGCGCGGCACGCGCCGCCTCCTCCGCGGCGGCTGCTGCAGCTGCAGCCGCCACAGCGATTCCAATTAGATCACTTGCCAGCGCCACGTCGCGATGTCGTTCTTCCCACTGCTGCACCCACACGATCACACCCACCACCACGAGTGCCATCGCCGCCCACCCTATTGCCGCCCGCCGCGCCTCCCATGCCGGGCGACGGGGCAGCAGCGCAAGCGGCGGCCGCGTCGCAAACGTGGCCGACGCGCCATGCAGCACACCCCACCGCGCCCTGTGTGCCGCCATGTTGGGGTGGGGGGGTGGGCAGCAGCGTCACGCCACGTGTTTGGTTACCGGTACACCACCGCCGCCATACGATGGTGTCAGCAGTAGCAGTGGTCGTTGTGAGCAGGGCTGCCGGTGTTCTACTTGCTGCTGCTTGTCTATCTGCCTCCAAAATGCAGCGACTATTAGAATATAACCAATGCAAAACTGTGTTGTTGTGTGCAATGCTGCCCTTATCAAATGTATGCACGGCCCAGCCACGACCATCATCGCTGCGCTGCTGCCGTCTTGAACAACGACCAACGCCTGCTGCACCGTCACCAACGCCTGCTGCACCGTCGTGACAGGGCAGAGGGTCTGACAGCCGTACTGGCAATGCCCGTACCAACCAAGGATATTGCAAATATCGTGTGATATTTAACCCCATTGTATTATTGTACAGTAAACAACTGATTCTGATCATTGCTTGCCGCGGGCGCTCGCCCTTTGTTGCGGCGTCGTTGCTGTATTTAGTTTCCCTGGTACCGGTACATCTGGCAGGGCACGGAGACATACCTGCCCCATGTGCGCGGGTGACGGCAGCAACAAGTTAGGGCAGCAGCGCGGTAGTGTCGCCGCGCTGTTGTGACCAACAGTTGGGAATGAGGCCGCCAGATGCGATGTTGCTGGTGCGGGGCGCCGCGCCCATCCGCGGTGGCGGGCGGCAACGAGCCAGTGCGGCTGCCCCCCTGCGCGGCAGCGCAGCGCTACCCACACCGCTGGCAATGGCTCCAGTTGCAACGGCGCCGACCGCACGACAATCCAGCGCGCTGTCAATATGCTGCATTGCTCTGGCGTGCATGGCTACTGCGTGTGCTGGCGCAATGGGTTCCCTCGTGTGGCGCGTCTCCAGGCCGACGCGTAGCGTGGGGGCACGCGCAGCGCGGTTGCAGGCGCTAGGGCAGGACGGCGGTATGATTCCACCAACCCCCCCGCCGCACGCGTTGTTTAGCGATTACCGGTATGACGAGGAAAAGCAAATGCATGTGGGAACAACAGATGTGGCCGCGGTGCTGCGCGACGCTGGCGTGAAGACGCCGCTGTTGACAGCGGCGGCGAGTTCGGGTGCGTTTGCAGCTGCCACGGTGTCAATAGCAGCGCAGGCGAGCGCGTCGCTGTACAGCATCACGCCCGCTGACTGTGACGGCGCGGCCATGCGCACTGAGATGATGCCGCCGCGGCACCCGAGGGAGCGGCGACTGGTGGTGCTGAGCTGCGGCGGCGTGGCAACGACGTATGTGATGGAGGCGCTGGCGACCGCGCTGGCGCCGTACGGCTACACCGTCAACTGCCGCGAGGCAGACATGGCGCACTTCAAACACCGCTTCCCGGATGGCGACGGGGACGCTACCTTGCTGCCATCCCTGTTTTGCTACGAACCAGACCGGCTGCTATACCTATTCAGCGACCCGCTCACTAGCACGCTGTCGGTGTACCGTCGTGGCTACGCCAGCTGCGGCGGCATGCACTCTGTGTGGGACCCGTCGCGGTGGCTGGAGGCGCATGTGAGGGAGCTCGCCGGCAACATCAGCGCGCTGGTGGGCGCGTTTGAGACGCGGCGGCACGACATGCTAGGGCGGTTGCACCACCACGTGGGCTGGTCGGTGGCACACCTGCCTGCGCCGTTGCTATTTGTCGACATGCGCACGGTGTTTGCGCGCCGCGATGTACTCACCGATTTCCTGGGTGTGCCGCGGGGCGCGCTGGATGGCATGGTGTTGTCGAAGTCAGCGCGTGCCAGCGACAACTTGTTGCAGCGCGTGCCCGCCGGCTCTGCTATGCGCAGACTGTACGCCAACGTCTACCGCCAGGCGCGCATCCTGGACCGCCACCTGGTGGTGCCGCAGGGGTTTGTGGACCGCTTCCAAGCCCCACTGGCAGTGGAAGCCGACCTGTCATACCTGCCTCCGCCGCCGTTGCACTGCCCTGCGGTGCCAGGTACCCAGCGCGATGCCGTCAAGGCGGGTTCCATTGCAGCGCTTGCCACCCGCTCCCGCGCGCTGGCGACGGCGGACGACATGGCTGCGCTATGCGGTGACACCTGGCGCGCCAAGCTGGCTGACTACGCTGAATTCCACGCAAGCGCGCGTGCTACCTTGCTTGCCGCCGCTGACGCCGCCACTGGCAAGCCGCTGCCACGCGGCTTGCCGCAGGTGGTGGTGTGGCGGTGCCCTGGCAACAACATTCCATACGGTTGCGGTGGCCTGGCAGACCGCCTGGTGGGCCTCACCTCCGTGTTTGTGTTTGGCATGTTGCACCGCCGCGTGGTGCTGCTGGATGTTGACAACGCCTCCTTGCCGTTGGTACCGGGAAGTGCAGGCATTGACTGGCGCGTGGACGCGCGCCTGCTGGCCGGCCGACACACCGCCGTATACAACCTGTACAACTGCAACACGCAAGCCAACGACCGACCGTGCATATGGAGTGACCCGCGCCCGCACGTCTCCATAGCAGCGGACATCGCAATCATTTACACCAACCGCGGGTTTGTGGGCGCCAGCCAACCGCACCCGCCCGTCGCGCGCCTGGGCCTGCCGCTGCACGCCGCGCCCCCCTGCGTGTACCATGCTTCCTGGGCGCCCGCGCCGCACATTGCCGCCCGCGTTGCAGCAGCATACGCTGCCGTCGGTTTGGTATGGCCGCCGCCACCCACCGGCAACAATGGTGTTACAACCGTGGGTGTGCACTTCCGTACCGGCGACGACGCGCTGTCGCTGGCAGCCGGCGGTGAGGCGTGGTACGCCAAGCACGCCGACATCGAAGCTGCCATCGCTGGCTCGCTGTCTGCCTGCCTTGCCAACCTGACGTTCGCGCTGTCGGCTGCCGGCCGGCCGTACCATTTGTTTATTGCAGGTGACAGCGACCACATTCGTGACGCCCTCGTTGCCGCGCACGCCCCCAACGCCTCACGCCTTGCGCCGCCGCCGGTGCACATCGAGGCGGAGGTGTACCGCGCGCATAAGGCGGCGCAGCCGATCGGCGACGACGGGAGCAGCGCGGTGGACAACGCGCTGGTGGAGTGGCTGCTGCTGGCGGCGGCGGACGTGCGGCTGCTGACGTACAGCGGCTACAGTCGCACGGCGGCGGCATACGCCGGTTCGTATTACGCGGTGCTGGGCGCCGAGAATGGCGTGGTGGGCGAGGTTGCCTCGCCCGTGTGTCGTGTTGTGTCCCTCCCTGCCCTTGCGCTGTCTACGTTTTCGGCGGGGGTGTGACGTAGTGTCATACCGGTAGTTTGTTACATTACTGTTTGTAGCGATAGCGCCACGCATGCGTGCGTCCAATGTTTGCTCAATTGAAGGCGTCAACAAGGTGGGGCTACGGCGGCACGCGCCACAGGCGCACCGTTTCGTCGTACGACCCACTGGCAAGGCGGCCGCCAGGCAGCGGCTGCAGCGCGCGGGCAACGTGCGTGTGACCCTCCAGCGCCATCAAAGGAGCGCCTGCGGCAGCGGCAGGGCGCGTGTCCCACACACGAATGGTACGATCGATCGACCCGCTGGCTAGCCGGCCGTCAGGCAGTGCCGCCAGGGCGCACACATGGTCTGTGTGGCCCTTCAGCACGCTTACGCAGGCGCGGGTGGCCACGTCCCACAGCCTCACGCACTTGTCGCTTGCCCCGCTGGCCAACCGGCCATCGGACAGCACCGCCAGCACAAAGATACCACCTGCATCCCCTGCCACCGTAGCAACACACGCCGCAGCGCCCACATCCCACAGCCGCACTGTGGCGTCAGCCGACCCGCTGGCTAGTGTACCATCGGTCAGCACCGCCAGTGCTGCCACAGCCCTTGTGTGCCCTTTCAGGGTCGCTGTCACGACTCCCGCACTCGCTCCAACCTCAACCAGACGTACACCACCATCGTGGCAGCCCGCGGCTAGGCGGCCGTCTTGCAGCACTACCAGCGCACACACACCGCTGCCGCAACCAACGGTGGCACACCGTTTCCCCGGCACGACGCTCGTGTCCCACACCACGATCGAACCCGCTTTCCCGTCGCCAGCCCACACACCGGCGGCCAGGCGCCGACCATCAGGCAGCGCTGCCAGCGCGCGCACTTCCCCACCATGTCCCTCCAGCACTGTGGTTGCCTCGCCGCCGCGCGCAGCGTCCCACAGTCGCACTACGCCGTCTCGATCACCGCTGGCAAGCTGGCCACCTGACAGCAGCGACAAGGACTGCACCCAATTGGTATGTCCGCGCAGCACCAGCGCGTCATCCCACTCGTAAGCCAGCGCTGATGCCAGCGGTGCCACGACGGCAGGTGCACGCGGCGGGGTTGGCTCAGGCGCAAGACGAGCTAATAATGCCGCAAAGGCCGGCAACGGCATTACCACCGGCGCTGCAGGGGGTGCTGTCGGCACAGCGCCTCCTCTATCGCCAGCCGCTCCCCCTACCGGTACCGGTGCTCTCGCTGCTGCCGTCTCTAGTGCACGCTGCACCGCAGCCATGGCTGGCCGCGCCGCCTGCTCTGGTGCCCAGCACGACGCGACCAGCGACGCAACGGCAGGCGGCACGCCCCACTCTGCCAGCGCTGTCAGGGGCGGCCGCTTGCCGCGCGGCCCGCACACATGCGCCCTCAACATCCTCTCCGCTTCCAGCGCGCTTGTTGGCGCAGCACCCACAATATCCGCCTCATACGGCGTCAACCCGGTCAATACTTGCCATGCCATGATGCCAAAGCTGTACACGTCGCTGGCCGCCGTGATGCTGCCGCTGCTGTCCAGCAGGACGGGGTCCATGTACACCAGCGTCCCGCGCTCACCTCGCAGCGTACCACGCGTCCGCGTGCCCGCGCGTCGATGCACGCTGCTGCCAAAGTCAGACAGCTTGGCGGTGGGCAGCGGTGCCCGACGCGTTGGTGCCGACAGCAGCACGTTGTCCGGCTTAACGTCTGCATGGATGACAGACGTTGAATGCAGGTACGCCAGCCCGCCCACCACATCCGCCAGCAGTTGAAGCCGCAGCTCCAGCTCGGCTTTGTAATGCGCACCATCCGGCTTCAGCAGCAGTGCAGTCATCGTGCCCGCCAGCCGCTCCATCACCACGTGGTGCGTCACCTTGCCGCCGTAGCGGTCGATGATGATGCCGTGCACCGCCACGATGTGTGGGGAGGTGGCACCCTTCTGGTGGCGCACCGCCTTCAACCATGCCTCCTCCTCACCCGCCTCCAGAGTCTCCGCCTTAATGGCCACCGGCTGCCCATGTAGCGCGCCTGCATATACGGTGCCGAATGCGCCGCGGCCAATGATGACCGGGTTGCCGCGCCCATCGCGCTCCCACTCCACGTCCTCGTATGCCATCGTCATGCTGATCTTGTCGCCATCTGCGCCGCCGCCGCCCCCACCCCCGCCGCCACCGCCGTATGCTGCCATCTCTGGGTGGTGCCGATGTCCTCACCCAGCGTGCACAGTACGGCGGGGTTGGTCTGGCGGAGGCGTGTGTCAGATGTCCAGGCAACAGCAGGGTGGGTAGGATACACGTTATCATACAACGCACAGCAAGAGCGGCACAGCAACAAACCGGTGCGGCACTCCGTGTGATAGAATTGACATGCCATGCACCCTTGAAATTGCGTGTGCGCCGCGGCGTTGCAACCTCGCAATAGCGTCCACCTTGTTTCCGTCCAACCTGCAGCTTGTCAGGCTGCTGACAACTTGGTGGCGAGTTACATCTTGGTCACGAATACGTGCACCTCGCAGCAGGCGGCAGCCATCTACCTCCCCGGGATACACAACCACCATCACCAACATGGCATCAAACTGTTTAAACCGGAGTTCGGTGTGGCGGTTGCCAACGAAATTGCAGTGTAACCATCCGTTTACAGCCTGAGTAGCGCTGCTGCCGCCCGAATGTCACGCACTGTTGCAAGGGAAGCAGCGCTACTATACCAACACCAACACCGTGGCAGCACGCCGAGCACGGTACCAGCACCAGCACCGCCACCAGTAGCACCAAGCAGTAGAGTACGAAGTAGAGAGATATGGTGAGTAGGCGTCTATCCACGGCACCAATTGCTTGTCAGTGCGTGCCACACGGTCACAGTTTGTGTGTGCGTAGGGCCGCAGGGCGCGCGCCACACGCACGGTGATGGCACCGCATCGGTATAACCAATCTGCGAGCGGCACGATGCCGCGCCCAATTTACACCGGCGACGTGCGCCTATACCCGCGTGCCCCCGAACGCGGCGGGTATTTCATCCGCCGCCCGTGGTCTGTATTTTTAATTTTACATCTGAACACAGGTTACACAGCCATTGGTGGCGTCCGTTGGCCGCACTCGGTGGGCACGACGAGAGAGGCGAGAGGCTAAACAACTGGAGACAACCGCGGAGAGGGAGAAGGGGGTAGGAGTATTTGGTTTGTTACATCTGCGTGGTCCTGGTTGCGTTGTAAACGCCGCCGTACTTAATTGGCGCCGTCCATTGGTTGCCGCTGGTTGCGGCCGTGTGAGTAGTGGGTGGGGACGAAGAGAGGGGAGCGTGGGAGAGGGGTGAGCGGGTATTTGGTTTGCTTTGTTTGCTTGGTTGAACCCGCGGGCGTCACCGTTATTGCGCGACGTTGTTGCGTTGCCGCTTTGGTTGCGAGGTTGAGTGGTTGCGAGTGGTTGGTGAAAGGGGGGAGCGAGAGGTTGCCAGCGTGTGAGTGAGGGTAGAGTGAGTGCCCCCCGCCACACACATCACACATAGACACATACACGTCCATACCAATCAAGTACCGATACCTTCCCCCGCTGCGGCGGCATCTCGTGCTTCCATTTGCTGCCGCTGCTGGGTGCCGCTGTGGACGAGCCACGCGCACCCGACCCCCATCCGCCTTCACTTGCATCACCACCTGCGGCGGCACACCCGCTGAGTAGATATAACTCGCAACCGCCACCATGGGGCAGGTGTCAGTGGGCGGCTACGCCGCCATCCTCATCGTCACCTTCCTGGCGGTGCCCCTCGCCATCCTCCTCGTGCGCGCATGCCGCCGCAAACCAGCTGGCGGCGGCCTGCCCGGCGGCGGCACCACCACCTCCGCCAATGCCTCTGGTGTGCCCACCGCCATTAGCGGCGGTGGTACTAATGGTACCAATGGCGATGACACAACCGACGGCGGCGGGCGGAGGATCGGGTGGGACGAGGCCGTGATGGGCGCGCTGCATGCCATGCAGCACACGTGCGGGTGCAGCCGCGCGAGCGCGCGCGCGGCGGCGCCGTTTGAGCGGCTGAAGGGCCTGGTGCTGTCCAACAAGGAGCTGAGCCGGCGGCCGCTGTCCATCCAGCTGGAGTCGTTCCTGTACAGCCAGACCAACTACGGCTACCTGCTGGACGTGGTGCAGGCCGCCATGTCCATGCTGGCGGTGGTGCTGTTCATCATGAACAGCTACACGCCGCCCACCGACCCGCAGCCGGCGTGGGCCATGGCGGTGGAGCTGATGCTGACGCTGTACTTCCTGGCGGACTACGCCCTGCGCTTCTACCTGGCGTACGACCGCCTCAAGTTCTACTTCAGCCCGCTGTCGCTGCTGGACTACATCACCATCGTGCCCGGCCTCGTGTCCATCATCATCGCCGCCATGAACGCGTTTGACCCGCAGGGGTGGGCGCTGGCGCGCACGCTGCGCGTCTTCCGCATCTTCCGCGTCGTGCGCATGATGCGCGTCGTCACCCTGTCTTCCGGCTCCTCCCTGCAGCGCCAGATCGGCGTGCTGGCGGTCACGGTGCTGTCCATGGTGTTTGCCGCCGCCGGCATCTACCAGATCACCGCCTCCACGCCCCCCGACTTCCTGCCCTTCCACCGCGCCCTGCTGTACCTGACCATCATCGTCATCTGCCCGCCCCCCCTGGCCCGCCCCACGGACGCCGCCGTCCTCTTTGTCACCGTCGCCATCATGGTGTCCGCCTCCATCATCCCCGCTTTCGTGGCGGAGCTGGCGCGGCTGTACTTTGAGAGCCAGGGGCACGAGACGTACGCGGCGGAGCCGACGCTGCCGCACGTCATCGTGACGGGCGACATCAACACGAGCCGCCTGAAGGCGTTCCTGGGCCAGTTCTTCCACAAGTCGCGCGACCCGGAGGTCATCTCGCCCGTCGTGGTGCTGGCAGAGAACAAGTACGAGGGCCCGCTGCGCACGCTGGTGGAGCAGTCGCGCTACGCCGGCTCCGTCACCTACATCCGCGGCTCGCCGCGCCAGCCTACGGACCTGAAGCGCGCCGGCATTATGACCGCCGCCACCATCGTGCTGCTCGTCAACCGCCTGCGCGGCGACGCGGCGGAGAGCGACGCGGAGGTGGTGGCGGCGTGCCTCGCCATCAAGTCGGTGAACAAGCGCGTGCGCGTGCTGGCGCAGCTGCGCCGCCCGCGCTCCTCCGACCACCTCATGGTGCTGCCGGGCTGGCGCGACCACGACCGCGCCGTCGCGCTTGCCTCCCTCGCCATGACGCTGGTGGGCGTCGGCTGCATCATCCCGGGCCTGCCCACCCTGCTCACCAACCTCATCCACCAGGGCAGCAAGAACATGGCGCGCTCCGCCAACCCGCGCCGCCGCCAATTCCTGGCGCGCCACGCGCGCCTTGCGCGCTCCGCCACCCAGATGCGCACCACCGGCATGCTGGTGGCCGCCACCGAGATGTCGTGGCTGACGCACCTGGGCGTGTCCATCCGCGAGCTGTGGCAGGACTTGGGCGTGGCGCGCTGCCTCTTCCCGCAAGAGCGCCAGTACAATGCGGAGGGCCAGCTCATGTCAGAAGCGGAGCTGCTGGCGGGCATCATCGCGCCCATTTCCGCGCTGGAGGAGTACACGTCCGGCTTCGCGCAGGAGATGTTTGCCTTTGCTGTCACACCCGGCCTCGCTGGTCGCCCCTTCCCCGTCGCTGCCCGCCTGGCATACCTGCGGTACGGCATCCTGCTCATCGGCGCGCGCGTGCCGCTGAACGTGCAGGCGCCCGTCGGTGGCGGTGGTGGCGGCGGTGCCAAGTCAGAGTCGGAGCTGGCGTACCAGGTGCTGCTGTTCCCCAACGACCTGGTGCTGCAGCAGGGCATGTACGTGCATGCCATCGGGTTTGACACCATTGACCTCGCCACGCTGCTACAGGGCACCGGCGGCGAGCACGCGCTGAAGCACGGCATGCGCGGCCCTCGTGCGCCCGCGCCATCCGCGTCCCTACGCGCCGCGCCGCCGGTGGGCCTCCACAATGCCACTGGCATTGAGCTGAGCTCCAAGGCGACGGCGGCACTTGGCGGTGCCGCCACGCGCCGCGATGAGCTGACGCTGGCGGGCTCCAGTGTGGAGTGGGGTGGCGGGCCACAGCTGCGGCACAACCAGACGGCGTCCATGTACCTGCACGTGCCCTGGTGCTTCACGGAGCTGGAAGAGGAGCAGGCGGAGATGGCGGTGAATATGCACGACGCGGCGCTGGGTGAGGTGGCGGCGGTGGAGGTGGCGATGGCAAACAAGGCGACGGCAGGCAGCCGGACGCGCGCGCTCGTGGCGTCACGCTGCAGCTGCATTCACAACGAGACGTGGGCATCTAGTCTGACCGGCTCCCGCGTTGCAGCTGCGCCATCCGCGCCATCCGCGCCCCCGCGCCGCACCTCCACGGCGCCCGCCACCTCACCTGCGACTTCCACCTCTGCCGCCGCTTCTACTGCCATGGCGGCGCCACGGAGCGCGGCGACCGTGCGCAAGGAGAGGGAGGTGGAGGGCGCGCGGCTGCTGGCGTCGGTGGGCGTGGGTAGCGATGGTGACGGCGACACGTCGTG
>Ga0066256_1004323_pt1 | contig 12766 bp, 10 predicted proteins | sample ThiBio_1000_biof_FD_87107 | JGI IMG/M metagenome (GOLD analysis project Ga0066256, IMG submission 87107) | Wastewater bioreactor microbial communities from Cape Town, South Africa - Thiocy_expt_1000_biof (version 2) | ecosystem: Engineered > Bioreactor > Thiocyanate-remediating >...
CAGCGGGTTGTTGCTGTCAACCGCGCCAGAGAGGGTCGCCACCGAGCCGAACAGGTCGGGGTGCCGGGCGGCGAGCGAGGTCGCACCGTAGCCGCCCATCGAGATGCCGAAGATCGCCCGGTGCCCCCGGTCGGCGATCGTCCGGTAGCGGGCGTCGATCAGCTCGATCAGCTGGTCGATCACGAACGTCTCGTACATCGGCGGACCGCCGGCTCCGGCGTTGTACCAGTCGCTCCAGAACCCGCTGTTGCCGTCCGGGGAGACGACGATCGAGGGATAGCCGCTGGTCAGTTCCTCACCGTGAAGGATGTTGGCGAAGGAGTTGTAGTTGTTCTGCATACCGGCCAAGGCGTAGGTGACCGGCCAGCGCTTGCCACGGTCGGAGTCGTAGCCGGTCGGCAGGAAGACGTGGAGCTTGGTCGGCTCGGTGAAGGCGTCGGTATCAACCGTCAGCTCATGCAGCCGGTCGGATTTGGCCACGTCATCGGTCACGGTCGCGGCCGTCGCGCTGCCGGCAGCCATCCCCGCGAACAGCACGGCCAACAGCCAATTGAATCGACGCATTCGTCCTCCCGCTCGGATCACCCCTGCCGCCGCAGGGTATCAGTTATATACAGACCTGCAGATAACAACTACCTCAGTGGGCCAGCCTCGAAACAACCGCCCGAAACTCCTTCATGGGGCTAGCCTACGCAGGCCGGCCGCGGCGCCGTGACGGACGGGCGATCCGGGTCTGGCGCGACTCGCGAAGCTCGGCGTCATGATCGCCGCGGCGCTCGGCCGGGAAGACCGAGAGCTGAACCAGCTCATCACCGGAGACCAGTCCGGCGCCGAGCAGATCGGCCGACTCGAAACGAAAATCCCGCCCGAGCCCGATCCCGTCTCCCTCGAGGATGCGGCAGACGCCGGCGGCTTCGACGAACCTCGCTACGAGCTCTTCGTCGACCTGGCCCGCGTCGATCTCGTTGGGTCCGGATTCACCAGCTTCGACATGATTGCCAGAGACGAGCGCATCGAGCGCGTATCCCTGAAGCAGCGGCTGGAACATCTGTTCGAACACTTCCGGCCGGCTGATCAGGTCGAAGGCGATGATCTCTCCCCCGGCCACGGCGACCATCCCGATCTGGCCTTCGCATGGTTCGATCCCGGCCGTGATCTCAGCCAGACGAGCCCGTCTCGACTCGTACACATCGTGCATCGAGGCGGTCGGCGAGCTGACCCCCAGCGTCTGGGAGCGCTCCTCGACCCTGCCCCAGACCGCGGCCTGGTCGGCTCGGGTCTCCAGGCCCGCTATCCGGTTTCGGGTCGATTGCCGAACCTTGTCGCTTCGCATTCCTGGGTCGGCGGTCTGGGGAGCCGCCGCGAAGCTCTCTCGGTGGCGGCGGCCGTCCCAACGACCGGCCTCGACGCAGCTGACGGGCACGGTCAGGCGGGCACCGGACGGGACCAGGACCGAGATGTCGAAGGTCCGGTTCTGCTGAGCGCCTAGCACCTCCTCGCCTTCGAAGACGAGCACGTTGTGGCGACCGCTGTTCTCGACCACGAGGTCACGGACAGAGGCGCCACCGGGCAGTTCCTTGACGGTCAGATTGCCCCGCTCGATCGCCTGCTTGAGCGACACATACGGCACCCCGGGTTCCGGACCGAAGACGGAATGGATGGTGAGTGGGCCGGAAGCGGTCGGCTCGCCGAGCCTCAGGGGCTCACTCAGGTACTGGTCGATGCTGACTGGGGCTGTGATGTGACCGCTCACGGGCGTCCTCCTTGTTCGACTGAACCAGGGGTCGGGGAAACGCCCGATTTCTGACAACGAACTCAGGAGAACGGCAGGTTTCAGCCCCAAACCCGCCAGGCGATCGCAGCGACGATGAGGATGGCGATTATCGAGATCACGACTCCGGGGTCCATATGGATCGCCTACCCAGGCATCTCCATCTGAACCAGGTCGCCGGGCCTCCTCACAATCTCACTCAGCTCTTGTGAAGAGCTGTCGTCAGCCGTCAGGGAACCCGGGCGAGGCTCAGGCCGTCGGCCATGCCGAGCATCACCGAGTCGACCCGGGCGTCGTCGACCAGCAGGTCGTTCAGCCCCTGCATCGCAGCGGTGCCCTCATCCGGGTCGGCGTCGAGGATCCGGCCACCCATGAGGACGTTGTCGAAGGTGATCAGGCCACCCGGGCTCATCCGGGGTAGCAGCGCTTCGTAGTAATCGGGGTAGCCGGTCTTGTCGGCGTCGACGTAGGCGAAGTCATAGGTCGGCTCCTCGGGCAGCGCGCGGATCGTCTCGATCGCCGGGCCGACCCGGAACTCGACCTTCTCGCCCACCCCGGCCCGGTCGACGTTGCGGCGCGCGACCTCGGCCCGTTCGGGATCGAGCTCGCAGCAGAGCAGGGTGCCATCGTCGGCCAGGCCACGGGCGATGCGGATCGCCCCGTAGCCGGTGAAGGTCCCGACCTCGATCGCCCGTCGTCCTCGCCCGAGCTTGACCAGCATCTCGAGAAAGGCGGCCTGCTCGGGCGCCGTCTGCATGGTCTGGAGATCACCCATTGCCGCGGTCTCGTCCTCGACCAGCCTGAGCGCCTCGTCTCGCCCGGAAGCGTGCTCCCGCACGTACTCGGCCAGTTCAGAATCAATTCGGGTCGGTTCGATCGACATGCCCTCAACCTACTTCGTGCCAGACCGACCCGGACCAGGATGCGGTGAGGTTGAAGTTTGGAGCGCTATGTGGCGGAAACTTCAACCTCGATGCGTCCGGAGCTCCGATTCGTCGTTTTCGGCCAGGCGGTGTGTTCATATCGCGGAATCTCACACAAGTTGACGCGCGTCAGCTATCATTGGATGACTGTCCGCAGGGAAGGAGACGAAGTGAAGAAGCTCATCGCATTCCTGATCGCCGCCACGGCCGTGATCGCATTGGCGGGAACCCTCACGGGGCTCTACAACCAGCGCTACGGCGAAATCTTCACCGCCCCCCGTCCCGACCCGCCCGACTACACGGTCGACATCTACAACACGGTCGGCCTCAACGACTGCCCGGCCGACCAGTGGGCAGCGGTCGACTACGACGAGGTCAAGACTCAGACCGGATCGCTGACCGCCGTGCCGAATGGCCCGCGTCGTTGGGTGATCGACACGATCGCCGGCGGCAAGGCCGACGAGCCGCTCACCCTCAGCGGCCTCGAGGTGCGCCACGTCGCGGTGCTCACCGTCCCCAGCCTCTCCCCCGAGCCCTACACCGAGATGAAGATCGCGCGGACCACCACCTGGGTCTACAACAAGGGCCACAAGGTCCACTGGCTGGTCTCACCCGAGGGCAAGAAGTACGCGCTCCAGGCTTACACGACCAACGTCGACAAGACCCTGCGGGCGAAGAACCTCGACTCGCTCGGCACGAACCCGCAGATGGCCCTGCCGGAAGGCTGGAAGTACCGGACGATCAAGCTGAAGAAGCAGCTGCGGCTCCCGGCCCCGGGCGTGGCCACGATCATGCGCGACCCGCTCGGCGGTACCTACCAGAAGTTCAAGTGGCCGAAGAAGTTCTTCAAGCCGGTCAAGAAGAAGAAGGCCAAGCAGGCGAAGCCGAAGAGGAGCCGGCGCTAGGCCACCGGACTCAGCCGGCGGCCGCCGCGGCGGCGACGCCACTGGACGGGGTTACTCGACGGTGACGCGGGCCATCGAGGTCATCGAGAGGTAGTAGAGGTCGCGGTTGAACCCTGGGGCCGGGAAGAGGAATGACTGGCTTGGCGAGGGCACCGTCACCCGGCCCTTCTCCTCGCCGGTGTCGAGGTCGAGCACGACCAGACTGTCCCTGCCGATCACCGGGTAGCGGCGGACCAGGGCGTGGCGGCCGAGCGACTGAACGGCGCGACGGAAGAGGCGACGGAAACCGGGCCGCCGGGTGAACTCGAGATCGCGAAAGTCCTGGACCACCAGCTCGCGGGTGTCGGGGAAGACGATCAGATGGCCGGCGTGGGCGAAGTCGTCGCGGTGCCAGAGCGACTCGAGCTCTTCGCCGACCAGCTTCCAGGCGTGGAGCACGGCGTTGCCGGCGTCGTAGGCCACGACCACCCCGCGCTCCGGATCCCAGGCGGGCGGGTTCGACTCGGTGCCGTGCGGCAGGCCGCTGATCTCGACCGACTTCAGCGAGTCCTGGTCGTCCAGCCGGCACCACCAGAGCCGCACCGGGGTCGGTGCCGTGCCGGTGCCGCGCATGCTCCAGTCGACCTCGTTCTGGCCGTTGTCCATCCAGAAGACGTGGCTGTCCGAGACGACCGGGTCCCAGCCGAAGGTCTGGCCGGGCCGGCCGTAGTGCGGGCGCCACTCGCCGGCGACCACCAGCTCTCCCGCGGCGCGGTCAAGGGTGAGTCGCAGCACGGACTCGGTCCCGACGCAGACCACCGACTTGCCGTCCGAGGCGAGCCGGGCGATCGAACCTTCGGGAATCTCCACCTCCGGCACCACCGATTCGAGGGTCTCGGGATCCAGCACCGAGAAGGTCGAGGATGCCTCGCCGCGGGGGGCGTCGCAGTCCTTGGTGACCAGCTCGCCGGTGTCGAGGATGACGAAGGAGTTGTAGGGGCGGTTGACCGGCAGCCGCCGCTCGGCCTTGAGTTCCAGATCCTTGCTGAAGCGGCGGGCCCAGCAGCCGAAGACCATGTAGATGTCACCGTTGGCGTGGGCGGCGATCCCGCCCGGCCAGTAGCGCCCGGCCGGGAAGCGGGCCGTGACGGTCAAGGGCCGGAGGGTCTCCGGGTCGAGCTTCTCGACCCAGCCTTCGCAGTCGCCGGCCAGTGGGTCGCCCTTCGGCATGTCGTGCCGCAGCGCGTATAGCTCGCCTTCCTCGCGGCGGATCAGCATGTCCGCGGCGAAGCTGTCGCGGAAGACTTCGAGCTTCAGGTCCTCCCCCGGCTGGATGTCCAGACCGGGTTGGCCCTCCGGCTTGCACAGCCGACGCGGGCCACCGTCTTCCCCGGACCAGGGCTTCGGCCAGTAGGCACCCGCCTCGACCACGCCGCTCAGCGGGTTGGCGCCCTCGCTCAAGCCGCCCCGTGGAAATTCAGGTCGGAGAGGATCAGCCGGGCCTCTTCGAGGCCGGCTGCCCGATGCTCGTGTTCCTTCTGGTAGCCGGGGTTGCTGACCATGCTGATGAAGGCCTTGCGCGACGGGTACCGGACCAGGATCACCGCGTCCCACTCGGGCTGGTCGGGGCCGATGATCGACTCGACGCTGCTGGTCGCGGTCAGCACCTCGCCGCCGACCTCGGCCAGGTAGGGCGCGATCTTCTCGCCGTAGGGGGCGTAAGCCTCCGCCCCGGTCTTGCCTTCGTCGATGCCGGTCGCCTGGTCCTTGAAGCGGACCAGGTTGACCATCACGATCGGCACTGCTTGCCCTTGCACTTGCTGAGCTGCACCGCCTTGGCTTCGAGCTTGCTGACCACCCCGGCCATGTCGGGGTTGCTGGCGATGTTCTGGAGTTCGTTCGGATCCTTCTTCATGTCGTAGAGCTCGATGTCACCGAACGACCAGTGGACGTACTTGTAGCGGTTGGTCTTGACCCCGTAGAAGGGAAGATCGAACTTGGTCAGCGGGGTCGTGAACTTGAAGACCGGTCGATCGGCTTCGATCGGCAGGTCCCGCTTGGGCAGCTTGCCTTTCTTGCGGGCCGCGGCCAGCAGCGAGGTACCGTCCATCAGCCGGCCCGGCTTCGCCTTGGCCGCCTTGAGGATGGTCGGGGTCAGGTCGACATCCATGGTGGTGGAGTCGACCTTGCGACCGGCCTTGATGCCGGGGCCCCTCATCAGCAACGGCACCCGGATCGAGTTCTCGAAGGGCAGGAACTTCGAAGACGCGAGCCGGTGCTCACCCTGCAGGTAGCCGTTGTCCGAGGTGAAGATGATCACCGTGTTGTTCAACTCATGGGCCCGCTTCAGGCTCTTCACGATCTTGCCGACCTGGTCGTCGATTGACCTCGCCGCCCCCAGGCGCCCGCGGAAGCTGGCCTGCACCCTTTCGATCTGATCGTCGGTGAGCGCCGGCAGATCCCGGACGTTGGCCGCCTTGTCGGAGACGTCGGCCTCGTTGAAGGCCGGTGGTCGAGGAAGTTCGACCTTGTCGAAGGTGTGCTCATAGCGTTTGGGCGGCCGGGGGTCGGGCTGGGGGGCACCGGGCCTGAGGCCCTGAATGTTGTTGGTGTCCTCGGCGTGTGGGCCGGGCGTCGCGTAGTAGAGGAAGAAGGGCTTGCGCGACTTGACCGAACTCTTGACGAAGTCATTGGCCATCTTGCCGTTGACGTCCATCGTGTAGTCCTTGGCCCGCTGCCAACCGAAGTAGTCCCAGGGATCAAAGGCCTGATGGAAGGTCGCGAGCAGTTCCGCGAACGATTCCGGCGTGTTCTCGGTCCCAAGCGTCCCCAACTTGATCTGAGCCTTGGCGTAGTCCGGGTCACCCCAGTAGCGGACCTTGCCGTTGAGGTTCATTCCGTAGTTGTAGTAGTCGTAAGTCGACTGGTCGAGCAGCGCCTTCCAGCTGTCCCATCCGGGGGGAACCTCGGTCAGGTCCAGGGTCGAGTACTCGTTCAGGTACTTGCCGACGAAGCCGGTCCGGTATCCGGCTTTCTTCATCCACGGGCCGAGGGTGTTGCGCTGGTTCAGCTTGCCGGGCAGGTCGCGTAGCCGGTAGTAACCCCCGTCGTTGCTCCGGAAGTTGGCCAGCACCTTGTTGTTGTGGGAGAGCTGGCCGGTAAGGAGCGCCGCCCGGGCCGGGCCGCAGAGCGGATACGGCGCGTTGTAGTCGGTGAAGGTCGTGCCGCCCCGCTGGAGGTATCGCTTGACGTTGGGCAGATACTTGATGTCTCCTCGAACCAGGTCGTCGGTCTGGATCAAGACGATGTTGGGCCGGTTGCCGAAGTTGGCATGTGACTTGCGGGCTGCCGACCAGGCTTTCTCGTGCAGGCCGCCGACCATCATCAGCAGAGCGAAGAAGGCCAGGGCCAGGCTCCCGCCGGCAACGAGTTTGGCGACTGTACCTTCAAAAAAACGACGGTTCATCCTCATCCTCTCCACTCCCGGTGTGGCTCTCCTCGCGGGAGGATAACCAAAACTTGATCCGTGTCAAGTTTTGTAACCCTGCTCGGGCCGGAAGGTAGCGGTCTCACTGCGGCCTGACGCGGGAAAAACCTGGCGCAAGGCTGCGGGTCCCGTGTAGGTTGAGCAAATCCCCGACCCCTGGAGCCGACCCGCGATGACCCTGAGCCTGCACCAACATCCCTTCGCCTCGTACTGCTGGAAGGCACTGATCGCTCTCTACGAGCGTGACGTGCCTTTCGAGGCGATCCCGGTCGAGTCCGAAGATGACTGGGCCCGGCTGGCCGAGCTCTATCCGATGGTCAAGATGCCCGTCCTGATCGACGACGAGGCCGGGGTCACCATGTACGAGTCAAGCCTGGTGATCGAGCACCTCGACCGCTTCGGCGATGCGCGGCCGATGGTGCCCGCGGACCGTGACGCCGCGATAACAGCCCGCCTGCGAGACCGGATCTTCGACGGCTACGTGATGACGCCGATGCAGAAGATCGTGCTCGACAACCTCCGCCCCGACGGCGAAAGCGACGCCTTCGGCGTGGCCGAGGCCCGGGAAGACCTCCAGCGGTCCTATGCCTTCTTGGACACGCTGCTCACCGAGCGGTGGGCAGCCGGCCCAGAGTTCACGATCGCCGACTGCTCGGCCGCGCCGTCCCTCCACTATGCGCTCGCGGTCGAGCGCTGGGACGAGGAACGCCTCCCCGCCCTGACCGCCTACTTCAGCCGGTTGATGGAGCGGCCCTCGGTCGCCCGGGTCGTGGACGAGGCCCGTCCCTACCGCGAGCTCTTCCCGCCCGGCTGGCCTGACTACGTCGACTGAGCCGGTTCGGCCTCGCCTTCACCGGCGCCGAGCACGCGGCCGGGCAGGTTGCGGGCCGACCAAAATGAGGGGATGGCCAGCAGCGCCGCGATCAGCAGGGCCAGCTTGAGCGACTGCAGCTGGGCATCCTCGTAGCCGTCGACGATCGCCGTCGTCTCTTCCTCGTCGACGCCGGCCTGCTCAGCCGCCTGGCGGACCTGGTCGGCCGGCACGAAGCTGCCGCCGGAGCTCAGCCGCTGCTCGACTTGGGCCTTGGTCTGCTGGGAGATCTCGGCGTGGCCGGCCACGTTGTCGCTGAAGGCGGTCAGCAGCCCGGTGATCAGGATCGCCCCTAGCACCGCGGTGCCGAGCGAGGAACCGAGCTGCTGGGCGGTGTACTGGAGGCCACCGGCCTCGCTGCGGTCGCTGTCGCCGACCGCCGACTGGGCCACGTTCCCGAGCTGGGAGACGATCAGTCCCATGCCGACCCCGAGCACGCCCATCGCGACCAGGAAGTCCGCGTTGTCGAGGGAAGGTTCGATCGTCCCGACCAGCAGCAGCGCGGCGACGAAGACGATGACCAGGCCGATCCGGACCAGCGGCCGGGGAGCGAAACGGGAGGCGAGGGCCGAGCCGACCAGCGAGGTGGCGAAGAGACCGACCGAGGTCGGCAGCATCCGCACGCCGGTTTCCAGCGCGTCGAAGCCGAGCACGACCTGGAGGTAGAGCGGGATCGTGAAGAAGATCCCCATCAGGATCAAGTTCTGGGCCAGCATCATCGAGAGGCCGGAGCGCAGCGGAACGATCCGGAAGAGCGCCAGGTGGACCAATGGGTCTTCGCCCCGCTCCTCGCGGTGGCGCTGCCAACTGACGAAGAGGCCGAGCAGGATCAGCCCGCCGATGATCACGAACGGGGTCAGGGAGAAGCCGAAGACCTCGACCGGCGAGTTCATCGGTTTGAGCCAGCCCCAGGTGCTGGCCTCGAGAACGCCCAGGACGATCATCGCGAGGCCCAAGGCCGAGAGGGCACCGCCGACCAGGTCGAGGCGCGGTCGCCTGCCTTCGGCCGGAGGTTCCAGCATCCAGCGGGTGCCGATCAAGCCGCCCAGGATCGGGCCGACCGCGATCCCGACCCCGGCCATGCCGCCGAGCACGCCATAGGCCACGGCGCGGTTTTTGCCCTCGAAGTTGCCGGCGACCAACGCCACCATCGCGGGCAGCACCATCGCCGCCCCTATCCCTTCCAGCACCGACCAGCCCAGGGCGAGCGAAGCGACGTTCCATGAAGCGGCGGTCAGGGCCGACCCGGCCGCGTAGACGACCAGGCCGATCTTGAAGATCCGCTTGCGCCCGTGGATGTCACCGAGCTTGCCACCGATCAGCATCAGCCCGGCCATGACCAGGGCGTAGAAGGCGATGATCGCCTGGATCGTCGTGACCGTCGTGTCGAAATCCGCGACCAGCTGCGAAATCGAGACGTTCATCACCGCCTGGTCGAGGACCATCAGAAACTGGGCCGCGGCCAGGGTCATCAGCAGTTTCAAATTCATGTGTTGCTCGATTCTCCTGGCCGGGCGGGAGATCCCATCACCCGGTCCGGGTGATTCAGCCGTTCGGGATGACCCAGACGATGCGGGTGGTCAGGTTGCGGGTCTTCTTCGGGCCGAACTTGGTGCATTCCGGATCCTTCGCCTTGCTGGCGTAGCTGACCACGAAGCGGACCTGCTTCTTCGGCTTCAGCTTCTTACGGAGCTTCTTCGGGATCGCGACCTTGTAGTTGGCCCATTCGCCGGTCACCGTGAGCTGCCGCTGCGGGTACTTGATCTGGCCCTGTTTGCCCTTCAGGTGGTAGATCACCTTCGAGGAGACCCGCACCACCGCGGGCCCGGCGGTCGTCACTCGCGCACGGACCCCTGTAATGTTCGATCGCTTCTTCACGGACGGGCTGAAATAGGCAACCTTCTTGATCGCCACCGGCTCACAGGGGTCCGGCGGCGGCACCGGATCCTGACCGGAACCGGTGACCTGGGCGTTCGCCGGGCCGCCCGCCGCATTCGTCTCGATGTGGAGGTCCGCGACCTTCTCACCCGCGGTCGTCGGGGCGAAGGCCACCGAGATGTCGCAGGTGTCGTTCGGAGCGATGGACTTGTTCGAACAATCGTCCGATGTGATCTGGAACTGATCGGCGGCGGCACCGGTAAGCGAGACCGAACCGGTCTCGAGATCCGTGGTGCCCATGCTGGTCAGGGTGAACGTCTGGGGGGCACCGGGACCCTCGTCGGTCAACCGGGTGCCGAAGTCGTGGGCACCAGGGGTGACGCCCCAGCTCGGGTCGGTTCCTTCGCCCTCCAGCAAGAGGATCCCCGTGTAGATATCCGCGTAGTAGCGGAGGCGGGCACTCCGATGACCGGTCGCCGAGGGCTCGAAGTCAACGGCAACCTGGCAGGTGTCGCCGGGCTGGATCGTCTCACCCTTGCAATCGTCCGAGACGATGGAGAAATCCTCGGCGTTCAGCTGGTTGGGGGCGATGAAGATGTCGTCCACATAGAGGGGACTCACCCCCATCACGGTCATCTCGAATACCTCGGGATTCGAAGGCCCAGTACCGAGCGGCACCGGGCCGAAGTCGGTTTGGAGCGGTTCCCAGGACGGATAGCCGAAGGGCGTGCCGGTACCGCTCAGCCCGACCGTCTGCGGGCTACCCGGCACGTTCGTGGTGAGGCTGAGGCTGGCGGATTTCGCGCCCACGGTCGTCGGTGCGAAGTGCACCACCACCTCGCAATCGCCCCCTGAGGCGATCGGGGGTGCCGTGGTGCAGTTCTCGCTGTCGATCTCGAACTGATCGGCATTCGCGCCCGTCAGAGTCACGGTGTCGATGTCCAGCGGGGTCGTGCCCGAGCTCGTGACCGTGAACGTCTGCGAATCCGATTCCAACGTGATCCTGGTGTTACCGAAATCGTGACTGGTCGGATCGATGTCGATGCCTGGGTTGGCCGTCCCGGTACCGCTCAGAGCGACGGTGGTCGGGGAGCCGGTGGCGTCGTGGGCGATGTTGAGGGTGGCGCTCTTCGCACCGGTCGTGCTCGGGGAGAACACCACGTCCACCGCACAGGTGTCGCCACTGTTCAGGATCTGGGAATCGCAACCCTCGGCATAGATCTGGAAGTCACCGGCGTCGGTCCCGGTGATCGACACTCCGCCTTCATCGACTTCGACCGGTCCGATCCCGGTGTTGGTCAGGGTTACGTTCATCGAGCTGGAAGTCTCGCCCGCGTGAACGTCGGGGAAGTTCAGCGTGGTCGGGTTCGCCGTCAGCGCCGGTGCCTCGTTCATGAGGACCGAGATCCGGCCGCCCTGGTCACCGGAGACCCAGTCGGGATGGCCGTCGTCGTTGAGGTCGCCGGTCGCGACCTCCCAGGGATAGGCCGGGCTGGTCGTGATCCACGGCCCGTCAGGCGAGGCGGTCAGGTTGCCGGCCGAGGAGCCGAGGAAGACGGGGGCGCTGTAGATCAGCGGGTCGGAGAGGTTGCTGGCCATGCCGACCAGCAGATCCTCGTACCCGTCGCCGTCGAAGTCGGCGCTGGCGACCGAGTTGCCCCACTGGCTGTTGATCATCGGAACCGTCGGCGAGTCCGTGAAGCCGCCGGAGCCGTTTCCGAGCTTGATCAGGAGCTGCTGGTCGTCACGGCTGACCACTGCGAAGTCCTGGTGGCCGTCGCCGTTGTAGTCCCCGGCCGAGATCCCCTGCGGCTGGAAGTAGCCGCCATAGGAGGACGTGACAACGCCCGCGTTGATAACTACGGTGACGGCCCCCGGCATCGGCGGGGAGCCAGCGACGACGTTCAGGTTGGCAGTCGCGAAATCGTCGAGGCCGTCAGCGTCGAAGTCGACAGCGACGATGCTCACGGGGCTGTCTCCGACCGAGATCGTCGTTTCACTGCTCGTGCCGCCGGCACCGTCGCCAAAGATGATGTGGACCGAGTCGGTGCCCGAGCCGACCACCGCCAGGTCAGGATGGGAGTCACTGTTGAAATGGCCGCCGGTGATCGCCTGACCGTTGACCGGCGTGGTGATGGCCGGCAGGGCCGCGCCGAAGCTCCCGGTACCGGTGCCGGGAAAGATCCGCACCTTGTTGTTGGACGCGATCGCCACGTCGAGATTCCCGTCACCGTTGAAGTCGATCAGCGTGCCCGAGAGCGCGTAGTCGGAACCGGTCGAGAACGGGCTGCCGGCGGCGGGCGCGAGGGCCCCGTTCGGCCCGGCGAGGAAGACGGAGAACGAGTATTCGGCGTTGGCCGTGACGACGTCATCTCGCCCGTCGCCGTTCAGGTCGCCGGTCAAGACCGAGTTCGAGGTCAGCGCGCCTGTGCCGTAGGGACTACCCGCCGGCTGGATGAAATCGAGGGCGGCGGCCGGTGCGGCCGACCAGAGTGCGGCGAGTACCACGAGAGCAGCGATGCTGGACTTGACGAAGCTCAACTTTCCCCCTGAGCTGATCGGCGCCCGGTCGGATACCGAGCAGTCGAAGAAATCCTATCCTCTGCCCTGGTACAGGTCCACCCCTGCCCGTACACTCAGCGCAATGGGACCGATCGAAAGCGGGGATCGATGAAGCGTTTGCTGGTGGTTTTGCTGATCGGGATGGGAGTGCTTGCCTTTGCCGGCGGTGCCGAGGGTGCGAGCCTCGTCTACCTGGACCAGTCGGGTGACGTCGCGGCCGCGCGAGCCAACGGTTCCGCCGCCGGCAAGCTGGTCAGCAACCGACTCAAGAAAGGTCCGATCGCGGGCGAGCGCAAGGGGCGGATCGCCCACTACCAAAAGGCCGCCGGCAGGCCCTTCCCTTACCTGATCGGCAAGCACGGCAAGAATCCGACCGGGCCCATGCCCTTC
>Ga0066256_1004327_pt1 | contig 12761 bp, 18 predicted proteins | sample ThiBio_1000_biof_FD_87107 | JGI IMG/M metagenome (GOLD analysis project Ga0066256, IMG submission 87107) | Wastewater bioreactor microbial communities from Cape Town, South Africa - Thiocy_expt_1000_biof (version 2) | ecosystem: Engineered > Bioreactor > Thiocyanate-remediating >...
GCGCCAGCGCTTCAAGGCCGAGTTCGAGGTGAAACACGGCGTCAAGCTCGGCTACATGTCGTTCTTCGTGCGCGCGGTGTGCCAGGCGATGCAGCAGTTTCCCGTCGTCAACGCCAGCATCGACGGCAACGACATCGTGTGGCATGGCGACGTCGACATCGGCATCGCCATCTCCAGCCCGCGCGGGCTGGTGGTGCCGATCCTGCGCCGCGCGCAGACGCTGTCGGCGGCCGCAATCGAAGCGGCCATCGCCGATTTCGCCCGCCGCGCGCGCGAGTCCAGGCTCACCCTCGAAGAGCTGTCGGGCGGCAGCTTTTCCATCACCAACGGCGGCGTGTTCGGTTCGCTCTTGTCCACCCCCATCCTCAACCCGCCGCAGTCGGCCATCCTCGGCATGCACACCATCCAGCAACGCCCGGTCGCCGAAAACGGCCAGGTGGTGATCCGCCCGATGATGTATCTGGCGCTGACCTACGACCACCGGCTGATCGACGGCCGCGACGCGGTGCAGTTCCTGGTGGCGGTGAAGGCCGCGCTGGAAGCGCCGGAAGCGCTGTTGAGCGAAATCTGACCATGCCGCCCTTGCAAGAGAACCACACGGACACCCTGGTCGAGATCCGCGACCTGCATTTCTCGTACGAAAACAATCAGGTATTGAAGGGGATCAATCTCGCCATCCCGCGCGGCAAGGTCGTCGCCATCCTCGGCGTCAGCGGCTGCGGCAAGACCACGCTGCTGCGCCACGTGGGCGGCCAGCTCAGGCCGTCGCGCGGCAGCGTGGCCTTCGACGGCCAGCTGGTGCACGAACTGAACAACGCCGATCTCTACGCGATGCGGCGCAAGATGGGGATGATGTTCCAGGTCAGCGGGCTGTTCAGCGACCTGTCGGTGTTCGACAACATCGCCTATCCGATGCGCGAACACACCGACCTGCCGGAAGAGGCGATCCACGATCTGGTGTTGATGAAACTGCACGCCGTCGGCCTGCGCGGCGCCCACGCTCTGCGCACCGGCGAACTGTCGGGCGGCATGGAGCGCCGCGTGGCGCTGGCGCGGGCGATCGCGCTCGACCCCATGCTGATCATGTACGACGAGCCTTTCGCCGGCCTCGACCCGATCTCGCTCAACACCATCGCCAACCTGATCCGGCGCCTCAACGACGCGCTCGGGCTGACCTCGGTCGTGGTGACCTACGACGTGTCGGAATCGCTGAAGGTTGCCGACTACGTCTATTTCATCCACGACGGCGTGGTGGTGGCCGAGGGCAATGCCGCCGAGATGGCCGGCTCAGCCGACCCGTTCGTGCACCAGTTCGTGCATGCGAAGCCCGACGGGCCGGTTGCCTTCCAGTACCCGAGCCGGCCGTATCCGGAAGAACTGGAAATCAAGCCAGCCGCACCCTGGTAGCCTGCCTATTCCTCCAGCAGTGCGACCGTGGCGCTGGCCGTCGCCGGATCGATGTCGAACTGCACCACGCAGTATTCCGTCTGTTCGTCGATGGGCGTGGGATCGTCCGCGCAACTGCAGCCGGCAATCACCCCCGTGTAAAAAATCCCTGCCTTGACGCGGATCAGGCCGGACTCTTCGCGCGCGCTGATCGGCATCGCCTGGAAAGGCCGGTCCGTGACGTGGCTGCTGATGGCGAGGCCCTGTTGCAGCGGTAGATGCGCGGCATCCAGGCGTTCGATTTCCCGCTTGAAAACAGCCTCGAACCCGGGCGTTCTCCAGGCATGCAGCGAGTCGGGCAGGTGGATCATGGACGGGGCTCCTTATGCGGTTGGGACGCCAGGTCGTTCAGATATGCGGAAAATCTGGATTATGCGCAATCTCCCAGACAAATCCATCCGAGTCGGTGAAATAGCCGGAGTAGCCGCCCCAGTCGGTCGGCTGTCCGGGCCGGGTGACGGTGCCGCCGCAGGCGGCAACCCGGGCAAGCAGCGCATCCACTTCCGCCGGCGAGCGCACGTTATGCGCCAGCGCGAAGCCGCGAAAGCCCGAGCCTTCCGCTGCGAGGCCGGCGTCGGCGGCTAGGCTTTCCCGCGACCAGAGCGCAAGCCAGGTTTTCCCGAGTTCGAAGAAGGTCACCGACGGCGGCGTCTGCAGCCGCGGCAGGCCGAGACACTCCTGGTAGAAGCGGGTGGCGCGTTCAAGATCGGCCACGCCGAGGGTGATGAGACTGATGCGTGGCTCCATGGCGTTCTCCCGGGTGAGTGTGCGGTCAGGCCAGCGGTTTCAGGAAATTCAGCATGTCGTCGAAAACCTGCTTCGAGTTCATGATGAAGGTGTGGGTGGAAGGCACCTTGACCGATTCCGCCTCGAAGCGGCCGGTGGCTTCGGACACGCCGAGAATGCAGTCGCTGGCTTCCATGCCGAACGGCAGCCAGGGCGCGCGCGGGCAGCCGACGCCCGCATAGATCCGGGTCGGCATCGACGGCATCGGCAATTGCTGCATGAACGATTCGAGCGCAAGCAGCTGGCCCATTTCGCCCGTCAGCCATCGATACAGCCGGAAGCGGGAAAAAAACCGGGCGGCCCTGCAGGCAACCAGCGGTGGCGCCAGGAAAAAGCAGGCGGATGGCGCCCGGTTTTCCAGCTGGCCGAGCGCTGCCCGGATGATCACCGTTCCCAGCGAATGCCCCACCAGCGCGTAGTTCCCGCTGTCAACCCGGCGATCGATCAGCTTCACCAGGCGCGCAACCGCCCCCTGCAGGGTTTCAAATGCGGGAACGTAGCCGAACAGCAGGGGATTGTGGCCGGCACGCCGTAATCGCCGACGCAGCCGCGCCATCGAGAGGGGGGTTCTGCCCATTCCATGAATCAAAACCAGGTCCATGCGTCGGTGAAAAGCACTGTGTGGGTTGCAGAAGAAGCGGAACAAGGCCCGGACCGGCTTTCCCTGCCATGCCCGGCGATGGTATCAAGCGGGAGCGCGGCGGTGTCGGCCTGAACGGCGCGCAGCATGACGGGCACGGCGGATTCTCTTTTCCGTCGACGCCTCATTCCCCGCTGGCAGGCGCCATGGGCGTCAATGCACCTCCGGCGTGCGGGGTTCTCAGGAACGCCTGCCGGTCGAAGCCAAGCGCTGCGGCCCGATTCAACAAGGCTTCCAGCGTCGCCTCGTCGAGCCTCGGCTGCCTCGACAGTATCCATGCGTATTTTCGGCCGGGTTCGCCGACCAGCACCCAGCGGTAGCCCGGATCGAGCGCCAGGATCCAGTAGTCGCCATAGAAGGGGCGGAAGAAACTGACCCGCAGCTTGGCGCCATGGCTGCCCGCCACGACCCTGGCGATTCCGTCGGCCTGCTTGATCGTGCTGTCTGCCGTGCGGCAGCGATTCACCACTGCCACCTCTTTTCCTTGCGGACGGTACAGCGCCTGGGTATCCGATGCGCACATCGCCTGAAAGCTGTTTGGCAGGCGCGCAATCTCGTACCAGGTGCCGTAATAGCGCTCCAGGTCGACAGCCTGAACCGTCGGAAGCGGCGGGTGAGGGGTCGTGGAGCATGCCGCCAGCAAAGCGGCGGCGCCAAGGCTGGCGAGGTAAAGGGGATTTTTCATGGTCCGATGCCCGAGGCGAGTGCCGGCCTGCGCGGCGCCATTCTCGGTCTGTAATTCGATAAAGTTGGATGACCCGATTGACCGCCCAGGGCGCCGAGCGTTCCGGGCGTGGGGATGGCGGATTGCGCTAGCGGCCACGGGCAAGAATGATGGCTTTCAGGGCCACGGCGTCGTTGAAGCGCTCTTCCTTTGCGCCGAACAGCAATGTCACGGGGCGCGTGCCGGCCAGTTCGGCCAGCTGCGCCAGCGCCGCCGGCTGCTGGCGCAGCTCCTGCCGGTAGCGCTGCCTGAATTCGTCCCACTTTGCAGGGTCGTGATTGAACCACTTGCGCAGTTCGGTGCTGGGCGCAAGCTCCTTCAGCCATAGATCGACGCGGGCCTTTTCGCGGCTGAGGCCGCGCGGCCACAGGCGGTCGACCAGAACCCTCGCGCCGTCCTCCGGCGACGGGGATGCGTAGACGCGCTTGACGTGGAGGTCCATTCGGCTGTCCGCGTCAGCCGCCGCGTTTCGCATCCACGCTGAATGCGCCGGCGCCGTGGACGTAGAGCATCAGCAGGCCGCCCCCCATGGCAAGGTTCTTCATGAACATGATCGTCTGGGTCTGGTCGCCGAAGTTGGCGTGGAAGAGCAGGGCTGAAACAATGCTGAATGCTGCCAGCGCAAGCGCAGCCCAGCGCGTGAGGAAACCCGCGATCAAGGCGAGGCCGCCGCCGATTTCCAGCGCGATGACCAGCGGCAGCAGCATGCCGGGCAGCCCCATGGCCTCCATATAGCCCTGCGTTCCGATGTAGCCGGCACCGAGTTTGCCCAGCCCGGAGATGAGGAAAATATGCGCGAGAAGAATCCGTGCGAGCAGCGTGATTGCGTTGTTCATGAAGCCCTCCCTGTCGAAAAAAGCGCCGCCCCATCGCCGACCCCGGCGCACCCGCCCGAGGGGCGGGCCAGCACTCTCCCAACCACTATAGTCACTCCGCAGACAAGCGGGCACTTGCGCAAGTCGAGCCGCGCCCCCGGCGGGGCCGTCGGTGCCGCCGCGGTCAGGCAGGCGTCGCCAGCTTCAATCCGACAATGCCCGCCACGATCAAGGCAAGACTGAAAATCCGTGCCGCGTTCACCGCCTCGCCCAGCAGCACGATGCCGAGCAAGGCGGTGCCGACAGCGCCCACGCCAACCCAGACGGCATACGCCGTGCCAACCGGCAGTGTGCGCATCGCAATGCCGAGCAATATCAGGCTCGCCACCATCGCCGTCGCGGTTCCAACGGTCGGCCAGAAACGCGTAAAACCGTCGGTGTACTTCAAGCCGATTGCCCAGCCGATCTCGAGCAGTCCTGCGACAAACAAAATGGCCCAGTTCATTCAACGAATCTCCTTTGCACTGGGTCGTCCCATGGTCGAAGCGAGTATGTGGGGTCGTCCCCACGTCGCGGATGGCGGCGTCTTGCTTGACGGGCGGCGCTCGCTGCTGTTCGCCCACGACGGCAATTGCCCGTCGCCTGCCTGCTCCGCGCCTACCGACGCCATGCTTGAAAGCGGCCTCTTCGCCATGATCCGGTGACATCCCAAAAAACCGTAGCGTATACGGGCATATCGTTCGAGCCAAGCGGGACCACCGGCGTGGCACTCTGCTAGAGCAATGGGTTAGGCGTCGCGGCGTTCAGCTACGGAGTGGAAGTGCCACGCCAATTGCCGCAAACAAGCCACCGCAGGCTCGGTTGAACCGGCGCCCGACGCGGCCGAGCCAGGGGCGGATTCTGCTTGCCGCGCTGGCAAGCATGTACTCGGTGAGCACCTCGGTTGCCACGAAGGTGCCTGCCAGCACGGCGAACTGCAGCACAAGACTGCGGCCCGGATCGATGAAGTGCGGCAGAAAGGCAGTGAAAAACAGCAAACCCTTTGGATTGGTGGCCGCCGACAACGCGCCTTGGCGGAAGAGCGACCAACCCGTTGCCAGTGGGCGCGACTCGCCCAGATCAACGGCGATCGGCGGGGAGCGCCAAACCTGAATGCCCAGCCACACGAGGTAGGCGCCGCCAAGCCACTTGAGCACGGCGAGCCAGACCACCGACGACTTGATGAGGGCGCCAATGCCGAACATTGACAGGGCGATGATCATCACGAAGCCAACGGCTCCCCCGAAGATGGTGAACAAGGTCTTGCGCCGGCCGTGCAGTGCCCCGTGAGTTAGCGCGAGGAGTCCGTTCGGGCCCGGCGAAAGGGAGAGCCCGATCGAAGCAACGAGGTAGACGAGCCAGGTATCGAACTGCAAGGGACTGCCTCCGTGACGACTAACGTGGAGCCAAGGAGCGGCGCGCTTTTGCGCCATCCCGCTTGAGCGCAGAGCTATGCATGAGCCATGATGTAGCTGCTGGGCGTTTCACCTTCAATATTGAAGCCATATCTTTCATAGAATTTCTTTGCCTCATCATTGATTTTGAATACCTCCAACCCGATGCCTTTGGATTGCTCATTGCCCGACGCAATAACAGACTCAAGCAGCTTGCTTCCGATACCCTTCCGCTGGTGATGAGGATGAACAACGATCATTCTTATGAACAACTGGCTGCCCCGATTTTCGACATGGGAATACCCAACCAACTCGTGTTCTTTGTGTACCAACGTAATGCCTTTTGGATCGAAGTGAGCGGAAAAATCATTTCCCTGCCACTGTTCATCCCAACCCCATATTTCAGAAATGTAGCCGCGCATTACCAAGCAATACAATTGGTAGATGGCTTCTCTCTCTGTTCGTTCAGCTTTCCGGTAAGAGTAAATCACGATGATGATTTGTATGCATAACGTGTAGCTTGAGGGGCGCGGAAACAGGCGGCGAAGCCGGCTGTTGGAGCGTCCCTCTCGAAGCGTTTGTTAGGTTTCATCATTGCTTTTTCATCATTGCTTTTCAGGATTGCGGATTCTTTTGACTAGAGAAAAATTGACAAACAGCATAAGCGCCATTGTGAGCAGCCATGCTACCCCTGTTACCGCCAGAAAAAAGAGGCCATCATCGCCCAGAGCCATTCCCTGTGCCGCCGTAATCAAGTACATGAAAGGGGCTAAGACCAAGCAGGATGCAAATATGGCGACGTATGTCGTGCGAATAACATCTTTGAGTCTTCCGCGAAATTTCTCACGTAGCCACTCTGCACTCCACACAAAAGCGAACGTGGCTACGGTTACGCCCGTCATGCTGATTAAGGTTCGGAATGCTAACTCTCCCCACGGGGCCATAGACTGAAACCTAACGTAGAGCTAACCGGCGGCGCTTTAGCGCCGTCCAGCGACCGAAGGGAGCGAGGTTGAGCGCCGGGTTAGATTTGACAACGAGAGCAGAGGAGGACATGAAAAACGAAATTGATGCAAAAGAATGGTTTGTTGAATTTATGAAAGCGAAGAAAACAGTTTGTCCGCCACCTGTCGAGCAACATCGGTTGCAGCAGGAGTCGCGCCACCAGAAACAAGAAGCCCGGCTTGGATTTGCCCAAAGAGTTGGTCGAAAACTACGCGCACTTTTTCGGGGTGCGGATGTTCAGCGATAAGTGCCTCGACAGCACACGAAAGAACAATCAACTGGACTGTGGCGAGATCGTTGTGATTTACGGACTTGATGTTGTTTTCCATAGCAGGGCTTATGTGATTAATAGGGAATCTAACGTAGAAGTGAGCGGCCTGCGCGGCTTTTCGCGCAGGTCCGCTCGACTGCCGGGTTGGGGGTCGGGCGACCAGAACCCATTGTTTGAGCTGCGCGGACCGGACGGCGCGGTGTGGATGCTCTACGAAGACGGCAGAGCCACTGGTTTTCCAGATGGCACCGTGATTGTGAATAGAGCGAAGCCACAGCTTGACCTACTGCGCGGACGGATAAAAAAGTTCGAGGCAGCGTTGATCTCCGACCAACAATGACAAGCGCCCCTCCTTCTTTGGTTTTTCGCATGGTGTGGCGCCAAACATCTTTGCAAGGGCAGAAGCGCCAGGCGAGAAATAGACGGTCTCTATATTTTTCTCAATGTCGTACCGGGAGAACACGGCCATATCAGTTGGCTGTCCAGCGGCAGCGAACAGCGGGAGAAATGCCTCTTGAATTTGGCGGGTCGGAGCGAATGCGGCGACGCCATCGCCAAGGTCTTTTGAGTACCACTGTGTCATTCCTTATGCCTCCGATGAGTAAATGCGGGATGGAACATGTGACCCCCAACGTTCAAATTCACCCGACGGTGGAAGCGGGCGAAGCCCGCTGTAGCCGGTCGGGTGGAATGCAGTGTTAGGCATCGTTGTTCTTAAGCCACGCGATGACATTGGCAGCATTTTCATTTGGCGGAAAAACCGGATAGAACACTTTGCGTATCGAACCGTTTTTAATTATGAGGGTGAGCCTTTTGATGAGGTGTAAGGCGTTGTATCTGAACGTAGGCAGCCTCAATGCAGTTGCCAACTCAAAACTGCTGTCGCTCAACAACTCAAAAGGCAAATGGAGGCGTTGAACAGCTTCTTTCTGGTCTTCCGATGATTGCGAGCTGACGCCATATACCTTGGCCCCTAAATTGAGAAGGTCGGAATGATGGTCACGAAACGAACAGGACTGTGGCGTGCATCCTCTTGCGCCGGGGATCTCATTCCAGCCGACCATCGGAGGTGCGTCCGGCCTCCCTGTCATGGGATAAAAGTAAACGACGGATATTCCACCCTCAAGCCCAAGGGTTATCTTGGCACCTGAGGTTCCTGTCAGAGCGATGGCAGGTATATTCATCCCTTCCAGATGGGCACACGCACCATCATCTTCAGGGACAGGCAAGTCATCTGGCAGAACAAGCAGATTCCGTGTGTTCATTTGTTTCCTTTAGAGCCTAACGTTCGCGTTCAGCCGCCGCCGAAGGCGGTCGGCTGCGACGCGTTGTTATGCGGCATTTGCTTGTGTACTTCATGGGCCTCTGCTTTTTTGCTTACGGCCAAAAAGCGGCTGGTCGCGATTACATTTTCTTTTCGTGATTAAGAGGCGAAACCTTCTATTCAAGGCTTTCGGATGGATCTTCCTTTACCTTTTTCAGCCACGATGAACTCCAGCCATCGAACACCTTCAGTCTTACTAGGGTTCCAATGGGAATGAGTGGTGCCGGCCGGAACGAGCAGGCTGTCACCGGGTTTTAGGGTAATGGGTTTCTTGCCCTCCTGCTGGAAAACTGGTGTCCCAGAAACTACATAGAAGGTGACCGCCGCCGGATGAAAATGGCGACGGTTGACACCCCCTGGCTCGTACTTCACATCTATGACTGTGAAATCCAGATTCGCTGTGCCGTCCACTCCGCGTACTATGAGATCTGTAGGTGTTACCCCAGATTTTTGTGGGATGTCTTTCGGATCTTGTGCGTGAGCTACAGACGCAGCTAGAGCCGCCCCGAGTAAGGCCCCGATGAGTTTAGTTAGTCTGTTCATTTTCAATCTCCATTTCGATGAGTGGTAATTCACGCAAGTCATTATAGCTGATCTGATATAATCTAGTTATCGAATTTATCGAGATAGATATAACCAAATGGTTTCATCCAGAACAAGCCATATGAATACTGTGGAGACGATATGAATACTGTGGAGACGATTGCTAGGCGAATCACGCTGCGTGAGTTGAGGCTACTTCTAGCGGTTGCGCGATCAGGCAGCATTCTGAAGGCTGCGAATGAAATCGGCCTTACTCAACCGGCGTTATCGAAATGCATTGCGGAACTGGAAGGTGCATTCGGTGTGCGGCTGTTCGACCGCACCAACCGCGGGGTCACGCCGACACCGCACGGCGAGGTTCTGTTACGCCGGGCAACTGGAGTTTTTGAAGAGCTGCGTCAAGCCGTAGATGAACTGGGATTCCTAACAGATGGGAGTCGTGGCGAGTTGCGTATCGGCGGTACACCAACCATGTGTGCCGGTCTGCTACCCCGCGCTATTAGCACCGTCCTAGATCAACGCGCCAATTTCCGATTTCACATCGCAGAACTTGAATCGGGACAATTGGCGAGCGAGGTGCTTACTAGATCACTCGATTTCGGCATAGGTCGAGAACATAATGCCGGCAACAATAACAATCTAGTATTCGACCGACTGTTCGATGATCGACTGTTTATCGTTGCGGGCGCGAAACATCCATTGGCGACCCGACGATCAGTTACCCTGGACGAAGTAGCCCGTCACCAATGGCTACTGCCAGCGACAGACGGTTCAATGATATTGCAGTTGAGAAATGAGTTTCGCCGGCAAAAAATAGAGTTGCCGAAGTCTGCAGTTACCACGATGTCCATGCTCGTTAGGCATGAGTTGATAGCGACGAACTGTTTCCTTACGGTGATGTATGGGTCGGCGCTTCGGTTCGGGAATGCGCCACGGTTTCTGCGCGTTCTGCCATTGGATGTGAGAACAGGGATACCCATTGGAATAATTCGTTTGAAGAACCGTACGCTTGCCGCAAGCGCCGAGTTGTTCATGGAGACTGTTCGAGAAATCGTGCGCCCCATGAGTTCAATAAGCGCGACGCAGTTACGGCGTGAAGCGCATGTAGGGTAGTAATGGCGTTTCGAGTGAATCTGCAAACGTCTGCTTTAGAGAAAACTGACTGCCCGGATCGGGTCGATAGTGGCCATTACGCGATGATGCTTCTTGCCGCATAACGTGCAATATACACCTTGAAAGGTGTATATATAGATTCAAGCAGGGTGTATAAAACCGGAATGAGCTTAATCATCTATTTGATTTGTATGATTTATAATTATTAATAGGGGGATATATGCATCCCATTACACACAACTTCAATGCCTCACCGTAACATGCTGACTTCTCTGGTAATACGAGGTTTGCGTGATGAGCTGGGCGGCGGAGGAGTTCAAGGATATCGATCTCGGCGACAGGCGTCTGGACAAGCGCACGGTGCTGCTGGCCGAGCGCATGGCCGCCAATCCGATGGCCAGCATTCCGCAAGCGTGCGGAGGCTGGGCGGAAACCCAGGCGGCGTATCGCTTTCTGTCCCAGGACGACGTTGAATGGGAAGCCATCCTTGCGCCGCACTGGCGCAGTTCCGAGGCGCGCATGCGCGCCCATCCCGTCGTCCTGTGCCTGCAGGACACCACGGAACTGGACTTCAACGGGCAAGGCATTGCCGGTCTGGGACCGCTGTCCTATGAAGCGCAGCGTGGCATGTACGTCCATCCCACCTACGCGGTTAGCCCGGAACGGGAACCCCTGGGGGTGCTGGATGCCTGGATGTGGGCGCGCGAGCCCAAGGACGCGGACGGACAACGGGGCGGCCTGCTGGAAAGCACCCGCTGGACGGAAGGCTACATGCGCATCGCCGAACTGGCGGCCAGCCTGCCGGACACCCGTCTGGTGTACGTGGCGGATCGGGAGGCCGACATCGTGGCCCTGATGGCGCAAGCCCGCGATCTGGAGCATCCCGCCGACTGGCTGGTCCGCTCCCAGCACAACCGGGCGCTGCCCGAAGGGGGCAAACTGTGGGCCAGCGTGACGGCGGGCGAGGCTCTGGGGGGCATCCGCTTCACCATGCCTTCCCGGCAGGGACAGAAGGCGCGGGAGGTGCGGCAACGGGTCTGGGTCAAGCGCACATCGGTTGCCGATGGCCGGGGCGGTAGGGTGGAAGTGAATTGCCTGGTGGCACGGGAAGAAGGCGCTCCCCATGGCGTGAAGCCGGTGGAATGGCGGCTGTTGACCAATCGGCCGATCGACAGCTTCGAAGCGGCCACCGAATTGATCGACTGGTACCGGGCGCGCTGGGAGATCGAATTGTTCTTCCATGTCCTCAAGAACGGCTGCCGCGTGGAGGCTTTGCAGTTGAGCACGGTGGAACGTCTGGAACGCGCCCTGGCGCTGTTCATGGTGGTGGCCTGGCGGATTGCCCGGCTCATGCGCCTGGGGCGTACCTGCCCCGATCTGGATGCGGCCTTGCTGTTCGAGCAGGATGAATGGCAGGCGGCCTATATCCTGAATCGGAAGAAGGTGCCGAAGACACCACCCAAACTCAACGAACTGGTGCGCCTGGTGGCGATGCTCGGCGGTTTCCTGGCGCGCAAGGGCGACGGCGAGCCGGGCGTGAAGACCATTTGGCTTGGCCTCCAGCGCGTCATGGATTTCGCCGCAGGAATCAGATTCGCTCGCGAGGCTCATGCACTATGAGTTGTGTGTAATGGAATGGGATATATGCCGCCAGCAGACACGCCGTCCTCCCCAGCCCCCAAGCTTCTCGATCAGGTACGTGACCGAATCCGCGTCAAGCATTACAGCATTCGCACCGAGACGCAATATGTGCAGTGGATTCGGCGTTTCATTCTGTTCCACGGCAAGCGTCATCCGCGCGACCTGAGCACGCAGGAAGTCGAGGCGTTTCTGACGCATCTGGCGGTGGAGGGCAATGTGGCGGCGGCGACGCAGAATCAGGCTTTGTCGGCCTTGCTTTTTCTGTACCGCGAGGTGCTGGGGATCGAGTTGCCCTGGCTCGACAAGGTGACGCGTGCCAAGCGCCCACGGCATTTGCCGGTGGTGCTGACGCGCGACGAGGTGCGGGCGGTGCTGGGGAAGATGGAGGGGGTGTATGGTCTGCTGGCGCGCCTGCTTTACGGCACGGGGATGCGCTTGATGGAGGTGATCCGGTTGCGGGTGAAGGATGTGGAATTCACGCGCGGCGAGATCGTGGTGCGCGATGGCAAGGGGGCGAAAGACCGGGTGACCATGCTGCCCGAGTCGGTAAAGGCCGATTTGCAGGCCCATCTGGCATGGCGACGCGATCTGTTCGAGCGGGATTTGCGGGCAGGCAAGGCCTCGGTTTACCTGCCGGATGCACTGGCACGCAAGTATCCGAACGCGCCGACGGAGTGGGGCTGGCAGTATGTGTTTCCGTCGGGCAGCTATTCGATCGACCCGCGCAGCGGCGAGGAACGCCGGCATCATCTCGACGAAAAGCTGCTGCAGCGCGCGATGAAGCGGGCGGTGCAGGCGGTGGGCCTGGCCAAGCCCGCGACGCCGCATACGCTGAGGCATTCGTTCGCCACGCATCTGCTGGAGCGCGGGCAGGACATCCGCACGATTCAGGAACTGCTGGGCCACAAGGACGTGGCGACGACGATGGTTTACACCCATGTATTGAACAAGGGCGGACACGGGGTGTTGAGCCCGCTGGATATGTGATGACGGACGAAGACTACATGCGCGCCGCGCTGG
>Ga0066256_1004098_pt2 | contig 12759 bp, 11 predicted proteins | sample ThiBio_1000_biof_FD_87107 | JGI IMG/M metagenome (GOLD analysis project Ga0066256, IMG submission 87107) | Wastewater bioreactor microbial communities from Cape Town, South Africa - Thiocy_expt_1000_biof (version 2) | ecosystem: Engineered > Bioreactor > Thiocyanate-remediating >...
ATCGGGATCGATTCCAATGACAGTCGCGCCGGGCGTGGTTGCCTTTAGCATGACGGCGAAGCTGCCGGTACCGCATCCGACGTCGATGATGATCTCACCGGGGCGCGGCACGAGAGCCGCGATCATGGCGCGGCGCCAGCGCAGCTCGCGTGTCCACCGCCGGATCGCGCGGTCATAGTCGGCGGTGGCGCCGGTTCCAAGCGGCGGCGTGTAGGCGCGGCCGTTCACGCAAGCACTCCCCGCGCATGCCCCGCCAACTCGCGACGAGCGTCGCGGATGATGTCATAGGCCGAGTGAAGGAACAGTAGCGCGATGACGCCCGCGACGACGAGATCGGGCCACGCTTGGCCTGTCCAGCCGACCAGCACCGCAGCAAAGATCACCGCGATATTGGCGACCGCGTCGTTGCGCGAGAACAGCCAAATCGCGCGTGATGTCGCATCTCCCCGGTCGCGGAAGCGGACGAGCATCAGAGCCGCTGACACGTTGACGGCGAGGGGGGGCGGGCCGGGAATTCCCCGCAATGCCGAAAGGCCCAAGACGCCGCCCCCGAGCGCTGCGAGGAATGCCCCTTCCACGAGCGGGGCGCGGCTGCGCGCGACCGCCGGCCAGCCAAGCGCGATTAGCCCGAAGAACGTGATCGACCCGTCGCCGATGAAGTCCAGCGAGTCCGCCTTCAATGCCTGCGATCCGGCGAGGAACCCGCCGGCAAGCTCGACCAGTCCGAAGCCGATATTCAGAACCACCACGATCCAAAGCGTGCGACGGTAGGCGGAATTGATGCCGGCCCGCGCCGTGTCCGCTTCGCAGCCACAATCGCTCATTACCACCTCCTCTGCGAGTCGCCGGGAAGTGTGCTCCCTCTAGCAGCTATAGAGTCAATGCTCAGCTTTTGGCCGCCGGCCCCAGCGCTTCGATGATCCGGCAATCGGAGATCGCGCCTTGCCTGCATTGGCTAATGAGCTCGTCAAGCTCGTGGCGCAGCGCGCGAAGATCGGCGATCTTGCGGTCGATTTGCGCGAGGTGCGCACGCGCGACAACATCGACCGCACCGCACGGACGATTGCCGTCGTCGGCGAGGGCCAGCAACTCGCGCACTTGGTCGATTGTGAAGCCCAGGTCACGCGCGCGCCGAACGAATGAGAGGCGTGCTAGGTGCCCCGGTCCATAGTCGCGAAAATTGCCCGACGTGCGCGCGGGTGCGGCAAGCAAGCCGATCTTCTCGTAGAAGCGGATGGTTTCGACCTTGGTAGACGTCGCGCGCGCCAGTTCGCCGATCTGCATTCGAAAATCCCGCTTGACCCTATAGCTGCTACAGATCGCATAGCCTGTTTCGTCGAGTCGTTCGAGGGGGACTGCAAATGGGATTAAATAGCGGGCAGACAGTGGAGCGGAATACGGCTGCTTGGTGCTTGCGCAACGCCGCTTATCGTGTCCCCGCCTCGATGAACCTGCCGTGTCGCCCGAGGCCAATCCTGTTTCTGCGAACGATCGGGAGTAATCGATGATGCGACTCATCGCGACGGCACTGGCCGTGACATTCTTTGGTTGTATGGCGCAGGCGCAGACCGCGCCGCCCGTAGAGGCGCGTGAGGTCACCACACTGAATCAGGCGCTCGCGCTTGCCGGCGTGTCGTCCCCCAATGTCGAAGCTGCCGAAGCCGGCGTCAGTGCCGCCGAGCAAGGCCGGACGGTTGCCGGCCTGCGGCCCAATCCGAGCGTCTCGGTCGAAGTGGAAAATGTCGCCGGAACCGGTCCCTATCGCGGGATCGGAGAGTCCGAGACCACTGTCGGCTTCGCACTGCCGCTCGAACTCGGCGGCAAGCGCAGCGCGCGTGTCGGCGTAGCGAACGCTCAGCTCGACCGGGCGCGCCTCGAATCCGCCGTCACGATTGCGGACCTGAGGCTGCGGGTCACGCAGGCCTACATCGTCGCGGTCGCGGCAGAGCGGCGGCTGATCGTGGCGCGCGAGCAGCTTCGCATCGCCGAGGAAGCGCTGCGCGTTGCATCCGACCGGGTCATGGTCGGCGCCACCTCCCCGATCGACGAGCAGCGTGCGCAGGTGCAGCTGGTCAACGCCCGCACCGACGTCGAGCGTGCAGAGCGGACCGTCGCGGTCACGCGGAGCAATCTGGAACGCCTGATCGGTCAGCCGATCGCCGGGGATCTCGACCAGGCATGGTTCGACCGGACCGGCCTCTTCGGTCCCACGGCCCCGATCAATATCGAAGGAACGCTGTCCTATGCCGTAGCGTCCGCCGACTATTCGATTGCCGACGCCAATGTCCGGGTCGCCCGTAGCCAGCGCATTCCGGACCTGACGCTCAGTGCCGGCACGCGCCGGATCGAGAGCAGCAACAGCCAGGCGATGGTGTTCGGTGTCTCGGTCCCGCTACCGCTGTTCAACCGAGGCACGGCGAGCGTGGCGCAGGCCAATGCCGAGCGGACGCAAGCCGATGCGAGGCGCCGTGGTGTGCGGCTCGACGTCGACGCCGCGATCGCGGATGCGACGGCGGACCGCGACAATGCGGCTGCAGCGGTACGGGCCTCCGGGCCTGCGCTCGAAGCTGCGATTGAATCGGCGCGGATCGCCCGCGTTGGCTACGGCCAGGGCAAGTTCGACCAGCTCATCCTGATCGACGCCGAACGGACCCTGCTCGAGACCCGCATCGCCCAGATCGATGCACTCGCTGCCTATCATGATGCCGAAGCCCGCCTGGCGCGCCTGACGACGCCGGCCCCTTCGCTTTCCGGAGACATGCAATGAACTTCAATGACAAGCGCCTCCTTGGCGGCGTCAGCGCGGCCGTGCTCGTCGCCGCGGTGGGGGGCTTCTCCGTCGCTCGCATGACGGCGCCATCGGCACCGGTGGCTCAGGAAGCCGCCAAGGCGGAACCGGCCAAGGCAGAAGCGACGCCTGACAGCGTCGCCATGACCGCCGAGGCGATCAAGTCGGCAGGCATCGAGACCGAAACCGTCAATGCTGGCGGCCTCGGTGCCGAGGTAGTCGCGCAAGGCACGGTCACCGCATCGCCAAACGGCGAAGCGGTGGTCACCGCCAGAGCGGGAGGCGCGGTCATCCGCGTCTTCAAGCGCCTTGGCGACAGCGTCCGTGCGGGCGAACCGCTCGCGATCGTTGAAAGCCGGGACGCGGCCCAGCTCGCCTCCGAGCGGACGGTTGCCAATGCCCGGGCCGAGCTGGCCCGCAAGAATCTCGAACGCGAACGGTATCTAGTCCGGCAGCGTGTTTCGGCGCGGGTCGATCTCGAGCGTGCCGAGGCGGACTATGCTGCGGCACAGGCCGAGGTGCGTCGAGCCCAGGTGTCCGCTGGCGCAGCCCGTGTCACCAGCGATGGTCGCGGCGTGATCGTCACGAGTCCGATCTCCGGCCGGGTCACGGTTGCCACCGTGACGCTGGGTGCCTTCGTCCAGCCCGAGGCGGAACTGTTCCGTGTCGCCGATCCGCGCCTGGTCCAGGTCGAAGCGTCTGTGGGCTCGGTCGATGCGGCCCGTATCGCACCGGGCGACACCGCCGTGGTCGAGATGCCCAACGGCCGCACCGTCAATGCGCGGGTCCGCGCGGTGACCCCGACTCTCAACGGCGAGACGCGTGCCGCGACTGCGGTGCTCGACGTCGATGGCGGGGAGCTGCAGCCCGGTCTGGCGGTTCGCGTCCGTCTGAAGCCGAGCCGCGGCGAAAGCTCGACGGCAATCGTCGTGCCCGAGGAAGCCGTTCAGTCGGTCGAGGGCCGCGACGTCGTGTTCGTCCGGACCGCCGCCGGCTTCAAGGCGGTTCCGGTATCGCTCGGCCGCCGCAGCGCGGGCCGGGTCGAGATCCTGAGCGGCCTGTCGAACGGCCAGACGATCGCGACGCGCCAGGCGTTCCTGCTCAAGGCCGAGCTCGGAAAGGGCGCCGGTGAAGAGGAATGACGCTGGCGCCAGCGCCACGAGCGACAGCAGCCGGGCCTAGCGCCCGGCCGGCTGCCGGCCTCGACCACGCCGCTCCGTACATCATCGCGTCCCGCGTCGCCTTTGCCGACGCGGTCGACCCGCCTTTGGGAACGAACCCATGATCGCAAGTCTAATCGGACTATCCGTCCGCGCGCGCTGGGCAGTGCTTCTGCTCTTCCTGGCCGTCGCCGGCATCGGTGTCTGGCAGCTCACCAAGCTGCCGATCGATGCCGTCCCCGACATCACCAATCGACAAGTCCAGATCAATACCGTCGAACGCGGCCTCTCGCCGATCGAAATCGAGAAGCGCGTTACTTTCCCCATCGAGACCGCACTTGCGGGCATTCCGGGCCTAGAGACGACACGGTCGCTCTCACGCAACGGATTCAGCCAGGTCACCGCGATCTTCACCGATCAGACTGACCTCTACTTCGCGCGCCAGCAGGTGAGCGAGCGCTTGACCCAGGCCCGGGATTCACTCCCGGACGGCGTGCAGCCACAGATCGGGCCGGTCACCACCGGACTTGGCGAAGTGCTGATGTATTCAGTCGATTTCGCCAATCCTGGCGGCAAGGGCGCGACCATCAAGGACGGCCAGCCCGGCTGGCAGCGCGATGGCAGCTTCCTCACCCCTGAGGGCGACAGGCTCGCCGACGATGTCTCGCGTGCTGCTTACCTAAGAACGGTGCAGGACTGGATCATTCGTCCCCAGCTGCGCACCGTGCAGGGCGTCGCCGGCATCGACTCGATCGGGGGCTACGCCAAGCAATATATCGTCGAACCCGATCCGGTGAAGCTGTCGAACTATGGCATCTCCTTCTCCGAGCTGGCCAAGGCTCTGGAGGCCGCGAACCTCGCGGTCGGCGCCAACTACTTCAACCGCGGCGGCGAGGCATTCCTCGTTCGAGCCGACGCCCGTATCCGCGATCTCGACGAGATCACCGATGCCATCGTCGCGACGCGCGGCGGCATACCCGTCGCCATCAAGGACGTCGCCAATGTCCGGATCGGCGGCGAACTCCGGACCGGCGCGGCCAGCATGAACGGCCATGAGGCCGTGATCGGCACCGCGCTGATGCTGATCGGCGAGAACAGCCGCACCGTTGCCGGCGCGGTCCGCGACCGTCTCGACAGCATTGCCAAATCGCTTCCGCCCGGCATCAAGGTCACGCCGGTTCTCGACCGCTCGAAGCTCGTCAACGCCACCGTCTCGACGGTCCAGCGCAACCTTGCCGAAGGCGCCGTCCTTGTGGCGGCGGCCCTCTTCCTGCTGCTCGGCAACTGGCGCGCCGCGCTGATCGCCGTGCTCGTCATCCCCTTCTCGTTTCTGATGATGGCGATGGGCATGAACGCCTTCCGGGTCCCCGGAAACCTGATGAGCCTGGGCGCATTGGATTTCGGCCTGATCGTCGACGGCGCCGTCATCATCATCGAGAACTGCCTGTTCAGGCTGGCGCATCGACAGGAACATGAAGGCAGGTTGCTGACACTTCGGGAACGCCTCGAAGAGACGATGCGGGCCAGCCAGGAGATGATCAAGCCGACCGTGTTCGGTCAGGCCATCATCCTCCTCGCCTTCGCGCCGCTGCTGATGTTCACCGGAGTAGAGGGCAAGACCTTCTCGCCGATGGCCATCACCATCATGCTGGCGCTCGTTGCTGCCTTCATCCTCGCGCTCACCCTGGTCCCGGCGCTCGTCGCGCTGCTGATCCGCGGCAAGGTCGCCGAGAAGGAAGTCTGGCTGATCGCCAAGTCGAAGACGCGCTATATCCCACTCCTCGAGCGGGCCGTCGCCAAGCCCTGGCCGTTCATCGGCGCAGGGTTCGCGTTCTTCGCTGCATCGATCTTCGTGTTCGGCTTCCTCGGGCAGGAGTTCATTCCGCAGCTCGACGAGAAGAACGTGGCGCTGGCCTCGACCCGCGTTCCCTCGGTCGCCCTCGAACAATCGCTGATGATGCAGCGGGGTGTCGAGCAGGCGGTATCGAGCCTGCCCGAAGTCGAGCTGATGTTCTCGAAAACGGGTACAGCCGAAGTCGCGACCGACCCGATGCCGCCCAACATTTCGGACGGCTTCGTCATCCTGAAGCCACAGGAGGAATGGCCTGCCGGCGTCAAGACCAAGGCCGATGTCCTGGCGCGCATCGAGAAGGTCTCGGGCGCCAAGCTGGGTCAGGTCTATGAAGTCAGCCAGCCGATCCAGCTGCGCTTCAACGAACTGATCGCCGGCGTCCGCGGCGACGTCGCGATCAAGCTCTACGGCGACGATCTCGACAAGATGGGCGCTACCGCGACACGGATCGTCGCGGCGCTCCAGACCATCCCGGGAGCGGCCGACGTCAAGGCCGAGCAGACCAGCGGCTCGCCGACGCTGGAGGTCAATTTCGACCGCGCGGCGATTGCCCGGTGCGGGCTCACCGTCGAGGAGGTCGCCGATACCGTCGCCGCCGCGATGGGCGGGCGTGAAGCTGGACTGGTGTTCGAGGGCGACCGTCGCTTCGAGATCACCGTCCGGGTGCCCGATACGACGCGCCAGAGCCTGGACGCGCTCGCCAACCTGCCGGTCCTGCTTCCCAACGAAGTGAGCGGCAAGCGCGAGTCCGTGCCGCTGTCGCGCGTGGCGCAGTTCCGGTTCAGCGAAGGCCTGAACCAGATCAGCCGCGAGAACGGGAAGCGCCGCGTGGTCATCCAGGCCAATGTGCGTGGTCGCGACGTGGGTTCGTTCGTCGCCGAGGCCCAGGCCGCGGTCGACAAGGTGGCGCTTCCGGCGGGCTCCTATCTCGAATGGGGTGGGCAGTTCCAGAACCTGCAGGCGGCGTCGCAGCGCCTGTCGATCGTCGTGCCGCTCTGCTTCGCGGTGATCTTCGGCCTGCTCTACATGGCGCTTGGCGGACTCTCGCGGGCGGCCGCGGTGTTCCTCGCGGTGCCGTTAGGCCTCGCCGGTGGCGTGTTCACCCTCGCAATGACCGGGATCGCCTTCTCGGTATCCGCCGCGGTCGGGTTCATCTGCCTTGCGGGCGTCGCGGTGCTCAACGGTCTCGTCGTCATGACGGCGATCCGCGAGCGGCTCGATGCCGGCGTGGAGCTCAGCCGGGCGATCATCGAGGGCACCACCGAGAAGATGCGCGCGGTGGTGATGACCGGGTTCGTGCCGGCAATCGGCTTCGTGCCGATGGCGCTGGCCCACGGCACCGGTGCCGAGGTGCAGAAGCCACTGGCGACGGTGGTCATCGGCGGCCTCATCGCGGCGACCATCCTGACGCTGCTCGTCCTCCCTGCGATTTCCAAGGTCGTCCTCGGTTGGGGCGAACGCTTGGCGGCGCGCCGTGAGGAGCGCGTGGCGGCGCAGGGCAACACCCAACCCGTAGAGCAAGGAGAATGACGATGCAGAACCACAGGCTCCTTCGCATCTATACCGATGAAGCCGCCTATTTCGGGGACCGCAAGGTCCTCGAAGTGGTCGCCAGTCGTGCGCGCGACGCACATCTCGCGGGAGCGACGATCCTGGAAGCGCTGATCGGCTTCGGCCATTCGGCACACCAGCACCGCCGCCATGTTCTCGAAAGCGATCGCTCGGTCGTCATCGAGATCATCGACGCGGAGGAAAAGCTGCGCAGCTTCGCGGCGACGCTCTCCGACGTGCAGGGTATCGGGCTGATCACGCTCGAAGCGGTCGAGGTGCTGGGTGGCAACACCGCACTTCTGACCGGCACGGACGCGGCCTGATGAAGGGGTGCGGCATCTGGTCGCGCGGCTCGGACGAGCCGCGATCGGCGGGGGGCGCCCCCCTGCCCCCCCACACCGCCCACAACCCCCCACAGACAGGCCCAAGTCCCTCCCGAGCCATAACACAAACCCCCCTCCCTCGCTCCTGCTCTGGTCCATCTTCGCGGTCATCCGTCCACCGGGTCCCCGGTTGGTGAGCGCGATGCAGCATCTCGCCGCGGGTGTGGTGTTCGCGGCCGCTGCGACCGAGATCGTCCCCCAGGTCATGCACGGCGCCTATACGACGGCGACACTCATCGGTGGCACGCTCGGCGTGGTGACCATGCTGGGGCTGAAGGCCTTCGAAGGGCAGTTCCGAGGGCCGGCCGCGCTGCTCGGTGCCATCGCAATCGATATCGCGATCGACGGTCTTGTGCTGGGGCTCGCCTTCGTCGTCGGCACCAAGGCCGGCCTGCTCCTCACCATCGCCCTCACTCTTGAAGTGCTCTTCCTCGGCCTCACGCTGACCACCGAGCTGGGCGAGACAATCCGCTCCAAGGCCAAGATCATCTGGATCGTCGGCGCAATCGCGCTCCTCCTGCCCGGCGGTGCCGCACTCGGCTTGTCGGTTGCCGAGCTGCCCGCCCCGGTCATCGTCGGCTTCCTGAGCTTCGGCCTGATGGCGCTGCTCTACCTCGTCGCCGAGGAGCTGCTCGCCGAAGCCCATGCCAAGAAGGACACGCCGCTCGTCACCGCGATGTTCTTCGTCGGCTTCCTCGCCCTGCTGCTGATCGAAGAGACGCTCGGATGAGCGCGCCCCGCAATCTCGAAATTCACAGTGAAGGATCGAACCTATGAGCGCCAAGCTCCGCCTGGATATCCCCGTCATCCTGCCAGAGATTCCGAATGCCGCCGATGCGTGCGTCGGCCGGCTGTTGGGCGAGCTCACCGGCAGGCCGGGTATCGAGCAGGTCCATGTCGTTAAGGGCGATGCGGCCAATGCGCCCGCCCAACTCTGCGTCCATTACGACCCGGACACGTTATCGCTCGCCCGGATCAACGAAATCGTCGTTGGCACCGGGGCCGAGCTCACCGAGCGGTTCGGGCATCTCGCCTGGAACGTCGATGGTATCGGACACCAGCGCAAGGCGCGCAGCGTTTCGGACCAATTGCTTCGAGTGAAGGGCGTGCTGGAAGCGGAAGCCAGCGCCGCCGGCATGATCCGGATCGAATACGACCGCGATGCAGTCACCGAAGAGGCACTGCGCAGCTTCCTCGGCCAGATCGGCGTCCATGAGCGCAAGCCCCACGGCACCAAAGCCCGTCCCGTTACCCCGGGCCAAGGGGAGGCCAAGCACGACATGGAGCACAACCACAAGCCCGGCGAGAAGCACGATCACGGCGATCACGATCATGGCGACGGTGAAGGCGGGCACGAACACGCACATGGTGGCATCTTCGGCCCGAACAGCGAGCTGATCTTCGCGCTGCTCTGCGGCGCCTTGCTCGGTATCGGCTTCGCGATCGAGAAGCTGGTGGCCACACCGGCATGGGTACCGCTCGCCTTCTTCATCGGCGCTTACGCGTTCGGCGGATTCTTCACGCTGCGCGAGGCGATCGATAATCTGAAGCTCAGGCGCTTCGAAATCGACACGCTGATGCTCGTCGCCGCAGCCGGAGCTGCGGCACTCGGGGCCTGGGCCGAAGGCGCGCTGCTCCTGTTCCTGTTCAGCCTTGGCCATGCGCTCGAACATCACGCGATGGGCCGCGCCAAGCGGGCGATCGAGGCATTGGCCGAGCTTGCCCCGCAGACCGCCCTGGTCCGCCGGGATGGCAAGGAGACCGAGATCCCGGTCGAGGAACTGGAGATCGGCGACACCGTGATCGTCAAGCCCGACGAGCGGATCGCGGCCGACGGCTTCCTCATCAAGGGCACCAGCAGCGTCAACCAGGCACCCGTCACCGGCGAGAGCATGCCGGTCGACAAGCGGCCGGTCGTCGATCATGCTGCCGCGACCGCTGCCCCTGAAACCCTCGAGTCCGCTTATCGGGTCTTCGCTGGCACGGTAAACGGCAGCGGCCTGATCGAGATCGAGGTCACAAGGAAGTCGAGCGACAGCGCACTCGCCAAGGTGGTCAAGATGGTGAGCGAGGCGGAAACGCAGCGGTCTCCGACCCAGCGCTTCACTGATCGGTTCGAGCGGATTTTCGTGCCCTCGGTGCTGGCGCTCACCGTCGCGTTGCTGTTCGCCTGGGTCGTCGTCGACGAGCCTTTCCGCGACAGCTTCTACCGCGCGATGGCGGTGCTGGTCGCCGCCAGCCCCTGCGCGCTGGCGATCGCCACGCCGAGCGCCGTCCTGTCGGGCGTTGCGCGCGCCGCGCGCGGCGGCGTGCTGGTCAAGGGTGGCGGACCGCTGGAGAATCTCGGCTCGCTGAACGCCATCGCGTTCGACAAGACCGGGACGCTGACCGAAGGTCGGCCGCGCATCACCGACGTCATCCCGGTCGACGGCGTATCCCAGTCGGACCTGCTGTCCATCGCCGTCGCAGTCGAACGGCTGAGTCATCACCCGCTGGCGCGCGCGATCGCCGAGGACGGGCTCGACCGCGTTGGCGATCTGGCCATTCCGACCGCGAGCGATCTGGAGAGCCTGACCGGTCGCGGCGTCCGCGCGAAACTGGACGGCGCGACGATCCTGATCGGCAAGGCCGAGATGTTCGGCAGCGACGGCGTTGCCCCGCTCTCGGCCGAGATGTCGGACGCGATCGCGAAGCTGCGCTCGGGCGGGCGCACCACGATGATCGTGCGACGCGACGACAAGGATTTGGGCGCCATCGGCCTGATGGATACGCCGCGCAAGTCCGCCAAGGATACCCTCGCTCGCCTCCGCAAGCTCGGCATCACGCGGATGATCATGATCTCAGGAGACAATCAGAAGGTCGCCGAGGCCATCGCCGCCGAAGTCGGGATCGACGAAGCGATCGGCGACCTGATGCCCGAGGACAAGGTCGATGCGATCCGCAAGCTGCGCGACAAGGGCAAGGTCGCGATGGTCGGCGACGGGGTCAATGACGCGCCCGCCATGGCCAACGCCACGGTCGGTATTGCGATGGGAGCCGCGGGCTCGGACGTGGCTCTCGAGACCGCGGACGTGGCGTTGATGGCAGACGATCTCGCCCACCTGCCGTTCGCGGTCGGCCTCAGCCGCAGCACGCGCGCAATCATCCGCCAGAATGTGTTCGTCAGTCTCGGCGTCGTGGCCCTGCTCGTCCCGGCGACGATCTTGGGCCTCGGCATCGGCCCGGCGGTGGCAGCGCACGAAGGTTCCACGCTGCTGGTGGTGTTCAACGCGCTTCGGCTGCTGGCATATCGGGACCGCGGCGCGTGATCGCGGTCGAGAACGAGATCGCCGTCGCCGCGCCGCCGGCTAAGGTCTGGCGGATCCTGACGGACTTTCCCGGCTACAAGACTTGGCATCCGTTCATCCGCCTGACGGGCGAGGCCAAGGCCGGGGCGGAGATCGATTATGAGTACACCAGCGACCTGCGCACCCGCCGCAAGCGGCATTCGCCGGGCAAGATCACCCGTCTTGAACGCAATGTCGCATTCGAGTGGGCCATGGGGATCCGCCATTTCTTTGAGCAGGTAGAACGCTACGAGCTGGCGCCGCATCCGCTCGGCACCAGGCTGCACCATCGCGTCGAGTTTCGGGGGATGGTCGGCTTCCTGTTTCGGGGCCGCCCGAGCCGAGCGAGCCACGCCCGCATGTGTGAGGCCGACGATGCGCTTCGCACTCTGCTTGCGGGCAAGAAGCCATCGCCCGCCAAACCACCAGCCCGTAACGGCAGGAAGCAGCGCCGATGACCGGCGATGGCGGAGAAGATCGGCCCACGATCCCGCGTGCGCGCGCGAACGGCGGCCGGCAGTGGTCCGAAGACGAGGATGCGCAATTGCGCGCGCTCATCGCCGCACGCGAACCCCCGGCCGCGATCGCCCGGCGGATGCAGCGGACGCAGGATGCCATTCGCGGGAGAGCCGGCCAGCTCGGTCTCGCGGTACCCTCACCACTACGGCCCTGGCGCAGGCATTGGGGCCGGGCGCTGCGCGAAGAGCTTGATCGTGAAATCGACAAGTAGATTAGAGATCCGGGGACCCGGCCTCGGCAGACGGCGACCGAGCCGCCGGCGACAGCATACCCGCCAGCAGAAGCGCCACGCTGTCGCATCCGGGACCACATCAGCCGGACGGCTCGCCGGCATCGGCCGAGCCTCGTTCACCGGTCCCATCGACATCCTCCGAAATCTCGTTCCTCAGCCGCGGCCCGAACTCCATGCGCCGGTTGAGGGTTTCGACGAACCGCTCCCAGCGTTCCCTGCCCATGGCCTGGGCCGCGGCAAGCGCGGTGTCCGAAAGCGGCGGATTGTTGATCAGCCAGAACCGCACGAACAGGGCCAGCGTCTCGTTGCCGAGCTCGACATGCCAGGTCAGCCGATCCGCCTGCCGGGATAGACGGTCGAGGCGCCGGCTCAGTACGCCCTCGAGATGCTCGCTGCTGTCTCCCGAAAGGAAGGAGGAGAGCGCCGTCTCGACCACCAGCGCCTGGGGCACGCGCTTGCGCGCCGCATAGTCGGCGAGTTGCGCCGACAGGTCGGGCGGAAGCCGGAAGGTGTGCTTGATCCGAAGCGCACTCATAGGTCGATCCCGTCCTTGGGATCGAGCGATGCCTGCCGCGCGGTTCCGCGCATCCGGTCGGTCAGACGTCGCGTGACGGTCGCATCCTCGGTGGCACTGTCATCGAACTCGAACTCGCCGGGCGGCGGTGCCGGACGGGGCACGATATCCTGTTCTTCGGGCAGCTCGGGCTCACGGCGGATGCCGCCATTCGCGGAATCATCATCGCCTTGCACCGCTGTGTCGATGGGCTGCGCGCGATCCGGGATTGGGAGCGCCGACCAGTCGTTTGCCCGGGGTGTCCGCGCCGGTCCTGGCGCAGGCGGGGCGGGCCCCCCGCCCCTCCGCCCCCCGGCGGGGGAAAAACGCGCCTTCATAGCCCCGAACGGCGGGAAGCCCCCCACCCTCCCCGACCCCTCCGCGGGCGGCAGCTC
>Ga0066256_1004328_pt1 | contig 12759 bp, 4 predicted proteins | sample ThiBio_1000_biof_FD_87107 | JGI IMG/M metagenome (GOLD analysis project Ga0066256, IMG submission 87107) | Wastewater bioreactor microbial communities from Cape Town, South Africa - Thiocy_expt_1000_biof (version 2) | ecosystem: Engineered > Bioreactor > Thiocyanate-remediating >...
CCCACTGGTACCACTAGTACCACTGGTCCCACTGGTACCACGCCCTACTGGTACCACGCCTACTGGTTCTGGTTCTCTCTCGACTCCTACTAGGGCTTTCTTGACTCCTACTGGTTCTCTCGACACGCCTACTATCTGTCACTTGACGCCTACTGGTTCCCTACTGGTTCTCTTGACTCCTACTACTTCTCTCTTGACTCCTACTGCTTCTCTACACGCCTACTGCTCGTCTCTCACCGCCTACTGATTCTCTCTCATCTCCTACTGGTTCTCACTTGTTCTCTCGACGCCTACTGGTTCACTTGACGCCTACTTGTCCAACTAGTTTCTCTCGACGCCTACTGCTTCTACTGGTTCTCGTCACCTACTTGACGCCTACTGGTTCTCTCGTCTCTCCTGCTGCCTCTCCCGTCTCTCCTACTGCCTCTTCCACCCACCATCTACCAACCCACGTACCACCACCACCAGCCAGCAGCAGCAGCACCAGTCATCTACAGCGTCAGCACCCGCATCATGGCGGCAGGGGCCAAGAAGGCGGCGCCGCCGCGCAGCATGCCGCCACTCGCTGTGCCTCCCGCCGCCACCGTGCCCGCCGCTGACAGCAACGCGGCACTGACAGACCTGGTGGCCGCCCTGCGCGGCGCCGCCACCCTAGCTGAGCAGACCGCCGCCGTGGCCGCCTTCCGGACTCGCATCTTGAAGGATAATGACGCCGCCGCCCCACCAGCAACCGCCCCTCCAGCAACGGCAGACGCGGTGGTGGGCGCGGTGCGGCTGCTGGCAGACATGCTGGGCGGCGGGCCGTACGCGGTGGCGCTGGCCAAACAGCTGCACACGCTGGTGCCGCTGCTGGGACGCGGCGACGGCGGCGACGCGCGGACGGCGCACGTGTGCGGCGGCATCCTGGCGTCGGCGCTGCGGCAGGTGGCACCACCTGATGGCGGAAGTGCTACAGCTGCGACGGCATGCGCACAGTTGGCAGCGGGGCTGTCGGAGGACCCGTATGTGCGGGCAGCGCTGGCGCCCGGCGACAGCCCAATAGCGACTCTCGTGCTGCCCGCTGCCGCCGCAGCCCTGACGCGCGCCTGCGCCGCGCTGGCTACGCCGTCAGCTACAACAGCTGCAACAGCGGCGGCGGCGGCAGTGGAGGCTGATAGTGACAGTGATAATGCTACTAGTGGTGAGGCGGCGGTAGAGGTGGGCGGCGGCGGCGTGACACGCGCGGCAGAGGAGGTGACGACGTCGGCGGCCAAGTGCGTGCTGGTGTGTCTGCCGTCGCCTGACGCGGTGCGTGCAGTGGCCGCCGCGGCCAGTAGTAGCGCCGAGCTGCAGACGCACCTGCGCGCTGCCGCGCACGCGTGTCTCAATGTACTCATCGCCGTGCCGTTTTCGCGCGACCTGCATGTGCATTGCAGCCTCACCCTGGCGCGGCTGTTCTTAGTGGCGCGCGCCGCGTCGCCGCCGCCTGCCGTCACCCTTGCCGACCTCCTAGCACCACCCACCAGTGTTGGTGTGCCAGCTGCAGCTCATGGTGACGTGTGGGGCGTGTCAGCGGCATGGACGGCAGAGGTGATGGCGGCGCTGCCGCCGCGCACGCTCATAGTCACGCTTCGTGCCGTTGCGTCTGCCTTCCCGGACGGCGACCTGCTGGCCCCCAGTGGGGTAGTGTCTGCCCTAGAGGCGTGCGTGCTCAACCCGCTGCTGCCGTACGCCGGCCACAGCGACGACGCCACACGGTGCCTGGCGTTTAATGCGATGGAGGCGGTGATTGGCGCGGCGCACCGCGGCGTTGCACACCGCAGCGGCGTAGCGGCGCCGCTGCCGCCCCTGTCACCCGCTGCGTTGGGTGTGGTGCTGGAGGCGGTGATGCTGAACTGGGAGCACGCCAGCCGCGGCGTGCTGGAGCTCATGCCGCGCCTGTTTGACCGCCTGCTGGACGTGTATGACGCGGCAGGCGACGGGCGCACCGTCATTGCGCGTGTTGCCGCTGTGGCGCCACACCGCGCGTCGCGCTACTTTGCGGTGGCGGCGCTGGTGGCGCGGTGGGGCGCAGCGCCCGTCCTAGCAGCGCTGCCGTCCATGCTGGGCGACGTACTCACTATGGCGGCGCCGAGCGGTCCATCGTTTGCGCTGAACCCCTCTGCGCCTGCCTTTGCTGCCGTCGCGCTGCTGGCATCCCTGCGCACCGGAGCGGAGGCGGCACGTGGCCTGCCGCCGGGCGCCACGCCAGCTGCCACCATCTCCCGCTGGCGCGTGCCAGGCGCTACCGCAGCGGACGGCGAGGTGACACGCCGCCTTGCCGCGGCGCACCCTGCACTGCGCTTTGTGTTGCTGGGCGACGCCACCGGCGACACCGTTGATGATGCCGTCGTTGATGCTGCGCTGGATGGCGTGGCGCGTGCCCTCATGGCGCGCTGCCGCGCTTTCACACCAGCGGGTCTGCTGGCACCAGAGGGCGACGCCGCGGGGTGCGCGCCCGCCGTTGACGCCGTGGTTGACGCTGCGTTGGGCGCCGGCGTACTAGATGCCGATACGGCGCCCACCGCGCGGCGTGTGCTGGCGCGCGCGGACGCGTACCATGCGTGGGCGGCAGCGTGGCTGCCTACGTGTGCCGCGCTCCTGTTGCACCCCTGCCGCGCCGTGCGGCTGCACACGGCGCAGTACACCTTTCCACAGCTGCTGGGCATGGATGTGCAGTCGCCGTATATGCTTGCAAACCTGCTGCGCGCATCCGCCGCGTCGGGCAGCGTGGTCGCCCTGCCGCCCGTGCCAACAACAACAACACCGGGTAGCGACGAGCCAGATCCGGAGGCCGGGAGTCTACCAGAGCGTGCCGCGTGGGCGCAGCTGGCGGTGGCGCGCCTGCTGCGCGGGCAGGACCTGGCGGTGCTGGCGGCAGACAGCGAGGCGGGCCGCCGCGGATGTGCGCCGCCTGATCGCGCTGTGCTGGCCAGTACCCTGCCGCTCATGCCTGCCACCGACTTGCACACGGCGCTGTACCTGCCCGACCCAGAGTGCCGCGTGCTGGCGCTGGAGCTGGTGGCGGGCGCCGGCAACAGCACGCAGGTGCCGCAGGCGCAGGAGTACGACGCGCTGCTGGCGGCGCTGCGCAACGTGGGGAAGGCATCCATGCCCGACCTACGCCGCCGGATGGCGCGCGCTGTCACCGCCACGGTGCGCCGGGCCATGGATGGGATTGCGGCGCTGCGCCTGCGTGCCCGCGTCGTGCCTGCCGCTGCTGCACGCGCAGCCACCGCCGGCGGCGCGCCGGTTGCCGCCGCCGCAGCTGCCGCTGCTGCACTGCGGGACACGGCGGCGGCGGTGACAGCGGAGCTGCATGCCTTCCTGGCTGCCGCGGCGAGTTGTGCTCTGGCAGCGCTGACGCCAGGGGCGCCATGCGACCGCCTGCTGTCAGCGCTGGAGGTGGTGGGCGGGCTGTTTGAGACCGCGACGGGCGAGTGGGCGTCGCCGCTTGCTGCCGCCGCGCTGGATGGGGCTGCAGTGACGGCCCTGGTCGCGGCCGCCACGGCACCATGGGAGCGCGCACGAAGCCTGGCGGGTAGCCTGCTGCAGCATGCGCCGCTGGCCTCGCTGACTGGCGCGCGACTGGCGGAGCAGACGCCGCAGGACGCGGTTGCCGGCCTGCTGCGGTACGCTCTGACGCTGACCGCGTCGCCTCGTGAGCTGGAGTGCGACGGCGGTGCCGTCCTACTCCGTGCGCTCGCTACGCGGGTGGTGGTGGCAGAGGGCTGGTGGGTGGACCTGACGCCAGTGGTGGCGGTCAGCACGACCCGCCCGCCGGCCGCCACTGCACCCACCCCACTTGCACACCTCCTCCGCCAGCTGCTGCTCGTTGCCAACCGCCGGTTGGTGGCATTCCGTGACGCGCTGGCTGGCGGCGGCGGATCCGCCACTGGCGAGCCATCGCCGCTTGCACACGGAATCCTGCTGGCCCTCCGCTACATCCTTGCCGCCTCGCCCCTGCCGCCGCCTGCCGCCGGCAGCGATCGGCACGCCATTATAAGCGACACGGTGGCCGCCTGCCATGCAGCGCTGACCGCTGCCTTGAGCGTGGTGGCTGGCACAGGTGAGTCGGACGGCGGCCTGCTGGCAGGTACGACCGCGGCAGCGGGCAGCAGCCACGAGGCGCTGGCGGCAGGGCGTGTTGACTGCCCGCCACCGCGGGTGGGCGGCGGCGGCCTGGCCATGCCGGCCTCCAACTCGGTGGGTGCGCTGGCAGACGTGAACACGGCGTCCCGCAACATGCTGGTGAGCGGCGCTGCAGGGGGCGCCAGCCGTGCCCTGCCGCCCCCACCCGTGGCGCTGGGCGAGCCAGGTACTGCGGGCGACGACGATGGCAGCGGTGGCGGCGGCGACGGCGGCGAGAATGAGGGTGATGGTGACGGCGATGGTGATGGCGACGGGGGCACCGGCGGCGGCGGCTCGTTGACGTACTCGCTGGTGATTGGCGCGTGGGTGGTGACGCGGGAGGTGGCGGCGCTGCTGGCGCAGGTGGTGTCGTGCAGCGTCATTGAGGCGCCGGGGTCGCCAGGCTGGTATCTATCCACCGCCGCGGTGGAGGGCATTGGCGCCGCGCTGCTGGATGCCGCGCTGCGGCTGAAGCACGTGGGTTGCATTACCGCGGTGGCGGGCGCGCTGCGCACGGTGGCAGGCCGCCTCCTGCATCCCTCCCTGCGCCACGCCGCAGTGGCGTCGCTGCCCGCTGCCTGGCTGACGGCGCTGCTGCACCGCACCGCGGGCGCCAGCCAGTTCATCCTGCGCCGCTCTGCCGGGTTTGCGGCCGCGTTCCTGGCCATCCTGGGCGCCACCGTGTCGGCGGGCGCCACTGAGGCGCTGCTGCTGCCCACCACGCACCGCCTGCTGCTGCTGTGCGGCGCGCCGCCGGCTGCACTGGCAGGTGCGGCGGGTGCGGTACCACCCGTGGAAGCGGCGCGGTGGGCACCGGCATCATGGCGCGCCACGGTGCACGCGCTCAACATCACGCGCCTGCTGTTCCGCGACGGCGCACTGGCGCATCACCTGGCGCCGCTGCTGCCTGCCGCGCTGCAAGCAGCAGTGGCGGGCTTCTCGTCGCCAGCATGGGCGGTGCGCAACTCCTCCGTCATGCTGTTTTCGGCGCTGCTGGACCGCACGGTGGGCGCCGTCAGCCGCAACGTGACGGAGGCGGCGGCGGCGGGCGGGAAGGTGACCACGTCCATGACCGCCGCGCGCCTCATGACGCGCTACCCCACGCTGGCGCCGTTCCTAACCGCCGCGCTGGCGGCTTGCGTGGGTGGCAGCGGCGGTGGAGGTGGTGGTGCTGGGAGCGGCGTGCATGCCGGCCTCTTCCCCCTGCTGGTGCTGCTGTCACGCCTGGCGCCACCCGACGCGGCGGTGGGAGCCACTACCGCGGCGGTATCGGCGGCAGCGGCGGCAGACACCACGGTGGCTGCCGGGTACGTGGCGCAGCTGCGCGCCCTCGTGTCATCCACGCTGGCGCACCGGCACGCATTTGTGCGGCGCATGGGCGCACGTGCGCAAGCTGCCTTGCTGCCCGCGGCGGACCGCCGTGTCACCATTGCTGCTGCGATTGCTGCCCTCCCCGACGCGGTAGCCGGGCGCGACTGGAATGCCGTGCATGGCCACCTGCTAGCCGCGCTGGCGGTGGCACGCGTCGTGCGCGCGGCAGAGGGCAGTGGTGGGGGCCCACTGCTTTCCAACACTGTTGCCGGGTTGCCGGCGCTAGACGCACTCACGACCACCTGCCCCCTGCCGTTCATTCGTGCCGACGCGTTGCAGCTGACGGCCGCGTTAGATGCGCCGGCGGCGGGTCGCGTCGCTGATGCCATTATTGGCGCAGGCGCGGCGGCAGCGGGGCGCCTGGGCGGCGGTGTTCTGGTGTCGGTGGCAAGCCGGCTGGCAGCGGAGGCGGCGCTGGCACGCGGCGACACTGCCGCCCTGGCGGCGGTGTTGGCGCACCCGCTGGAGGAGGCACGGCGGGGTGCAGCCGAGGCGGTGGGTGAGGCGCGGGGTGTCGCGCTGCCAGAGCTGTGCGCGGTGCTAATTACGGCGCTGGGGCGCGAGGGCCACGAGCCCACCGCCACCACACTGGCGGCCAGCCTGGCGGCCCGCCTGCAGGTGCTGCCGGCAACCGATCGCCGGCTGTTGGCAGGCCGCCCACACGTGTGGGCTGCGCTGCTGGCTGCCGTGGAGGTGGCGCGTGACGCGCGCACCGTGGCGCCGCTGCTCCTGTCGCTGGGTGCACTGGTGGAGGGCGCGCGGCTGAGTGGTGCGGCAGCCGGCGGTGTGGCGCGGCTGACGGCGCTGCTCCTGCCGCTGTTTGACCGCGCGTCGCGCGACCTGCGGTCGTACGCCGTACGCTTTGCCGCCGCCCGCGGCATCGCTGCGACTGGCGTGCTGGCTACGATTGCCAACGCCCCAGCACCGCCGCGGGAGGCGGGTGCCGCCTGGAACGTCATTACCGCGCTGGTATGTGACCCCGATGACGAGGTGCGCGACGCCGCCCGCGCCGCCATTGCGGCAGCGCATGCCGCCCTCGAGCGGCCTGGTGGGGGAGAGATGAGCGACCGCCTGGTTGCCGTGCTAGCAGCGGACGCGGGCATTGGCCATATCTCGGGCGGGGTGACCGACCGCGCGGCAGACGTGTGGCAGCTGCTGCAACATGGCGTGCTGAATGACGTCAGCGCGCTGCGCGCCGCCTTCCTGGTGCGGTCTGTGTGGTGGGCGGCGGGCGACGTGGACGGCGGCCTGGTGGCCGCGCTGGTGGCGCCGCTGGTGGTGAACCCGGGTGCCATCCCCGCTGCGCTGCGCGCAATGGCGGCGCCACCGCCCCTCCTGGCGCGCCCCTTGTTTGTACCCGATGCTGACAATGACTACATTGAGGCGGCGGGGGTGTGGGGCGTGGCGGCGGCCCACCTGGCGGCAGCGCTGGCTGGCCGCCCGCTGTCGTCGGTGGCCGGCGGGGCGCACGCCGCCGCGGTGGCCGCCGCGGTGGCCACCGTCACGGCAGCGGCTGCGCCCGATGCTGCTGCTGGGCTGACTGCGCTGGGCGCTGGCGTGCTGACGGCGGAGGGCGCGGTGTGGGGCAGCGTGTGGTGCCACGGCGGTGCGTACGCCGCGCTGGCACCCGCCGTGGCGCTGCTGGTGGCGGGCAATGAGGCGGGGCGGGTGCCGCCCGCGACTTGGCGCGCGCTGGCCGCCAGCGTCAGCGGCGGCGCATTGGGGCGTGCAGTCGCAGCAGCGACAGCGGCGGCGACAGCAGCGGTGGCTGAGGCAGCGCCAGCAGCCTCGGCGGTGGTGATGGAATAAGGACTTTCAGCGACTTTCCAGACGCCGCGGGTGCGTTTTGGGCCTTTCCTGCGGTGGGTGGTGGACACGTGTCAGAGCGCATGTGACGGCGATCAAGGCGCCCGCGCCCACGCCCGTTCATCGGCACGCCGCCATACTGCTCTGCGGGCTCCATGGCGGTCTCGCTGCGGTATTTGGTGTGGAGGCGCGTTGGCAGTGGCACTGCCATATTCTGATGCCGATAGCAGGCAGCGGCGCAGCGCGCCACACGCAATTGAATCTCCGCGCATTACTACCAGACGCGCATACGGCGATACGCACACGCACACGGCACATGCAGCGCCAGGCACACTTCCAGGGTCAAACACAGCACGTGTCGAGCTGCGCACGCCGCCGTGGGCGTGACTTTGGCCCCCGATTTATCTTTTTTCGGCAGTGCCGCACTGCGGCGGCAATTGCGGCTGTCATTTGCCGGCGCCCTTCTGACTCGGCGGGCGGCGCGACTCCTACCTTGCTCCAAACAGGAATCTTGGCAGGACGGCGCAAAATGACAACAGAAACAAGCAGAATCACATGGTATATTACTGTGGTAATGAAATCTGGCAGTGGGGTGCGTCGGTAAGTGCGCAAGTATTTATTTTCTTGTGTTTTTGGACAACGCGTAGTCCGCAGCTCCACTTCTCTGGGTCACTTCAATCCGCCTTGTTTCACACACGAGGCAGATCAAGGCAGATCGAATGGGAGCTCCCCACCTTTGTGCAGTGCATCCCCACCCAGAAACTCGTCTTTTTCTCCGTGGGTGGGGGGTGGCTCTGTTGTGTGTGACTTGCGCGGGAGAGCGACGCGCCGGCGCAGTTGGCATACCGGTACAGCCTGCGGAAGGGGCAGCAACTCCTGGTGACGTCGGGGCGGCACCCTCGTGCCACCATTTCGGGGGGTGATGCTGGCACGCGCCGCGACGCGCACCCTCGCATACACCTGCCACGCAGACGCCCATTTTTACATACGCCGCGTTATTTTCCGCTCCGCGGACCCGCACACGTACGTTGCGTGTACCGTGTCCACCGGTAAGCCTGCGTGTGTGCGTGTACTGGAAGCACGGGAACAGGGAAGAGGGCGCGGATGACGACTTGCCTGTTGGTGCAGCGCCGCAGCCTACCACGCACCGGTCCACATGAACGGCTCGAAGTGGCAAAGTGAGTGACGGTGTTTGTGCCACCCGCCACCACCCGGCGCGTCATTTCTCATCTCGACGCTCGGCGGCGGCATCACCGACACCAGAGGCGAGCGCAGTAGTGGCGGCGAGGGAGGTGGGCCGTTGGGGCGGGCGAGTAGCGAGTACGTTAGGAGGTGATACCACCGGCACCGGCACCATGGTGTCACATCGCAGGTGTGACGCTGCCTGGCACGGCGGCTGGTCGCCAGGACATGCAGTGTCGGTACCATGCTGCAGCAGTCACGACGCTGCGACGCACACACACGGGGCGCACACGGCGTGTGCGCGGCTGGCGTAGTAGGGTACCTACTGTGTGCCACGTGACGCTGCCACACCACTGCCACGCCCCACCACCGCCGCTCCGCAGGCAGATAAGATCTCTTCAAAGGAGACTGGCTGGTGCAGCGAACGCGTCGCACCTGCTGGTGGCTGCCCCTTACTCACACCGTACCAGCGCGTCGGTCGCGGTCTATCATCGCCGCCAACAGGAGGCAGTCAGTCGGTTGGTTGGTTGGCAGCAGCGTACAGAGTCGGTGAGTGAGAGTAGCACTCCGGGACCGTGGGAGGCAATGGATCCATCAGCACCAGTATCTTACCAGAGCGGCGGCGGCGACGGGCAGGGCGAGGACGGCGTCGGCATGGCGGCGACAGTCGTCCTGCCGGAGGTGGGCGCGCTGCTGATGGCAGAGTATAATGACGCGCTGCTGCAGATGGGCAGCAGCGTGCTGGAGACGGGTACCAATGATACGCTGGGCGGCGGGTCTGCGTGGGCGCCGTCGTGGCTGCCTCCCTACGTGGCAAGTGCAGCAGGCAGCCCGCAGCACGCAACGTCGCCCGGCAGCCACCTCGCCCGCGGCACAGCGGCTGCCACGGCGGCGGCAGCGGCGGCAGCAGCAGCCATTGCCTCCACTGCCGGCCCCGCCGTGCGAGGTGGCACAGAGTCGGTAGCGGCACCCCCCACCGAGCTGGACATCGTGGCGGCGACAGCGGCTGTGACCCTGTCGCTGCCGTCGCCGGCGCAGTCGCGGCAGTCGCGGCAGTCGGCGGACAGCCGCAAGCGGCGGGCAGGCACGCCGGCGGCGGTGGCGCGCGGCGGGAAGGCGGCGCGGGTACGTGAGGACGGCCGCGCAGCTGTGCCACGGCCGGCGGGCGCGTGGGCGGCGGTAGGCGGCGACGATAGTGATGGCGAATCGCGCGCCCTCGAGGGCGACGGCGGCGGCGGCAGCGGCGGCAGTAGTAGCAGCCCCGCCGACAGCTCCAGCGGCGAGGAGGACGCCCGGCCAGTGGGTACCGAGCGAAGGCGGCGTAGCCGCGGCGTTGTTGTTGTGCGTACGGGGATCACGCGACACGCGCCCAACCGGACGGAGCTGCGGGGGCACAGGAAGTGCGTGTGCGCCCTGCTGTCGCTGCCGGACGGCAGCTTTGTGAGCGGCAGCCGCGAGCGCAGCATGGGCGTGTGGGACGCGGCGTACAACCTGCGGCACCTGGTGACGGAGGGGCTGTCCGGCACGCCGGTGTGCTTCGCGCTGCTGCCCGGCAACCAGGTGGCGGTGGGTGAGGAGGTCGTGCGCAGTGGCGGCGGCAGTGGCGGCGGTGCTACCAGCGGTGCCGTGAGTGTGTGGGACATGACGCGCTGCCCAGCGGATGCGCCGACCATGCTGTCGCGCATGCCGGTGGGTTCCAGTGTGACGGCGCTTGTGGGGCTGCCCGACGGCCGGCTGGCAGCGGCGTGGCAAGATTCCTTCATTCGCGTGATGGCGCCCGCCCGCGGCGTGGTGTCGGCGGTGCTGGGCGGCTTGTCGCGCACCAGCCGCCTCACCGCGCTGGCGGTGCTGCCGGGCAGCAACCATGTCGCTGCCAGCAACATGGACGGCGAGGTGGGCGTGTGGGACGTGGCGGCCGGGGTGCACCTCTTCGCGCTGCCACGCCACGAATCGCCTGTGCTGGCGCTGGCCGCCCTGCCCACACCCGGCATGCTAGCGACCGGGTGCAGCAACGGCGGCGTGTTGCTTTGGCGCCTGCCCACCACCGCGTTGGCAGTCAGTCCCACTACCGCGGCCGCCGCTGCTGCCGCCACCGCTGCGGCCACCGCAGCTGCCGCCGCTGCCGCCGATTTGCTGGACCACCGTGAGGCGGTGCAGATCGCCGAGCTGCGCGACGACTCCATGGGCGACGGCGCCGTCACTGCCCTCGCCGTGATGCCGGACGGCCGGCTGGTCAGCGGCACCAAGGGCGCCGTCGTCCGCGTGTGGGACGTCGCCACGGGCGCCTGCGTCATGACGGACACGGGTCGCTCGCAAGGCATCATGGCGCTGGCGGCGTTGCCCAACCTCGCCATCATATCGGGCTCTGCCAACAAGACGATACGGATGTGGACTGCGCCGCCATTTGTTGCAGGCAGCGGCGCGCGCCGGGGGGCGTCGGCCACGCCATCGCCAACGGCGACGCAGCTGTTGCCGCCCCTGCCGCGGGTGCAGGTGGGAGGATGGCGGGCGCCGCCGCCGCCTCCTACAGCTGCTGCTGCGGGGGCGGGGGCGGCGGCACCTGCGGCGGCGGCAGTTGCAGCGGCGGTTGCAGCGGCGGTTGCAGCAGCGGTTGCAGCGGCAGCGGCGGCTAGGGATGTACCGGTGCACCACCACCACGTCGCCGCCGCCAAAACTGCTGCCGCGGCTGCGGCCGACACCGCCGCCGCCGCCGCCGCCGCCGCCGCCGCGCGTTCTGATGTACCCTTTGCTGGCGGCGGCGAGTTTGCCGGCAGCGAGACGTGGGCCAACTTGCCATTTGCGACATCTGGGTCAGCGGCGACATCCGCCGGCTCCAGCGGCACGGCGGCGGCAGCAGGCACGGGCGGCGACAAGCACGCCACCACTGTGTGGCCCCCGGAGGATGGCTCGCTGCTGTCGCGCTTCCTGGCCAGCTACCAGCACTAGCCAGCATTAGCGCCGCCGCACGCCTGCTCTGGGCACCTCCACCGCCCCTGCATACTTATCGGTACCGGTTCTCTTACCTCTGGTGTTCCATCGTGTGGCGAGGCGCGCACACGGTTCACCGCGCTGCCTGCCGCTTCCCTGCTGCTCTAACGTGGTATCCGCACCACAACGGCCCCGCGGCCCCATATACCGGTATGCCCCACCCCTGCACTCGTGCTGTGATCCTCCCCCCTGCATGTTATTTGCGGCGCGGCGCCGGCGCCATCATCGTTGTGTGTCCGATCGGCAGTAGCGCCGGTTGGCGGGCACACCACTATGGCGCCGCCACATCGCCGCCACATCACACATCACGCGGCACAACCAATGACAACGCCCGCGCACATACATCACAGTAATATGACGTGCCGCGCGCCCCTGTCGCGCCGGTGACTGCTTGAATGGTGTAACCACCGTGAAATACTTTATGATGACTGAAATATGATGGCTTTTCTACTGCAGCGCCGGGCAGGCGGGCGCTTCACAGTGAATCAGTGATATTCACGCCTTTCCGTGCTTTCTCTTACAATAAAAAACGCAACAGGAGGGACCTATCCCCGTCAGCCATGCATCCTCGTTGAGTGTGCAATTTTAGACCCGGCAGGGGATGAGATCTACCGTTGCCAGTGCTACGAGGAGCTGCTTCGACTATGAGTACGAGTACCGGTACGGAAGGGCGCTGGCGGAAGGGCGCTGGCGGAAGGGCGCTGGCGGCACGTGACGTGTCAGTAGGGAGAGAATGTAGGGCCCGTGCCTGATGAGAAGCTTCCATCCTTCTATCCGTCCTTTGACCCCAAGTCATACCCGTGAACGGGCCGTGTGTGCAGACTTGTTGGTGATACCTCTCCGGCCCAACAAGGGGCGAGAGAAGGGGAGAGAGGAGGTGGGTTAATAAGTGGGTTAAATTTAAAGCACCCTCCAATTAAATATTAAAGCGGGCGGCCGTTGCGCTCACGGCAATACCTATAATACGACATGCGCGAGCCTGTGACAATCATTGAGTGCGAAGCGACTCAGCGTCACTGGATTAGTGCAATGGTGCGGCGCCGGCGTCCGCCGCCGGTGGCATTGTCACTTTCACCCCCCGGATAGCAGCACCAGTAGAGAGTAGAGAGGAGAGAGAGAGAGAGAGAGAGGAGGAGAGGCGATGAAATGGGGAAAAGCGATGGGGTGAGAAGGGTAGGGAGTGGGGTGCAGTGGGCTGGAGAGAGACGAGAGAGTGGAGCTGTGACAGGGAAGAGGCAGAGGTAGTGGTAGACGCAGAGGTGG
>Ga0066256_1002570_pt1 | contig 12755 bp, 10 predicted proteins | sample ThiBio_1000_biof_FD_87107 | JGI IMG/M metagenome (GOLD analysis project Ga0066256, IMG submission 87107) | Wastewater bioreactor microbial communities from Cape Town, South Africa - Thiocy_expt_1000_biof (version 2) | ecosystem: Engineered > Bioreactor > Thiocyanate-remediating >...
GGGCGCCGCCGCGCGGGGGGGGGGCGCCCGGGGCGGTCCGCCGCCGCCCGCGGGCGCCGCCGCCGACCGCCCGCCTCCCCTTGCCCGGCCCGGCCCCGTCGAGCGCCGCGGGCGTGGTCACGACCCCCCGCCCGGCATCCTCGGGGGGCTTCCCGGCGTCGGGAGCGGCGGGCTTCCCCCCCCCGCCGCCGCGCGCGGGCGCGCCGGAGACTTGCAGGCTGACCGTGATGCCGAACCGCCGGTCGGGATAGGCGCGTTGCAGCGCGGCGAGGACGTTCGCGCGATAGAGCTGGAGCCGGGCCTCGCTCGACGTCAGCGGCGGGGCTTCCGCGGCCCCGACCGGGCTGACGACCTTGCCGGTCTCGTCGAGCACGGCGACGGCTTCGGGCGTCAGGTCGGGCACGGCCCCGGCGACCAGCCGCTGGATGCCGCCGACCCGGCTTTCGGTCAGCGCGGTCCCCGGCTTGAGCACCAGCGCGACCGAGGCCTTGGGCGCGGCCTGCTCGTCGCGGAACAGGCTGCGCTCGGCCATGCCGAGGTGCACCCGCACCGACTGGATGCCGTCGAGCATCAGGATGGTCCGGGCCAGCTCGCCCTGCATCGCCCGCTGGTAATTGATCTTCTGGGCGAACTCGGTCAGCCCCATGTCGGACTGGTTGAACAGCTCGAAGCCGACCTGGCCGCGCATCGGCAGCTCCGACCCGACCAGCTCGATCCGCGCCTTGTCGGCCTGGTCGCCCGGGACGAGGATCGTGGTCCCGCCATGGGCCAGGCGGTAGGGGATCTTCTTCGCGTCGAGGACCTTGACCACGTCGGCGGCGTCCTCGGGCGGCAGCCCGCGCAGGACCGGATCGTAGGCCGTCCGCAGCCCGAACCAGTAGGCGAGGAAGGCGGCCGCCAGCACCGCCACGGCGGCCAGGCCAAGGCGCAGCGGCGTGATCGCCGGGGCGGAAGCGGGTCCGCCGGTCTCGGGATCGTCGAGCGCCATGCTAGACCTGCATCGTCATGAATTCGCGGTAGGTCTCGATCAGGCGGGTACGGATCTGGGTGGCCAGCTCGACCGCCAGCCGCGCCTGCTCCAGCGCCAGCGTCACCTGGTGGACCGGCACGGCCTGCCCCTCCGCGAAGGCCCGGACCAGCGCGTCGGCCTGGCCGACCCTGGCGTCGACCTGCTTGAGCCCGGCGGTCAGCAGGTCGGTAAACGAGGCGCCGGCCGGAGCCGCCGGGGCGACGCCACCGAGGGCGCTCGACAGCAGGCCCGTGACGTTGCCGATGGGGAGCAGGCCGGCCATCACCGCTTCCCGATCTCGAGCGCGCGCATGTTCATCTGCTGCGCGAGGGCCAGGGCGGTGAGATTTCCCTCATAGACCCGCGCGGTCTTGACCAGCAGCGCCATCTCCGCCGCGTGGTCGACCGCCGGATAGGCGACGTAGCCCGTCGCGTCGGCATCGGGATGGCTGGGGTCCCGGACCCGCCGCGCCTGCCCCGCCGCGACCTCGACGCCGAGGACCTTGTCCCCGCCGGGCTCCGCCGCGCCGTCCTGCCGCAGGAGGGCGGGGAACCCGCGCTCCGGCCCCGAGACGAGCCGCAGCGGGCGGTAAGTCCCGCCGCCGGCCACGCGCGAGGTGTTCTCGTTGGCGAGGTTCTGCGCGATGACCTGCATCCGCTGCCATTCGACGTCGAGCGCCGAGCGGCTGATCGCAACCGGGTCCACGCCCATCACTGGCCTCCGATCGTCGCTTGCTGGATCGAGAAGCGGCGGCCGAGCAGGTCGACCAGCGCAGCGTAGCGCGAGGCGGTCTGCGCCGCGTCCGCCAGCATCAGGTCCATCCGCCGCTCGTCACCGGGCGCGAAGGCCTCGCCCGCCTGGTAATCGAGCTTGAGCCGGGCCACGGCATCCTCGCCGCGCCGGGCCGCCGCCTGCAGGGCCTGCTCGAACTCGACCCTGGTCGCGCGGAAATTCGGCGAGGCGGCATTGGCGAGGTTGCCGGCGATCGCCGCCATGCGCATGGCCAGGCCGTCGAGCGCCTTGGCGGCGACGGCCATGGCCAGGGGTTGCCCGCTCATCGTTGGTTCTCCTCGGGAGTTTTCGGGGCGGGCGCCGTGAACACCTTGCCCGCGTCGTCGCGCACGAACAGCCAGCGGCCGGACGCTCCGGCCTGGAGCGCCGTGACCTCGCGCGCCACCGTGATCGGGCCGATGCGCGCCGCCACGGCCAGGCGCTCCCCGGGCAGCACGCGCGGCCGCTCGGGCAGGAAGACCCGGCCCAGCTCGTCGCCCGGCGCGAGGTCGACCGCGGCCCGCGCCACCCGGGCGGCGCGGTCGTAGCGCAGGCGGCGCGGCGGCCCGTCCGGCGAGCAGGGCGCCGCGGTCGTCAGCGCGGGATCGACCACCTCGCCCGCGCGCGCCGGGGCGGCCATGACCCGGCAGGCCGGAAGGGTCTCCGCCTCCAACGCGGCGGCGGCAAGGGCCACGGGCAGCATCACCGGCGCAGCCCGTTGGCGATGCCGTAAAGCTCGTCCGCCGCGCGCACGACCTGGGCGTTCGCCGCATAGGCGCGCTGCGAGATCAGCAGGCTGACCATCTCGGTATTGAGATCCACGTTGGACCGTTCGAGCGAGGCCTGGACCAGCGAGCCCAGCCCCTCCTCGCCCGGTCCGGCCTCGGTCAGGGCGCCGTCCTCGGCCAGGGCGAAGACCCCGCCGTCGAGCCGTTCGAGCTGCGCGAAGTCGGCCGTCTTCACCAGGTTGATCTGGCCGATCTGGGTCTCGCCCTGCGGCTCGGGCAGGCTGGCATAGACCTTGCCGTCACGGTCGATGCGGAAGCCGGTCGCCTCGGCAGGCAGATTGATCCCCGCCTTGAGGGCATAGCCGCCCGAGGTCGCCAAGGTCCCGTCCTCCAGCACCCGCAGCGAGCCGCCGCGCCAGAGCAGGATGCGCCCGGCCGGCCCCATCAGCTCGATGAAGCCGAGGCCGTCGATCGCGAGGTCTCGCGCATTGCCGGTCGGCTCGATCGGGCCCTGCCGGTCCACCACCGGCCAGGCCCGCCATTCGACGCCGGCCGCCGCATCGCGCCGCGCGAGGTCCGCCGGGAACGCCTCGGCATCCGCCGAGCCGCTGCCGACCAGCTCGGAGAAACGCAGTTCGGAGCGCTTGAAGGTCGGCGTGTTTATGTTCGAGATGTTGTTGGCAATCGTGTCGAGCGAGCGCTGCTGCGCCTGCATCCCGACCGCGGCGATCTCCAGCGCGCCGCTCATCGCCCGACCTCGCCGAGCTTCGTCGCCACCCGGCCCATCAGGTCATCATAGACCTGGAAGACCCGGGCCCCGGTTTCCGCCATCCGCGCGGCGCGGGTCATCTCGACCATCTCGGTGCCGAGGTCGACGTCGGAGGGGATCGTCATGCCCTGATGGAGCGCGGCCCCGTCCGCCTCCGCAGGCAGCAGCCCGGCCTCGGCCGACAGCCCCAGCCCGTCCGGATCGGACAGATCGAGCGCGAAGGCGCCGATCCGCGCCTCGGCCTGACCCTCGACCAGCAGGGTGCCGTCCTTGAGCAGGACCGGCGCGGCGCCGCTCACCACCAGGTCCCCGCCGCCCGCGGCTTGCAGGACCCGGCCCGCCGCATCGGCGATCCGGCCGTCCGCCGCGCGGTGGAACTGCCCGGAGAAGGCGGGCGTCAGGCGGTCGCCCTCGCGCAGCAGCAGGGCGCCGCCGCCGGTGATCGCGATGTCGAGCGGGTTGCCCGTGACCTTCAGTGCTGCATTGGCCGCCGCGGCGCCCTGGCGGGCCGAGACGACGGGCAGGGCCTGCCGCCCGTCCATGACCTGCTGGAATATCCTGCGGCTGCGAAAGCCGGGTGTGCCGATATTGCTGACATTGTTCGCGACAACTTCGAGTCTGCCCTGCGATGCCGCCAGCATACTTGCCGCCAGATCAGATAATCCAGCCATTCCCCCGCCCTCACAGCCAATTCCATCGGTCTGCAATTCGATACCTGCAAAGATATTCGGGCAGTATCGGTTTTCGATCCAATTTGGAGCCAACTCTTAACTTCATCCTATAGTGCGACGATTGTGTTTGGACGTAGAATTGTCGCCGATATTCGGGAGGGAACCAGCCGATGCGGCCACAAGGCGCTTGCAGATACATCCTGGCGGCCGTCGCGGCCTGGTGCGCCGTGCCGGCCTCGGCCGACGACCTCTATGCGGCCGGCCGGACCCGGTCGCTGGCCAGCGACCAGCGCGCCTCGCAGGCGGGCGACATCGTCACTATCGTCGTCGTCCAGACGGCCGAATCGAGCTCGGTCATGCAGAACGGCACGCGCCGCGCCACCTCGCTCAACGGCCATTTCGGAGCGGGTTCGATCAACGAGAGCGGCGACCTCTCGCTCGGCAGCGCCTTCGACGGCAAGGGCGAGGTGCGCCGCTCCGAACGCTTCGTCACCCAGATGTCGGCCAGCATCACCGGCCTGCTGCCCAACGGCGACTATGCGATCGACGGCAAGCAGACGCTGTTCATCAATGGCGAGACGACCGTGGTGGAGGTGCGCGGCCGCATCCGCCCGAGCGACATCGACGCCGACAACCGCGTCCCCTCCAACCGCATCGCCGACGCGCAGATCCGCTACAACGGCAAGGGCTTCGTCTCGCGCAGCGCCAAGCCGGGGCTGGTCCATCGCCTGTTCGGCCTGCTGGGGCTGAGCTGATGGCCCGCCGGCTCGCGGCCGCGTTCGCCGCCCTGCTCGCCCTGTTCCTCGCCGCGACCGCGACCGCCCGGGCCGGCGAGGTTCCGCTGCGCGCGCTCGGCCGGTTCGACGGCTGGCGCGAGAACGCGCTGGTCGGCTACGGGCTGGTGACGGGCCTGTCCGGCTCGGGCGACTCGCGCAGCAGCGCGGTCACGCGCCAGGCGCTGCGCAACGTGCTGTCGCGGCTCGGCACCACCGTCTCGGAGACGGACATCAGCAGCCGCAACGTCGCGGTGGTGGTCGTCACCGCCATGCTGCCCGCCTCGGCCAATGTCGGCGACCGGATCGACGTCACCGTCTCCTCGGTCGGCGACGCGCGCAGCATCGCCGGGGGGACCCTGCTGATGACGGCGCTGTCGGGTCCGGACCAGCAGGTCTATGCCCTGGCCCAGGGCCCGCTGGTGGTCGGCGGCTACCAGTTCGACGCCCAGCTCAACCTCGCCCAGCGCAACCATCCGACCACGGGGCGCATCGTGCTCGGCGCATCGGTCGAGCGGCCGGTCGACGCCAGGCTGCTCGACGGGCGGGGCGGGATCGCCTTCCTCCTCGCCGAGCCGGACTTCGGCACGGCCCGCAACATCGCGGCAGCCGTCAACCAGCGCTTCGGGCCGGGCGTGGCCCTGGTCGAGAACGCCGACCGCGTGCGGATCGCCGCCCCGGCCGACGCCCGCGCCCTGGCCGAGTTCATCTCCTCGGTGCAGGACCTCACGGTCCAGCCCGGCCGCCAGTACCGCGTCGTCGTCAACGAGCGGACGGGCACGGTGGTGGCCGGCGGCGACGTGACGATCTCGCCGGTCGTGATCTCGCAGGGCGACCTGCGGGTGACGGTCCAGACCCGCAACGAAGGCTCCCAGCCGATGTTCTTCTCGGGCCTCGCGGGCGACGTCGGCAGCCTGGTGATCTCGAACACCCGGCTCGACGTCGAGGAAGGCCGCAACGACGCGACCGTCCGCTTCGGCTCGACCACGATCGGCGACCTCGTCCAGGGGCTCTCCTCGCTCCACGTCGACACCCGGCGGATCATCAGCATCCTCCAGGCGCTCAAGTCGGCGGGCGCGCTCCACGCCGAGATCGTGGTGCAATAGCCCCGAAGCCTGCGCCTCCGCCCGGGCCGGGCCGGGCCGGGCAAAAAATTTCCCATGGCCTGAACCGTTTTCCGGGCCGCCGTCGCCTTTGTCCTCCGAAGCGCATTCGCAGCAGGAGGGAAACATGGGCCTGAGGATCACCAACCCCGGCACGATCGGCACGCTGGCCAGGTTCGGCGCGTCGTCGCTGGCGATCGCCGCGCTCGGCGCCGGGGCCCAGGCCAGCCTGGCCGCCGAAGCGGGTCCGGCCACGCAATACTGGGACGGGGCCAACACGACGCCGGGCGGCGTCGCCAACGGGCGCGGGGGCACGGCCACCTGGGACACCACGACCACCAACTGGACCGATCAGGCAGGCGCCGCCAACGCCCCCTGGGCCGGCGGCATCGCGGTCTTCGGCCCCTGCCCCAACGATCAATGCGTCACGCAATCGGGCAGCGGCACGGTAACGAGCGCCTTCTACAAGGTCACGATCGCGCCGGCAGGCATCACCGCAGGGGGGCTGCGCACGCAGGAGACCTCGCCGACCATCAACGGCGGCCCGTTGGCGCTGACCGGCGGGGCGCGGATCGACGTGATCCAGGCCGGCGCGACGACGCGGACGCTGAACATCGATTCCAACATCACCGCGGCGGGCGACCTGATCAAGGGCGGATTGGGCTCGCTGTTCCTCAGCGCCAACACGCAGGTCGCGGGCGGGCTCTCGGTCGCAGGCGTGATGATGTCCTCGGGCGCCACCGCGACGCTCGCGGTCGGGGGCTCGATCACCGTGGGCGGCACCGGGACCGACGCCTTCCCCAACCGCCTGCTCGCCAGCGGCGGCGCGCGGATGACCAGCGCGGGCGGCTCGATCGGCGGCGCGGCGGGCACCGCGGGCAGCGTCTTCATCCAGCGCGGCGGCACCTGGGATGCGGGCGCGAACGTCATCGACGTCGGCGCCTCGGGCGTGGGCGTGCTGCGCGTCTACAGCAGCCTCGTCGATGCCGTGTCCGAGATCAAGGCGAGCGAGATCGTCCTCGGCCGCAATGCCGGCGGCAACGGCAAGCTGCAAATCTGGGGCGACGACAGCGACGGCATCGTCACCGCCACGCGGGTCTTCGGCGGCGTCGGCGGCGGCAGCGTCGAGTTCGACAACTACAGCAGCACCGCGGCCTACGTCTTCGCCCCGCTCCTCTCCGGCAACCTCAGCACGACCTTCCTGCACGGCAGCACGACGCTGAGGGGCGTGAACGACTATACGGGCACGACGCTGATCAACGGCGGCACCGTGATCCTCGACGGGGCCAGCCTGACCAGGACCAACGTCACCGTCCAGAGGGGCGTCCTCGCCGGCAATGGCACAATCGGGGGAACGATCGGAGGCGGGGGCGCGGGCGGCGCCGTCACCTTCGCGGCGACCAACACCACGCTCAGGGGACAATCCGGGCAGTTGCTGACGATGGGCTCGCTGGCATTGGGCGACCAGACCGTGCTCGATGTCACCCTCGGCGCGCCGAGCACCACGGCGCTGTTCAACGTGACCGGCAACCTGACCCTCGACGGCAAGCTCAGCGTCACGAACGGGGGCGGCTTCGCCACCGGCTCCTATCGCCTGTTCGACTATGGCGGCGCGCTGACCGACAACGGCCTGGTCATCACCAGCCTGCCGGCGGGCTTCAACCCCGGCGACTGGTCGATCGCCGCGGACGCCGGCAAGGTCGATCTCCTCGTGCCCACCACCGGCGCGGGCGAGCAATATTGGGACGGCGCCAACATGACTCCGGGCAGCGTCGCCAACGGGCGCGGGGGTAATGGTACGTGGAATGCAGCCAACACCAACTGGACCAACCAGGCCGGCACGATCAATGCGCCCTGGGCAGGTGGCACCGCGGTTTTCGGACAATGTCCGGCCAACGCCTGCCCTATCGGCCCCGGAGCCACGACCCCGTCCTATAAAGTGACCGTGGATCCGGCCGGTGTCGGCGCGACCGGCATCCGCACCCAGGACGTGACCGTGACGCTGAACGGCGGGTCCGTGGCGCTGACCGGCGCGGCTGCGGCGATCGATGTCGTCCAGGCGAATGCCAGCCAGCCCCACTCGCTGACTGCCAACAACGAGATCACTGCGGCGGGGGATCTCGCCAAGACCGGGCTCGGCTCCCTGTTCGTCAATGCCAAGGTGCAGGTCGCCGGCAACCTGTCGGTCGAAGGCGTGATGATGTCCGCGGGGGCAGTCGCACCGCTGATCGTCGGCGGCACCGTCTCGGTCGGGGGCGCGGGAACCAATACCTTCCCCAACCGCCTGCTCGTCACCGGCGGCTCAAAGCTGACCAGCACCGGCGGCTCGGCCGGCGGCGCGGCGGGCACCGCAGGTGCCATCTACATCCAGCGCGGCGGCATCTGGGACGCCGGCGACAACACGATCGAGGTGGGCGCCTCGGGCGTCGGTCTGCTCAACGTCTACAGCAGCAGCCCGACCAACGTTTCGGAGATCAAGGCCAGTCAGATCGTGCTCGGCCGCAATGCCGGGGGCAGCGGCAAGCTACAGATCTGGGGCGATGCCACCAGTGGGGTCAGCGACGGAATCATCACGGCGCAGTCGATCGTCGGCGGCATCGGCGGCGGCAGCGGGGAGTTCGACAACCCCGGGAGCGGCGTGAGCAGCCCCAGCCAAGTCTTCCCCCCACCGCTCTCGGGCAAACTCGGCACCACCTTCCTGACCGGGGGCACAACGCCCCAGGGGGGGGAGGGCCACACCGGCGGGACCCCTGTCCACGGCGGGACGCTGGTGGCCGACGGGGCGGCCCCGGCCCCCCCGGCCGGGACCGTGCGCACCGGCGCGCTTGGCGGCAGCGGCTCCATCGCCGGCGCGGTGACGGTATCCGCCAACGGCATTCTGGAAGGGCGTTCGGGCCGAAAGCTGACCATGGGCAGCCTCGCGCTCGACGGCGCGTCCCGGATCGAGGTCGCGCTGGGCGCGCCTTCGCCGACGGCGCTGTTCGACGTCCTCGGCAACCTGACGCTCGCGGGCACGCTCAACGTCACCGACGCGGGCGGCTTCGGCACGGGGGTCTATCGCCTGTTCGACTACGGCGGCACGCTGGCCGGCGCCGGGCTCGGCATCGGCACCCTGCCGGCCGACGCCAGCGGCGAGGTGCAGACCTCGGTCGCCCATCAGGTCAACCTCGTCGTCAACGGCACGCCGGGGCCCGGCCCGGTGCCGACGATCCAGTTCTGGAACGGCATGACGACCGTGGCCGACGGCACGATCCACGGCGGCTCCGGCACCTGGACCGCCGGCCCGACGACCAACTGGACCGACGCCAACGGCGCGACCGCCAGCGCCTGGAGCGGCAACTTCGCCGTGTTCCAGGGCGGCCGCACGACGACCAACGGCACGGTCCAGGTCGATGCGGGCCAGGGCGCGATCTCGACGACCGGGATGCAGTTCATCGGCACCGGCTGGAGCGTGACCGGCAGCCCGATCGCGCTCAACGGCGCGGACGGCGCGACGACCATCCGCGTCGGCGACGGCTCGGCGGCGGGCGCGAACGACTATGCCATCATCCGTTCCGCGCTCACCGGGGCGACCCGCCTGGTCAAGGACGACCTCGGCAAGCTGATCCTCACCGGACAGAACACCTATTCGGGCGGCACGACGATCGCGGCCGGGACGCTCCAGATCGGCAACGGCGCCACCCAGGGCTCGATCCTCGGCGACGTGGTCGACAACGGGACGCTCGCCTTCGCCAATACCGACAGCACCACCACCTTCGGCGGCCGGATCACCGGCAGCGGCGCGGTCCGGCTGATCGGCGGGAGCGTGGTCTATACCGCCGACAATGCCTATGCCGGCGTGACGACGATCCAGAACGGCGCCTCGCTCAGCCTGGGTAGCGGCGGCACGACGGGCGCGATCACCGGCGACCTGGCCGACGACGGCGAGCTGGTCTTCAACCGCTCGAACGGCCTTACCTATGGCGGCAGGATCGGCGGGGCGGGCGCCCTGCGCCAGATCGGCGCGGGCAAGACCGAGCTGACCGGCGATTCCAGCGCCTTCACCGGCACGACTACGATCGAGAACGGCGTGCTGGCCGTCAACGGCAAGCTCGGCGGCGTACTGACCATCCGCTCGGGCGGCCGCCTGCAAGGCTCCGGCACGGTCGGCAATGTCACGGTCGGCGGCACCCTGGCGCCGGGCAACTCGATCGGCACGCTCAACGTCGGGTCGATCACCTTCAGCGCCGGCTCGATCTACGAGGTCGAGGTCAACGCCCTCGGGCAGTCCGACAGGATCCAGGCCTCGGGCACGGCCACGATCAACGGCGGCGCGGTGCAGGTGCTGGCGGGCACGGGCGACTATGCCGCGGCCACGACCTATACGATCCTCACCGCCAATGGGGGACGGACGGGCACCTTCACCGGCGGCGTGACCAGCAACCTCGCCTTCCTCGATCCCTCGCTCAGCTACGACGCCAACAACGTCTATCTGACGATGACGCGCAACGACATCGGCTTCCAGAACGTCGGCCTGACCCGCAACCAGATCGCGGCGGGCAACGGGGTCGAGAGCCTCGGCGCGGGCAATCCGATCTACCACGCCGTGCTGAACCTGTCGGCCCCGCAGGCGCGCGATGCCTTCGACCTGCTCTCGGGCGAGATCCACCCTTCGCTGCGCACGGTGCTGTTCGAGGACAGCCGCTATGGCCGCGAGGCGGTGCTGCACCGGCTGGAGCGCGCGGGCGAGCCCGGCCTCGCCCTCTGGGCCGACGGCTTCGGCGACTGGGGCCAGAGCCGCAGCGACGGCAACGCCGCCCGGCTCGGCCGCGCCGCCTCGGGCTTCTTCATGGGGCTGGATACGGCGCTTGGAGGCAACTGGCGGGTGGGCGTGGCCGGCGGCTACAGCCACCATGCGCTCGACCTGCCCGCGCGGCTCAGCAACGGCGAGGCCGATCTGACGCAAGGGCTGATCTACGCCGGGGCCAACTACGGCGCGCTGCGGCTCTCGCTGGGCGCGGGCTATGCCCATGTCTCGGCGAGGACCGACCGCAGCGCGGCCTTCGCCGGCTTCACCGACCGGCTGAGGGCACGCTACGGCGGCACGATCCTCCAGGGCTTCGGCGAGATCGGCTATCGCGTGGCCCTCGGCGGCGGGACGGTCGAGCCCTTCGCCCGCGTCGCCGTGGTCGACCTGCGAACCGACGCCTTCGCCGAGAGCGGCGGGGCGGCGGCCCTGCGCGGCGATGCGACCAACGAGACGCGCACCACCACCACGCTCGGCCTGCACCTCGCGACCCCGGTCGCGGGCAAGCTCTCGGTCGACGCGCGGATCGGCTGGCAGCACGCCTTCGGCGCGCCCGTGCCGGTCGACACGCTGCGGCTGGCCGGGGGGAGCGGCTTCGGGATCGCGGGCGTGCCCTATTCGCGCGAGGCCGGGGTGATGGAGGGCGGGTTCACCTTCCAGGCGAGCCCGGGTCTCGCCTTCTGGGCCCGCTACTCAGGGATGATCGGCGACCAGGGCCACAACCATGCCGTCAAGGGCGGGGTCAGCCTGCGGTTCTGACGCGTTCCGGGACAGCACCGCCAGGGCCCCGTGCCTTCCTTGCAGGATCGCGCCATGCTAGCCTTGCCGTGACAGGGGGCTGACGATGGCATTCGCAAGCAGGCGAGCGCTCGGCATGGCCGGCTTGGCGTGGGCGGCGAGCCACGCCTTGCCGGCCCTGGCCGACGAGCCGGACGACATCGTCGTCACCGGCACCCGCCTCACCCGGCCCGAGGCCGAGAACCCCGATCCCCTGCTCTCCGTCTCCGGCGACCGGCTCCGCGCCATGGGCCAGACCAGCGTCACCGACGCGCTGCTGCGCGTGCCCGCCCTGGCCGCCTCGCAGGGGAGCACGCTGAGCGCGGCGGGCAACCCCAACCTGGGCTTCGGCGAGGCGGGAGTGAACCTGCTCGACCTGCGCAACCTCGGCCGCGACCGGACGCTGGTGCTGGTCGACGGCAAGCGCCACGTCGCCGGCATCGCCGACAGCGCCGCGGTGGATATAAATTCGATCCCGCAGGACCTGATCGAGCGGGTCGACGTGATGACCGGCGGCGCCTCTGCGATCTACGGCGCGGACGGGGTCTCGGGCGTGGTCAACTTCGTGCTCAAGCGCGATTTCCAGGGGCTGCGGCTGCGCCTGGAGAACGGGATCACCGCGCGCGGCGACGGCCATCATGCGCTCGCCTCGCTCACCGCCGGGCGCAATTTCGCGGGCGGACGCGGCAACGTGGCGATCGCCTACGAATATGCGCGGCAGGATCGCATCGCCTCCTCGGCGCGCGACTATCTCGGCGATCCGGCCAAGTTCCGCCAGATCGTCGGCGCCCCGGTGGACCTGCTCCAGAACGGCGACGATCCGCGCGTGCCCGACCGCCGCCCGACCAACGACCTGCGCTGGGCGGACAGCTCCCTGGACGGGGCGGTCGACCTCGACCTCGACTTCACGCCGGACTTCACCGGCAGCGGGCAGCCCTACGACCTCGGCACCTACCTGCCGCAGTCGGGCGGGGCGACGCGGGGCGGATCGAGCACGCCGATCGCCGGCTACTACGGCGACATCCTCAACCGGACCGAGCGCCATGCGGTGAACCTGCTGGCGAACTATGAATTCTCCCCCGCAGCGCGGCTCTCCTTCGCGGGCAAATACGTGCGCAACACGGCCTTCGGCTACGGCCAGCCGGGCTTCGACTTCTACACCTACCTCGCGCCCGACAACGCCTACCTGATCGAGCGCTTCGGCGAGGAGGCGGCCGCGAACGGGGCCTACCTGACGCGCGACCACTTCGACATCGGGCGGCGCGGCCGGGGCGCGGCCCGCGCGTCCTTCCGCGCCTCGCCCGGGCACGGCGGCGCACTCGGCGTCCCCCTGCACGTACCGCTGTCCATCGCCTTCGGCGCTACGCC
>Ga0066256_1004331_pt1 | contig 12754 bp, 9 predicted proteins | sample ThiBio_1000_biof_FD_87107 | JGI IMG/M metagenome (GOLD analysis project Ga0066256, IMG submission 87107) | Wastewater bioreactor microbial communities from Cape Town, South Africa - Thiocy_expt_1000_biof (version 2) | ecosystem: Engineered > Bioreactor > Thiocyanate-remediating >...
GGCCCCCCCGCCGCGGCGGGCGCCGCGGCGGCCGGCCCCCCGCACCGCACCCCCGTCAACTGCGGGCATATGCCCCCACACCGGGTGGTGCGCCGCCGCGCCGCCCATGCCTGGGGGGGGGCAGGCATACAAATAAACCGCCGCCTCCTTGTGCCCCCGCCCGCCGCTCTGCAGCGGCTTGTACACTTTGTCGCCTGCCATAAGGATACCCGCATGCCCACCGATCACTGCCAGCTCGCGCAGTCCACCGCCACCGCCAGTGTCATCGTCATCATCATACTCGTCGCTACCAGTACTAGGGCCGCTGGCACACACTACAGCTGGCTGCGCGGTGACACTCGCCAACACCACTGCTGCCGCAGCCGCCGCACCTGCCGCCGCTGCATGCAGTGCAGATGGGGGCCAACGCACACCACTGGCCGCCGCCGCAGCAACCACCCTAGCTGCGGCAGCAGCAGCGGCGGCGCGCCACCTTGCCGCCATGGCGCACGCAGCTGCTGCGTAGTGGGCGAGCAGCAGGTGCGACGCTTGGTGGACCAATGGTGGAGTCCTAACAATAGCTGGGTCGCAGATGCGGCGCGGCAATTATGTAACACGCAATGCTCAGCATGCAGCACCCGCCGTTTCCTACTAAATGTCAGCCGCTCCCGCGATAGGGCCGCTCAACATTTGAGCCGCACGCCGCGTGCGCATTATCTGGTTATGTGTATATCGCCGTTTAGTGTCGTGTTGCTACGAGCCAGCTCGACGAGGGGAGAGAAGAGAGGAGCAGAAGATTCGACAGCTGCCACCAACCAACAACCCGACGATTATAGGATATGCACAAGTGTCACGCACAGCTGCAAATGATAAAGCAGCAGGAGGACTAAGACAAGGGTATGCCAGAGTGCGGGTACAGGGTGCCTCTCGCCGTTTTGCAGTTGACCACGTACAGTATTGCTGCTGCGACTGACACACCACAAGCACTGCGGCCCTGACCCACCACGACGTGTGGTGGCAGCGTACGGTCCACAACGCTGGAGGCGGCGAGCTGGCTGCTAGGCTGTTGTAGGTACCTAGTAGGCAGTATAGGTAGCAGCATGGCGGCGGCAGCGGCGGCGGCAGGCGGCGCGGCCTTGGCACCAGACGCACCCGCTGTGGTGCCGCCATCATGTGCTGCACCTGCCGGCGCCTTTGATGGCGACAACAGCAATGGTACGCCGCTACCTGTAGCAGGTGGCGGCGGTGCTGATGCAGGTGCAGGTGCGGCGGCGGCTGCGCCTACAAAGGGAGGCAGTCGTGGGCGTGCGCCACGAGGCGCGGCGGTGCCGTCGCCGTCACCTTCACCACCAGCTGCCGCGCCAACCACGACGGTGGCATTTGACGCAGTGCGGCCGTCGGGGTACGTGCTGCCGGGCGTGCTGGAGCAGGTAGACGGTAGCCCCTCCAGACATGCAATAGTAATGTGCCACGGCCTGCTGTCCACGCGCGACCACAACTTTGCGCCGGCGCTGTCCACAGCGCTGGCGCGCGCCACGGGGCATGCCGTGCTGCGCTTTGACTTCCGGTTTGACGCCGCACCGGACCTGGAGCCAGACTTCCGGTACCGCTTCTCTGGGTTTGCAGATGATGTGGACGACTTGGGCGTGGTGTTGCGCGCGCTGACCGCCGCCGGCTGGCGCCCGTGGCTGCTGGTAGGGCACAGCCGCGGCGCCAATGACGTGTTGACGTGGGGTGGCTCGCCCGCTGCAGTGGCTGCCAGCGGTGTCCCGGCGTTTGCGATTGCCGCGCTGTCCGCGCGCTTTGACATGCCAGCAATGTTCACGCGCCTGTTCCCGCCGGAAACAGTGGCCACGGTGGATGCGGGCGGCGTGGCGGCATGGGAGTCCAAGCGCGGCGCGCTGACCGTGACGCCCGACGACGTGGAGGTGGTGCGGCGGCACATGGACATGGGCGCGGCGGTGGCAGCCATCCCACCCGACGTGCCCGTCCTGCTGGTGCACGGCGCCGAGGACGCCGTCATCCCTGTGGCAGACGCCGCCGCGTTCCAAGCGGCGCGCCCCTCCATGGAGGTGGTGGTCATCCCCGGCGCCAAGCACGCCTTTGCTGGCAAGGTGCCCAGCCGCACGCTGCTGGACACCGTGGTGCAGTTTGCCACCCGCGCGGCGGCGGCGTTGCCCCTGCCCCCCGTCCCGCCGGCATAGATACGTTGGTGGGTGTGCCCATGTTGCTCACACTTCAACACCGCCGCGACAACCTATTATTATTGATAAACGCTAACTGACGTACTGAGTGCCCATGTTGCTGCCAGACCCACAACCAACTACGCGTCGTCGGACTCGGCGCCCTCCAGCGTGGACAGGAAGGCACCCAGCGCGCCGCAGTAGCCCTCGTGGCGCAGGAACAGCGCCTCCATGGCGCCCTGCGACCAGAACGTGATGGCGTACGCCAGCGTGCGCATGGCAATCGTGTTCTCATTGCGCAGGAAGTTGCCGGCAAAGTACACGTGCGGGCAGTTGTACCGCACCGCGTTCAGGTACGCCAGCTGGCCAATGTTGTTGCTAACCATGATGAGCAGCGACCGCGCCATGTCCTCGTTGGCATACCGCCCCGCCCCGCCCGCGGCACCGCCGCCGCCACCGCCTGTACTGCCAGCCGCTGCAGCCTCTGCTGCTGCCGCCGCTGCTGCGGATGGAGCTGTGGTATCTACTGAGGGTGACGCCTCGCGCGGCACCAGCGGCGTGGCGGCACCTGGCGTGCGGCCAATGCCGCCGCCGCCACCAGCGCCAATGCGCAACGCGGCACGACTGCTGCCGCCGACGGCGGCTGCCGACGGGAGGGCTGAGCCGGGTGACAGAGGCAGCTGGGCAGCGACGCTGCGCGGAAGCGCGCGGCCGCCGATGACCGACGCGCCAAAGCTGCCGGCGTCACTTGCCACCGTTGCCAGCGCCGCGCGTGCCGACGCCTCGTAGGCGGCGGCGGTAGCAGCCAGCGACGTGTGCGGTGGCAGCGGCGCCGTGTCTGCACGCGTCTGCCGCGTCGCATACACACCGCCACCTCCACCGCCGCCGCCGCCGCCCCCACTGCCACCATCTGCCCCTGCCGCCCCTGCCGCAGCGGCGCCAAAATTCCACGTGATGGCCTTGCCGAACGACGACGCGATGGTGCTGGACTTGAGGCCAAACTTGGTGTAGTCGCCGCCGTAGATGTCGCCCACCGTCAGGTCCACGTTGGCGTTCATGCCCGTCTCCGCCAGGCCCAGCATGGCGTCAAACGACGTCTCGCCCGTCAGCAGGTGGCACAGGCCGTAAAACGTGCCGCCGCCCAGCGACGTGCCCGACACGCGCTCCCACCGCGTCTCACTGTGCACCAGGATGAACCCCACGCCGGACCCCACATTCACCAGCATGTACGGGTACTTGATGCCCGTCATGGGCCGGTCGACATAATTCCTGCGGGGTGGTTTGGGTGGCGTGGTGGGTGTACCAATTAGGAGTGGCGGCAACAACCACAGACACCCGGGGCGCGCGGTACGGACTTGCCGTGGAACGTGTACGCCTCGCACTCCACGTAGCCCATCAGGAACGCTAGCCCCTTCACCAGGCAGTCAATCTCATCGCGCGCGTCCAGCGTCACATTCAATACCGACCGCGCCATGGCCGCAAACTACGCAGTAGTGGGGGAGGGCGGGAGTGGATAATTGCAGCGTGAGTGGATGGGTGTGCCCCCACCCCCTCCCCGTAACCACCACGTACCCGGTGCGCGCCGCCGCCGGTGGTGCACACGTTGGTAATGCCGGCCGCCAGGCCGTGCGTGGCGGCCATGTCCAGCGCGCCCGGCATGCGCCGCGTCTCAAACCGCACAAAGTGGAACGAGCCGCCCAGCTCCGAGATGTGGAACGACAGATGGTCGTCCCGCACGCCGGTGCCACCGTAGGAGGCGCGCGACAGCATGAAGGCGGCCACGTCCTTGACGGCCGCCAGGCGCCCGCGCCATGCCGCCGCGTCTGTGTGCCCGCTCGGCACGCGCCGCTCCAGCTCCTCAATCAGCACCGCGTCGGGCATGAAAAACACGAGCTTGGTGAGGGAGCCGCCAATATCCAGCCCAAAGAAGCCGCCCACGTCAATGATGGAGGACAGCAGCTTGCGCCGGCCGCGGTGCAATAGCCCGGCTTTCAGACGGGGGAAAGGGCCGAAGTGATCCAGATCGGTCAGGCCGACCAGCGCGCCCCCCTGCGCCCGCCGCAACCTCCGCAGCGGCGATGGCCGCCGCCACCTCGCTGCAGGTCGGCAACACCGCACCCACCTTCCAAACCGTGTTGGCGCCACGTACGTCGCGGTGGACCACACCTGCACCCTGCGCATGCTGCAACGCCACCACGGCGCTCCACACCACCACAAGCGCGGTCACAATGCGGTCACCCGCCGCCGCCAGTACCTCCTCCACGGGCACCGTCTCCTCACCGCCGTCGCCTGCCGACAGCACCAACGCAGCGACGCCCTTGCCGTCCGGCGCCGCGGCAGTGCCCGCCAGCACAGGGATGGCGGCGCAGGTTGTGCCATGCGCGCCCAACGCCGCGTACGCCGCCTCCTCCACCGCCAGCGGCTGCCACGACGCGCCAGGCTGGCGCGCCACCTTCACCACCACGAACCGCCCGCCCGCCGCCACGGCGGAGTACGTCTCGGACGCGCCGCCGCTGCCCAGGTGAATCCACTCACGCGGCGGCGGCAGCGGCATGCTGAACGCCAGACCAGCCGGCACCGTGAACGCCACGTCACCCAGCACGGCGCGCCCCGCCCGCAGCAGCTTCACGACAGCCACCAGGCCCGGCGCATGGGCATCATAGCAGTCGCCCGGTGCCGGCGCGACGCCGCCCTCGCGCTCCCCCCTCGCCGCATACTCCATGAGCGCCGCTCCCCACAGCGGCAGCGGGCCATGCTGACTGCACACCAGCCGCGGCTGGCGCCGCGCGTCGTACGCCACCTCCACGCACACCACATACAGCTGGAAGCCGTCAGCAACCAGGCTGTACGCCGCCAGCCGCCCGGCCGGCAGTGCCGCCGGCCGCGGGTGCAGCTCGTAGTACTTGACCAGCAGGAGGTGCGCCAGCCGGATGGCGGCCTGCCGCCTCCCCGCGACGAGGCCCTTCCACGCAATGGGGCGCGTGTACGCTGCCGACAGCTGCGTCGTGACAACGTTGGCGTGCCGCTCCTGGCGTGGCAGCAGGGCGCCATCCGCGCAATAGTATAAGCCACGCGCTTCGCCGTCGGTGCGCAACGCGGTGGACAGCTTTGCCTCCGGCACCCACGATGCGTCAGGCAGCACGGCACGCACCACGGCCGCCAGGTAGCCGTTCATGACGCGCTGCACGCTGCGCTCGTTGCGCTCGTTTGGAGGCACGCGCGCCAGCTCCACCGCCAGCGCCGCCAAGCCGCTGTCAGCAACGGCGCTCTTGGCGGCAACCAGGTCCGCGGCCGCCGCGCCGTCCTCACTGCACAGCGCCCGCAGCGCGTCGTCGCACCGCACCTCGTGTCCCAGCAGCAGCGCACCACCGCGCCCCGTGTCGCCCGACGGCGTGGCGTGCGCTGTGGCCCTCAACGTAGCAGTACCAAGCAGATCTGCCGCAAACACCTTCAGCGTCTCCTCCGCCTCCCTTGCCTCCGCGATCACCGCGCGTGCCTCCGCCGCCTCCCGTTCACGCCGCTCCTCCGCCGCGCGTGCCTCTGCAGCCACCCGCGCACGCCTCGCCTCTGCGACGCACGCCTCGGTGGCCGCCGCGGCTGCTTTGGCGGCCGCCAGTGCCGCGATCAGCTCCTCCACGGTGGTGGGGGCGGCAGTACGCTTGTATCCAGCAACTGGCGGCGCGGCTGCGCCCGCGCTGCTGTACATGACGCCAGCAGCCGCCATCGGAGGGCGCGCGGCGGCGGGAGAGACAGCGGGGTGGGACGGGCTCGCGTGCGCCGTGCTGTAGGCAGCCCTCCTCCAATAGACGGGAGGGAGGGGGAGGAGGGAGGGAGGCCAACGGAGCGCCAATGCCAACCAGGACGCCAAGTTGGAGACGGCGCGCCTGCTGCGCACTAGCGAGTAGCAATGTACCAACGGGGGGCGGGGGCAGCAGGCTGCCAGCAGCAGCAACCAACAGCACCAGCAACCAGCCGAAGGGGGCAACCAACCAATCGAAGGGGGGCAGCGAGCAAGGAGTGTGAAGCTAGCCAGCAGGGGCAGCTCCTCGCTCCTCGCTCCTCCTGGCTGGCTGGCTGGCTGGCTGGCTGGCTCCTGGCTGGCTGGCTCCTGCCACTGGTACCACTGGTACCGGTACAGGCCAGCTGGCAGGTAGGAGGAGGAGGTGGAGGAGGTGGAGGAGGAAGGGGAGAGTGGTACCGGTAGACCGTGGACAGGGTAGAATGAGCGAAAAAATAACGAAAATGGGCGGTGCGGGAAGCGCACGGCACGGAGCACACCAATCAAAACACTGTTTGGCAGTAATTGACGTCCGACCATTATTCCCCCCCTGCCCCCTCACTCGCCCTCTCTCTATCTACCGGTATTCCCTCTCCTCCTCCTCTCCTCTCCTCTTCTCCCCTCCTCTCCTCCTCCTCTCCTCTTCTCCCCTCTCTCTCCTCCTCCTCTTCTCCCCTTCTCTCCTCTTCTCTCCTCCTCCTCTTCTCTCTCCTCTCCTCTCCTTCCTCCTGACCAGCGGTTTCAAATCTGCCCGCCAAACTCGCTAGGTGGTAGGGGCGGGAGAACTTGCAAGTGTGGAACAGAGGCGTGCGCGCACGGAAATAGAGCTGCCAATTGCTGCCTATCACCCTGGTGGTTGGTGTGCGCTGGGTTCTGTGCTTGCGGCAGCGCCCATATCTTTGCTGCTATTTCCCCTTTCCTCCCTACCGGTACTCCCTACTCCTTCTTCCAATGGCGGCTACGGGCGGTGACGTGGGGGGCGGTGGCGGCGCGGACAGCGGCGCGTCACCAGTTGCTGGGCAGAAGCGGGCTGCCCCCACCACCATGGAGGAGCTGGTCGCCGCACTGGCGGCTTCCAAGGCGCGCGAAGCAGCTGCACAGGCACGCCTGGAAGAAGGGCGGCGTGGGCGGGAGGCCGCGGAGGCGCGCGAGGCGGAGGAGAGGCGTGGGCGGGAGGCCGCGGAGGTACGCGCGGCGGAGGCATGGCGTGCGTTGGAGGCCGCGGAGGCACGCGCGGAGTGGCACCTTCGGGAGGTCCTTGAGGAGCGGCGTGAGCGGGAGGCGGCGCACGTACGCGCGGCGGAGGAGCGGCGTGGGCGGGAGGCCGCCGACGCACAGTAGGAGCGGCGTGCGTAAACGGGAGGCTGCTGCTGCCTGCCGCCTTGCGCTGACAACCCCCGTCACTGCAGTAGTACTACCGCCCCGGCGCTGGCGCGCCTGCCACCGCGGCTGCCACTGCGGCCGCCACTGCGGCTGCGGTGGTGCCGTAACTTAGTGACGTGTTGAATTCCGCTTCCGATATCATTGGTGTCACCAACGCCCACCTGCAAATTGCGGCTGCCAGCGGCACCTGCCACCCAGGGCTCCAGTGCCGCCGCCCAGTGGCAGTGGTACTGCTGCCACCGCCACCGCGCGGTCGGATGCACGACCGCCTCCTCGCTGCGTCTGCACCGCCGCCCGGCGCCGCCGTACGTGGTGGCGCATACTATGGCGCCACAGGTGCTTGCCGTTGCGCGCCGCACGCACCGCCATGCCCTCCAGCTCCGCAAGGCCGCGGCTGGCCGTCACCAGCGTCGCACACGCGTCACCATTGGCTGCCACGCTGCCTGCCGCCACTTCTTGCTGCGAACTGCCTGCGCCTCTGCCGCCGCCTCGCCTGCCCGCCACGCCCGCCAGCAACCGCGCGGCCGCCAGCGCCTTGGACGGCCCTGCCGCTGACGCCGCCACCTCCTCCACCACGCCCACTCGCATCCACATGGCAGCCATGTTGCGCCACCCATGGTTGCCAGCCACGTCGTCACGGCGTCACCCAAGCTGCCCACGCAGCCGCCCGTCGCCGCCTCCGCCAGTCGCCACAGCTCCGCCACCATCCGCCAGCTGCCGTCGGCTGCCCCGCCGCCTCGTCTCCGCTGCCGTGACGTGGCACTCCGTGCGTGCCGACGCCAGCATCGCCTGCCGCACTGCGCGCGCCAAGACGGCGTCCTTGGCGCCCAGCGCGGCGGCGGTGGGCCACCACGCCTCCTCCGCAACACGCAACACCGCCGCCTACTCCCTCGCCGCCACCCCAGCATCCGCCTCCAACCGCGCGATGCGCGCCAAACAAATTCAGCACATTCTCCGCCTCCCCTACCTCCGCGAGTGCTGCGCGCGCCTGCGCAGCCTCCCGTTCCCGCCTCGCCTCCGCTGCGTGTGCCTGCGCGGCCTCCCGTGCACGCTTCTCCTCCGCTCTGCGTGCCTCCGCCGCTTCCCGTTCGCGCTTCTCCTCCGCCCCTCGTGCCTGCGCCACCTCCTGTGCACGGCTCGCTGCCAACTCGCGCGCCTCGGCTGCCGCGGCGGTTGCTTTGGCGGCCGCCACGAGCGCCTTGAGGCCCACCCGTTCACGCCTCTCCGCTGCAGTTGCCTGCGCGGCCTCCCGTTCACGCTTCACTTCCGCTGCGCGCGCCTCGATGGCCTCCCGCTCACGCCGCCCCTCCTCCAGGCGTGCCTCCATGGCTGCTATGCGCGCCTCGGAAGCCGCCAGTGCGGCGATCAGCCCCTCCTTGGTGGTGGGGGCGGCCGCCAGTTCGGCAGCCAGCTCTTCCAATGGTGTGGGGGCGGCCACCAGTTCAGCAGCCAGCTCCTCCACGGTGGTGGGTGGAGTAGTACGCTTCTGCCCAGCAACCGGCGGCGTGGCAGCTGCGCTGCTGCACACCGGTACGAAGCGAGCCGCCATTTGAGAGGGGTGAATTCACGACATTACAAGTTAGCAACACCAATGGTTTCAACACATCCCCGGGTGTAGCACACACGAAACCAATGGTAGTACCCCACTCCCACACGAATAAATGTCGCAAGTCGAGTGGATAGCAACTTGTATTTGTCCGAAGCACCCCTCTCGCCGCCTAGTCGCCCGTTTTTAAACCACTCAGTGGGTTACAACGACACGTATTAACCCACTGGGTGGGTTAAGCAACAAAGCACCCGTGTTGTTAAAGCACTCAGTGGGTTAACACAGCTATTATTAACCCACTGAGTGGGTTAAATAATTGGTGACTAGGGGACTAGAGGAGGTGGTATTTACAATGCTACACCACCATTTCTTTACGCCACACGCCCTGCATTGGAATATAGCTTCCTCCCACCAATTGTGGCGTTTGGGCACTGTATTGGTTCTGGTTAATTGATGCTACGATTTAATAATTAGTGGAACCTCGCCCCTCTCTCTCTCTCTACTAGTGGCCTCTCTCTACTCCTCTACTCTCTACTCACCTACAACTGCTCTTGTTGCCTACTACAACTACTGCTGGGCTACTGGTGCTGTTGGTGGTGGTGGTGCTGCTGCTGTGACTGCTGCTGTTGGTGACGCTGCTATTGGTGGTGGTGGTGCTGCTGGTTGTGGTGCTACTGCCGTCTCGCTGCCTCTCCACCTTGGATCCTTCCCACAGACCATCTTGCCCGCCACCACATTACCTCCTCACCGACCTCGCCCTCGCCGCCACCCTGCCTCGCCAAATGGAGCAGGCGCCGGCACCGCACCTGGCCGCCGTGCTGCCGCTGCACACCGCCTGGCCGCCACCACCGCCGCCGCCGCCACCAGCACGTCGGCCAGCCACCTCCCCTGCGCCGCCGCACCTGCCGTCCGCCACGCTTCAAGCGGTGGCGAGTGCGTATGCAGCCGCTGGACTCCCATCGCCACCGCTGCCGTCCCCACCATCACCACCATCGCCACGGTCGCCGCCATCAAACACGGCACCAAAGCAGGTGGCGGCAGTGGTAGCCGTGCGGCCCGCGCCGCCACGCCAGGTGCTGCAGGTGTGGCCCACGCCCGACGGCGCACGCCACCCGCTGTCACTCGCCACCGCGCCGGCTGACGAGGCGCTGTGCTACGTGCGATGGCGCGACGCGGCGGGTGACGACGACGACGCGCCGCCCAGCGACGACGTGGAGGCGTCGTGGGTGTGGGAGTCGCAGGTGGCGGCAGCACCCGGCGGGCCTGCCGCGCTGGCGCGCTTTGCCTCCAACCCGCCCCGCCCAGCCACCGTAGCCGCTGCCGCAACTCCTAGTAGTGGTACGCTGCCGGCAGTAGCGGCGGAGGGTATTAGTGATATGGCGGCGGCCGTCCTGGTGGTGCGCAGTGGCGAGGCGGCGGCAGCGGCGCTGGCAGGCGCGGCGGCGGGCAATGGCACGACGGTGGTGGACATCCGTCCCGCGCTGTCACAGCTGGCTGACCTGCCAGCACCAGCTGCTGCCGTTCGTGACACCCTGTGTGCCGCCGGTGGCGACCCCATTGTGCTGGTGAGCGTGTCGCTGCCGCTGGCAACCCCCACTGGTCCCACCACGGATATCCTCAGCGACGACGGTACCTGGGTGCACGACGGCAGGTCGCTGCCGACCGCGGTGGTTGCTGACTCTGCATGCGCAGCACCCCCATCGTTGCCGCCGGGCGCGCCTTCTGGTGCGCTGTTGCTGCCGCCGGCAGCAGCCACACGCTGCCGCGTCCTGGCCCCTGTCCGCCGTACCGTATGCGTGTGTGGCGCGTCCCTCCCTGCCAGCGGCGTGTGTGGTAATGCGGCGCACACGGCGGCAGTCGCATCAGCAACCGCCGCTGCGGGCCCAGTCTGGACAGACGCTGTCGCTTCCTCTGCATCCACCATTCATGTACGCGCCAGCCTATCAACGTCGCAGGTGGCGACGCTAGCAGCCGCGGGTGGCCGGCGTGCCGACGGCCCGACGGTCGTCGTCACGCCGACGGCGGCGGACGCATGGCGCCTGGTGGATGAGGTGCACGCGGCGTGGCCGGCTGCCGTCGCCGTTGCGGTCACGCGTTCGGTAGCATGGATTGGCGAGTGGGAGGCGTCGCATGCCTCCCACCGCGCGCCACGCGCCACCGTCATTGCCATCCCGGCCCACCTTGCCGCCCGCTGCGCTACTGAGCTGCCGCACCACCTGCACCCGGCGCGCCTGCTGGTGCTATGCCGCGGCGCAGTTACGGCTGACGGTGTGGCGGCAGCATGGCGTGCTGCGGGCTGGCACGGTACCGTCATCTCTCTGCCGCAGCCGACGCCGCTGCAGGATGCCGCCGCATATCAGCTGTCACAGCCGTCCAAGCCGCGCCTCACCGTGCTGCTCACGCCTGAGGAGGGCGATGCGGCGGCAGCAACCGCCAGCCGCCGCAGCGGCCCCCTGTTGTGCCTGGCAACCAGCGCCGACGGTGGCACCGCTGCCATGGAAGCCACGCTGGATGCGCTGATTGCGCCGCAGTCGTGGCGGGGTGGCAGCACCCCCGGCTCGCTCCCGCCGCACATGCCCACCGCCGCTGCTTGGCGCGCCGACATTGCTGCCGCGCAACAACAGCCGGCCACGCCTGCTCTGGCGGCCGCACTAGCTGCCCACTACGTAGAGGCGGTCACGCATGTCGCGCCCACCGTCGTCACGCTGCAGTCGGTGGACCTGGCAGTGGCGGACGGCGCCCGTGCCGTCGGTACCTTCCACCTCCCCTACACTGGCCGCCTCCGCCTCCGCCGCTGTGGCTCCGCCACCGTGATGGACCCGTCAGCGTCGTCCCTTGCGCAAGACATTGCCGCCGCCGGCCTGCTCCCCGCGGCCGGCCTGGAGCTGGCGGTGCCGCCATACACCATCGTTGCACCGTTTGAGGTGGGCTCTCCGCTGTACGACGAGCTGGCGCGCATGCGGGCTGCGGCATGTGAGGTGGAGGGCGGCGAGGTTGCATTTGGGTCGCCAGCTGTTGCACCGGCGCTGGTGCATGCGCCGGTACCACTGGTGGTATCAGCTGACGAGGCCGCCGCTGCACCCACTGGCAATGATGTGGATGACACGTGCGTTGCTGCCATTCGCGCGGCAGCGGGCCAAGCGCAGTCTGCATCAAGCACGCCGACCGTGACGGTGCTGTGCGGCACCGCGGAGGTGGCAGCCAAGCTGCCGGGGTGGCTGGCGCACGCCGGCTGGAGCCGGAGTGGGCAAGACACGTGGGTTTCGCCCGCCGCACCCGAGGATGACGTCCTTGCCTTGCCGTCCTGCACCCTACTGCGTACCACCACCCTGGCGGTACTCGCCGTTGCCACACGGCCGGACTGCGTCGTATTCCTCGGCGCGCCAACGTGGGCGGCATATCTGGCGGCTGCCGCTGAGCTGGCGCACCTGCCGGCAGACGTGCACGTGTACGTGGTGGCGCGGCGCGGCGGCGTGGATGCCGAGCTGTGGCGTGATGGCGGCGAGGAGGCTGATGCGCTGCAGGTTATTGACGCGCACCGCGTTGCCGCTAATGCCGCTGGTGTGGAGGCGGGCCTGGTGCGCGACTGCGACGGCTTGCTGCTGCCGTCCCTGGCGCGCACCGTGCTGGAGGAAGCGGCGCCGGGGCTGTCGGGGCAGGTAGCTTGCCACGTTGCCGCGAGCTTGGAGCAGCTGGCACCCGCTGCCGCCGCGTCACCCGCACCCGCAGCAGCCCGCCGGCGCAGCAGGGCACCCGCGGCAGGGGGCGCGGGTAGCCCTGCTGCGGCACCGGCGGCAACGGCGGCAGTGGTGGCGACCGGCGGCGCGCCGGACCCCCCGTCATGGGCGCTGACCGCGGAGGCGGCACATGAACGGCATGGAGCGT
>Ga0066256_1004332_pt1 | contig 12753 bp, 6 predicted proteins | sample ThiBio_1000_biof_FD_87107 | JGI IMG/M metagenome (GOLD analysis project Ga0066256, IMG submission 87107) | Wastewater bioreactor microbial communities from Cape Town, South Africa - Thiocy_expt_1000_biof (version 2) | ecosystem: Engineered > Bioreactor > Thiocyanate-remediating >...
TGTGCTGGTCTGCCGCGTGTGGGGCGTGACTGTGGAATCGTCGGAGCGGTCCGTCATTATCCAACAGCCGCACTTGGTGCAAGTCCGCCTACCCACCACCTACCTGCCCTCCGATGGCACCACCGCCCTGCTGCTGGACCCGCCACCGTCGCTGCGTCTTATCAATGACAACGGTGCCAGCGTGGACGGCGTGACATGCAGCCTGGCGTCGGCAAGCTACGGCGCCGAGGTGCGCACCATTGGGAGCAACGGTGCCGTACAAGCGATAACAACCTCTGGCGGCTGGCTAAACTACACCGCCGCCGTGGTGGTGTCGTCATTTAGCGTGCCATCAGCCGCACTGGCTGTGGCGTGCAGCCGGGTTACACCGGACGCGCCAGATTCGGTGGCATGGACCGCCATGCTCACACGCCTGACGCTGGACGCATGCGAGCCACTAGCACCCGTCACAGATGCATTCAACGGTGTGCCGCCGTGGCACATTGGCATTGCTGTGGACGGCGTGTCGCCGTGTGGTGTGTTGCCGCATACCGCCATCTTACCACCCGCCGCGAGTCAATACATTGCATGTGCCGTCACGCCGCTGATGACCACATACGATGCTGGCGGCGTCACCGCGGGCGGCGCATTCCAGCTATTTGTAATTAGCGGCACGGTACACGGCACCGCTGTCGACGGCAGCACGACCTTCGACGCGCTGCAGCTGATTGGCAGCCGCGGTATGCACTACAACGTCAGCATGGCGTGCACATTGGGCGCGGTAGCCATCCCAGCCACACACGACTACTCGGTGCAAGTGCTGCGGTGTCCCGCGGGCCACGCACCGAGTGGCATGTTCTGCACCCCGTGCGCAACCGGCACTTACACGCGTGGCGAGAACGAGAAGGCATGTCTGCCGTGCCCGGCGCAGGGTGCGGAGTGTGTAAATGGCCTGCTTACACTCAAACCCAACTTCTACCGCGAGCTGGATGAGGCAGGCACGCCCGTCAGCCCGACCTCACAGCTCCTGCCGTGTTACAATGCGGAGGCGTGCATTGTCAATGTCGCGACCGAGGTGTACACCTGCGCGCCAGGCTACACCGGCACGCTGTGCGGCGTATGCGCCGCTGGGTACACCAAGTTCAGCTCCAAGTGCCGACCGTGCTGGTCCACAGCGCAAGGCGGTGCAGCACTGGCAGGCATTGTGACGGCAGCGGTGGCGTTTCTCACGTTTGTAAGCCTGCGTGCCGGCGACAGTGGCAGCGTTGCGTCATGGCGGCCGCCGCTGAAGATGCTGCTGGGATTTGTGCAGGCGGTGTCGGCATTGCGCGCATTCAAAGTTGGCGGCACGCCGCTGTTCCAGTCCGCCATGTCGTGGAGCGATGGCGCATCCACCAGCCCGTTGGCGGCGGGTGGCGTAGCTTGTTTGTTGCAGTTGAGCATGCTGGGACAGCTGGTTGCCATCGTATTGCTGCCAGCGGCAGGCGCTGTGGGGTGCATCCTCATTGTGGCGGTGGTGCGCGGCGTCCGCCAGGTACAATGCAACGGGTACAGACTGTCATGCAACCTCGCCGCGTGGCGGCGTGCCATGGCAAGCTGGATGGACCACCGCCGCCACATCGCCGCCTTCGTGTTTCTGTTGTTCCTATTCTACATGCCCATCGTGTCGGCGTGCTGCCGTGCCCTGTCGTGCACGAGCCACCGCATTGACGGCGCGCTGTGGCTGTTAGACGACCTGTCGGTGCAGTGTTTTGTGGGGCAGCATGCCGCGGCTGTCGTGATGGCAGTGGTTGTACTGGTGCTGTTTGGTGCTGGCTTCCCGGCCGCCATAATGTGGACGCTGGTGCGCGCGCCATCACACCGCCTCCACGACAAGCAGTTTGTGGCGGCATTTGGGTTCCTTTATCTGGGCTACCAACGTGGTGACCGCGGGGCGCGCCGCGGGGCATTGAAGCAGTCGAGCGACCGGCAACTGGACGCAGCAGAGGCAGCGGCGGAAGTGATGGCAGCATACAGGCGGCGTGTGCAATGGTGGGCAGTGCCGTGTCATGTGCGATGGACAGCGGCACGCTACTGTTGTGCACGCCTGGCGGCTGGCCCACAAACAAGGGTTTGGTGGGAAGCCGTCGTGTTGCTGCGCAAGGCGGTGCTGGTGGTACTGGCCATGGTTGTGACTGACCCCTTCCTCCAGGTAATGCTTGCCGTTCTGTTGTTTGCCACAACCACCGTGTTGCAGCAGCACATGCTGCCGTACACTATCAACGCGTTCAACAACCTGGAGACGGGGATGCTGGCGGTCCTGTACATTACTGCCGCGGTGTCGACGCTGCAGCTGCCCACCACCGTCGGCGCCACCGTGTCACCGCTCTCTGCAACAATCACGGACCGCCTTTCGATTGTTGTGCTGGTGCTGAACCTCGCCATGACAGCAGCGCTGGGCGGCGCCGTGGCGTGGTACGCCGGCGGTACAGTTACGGCGGCGGTTAAAAGACGCGCTGCTGCAAAACTACAGGTGGTTACACGCCGTCTGTCAGTGGTGGCGCGCCCCTCCGTCGTTCATATACCAGCACCAGCGAAATTGGCTGACCCTGTGGCAGCAAGTGAGCCAGAGGCAGGCGATCCAACCATCAGCACCGTCGACAGTGAGCGTACCGTCGACAGTGAGCCCACGCGGCAGCACCCAGAGGCAACTGACAGTATGTGTGTGCCCGTTGTCAATGCAGACCCCTCGCTGTGCGTCTTGCCGGGCGCTGTATCAGCTTTACCGGAAGTTGCCAGCGCTGCCGGCAGCACTGCGACACCATTTCGCCGCCGCCAGGTGTTGCAAGTACCGGTAGCCACGGCACCAGCAAGCAGCACTACCGGTACCGGTAGTACTGACGACGCCGGCGCCGAGTTCAGCATTGTTGAGGCTGATTCTGGAGCAGGAGCAGTCGACGTCATGTCACCTTCGCACCGTGTGCTGTTTAAGGGCGCGCCATCCGTTATGCCATCCGCCGTGATTGGCAGCCGCGATACATGCGCCAGGTCAACAGCACCGCCACTAAGAGTCGCTCCCGGCGGTGCCGGTGGCGCCGCTGCACGGCCGCCGCGGCCACCACGGCTGCCGCCGCCTCGCGTCGCTGTTGTTGCAAGCACACGACATCGGAACAGTGGTACGTTGCACTTGGTGCCACAACCTACTCGCCGGCCGCCTCGCGCCGGCCCTGGCACCGGCGTCGTACCGGTACCGGCACCGGTACCGGTACCGGTGTCCCCACCGCATGGTGATGGGCCTGCTGGTTTTATGCGCACTCTGTAGTTAGCATTCAATTGAAGTTAGCTTGATCATCGGCCTGCCAACACACGGCCGCTCTGTTACCGGTACACAGTGTCTCACGTAGTCGCTCCGACGGCGGCTGCTGCGAGCCTGCAACTTCAAGTTGGCCCTGCAACATGATGGCCGCGTCTGCGTTTGCGGCTGTTTGCAACAAAGCATTGAGAAGCAGCCTATCGATCCGCTGCGCTCCGGGCTTGCTGCCGACCCGGCTCGTCTCCCGTCGTCTTGCTGCCTGCCGCCAACCGGGCGGCCAACCCGGGTTACCGGGCAGTGGCGGGCACGTCAGTGCGGCGTTCAACACTCATTGCGGCAGGGCAGGGCGCTGGCAAAAGTGTGTGTATGATATGGGAGGGGCGGCCAACTCGTCCAACATCGGAAAACACACAATGCGATCGGCGCGTCAATTTGCTCTGATATTTAAGGAATATGTTTACCGTAATCATTTGGCGTGTTTCCCGTCTTTTTAGGGTCATTCCATCGGTGGGTGCCTCCGCCCATTTTGTGGATATCCACGCTCGTTCCACACCTACTAGGAGAGAGGAGAAGAGGGAGAGGTAGTGAGAGAGTGGTAGAGGGGGGTAAAGTGAGGTAGAGGGAGAGAGAGAGGCAGTGGGGGGTATCGGTAGAGGGAGGGAGAGGGAGAGAGGGATAGAGGGGTGAGAGAGAGAGGGAAGGGTCGCGAGACGAGGAGGGAGAGAAGAGAGAGCGGGTGGGAGAGTGAGGGAAGGGTAGCGAGTCAAGGAGTAGTGAGAGAGAGGGAAAGAGGGAGAGTGGGAGGAAGTGGAGGAGGAGTAGCGTCGAGGGCGATGCCGGTGGGTGGTGCTGGTGAGTGGTGATCATTGGGTAAAGAGTGTGGGGTAGCACGTAGTAGTTGTGGCGGCTGAAGCGCGTACTAACTTCAACACAAGCCAGACAAATGGCAGCCGCCGCCGCAGCAGCCGCCGACGGCGCAGCAACTGCAGCACCCGTGGCAGCAACAGCCCCACCAACAACCGACAGCATCGGTGCAGCATCGCCCCCTAGCGCCGCCGCCGCCGCCGACACTCCTCCCGATACAGACGCCGCCACCCCGCACCACGAGCGGCAGTCGTGGCTGCTGTGCGGCCTGCACACCGTGAACGCGGTGCTGCAGGACGAGTTCGGGCCCAAGTACGTCAAGTCCGACCTGGACGCCATCTGCGACGAGCTGGACCCGCCGGCCGCCGCCTCCTGGTTCCACTTCAATGCGCACCGCCACTGGGCGGGCGCCGGCGACTACGACGCCAACGTGCTGCTGGCGGCGCTGCAGCGGCGCGGCCTGGAGACGGCGTACCACGACGCGCGGCGCGGCATCCGCGACAATGTGACGCTGGGCGCCGGTATCCGGCCGCTGGCATTCATTGTGAACGTGCCGCCCGGCGGCCTGCTGTCCCTCTTCCGTGGCCGCCACTGGTACGCGCTGCGGTCCGTGCGTGGCGTCTGGTGGGACTGCAACAGCTCGCTGTCGGCACCCGAGCGGGTGGGCGGCTGGGACGAGGTGCTGACCGCGCTGCAGGCCGCCCTGGATGGCGGCGCCAGCGTGCTGCTCGTCACGCGCGCTGCCACTGGTGCCGGTGCTGGTACGGCGACGTCATCATCGTGAGCTGTTGCGAGCATTAGGAGTTGTTGTTGTGTACAAATAGGTGCCGTGTGCCCCTCTATTCAATGCGCTCTTTGCGTACTGCAATGCCGCTGTCGCCGCCGCTGTCGCCGCCGCTGTTGTCGCATAACACCATTGGTACTTGGCACAAGTTGGCAGTCTTTGCGTTGTTGCATCCCAGCAGCAGCAGCAGCAGCAGCCTGCCTGAGTAGCGGGTGGCAGTTCCCAGGCATGGTGCGACAGCAACCTGGCAGGAGCGGCCACGTGTGCTACCATGGTGTGCTGCCCGCCGCCGCGCGCACATTTCGCACACACCCGGCCCGCAAGCAACGTCACTTGCTGCTGCGTTGCAGGTGACTGTACTGTCATTTCGCTGTGTGTTCCGAGTGTTCCATCGGTGGTTGTCACACCTGCGTGCTGTGCGTGTGACACACACGCAACCTAGACCTGGACACACCACCGACTGACAGACCTACCATCGAACAACCGCACTCTTGTCACACGCACTCTCGACCCACGCACTCACAACACGCACACTCTTGATAAATACACCTTTGGCACACACACCGCCGGTCCCAGGCGCGTGTGTGGTGCAGCGGCCACTGTAGCATCGCGTCGGCGACGCTCACAGTTGATGACAGTGTGGTGGCCGCAGGCGGCCGAGAGCGACGGCGGCACCGGAACAACAAGCGAGTGACGCGTGGAAAGGCAGCAATAGACTGCACCCAACTCAGTGCACAGTGGTGTACCACGGAGGCGGGAGGCGGGGTGGCACTGCTTCCGCTTCGGCAGGCCGCGAGGCTGCTGCTGCAAGACGACACGAGCGGCGCGGGAGGAGGCCACCAGCGGGAGCAGGAGCAGTGGCATCCACTTTCTACCGCCGCCACCCGCTGCTGCCAAGGCTACAAGGGGGACATGCAACCCACGCAACCACCGCGGGACACCACATAAACAACAACCCCCGTCTGGCAGCTGCGACGGCAGCGGCGGCGGCGGCAACTCTCCAAGCGGAGGCGTCGGGCCTGGGCCACGTGTGCAGGGTTGCGACGGTGCAGCGGCAACGACGCGTGACGTCGTCGCACCCTACTGACCCAAACACGTGGGAGGTGGCTGTGGAAGGAGGCGACTGACGCCACCTCGTGTGCTGGGTCGGCACCGTGCAGGCAACCTGCGCGCCACGCTCCTACTATCGCCACAATGGGTGGCAGCTCGGGCTCCGGCTCCGGCGCCGCTACCAGCGGAAGCACGGGTGGCACCAACGTGAGCCCGGCAACCGTCCCCACCAGCGGCACCAGCAGCAGCACCAGTATCAGTGTCGGTGGCAGCGGCACGGCGTGTGCAACAACAGTGCCACCCGAGCGCGGAGGCGGCACTGGCGGCACGGCCCGACCGCGCGGCCGGTCGCCGATGGCCATGCGCATGTATGTGGCTGGCGCCGCGGTGGCGGCGCTATTGTCGGTCGGCTTCCTCGCAAGCCTGCTGCGCGGGCACGGCGGCGGCAGCAATAGTAGTATACCGGTAGCGGGTGTGGACGGCGGCGGCGGTGATGGTGGCGGGTACACGCACACCGCCATCAAGCGGATGCCCATTGTCGCAGCCGGCGGCGGGAGTATCAGTGGTGCCGGCGATGCCGCGGGCGACGGCGGCGGCGATGCGACCGCAGCGCGGCCGTGCCACAACTTCCCGCCCGCCGTGTTGGCAGCCGCCGTGGCGCTGTCGGCGGCGGGTGGCGGGAATGTGAAGGAGGTGGAAGCAATGGTGCGCGCCGCGCCGCCGCCGCGGCCACCCACAACATCGGCGCCGCGCCGCATGCCGTGGGTGCCGGTGGCGGTGGACTACCGCGGCCGCGCCATGTCGCTGCTGTACGTGGACCGCCAGAATAAGTTGGTGCACTGCAACCTGCGCAAGAACGCGTGCAGCTCGTGGCTGCAGTTCCTGTTCCGCATGTCGCACCCCGACGCGCCCATGGTGGACATGTACCACATCCACTGGCCCTCCAAGACCAACCTGACGCGCATGGAGGACCTGACGTCGGACGAGGTGGAAGACATCCTGAACGACCCGTCGTACTCCTTCTTTGCCACCGTGCGCGACCCCATCGACCGCTTCGCGTCGGCGTACCTGGACAAGTGCTACCGCTCCGACACGGAGGAGGAGCGCAAGTGGTGCGGCGTGCCGGTGCGGCGCGGCGACCTCACCACCGTGGACGCCGTCATCCGGCACATTGAGGGCGAGCAGCCGTACCTGGTGGACCACCACTTCCAGCAGCAGAACCTGATGTGCGGCCTGCGCATGCTGCGCGACCGCTTCACCCTCTTCCGCTTCGAACACATGTACGAGGACGCCGTCGCCTTTGCCATGAACTCCACGACCATGTCTGCCGCCACGCGGCAAACGTGGCTGGCGGCCGCCTCTGAGGTGTTTGTGCATGGCGAGCGGCAGTGGCGCGACCCAAGCCTCACCGCCAAGCCCAAAGACATCCTGACGCCGGAGCGCGTCCGCTGGCTGGCGCGCATTTACCGCAACGACTACCGCTTCTTCTCCGACGTCCTGCTCACGGAATGACCGCCGGGACCCTGCCGACGCGCGTAGATACCGGTAATTAGTACATTTAATACATTGTGCGCTGCGTGCTGCCGCTCAAGCGGCGCAGCGGCGCCTTTCGCTGTCTTGTCATCACTCCCTGTCCGTGTGTGTGACACTGTGTGTTGTGTATGTCGCTGTTGCCACCCCATCCGCTGCCCCACTTGTGTACCGTGCCTGCATGGTAGACAACGGCGTGTGCTGTAGGGCTGGTCATGAATTTTTGATAGTATTTGCTTGGCCGCGGTGCCGCTGCATGGTGGGCCGTGTGTCGCAGGTTGCGCTGCTGCCGCCGTGCCACAACTAGCCACCTCCAATCCAAACGCCACGCAGCTACTGCCACTTGACCACTGCACCAAGGCGTTCACACCGAACTCGTACACGTCATATGCACCGAACCCACTAACCGCTACCGACCCGCCAGTCTCGCGCCCCCGCGTTCCAAACTTCCACTGCGCTGCGCGGCGTGGACTTCCAAGTTGAAGTTCGGCCCACCGTATGCTGGACCCGTTGCAATGATTGCGGTGGGTCCAGCATATGCGAGCGTGGCCGCACACGCTACGACTGCAAGGAGTGCGGTAGGTCCGCCATCTGTTACCTTGGCCGCCGCCACCGTCTTTGCAAAGAGTGTGGTGGTGCCCAGCACCTGTGAGCATGGCCGGCATCGTTGCATCTGCAAGGATGGTTGGCCGCGTGCGCGCTGCACGGCGGGTCTGCCTGCAACCCGCTGGCCCGGCCTGGCGGCGGCCGGCATTAAAGGCGCCCTCGTAGGCGGGGGCGACAGAGCTAATTAGGGAACAATGAGTTTAATTAGTCCTCATGAAATGGGTCGGCGACAGAATCTGCGGTGATGAAGTAGTCGCCCTCCAGTACAATGGGTATCTGTACCGGCTTCATGTCACGAAGGATCACCTCCGGCGCATCGGGGACGTACTGCATAGATCCTATTCCACTGAACCACACTACCAGCGCTTCTGTCTTGCTAACCTTCCTGTCACCTGCCAGCACACGCACCACCACATCCGCCATCTCCTCCTGCACATCGGCCGGCGGCGTGGTCGGGATGTAAAACAGCACGGAGTCCAGGGGGGACGGGTTGTCGACCGTGAGCAGCGCCGCAACGGAGTAGTTGCGACGCATGTACGTGTGCGGCGAAGCTGCGGGGTCGCGCTCGATGTGCTCATGCCACCGCAGCCAGCCTGGGGGGGCGAGGCGGAAGTTGGCGCCCGCGATCTCCACCCTCTCCAAGTCAACCAGTGGCAGAGTGGCAGCCTGGATGTACAGGAGAGGCACCTGGAGAACAACACCGTACTCAAGCTCGTCTTCCGGCGCATCGCCGGGGATGTCGGCCATTGAGCTCGTGGCAGGGCGGCAGCTGGGCGGGCGCTGGTTGGGGAGCGGGGGCCGGGCGCTGGGCACCGTACGCAAACACGTATTATTCCGCCACACGTGGCAAACAGAAAGGGTAACTCTCAGCGATGGCGTATTATCTTGCAGTAGCCACGCTTGACATTTTGCAGTGGCGTTGGTGCACCGCGGCTCACCATACCACAATGGTACGTGTTGCGCAGCGGCGGCGACTCCGAGTTGGCGGGCATCACAGCCGCGGACCCGAGTCCGACGACTCGACCCAACCGCCACCAGCGACACGCTGCCGGTCCATGAGACGACAGCAGCCGCATCGTGCGCCACCGCAGCGTGCAGCGGGAGGGCAGCGTGCAAGCATGGCCGCCAACATTACGACTGCAAGGAGTGCGGCGGGGCCGGCCCGGCATGTGCAAGGCTACAAGCATTGCCGCCGGCCCGCCGACGCTAACTAAGTTACTGCTGCAGAGAGTACGGCGGGCTGACATCTGCGGGCATGGTACTCCTGCCAGAAGTGCGGGCCTTAGTGCGGCGGGGCGGCCACATCTGCTGCCGCTGCACGGCCGCCAGGCCCGCCAGCCGCGCTCCGGCCGGCGGCTGCAAAGACTACGGCGGAGGAGCGGCCAGCAGCTGCAGCTGCAGCTCTGGTACGTTGCTCTCAGCAAACGCGGCTCAGATTGCCATCAGCCGATATTGCAAAATACGCGGCATTTGATATACCCCACAGCGCGGATAAGCTTTACCGCATGTATCGGTGCCAGTCGTGCTGTTATTTTTGACGTGCATGCTGCCTATCCAAGTTTAGCTTTTTGGATATTCACAGTCTACCGGTAGAGCTCTCTCTTCGTCCCGCTCTCACCCGCCTTCACCCACCTCACCCACCCCCCACCCCCCAATGGCAACCGCCAGCGTGGTGCGGACGGCGGTGCTGGAGGGCGTGTCGTCGGCGTCGGGCGTGGAGGTGACGCCGGCGGGGCGCGTGTTTGCCGTCGGCGACGACGCCATCTACCTGTACGAGCTGGAGGCCGACGGCGCCGGCGGGTGGCGCGTGGCGGGGCGGTTTGAGTTGATGGCGGCGCCGGAGGGGCAGCCGAAGGAAGGCATTGCAAAGAAGGTGAAGCCCGACTTTGAGTGCCTCACGCCGCTGCCCCCGCGTGGCGGTGCGGCGGTGCGCGTGGCGGCGCTGGGGTCCGGCTCCAAGTCGCCCTCCCGCGACGGCATGGTGGTGGTGGACCTCGCCGCCTCCACGCCGGCGGCGCCCGTGGTGGAGGCGCTCAGCCTGACGCGTCTGTATGACGAGCTGCGGCGCAGCGGCGCCGTGCTGGGCAGCGCCAAGCTGAACCTGGAGGGCGCCAGCCTCGTGGCAGGCGACACCACCCTGGTGCTGGCGCAGCGCGGCAACGTGTCAGCCGTCAACACCCTCATGGCGATGCCGGTGGGTGAGTTCGAGGCGTGTGCCCGCGACGCGGCTCTCCCGTTACCGCCCATTGCCATCACGCGCCTGCACCTGCCGCTGCTGGACCGCTGGAACGCCGGCCTATCCGGCGTCACGACACTGACCCTTGGCTCGGTGGAGTACCTCCTGTTTGCCGCATCCTACGAGGGCACTGACAACGAGATTGACGACGGGCCCACACTCGGCAGCATCGTTGGCCTGATGCGCGCCGACGCGCTGGCGACCGCGCCGGCAGGCCGCGTGGGCACGGGTGGCGTCGCGGCGGCGGACGCTGAGGTGACTCCCGCCACCGCGCTCATCAAGAACGCGGACGGCACCACCTTCATCGGCAAGGTTGAGGGCGTTGCCGCCCTGTCTGCCACCCTGTCTGACGACGGCGCTACCGCGCACATCCGTGCGCTGGCGGTCACCGACCCCGACGGTGACCCGTCGCAGTACGTGGTGCTGGACCTGGTGCTGCCAACTGGTGGTGTAGCTGCGGCTGGCGGCGCAGCCGGCGGCGCTGGCTCCTCGTAGGTTGTTACTGCATCCACGTCGTGTGTCGTGTGCCGGCCAGTAGTACCCCTTTCACACAATAATCAATCGAGATGCGCAATGTCAAATGAAAATGGTACCAGTACCGCAAATTCGCGGCAACGTGCCACCCTGACACACGGGCAAGCTGTAATGCAAAACTGTGTGGCGCTGCGGGCACTGCAGGCGGGAATGTCGCCCATGATGTTGGGGAGCAATCAATGTACACACACAGACAATGGCAGCAGCGCCCCTGCTCGAGGGGGGACTGCATGCAATCGATCCATGGGGGCGGGGCAGCAAATGTGGTGCAGGGGCGGGGTACTACGGCGCGCCAGCGCCGCGCGGCGGCGGCATGGAGGGCGGCACGCCAGCCAGCGCCGTGGAGGTGGTGGCAGAGGCGCGGGGCGCGGCACGAGTGGGCAGCTCCATGGCTACCACCGGCGGTGCGGGGCCAGTGCCTGCGGCTGCAGCTGCCGCTGCGGCACGGCGCGCGTTTGCCATGCTCACCGACGTGGAGGTCGTGCTGACACGCCCCGGGCTGGTGGGCGGCGGCGGCGGTGTCATGTGCGATGGCGGCGGCGCCGGTGGCAGCGCCGACTGCGCCGCCGCCGCTGCCATACCGGGGCGGCTAGCGTAGCTGCCGCTGCCACCCGAGTCGCTCATCGGCAGCGCTGCGTCACCCAGCGCCAGCTCGCTCACGCCGCCACCCGCGCGCTCCCCGCTGACCTGCCGCTCGCCGCCGCCGTGCGACGCCAGCGCGCGGTCCACAGCAAAGCCCAGATCATCGCCGTCACCCACGGAGGCGCCGTACGCGCGACCCGCACCCGTGTACGCGGCATTCGGTGTGCCTGGCGCACTGCCGCCACCACCGCTGCCGCCGCTCGCTGCCGGCGCCTTGAACACCAGCTCGTACGACGCGGTGGCAATCAGGCTACCAGCCAGCGGGCCCGCCCACCACACCCAATGGTCCGTCCACACGCCGGCCGCCACCGCGGAGCCAAACGAGCGCGCCGGGTTAATGGAGCAGCCGGTGAGGTTGAGCAGGAAGAAGTGCGCCACCAGCACCGCGAAGCCGATGGTGAGCGGCGTCAGCGCGCCCACGTACTTGGTGTGGCTGTCGCGGCCCACGTCGGCAGCGGCGCACACGGTGAACACAAGAAGGAAGGTGCCCGCCGCCTCGCCACCCAGCGCCGTCCACAGCGATGTGCCCGCAAAGGTGGTAGACACCGCATTTACTGCGCCGCCCGCCGCCGCAAAGTGCTCCGGCGCCAGGCTGCGGATGTAGGATGCGCCACCTGCCGCGCCCGCCAGCTGCGCCGCCATGTACGCCACGCACCGCAGCGGCGACATCTTGCGCGACAGCGTGAGCGCCAGCGTGACGGCAGGGTTCAGGTTGGCGCCCGAGATGTCGCCGATGGCAAACACGAGCACCGCGATCATGAGGCCGAAGGCGGCGGGGATGGACAGTTGGCGCGACACGCCCTGCAGCGCCGTCGTGACGGGGTCTCCCGGCACCGCCGGCAGCGCCGTGAAGATGACGACGCCCGTCGCCACGCCCACAAACAGCGCCATGCCCACCAACTCTGCCGCCACCGCCGCCCGAAACTTGCGACTGTGCAGCTCCGTGTGCCACCCCGCCCGGATGCCCGACGTGAACTCATTGAACCCCATGCCCGCCACGATGCTGCGTTTGCGCACCGGCGGCAGCAACGGCAGGGGCAGCGCCATGGGTTGCATGCCTGGCGACGGCGGCGGCAGCTTGCTGCCATGCGCCGGGTTCATCGCCACCGCGGTGGCGCCCGCCAGCGGCGGGGAGGCCGCACACACAACCGGGGGTAACCGGGGGGGAGCGCACGGGGTGTGCGGGGGGCGGCGGGGGAGCCGGGGGGGAGGTGGCGGACGGGGCCCCCGCCCGGC
>Ga0066256_1004335_pt1 | contig 12745 bp, 10 predicted proteins | sample ThiBio_1000_biof_FD_87107 | JGI IMG/M metagenome (GOLD analysis project Ga0066256, IMG submission 87107) | Wastewater bioreactor microbial communities from Cape Town, South Africa - Thiocy_expt_1000_biof (version 2) | ecosystem: Engineered > Bioreactor > Thiocyanate-remediating >...
CACAAGGGCGGCGTGCGCGTGGAACTGCAACTGCTGATGCAGGACGAGGCGATCCAGACGCTCGCGCTGCGCGTGCATGACAGCGGCATCGGCATAGGCCAGGAACAGCAGGACAAGCTGTTCACTCAGTTTGCCCAGGCCGAAGCCGGTACCGCACGCAGCTACGGCGGCCCCGGACTGGGACGGGCGATCAGCCAACGCCGGGCCGAGGCCCTGCTCCGCGACGATGAATCGTGGGCCGCCGTCCTCGACCGTCGACGGATCGACGTGCGGCATGAGGCGAAGGAGGAGCGACCTGAGCCCGACCTCCTTCTCCGTGGCGTAAACCTGGGTGAAGCGATCGTGGTAGAGGACGAGCGGCGCATCCGTCGAGATGAGCTGCGTCGCGTCGTAGCCGAAGGGCGCCGCCGCGTCCCGGTACTGGACGAAGTGGCGACTGGTCCCGGTGAACGTGAAGCCACCGACGAGGCGCGCGGTCTCCGCGACGCGATCCATGCGATCGCTCGACTCCGCCGCGAACGAGAGCGTGATCTCCTTCGTCCCGAGCTTGCTCTGGACGATCTCGATCACGAGGCTCGGCATCAGATCCTCGAGCGAGTGCTCGCGCGTGTACACGCTGAGCCACGCCACGAGACGGTCGAGCGAGGGAAGGAGCACCAGGTCCTTCGCCCCGAGCGCCACCCCCTTGCCCTCGAGGCCGAGGCCCGGGGTCCGGAGGCGGGTCTGGTGGAGCGCGATGCGTTCGAGCATACGGGCGTCCCAGCATACACCGCCCGAGGCCGTCGCCGGGCTGGTGCGCCAGTGCACCGGTAGAAGAAGATGCCAGGGGTGGATCGGCCAGGGCTCGAAATCGGTGCGCACGCCGAGCCGGTGCCCCCGCCATCCCAGCGGCGCTCGCCGACCGAACCGCGAAATTGCAGTCGAATTCGGGCATCGGCCCGCAACGTCCCGAGCACTCGCCGCCGTGGTCCTTCGGCCGGCGTCCGATTTCGCGGATCGCGTCAGTGGCACCATGTGTGCACGAGTGGGCGCCAGCTTTCCGGCTCGGAGGACTTCGATGATCCCGTTCGCTCGTTGGTTCGCGCTTGCTGCTCTTCCCCTCGCGATGACGACGCTCGTTGGTTGCGCGGCGCAGGAGGAGGATGACGAAGACGTGAGCGAGGAGGGAGACGTCACCGAAGAGCAGCTGCGCAAAGGCGCCGCCGAGCAGTGGGTCTACAACGGGACGATGCCGCATCTCGAGAAGCCGGCGATCACCGTCTCGCTGACGGCGCACACGGCGCGCGTCACGGGCTACGTCCCCGAGGGCTGGAACCAGCCGTTGCCGTATTACGCCGACACGCTCGTCGAGAACGGACGCACGAAGGTCGCCATCGTCTATCCGATCGCGACGGGCGCGAGCGTCAACTCTCAGGGCACGAGCTACTCGATCAGCCGCGTGTCTCCGTGGGTCCCGACGAACTCGGCGGCGGCGTGGGGCGGCTTCCCGTTCATCCCGTACAACCGCGGGATCGCGTTCCACGGTCCGATCACCGCCTCCGACGGCGAGTGGAAGCTGGTCCGCGGCCCGGTCTCGCACGGCTGCAACCGCATGCAGGGCGAGCACGTCACCGAGCTCGCGCACCTCATCGGCGTCGACATGACGACGACGGTTCACCGCGGCGACGCCGCGACCGGCTTCGACGTTCCCGTGACCGTCATCCGCAAGCCGGACGAGTGGAAGGGCCAGCAGGTCGACGTGAACTACCCGGCTCAGCGCGGCGTCGCGCGGCCAACCGGCCCGAACGTGAAGATGTTCCCCTCGTGGACCGCCGACAAGCTCGCCGCCTTCGTGTGCCCGCTCAACAAGGGGGAGCTCAAGGGCGCGCGTACGATCCCGGCCAACTACTGCTCGCGTCGCTATCAGAACGCGTTCGACCCCGCCATCGGCCCGCGCTGATCGTCGGCTCGCACGCGCGTCGAGCAGACGTGAGGTGAGATCGCCGGGCGCGGCTCCTGCTGCGGCGGAGCGGTTCTTGTCGTCTGCATGGAGCGAAGGCATAGCCGCGTCATGCGCATGCTCTCTCGCCGCTCGGCCGTGCTCGCTTCGCTCGGAGTCGCTGCCTTCGCTCTTTCTTGTGGAGGCGAGGCCAAGCCGCCCGCGACGCCGGCGCATGCCTCGCACACGGCGGACTCGGCGAAGTCGTCCGGCAATCCGTCGGGGGTCGAGAAGTCGGCGCTCGATCCCTCCACGTCGCCGTGTGACGACTTCTACCAGTACGCATGCGGCGGCTGGATCAAGACGACGGAGATCCCGGGCGACGAGGCGTCGTGGTACCGGAGCTTCAGCGTCATCCACGAACGCAACGAGGAGATCCTCCGCCAGATCCTCGAGGGCTACGCGCAGGGCGAGAACGCGGGCGAACCCTACGCGAAGGCGCTCGGCGACTACTACGGCTCGTGCATGGACGAGGCTGCCATCGAGAAGGCGGGGATCCAGCCGCTCCACCCGTGGCTCGAGGCGATCGACGCCATCAAGGACACGGCCTCGCTGACGAAGCTCCTCGGGCGGATGCAGTACGAGCTCGGAACCGGGATCGTCTTCGAGCAGAGCGCGGCGCAGGACTTCGGTGACGCCACCCAGGTCGTCGGCATGATCTGGCAGGCGGGGCTCGGGATGCCCGAGCGCGAGTACTACCTCGAGAGCACGCCGAAGATGACGGAGCTCCGGAACAAGTACGAGGCGCACGTCGCCGCGATGATGGAGCTCGCCGGAGAGCCCGCGGCCAAGGCGAAGGCGAGCGCGAAGAAGGTCCTTCAGATCGAGACCGCGCTCGCCAAGGCGTGGATGTCGAAGGAGGACCGTCGGGAGCCGAAGAAGATCGACCACCGCGTGTCGAAGGCCGATCTCGGGAAGGTCGCGCCCGGCATCGGTTGGGATGCGTGGCTCGACGGCGCGCGCGCGAAGGACGTCGCCACCTTCAACGTCGCCCAGCCCGAGTACATGAAGACGCTCGGGGCGATGCTGAACGGCGCCGCTTCGACGTCGCCGAAGGTCTCGACCGCAGACTGGAAGACGTACCTCCGCTGGCACCTCTTCCGCGTCAGCGGCAACGAGCTCGGGCAGAAGTTCGTCGACGAGAAGTTCCGCTGGCGGCAGGCGCTCACCGGCGCCGAGAAGCTCCCCGCCCGCTGGAAGCGCTGCGTGCGGACGATCGATGCGTCGATGGGCGAGGCGCTCGGGCAGCCCTTCGTGAAGAAGACGCTAGGCAGCGAGGGCAAGCAGACGGTCGTCACGATGGTCCAGGCGATCGAACGTGCGATGCACGAGAACCTCGAGAAGCTCGCGTGGATGGACGAGCCGACGCGGAAGGCCGCGTTCGGCAAGCTCGGGAAGATCGCGAACAAGATCGCCTACCCGGACAAGTGGCGGAGCTACGACAAACTCGAGATCTCGCGCGACCGCTACCTCCTCAACACGCAGCGGAGCGCGGCGTTCGAGCACGCCCGGCAGCTGGCGAAGATCGGCAAGCCGGTCGACCGCAGCGAGCGGCAGATGAGCCCGCCGACGGGCAACGCCTACTACGACGCACAGCTCAACGAGATGGTGTTCCCCGCGGGCATCCTGCAGCCGCCGTTCTACTCGAACGAGGCGCCCCGCTCGACCAACTACGGCGCGATCGGCATGGTCATGGGGCACGAGCTCACGCACGGCTTCGACGACGAGGGCCGCCAGTTCGATCTCGACGGCAACCTCGTGGACTGGTGGTCGAAGGGCGTGAACGAGGAGTTCGAGCGCCGAGCCGAGTGTGTGAAGAACCAGTACGACTCGTTCGTCGTGCTCGGGGACGTCCACGTGAACGGCAAGCTCACGCTCGGCGAAAACATCGCGGACCTCGGCGGCATCAAGCTCGCTTACAAGGCGTTCGCCGCCCAGAACGCGCCGGCCGCAGGCGGGAGCGGGAGGTCCGAGGTCACCCCCGAGCAGGAGCTCTTCATCGGCTTCGCGCAAGGCTGGTGCGGCAAGCTACGTGACGAAGCGCTCCGTCACCTCGTAGCGACGAACCCGCACTCGCCTCCGAGCTTCCGCGTGAACGGGCCGCTGTCGAACTTCCCCGAGTTCGCAAAGGCCTTCCGCTGCGAGCCCGACGCGAAGATGGTGAAGAAGGACCGCTGCGAGGTGTGGTGAGCGAGGCCCGCGGAGAGCGGACCTCCGGCTCTTCGACGTCGAGCTCGTGAACGACACACGGCCCGCCGGCGAGGAGGTTCGCCAACGGGCCGCGTCATGGCCACTCGGAACGGCGGCGCCGCGAGCTTCTACGCTCGCGGCGATCGTCGCTCAGGCGGCTTTTGCGGGGAGCGAGTCGTCCGAATCCATCTGCTCGTGCGCCGGTCGGAGCTCGATGATGCCGAGCCACGCAAAGATGCGGATGACCTGCCACGTCGGATCGATCTCGAACCAGCGCACGCCGAAGTTCGGGCGCATCGCGTGGCGGTGATGGTTGTTCTGGAACAGCTCGCCCCACGTGACGAAGTCGAAGACCAGCGTATTGCGCGAGACGTCGTCGCTGTCGAAGTTGCGGTAGCCGTAGCGGTGGCCGCACCAGTTGACGATCGCGCCGTGGATCGGGCCCATGATGAAGTGCGCCGGCAGGAGCAGCCACATCCACCAGTGCGTCGCGAACGCCACGTAGAAGAGCGTGTAGCCGGTGAGCCAGACGATCCGCGCGAGCCACGACTGGCTCAGACGATCGAGCGCCGGCCAGTCCGGGATCCCCTTCGCGAAGCGCGCCTCGGGCTCCTCGCGGCGGTACGCGAAGGCGTCGTAGCGCTTCTTCGTCGCCAACATCATCGTGAAGAGGTTCGAGTGGTTCTCGGGCGAGTGCGGATCCTTGGGCCCATCGCTGTACGCGTGGTGCATCCGGTGGAGGATCGCGTAGCCGCGCGAGCTCAGGAAGCTCGACCCCTGCGTGAGATAGGTGCAGATGTGGAAGAACCGTTCCCAGCCCTTCGACATCGTGAACTGCTTGTGAGCGCCGTAGCGGTGGAGGAAGAAGGTCTGGAAGAAGACCGACGAAACCCAGTGCCCGACGAAGAAGATCGCGATCGCCATCGTTCGGGGGGGACTCTACGGTCGGCGGCTCGGCGCGCGAGCCATCGTTCGGTCAGGTTTGGGCCTTTGCGTCACGAAACAGTCATGGTCGATGCGCGACGGTCGCGCTCGATGTGCTCTAGCTAGAGCCAGGTTCGAGCAGAGCCGCTCTCTACGTGACAGAATGCCCGCCGGCATGGCGGTCTCGCGTCACTCCGTTTTCCTTCGCAGGCTCGCCTGGCTCGGCGCCGCGCGCGGACCGTTCTGGGTCCTCCGTTACACCCCGCCGCTCGTCGGTTGGACCGCCGCCGTCCTCTCGAAGGACGCGCGCCGTCGGGTCGTCGAGAACCTCCACCGCGTTCGGGGGTCGGCGCCGGCATGGCGCGACACGATCGAAACGATGCAGACGTTCGCGAGCTTCGCCGGCGCCCTAGGCGAGTCGCTGGCGACGGGCTCGAAGAACGACCGGCCGCTCGAGCCGAGCATCGAGGGGGAGGAGCACCTGCGCGCGGTGCTCGGCGGCGGGTTCATCATCGGCACCATCCACTCCGGCGGATGGGACGTCCTCGGAGCACTGCTCACGGGCGAGCTCGAGCTCGACATGGTCGTCGTGATGGCGCACGAGGCCGACCCCGACGCGCAGCGTCTTCAAGACGACGTGCGCGGCAAGATCCGTGTGCGTGTCGTCCATGTCGGAAGCGACGCGCTCGAGGCGCTGCCGCTCCTCGGTCAGCTCCGCCGCGGCGGGGTCGTCGCGATGCAGCTCGATCGAACGCCGCCGGGGATGCGCACCGTGCCCGTTCGTCTCTTCGACGCCGATGGTGCGCTCCCCGAAGGACCGTTTCGGCTCGCCCGGCTCGCGCGGGTCCCGATCCTCCCGATCTTCTGCGCGCGGGTCGGCTTCCGGCGCTACCGCGTCGTCATTCATCCGCCGGTGTGGATCCAGCGCGAGGACCCGCCCGAGGCTACGCTGGCGGCCGCGCAGTCGATCGCCGACCGCATGACCGCGTTCCTCCGCGAGCATCCGTCGCAGTGGTTCAACTTCTGACGAAGGCTCGAGCACACGACGCGGAGATACTCGGGCTCTGCGTCCGAGCGAGGTGAGCTCGACATCGTCGCGGAGGACGCGAGGTCGGCGGTCTCGCTCGGTCGAGGTTCGATGCGGGTCGAGCTCACCGATGCGACATGTGATCCTTCGCTACGCGTGCGTTCGCCTGACTCGTCGAGAAGCGCTATCGACGGTGCATCGCAGAGGGCGCATGACCGCCTTTGCGGGTGGTTTGGGCGCGAGCCCGAGTTCAACGAGGTGATGAGTGACGCGGCCCAGGTGGACGATGTGGCTTCCCGCGACCTTCGCGGTGGTGATTCTGAGTTTTCTTGCGGCGACCGTCGTTGGGCAATGGCAATCGTTCGCGACGGACCGTGCCGCTCGCGAGATTGCGTACAACACGGCTCCCAGCATCGAGCGCCTCACGTCGGTGCGCGGCGAGCTTCGCAACCTGCACCTCGTCCTTCGTGACGAGCTCGATCGCGTGGCGCGAGGTCAGAAACCCGACCCGAGCCCGGTGAACCGAGCGCGCAATGCGATTCAGCAAGAGATGGACGCGTACCTCGCGCTTCCCACCTGGTCCGATGAGCTGGTGCTGGCGGGCAATGTCCTCCGTACGCAGGGGCAGCTCGGAGAGACGGTCTCGCGCTTCCAGGACGAGATCGCGCGAGGTGACATCCCAGCAGCGACGACGACACTGACGCTCGACTTCAACACCGCAGCAACGAACCTCAACGCGGCGGTCATGGATGTGACCGAGCTCAACGCCGCTCATGCGCACGACCTCGCGCTCGAGATCCAGCGGATCCGAAGCAAGGCGACGTACGCGGCGTTCGGCCTCGACGTGGTGGCGACGGCGATCGCCATCGCCGGCGCAGTGATGCTCCGCCGTGTCATCCGAGACCACGCCGACCTCGTCGAGCGCCACCGCAGGCTCGAGGAGGAACGCGCCTGCGAGCTCGAGCAGTTCGCGGGCCGCGTGGCCCACGACATCCTCAGCCCGCTCGGCGCGGTGTCGTTCTCACTCCAGCTCATGAACCAGCCCGATCAGAGCGACGCGAAGCGGGCGCAGATCGCCGAGCGGGGCACGTCGGCGCTCTCCCGGGTCAAGCGGCTCGTCAACGGCCTCCTCGACTTCGCGCGCGCGGGCGCGACCCCGGATCCCGACGCTCGCGCCGAGCTCCGATCGACGCTGATGGACGTCGCGAGCGAGCTCCAGCCGCTCGCGGATGAGCGAGCCATCGAGCTCGGGATCAAGGAGGACGGCGTCTGCTACGCCCGGTGCAACGCGGGCGTGTTGACGAGCCTGGTCGCGAACCTCGCTCACAACGCGATCAAGTACATCGGCGACGGTCCGGTCCGACGCATCGAGATCCGCACCCGCCACAGCGCGCAGGTCGTGCGGGTGGAGGTGGAGGACAGCGGGCCGGGGCTCCCGCCCGATATCGAGCCGCGCATTTTCCAACCCTACGCGCGGTCGAAGGGCTCGATGGAGCCTGGAATCGGTCTCGGGCTCGCGACGGTGAAGCGGTTGGCGGAGGCCCATGGCGGGCGTGTCGGCGTGCGCTCGATCACCGGATGCGGATGCATCTTCTGGTTCGAGCTGCCTGCCGTGGAGGCCATGGCGGGCGTCTACGAGAGCGTCCCGGCGCCGGCCTGAGATCAGCCGCTCGAGAGCACGCGGACGGCGCCGAGGACCGCGGCCGCGACGGTCTCGGTGCGAAGGATGAACGAGCCGAGCGAAACGGGAAGGAATCCGCTCGCGGTCGCGCTCTCGATCTCGGGGGCGGACAGCCCGCCCTCCGGGCCGATCGCGAAGGCGATCGACGCGCCTCGCTCGATCGCGGGCGCGAGCGCTCCGCCGAGCGCGTGGACCGCGCGTGGATCGAGGCAGAAGCGGGCCTCGCAGTCGGCGGCGCGCTCGAGCGCCTCGGGCCAGTCGAACACACCCTCGATCGCCGGCGGATCGGCGCGACCACATTGCCTGGCAGCTTGCTCGGCGATCCGCCGCCAGCGATCCAGCTTGTCCTTCATTCGGTCGCCCGAGGCCTTCACGACCGCGCGCTCCGTTCGCGTGACGATGACGCGCGTCGCTCCGAGCTCCGTCGCGTCGCGAACGACGTCGTCGACCTTGTCGCCTTTCGCGAGCGCATAGACGAGGACGACGTCGCTGCCTGCGACCACGCGAGCCGGGCGAAGCGGGCCGACGCTCACGCGTGCGGCGTCGGCCTTTGCATCGAGGATCGTCGCGTCGGCCTCGGTGCGCGCGTCCGGATCGAAGGCGACGAAGACGTCGCCGGGAGCGAGGCGCCGGACGCGGCAGAGGTAGCGTGAGGTTTCGCCGGAGAGAATGCGCTCGCCCTCCGCGAGGTCGGAGACCGGCGCGCGTACGGTCACGCTTCGCGCTTCCGGAGCGCGAGCAGCGTCCACTCTCCCATCTCGGGAGCCGCGAGGAGGTCGAAGCCGGGGTAAGCCGCGCGCACGTCTTCCTTCTGCGGGACGAGGATGCCGGAGAGGAGGAGGAGACCGCGGTCCGCGACATGCCGGCCGAGCTCCGCCGCCATCGGGATGAGGATCCGCGCCTCGATGTTCGCCACGACCACCGGCGACACGAGCGTCGTCTCCTCGAGCGGCGTGGTGCTCGCGTCGATGCGGTCGGTCATGGCGTTGCGCGCGGCGTTCTCGCGCGTGACGTCGATCGACTCGGAGTCGATGTCCACGCCGACGGCGCGCGAAGCGCCGAGCGAGAGCGCGATGAGAGCGAGCACGCCGCTCCCGCAGCCGACGTCGAACACGGTCACTCCGTCGAGCTCGCTCGCGTGATCGGCGAGGGCCTGCGCGACGAGGCGCGTCGTCTCGTGGAGGCCGGTGCCGAACGCGCGTCCGGGCTCGAGCTCGAGGACGTGCTCGCCGGGCTTCGCCTCGTGGGTCTCCCACGGCGGCCGGACGACGACTGCGCGGCCGTCCACGGTGCGCGCGATCGTGAAGGGGCGGTAGTGTTCCTTCCACGCGTCCCTCCAGGCGTCGCCGACGATCTCTTCGTAACGAGCGCCGAGCTCGGCGCCGAGCTCCGCGATCGCCTGCTCGGCGTCCGCGCGGGTCGGGAACGCGGCGACGAGGGTGACCTTGCCGCTCGCCGCGGTCTTCGCGAGCGTTCCTTCGTCGCGCTCCTCGACGCCCTCGGCGCCCAGCTCGAAGAGGTATGCGCTCGTCTCGTCCACCATCTCGGGCGTGACGTCGACGTGGACAAACGGATAACGCGGCTCACTCACGATCTCACCATTCGATCTCGTACAGCTCGATGACTGTGCGAAAAAAACTCAGAAGCGAAGCCCCGCCTCACCGACGTTGACGGTCACCGTCGAGGTGCCGCGACCTGCCGGAGGGGCCGAGCTCTTGAAGACACCCGCGAGCGCGAGACCGCCGACGATCGCTGCCGCTCCGAGAATGCCGCCGCCGATCGCGAGGGGGAGGACCCAGCCGGAGCCTTCGCCGTCGGGCACCGCGATGCGCAGCGGCGCCTGGGAGTCGCCGCGCGACGCGATCATCGCGCCGGTGATGTCGTGCACCTCGAAGTAGTAGTCCATGAGCGGCGGCTTGACGGCGGAGGCGGGGATCTGCGCCCGCACGTTCTCCCCCTCGACCTCGGCCAACGTCTCCGTGAACTCCCCGCGCGATCCCGTGCGGTAGTAGAGCTTCACGGTGCCGGTGCGCCCGCTCCGATCCTCGAGCTTCGCGCGGAGATCGATCGGCTTGTCGCTCTCGGCCGAAGAGGGGGAGCCGTGTCGGAGGACGACAGGATGCTCGATCGGCTTCTCCTTCACGAAGCCGGGGCGGCCTTCGGCTTCCCACTTCGCGCGCGACTCCTTGAAGAAGTCACGGAAGCGCGGGGACTCGTTTGCGGGCAGCTGGTAGTCGGGCTCGGCGACGAGGAGGCCGCGCACGGCATTGTCGGCCTCGTCCTTGCGCCCGAGGGTGATGTAGTTGAGCGCGAGGAGGCGGTAGATCTCGACCTTCTGCTCCTTCGTGTTGCTCGGGCGAAGGAGCGCGGCGGAGAGCGTCTGGATCGAGTCCTCGTACTGCTGATCCTCGAAGAGCATCTGGCCCTTTGCGATCAGGTCCTGAGGCTGCTGCTGCGGAGGAGGCGTGGCCGTTGCGCCCGGCTTCGCCGGCGCGGTCTTCGGCTGGGCGAACGAGAGCGTGCTCGACAGAGACAGTTGCACGCAAAGGACGAGCGAAATCCACGCCGACAGCTGTTTCCGCAGGCCCCGCATCATGTCGAGCGACATTAGCGCGCGGCCCGTCGCGAGTCACCAGGGGAGCGCTCGGCCGATCCGTCAGGCCGACGTCGCCGGGGCGACCCAGCCCTGGCGTGCGGGGTGGGGGGCGGGGCCCCCCCGCCGGGCGGCGATCGCGGGGGGGCCCCGCGGGCCCCCCTCGAGCACCACCGCCGGGACCCGCCCGCCGTAGACGCAGCCCGTGTCGAGCCCGGTGGCCCAGTCGTGGAGCTGGAGGCCGGGCGCTGCATTGTGACCGAACACGATGTGAGGTGGTCCGGAGTAGCGCGTCCCCCACAGCACGTAGCGCTCGCCGCGTGTGCCCCCGGGGGCGAGCACCGTGCGGATCCGCATCAACGTGTCGGGCTTTTGCTGCTCGAACGGCAGGTCCGGATCGACCCCGGCATGGACGACGCGGACGCCGTGCTCGGGCAGGTCGAGCCAGACCTTGGAGCTCTGCAGGAGCGACCAGTCGACGGGGCGAAGGGCACGCGCCAGATCGCGATGCATCTTTCCGATCGGCGGCTTCGCCTCCTCCTCACCGTGGAGCCATCGATCGCGCGCCTCGAACCAGTCGAGGACCTTCTGCTCGTGATTGCCGCGGACGACGATGGCGCCGGTCGTACGCGCGATGTCGAGGACCCCGAGCGAATCGGACACGCGCGCGATCAGGTCCCCGACGAAGACGAGCCGGTCGCCGCTCACGAAGGCGACCGCGTCGAGGAGCGAGTCGAGCTCGCTCGCGCAGCCGTGAACGTCGCCTACGATGACCGTGCGCAACGACCCTCCTCGCCTCGACTTCGCCGAGGGTGCCGGTGCTCTATAGCCTCCACATCTTCTCGTCGTCGAGCTTCGCGCGCTTCGGGATGACGACGAGGCCGCTCTCGGTCACGAAGAAGCGCTTGCGGTCCGCCTCGAGGTTGAAGCCCACCTCGACGCCGGGGGGCACCTCGACGTCCTTGTCGATGATGCAGCGCCGGAGCTTCGCATGGCGACCGACGCGTACACGCTCGTAGAGGATGCTCTCTTCGATCTCCGCGAACGAGTTCACGCGGCAGCCGACGCTGAGGACACTCCGGTGGATGCGGCCTCCGGAGATGATGCACCCGTGGCTGACCATCGAGTCGGTCGCGATGCCGACGCGCGCGTGCGCCTCGTCGCGGAAGACGAACTTCGCCGGCGGGTCGTGGGTGACACCGGTGCGGATCGGCCAGCGGTCGTTGTAGAGGTTGAAGAGGGGATGGATCGCGATCAGATCCATCTGCGCTTCCCAGTACGCCTCGATCGTCCCCACGTCGCGCCAGTAGCCGCGGGCGCGCTCCTCCTCGCCCGGCACGACGTTCTGGGCGAAGTCGTAGACGTAGACGTCCTGTCCGTCCGCCACCATGCGCGGAAGGATGTCGTGACCGAAGTCGTGCTTGCTCGTCTCGACCGCGGCGTCACGATTGAGCTCGCGGATGAGGTCGTCCTTGCGGAAGACGTAATTCCCCATCGACGCGAGGCACAGGTCGGTCGAGCCCGGCATCGTCGGCGGGTTCTTCACCTTCTCGTGGAAGGCGATGATGCGGCCGTTCTGGTCGATCTCGAGGACGCCGAAGTCGCTCGCTTCCCGCTTCGGAACGGGGATCGCGGCGACGGGGGCGGCCGCGCTCCGCGCCACGTGTGCATTGATCATCTGGCGCACGTCCACGGCGTCGGCCGATCCCTTGAACCAGGAGAGGCCCGTGCGTTGCTGGGCCGGGATCGCCTCGATGAACTGGTCGAGCATCGGCGACAGACGCCACACGCGGGCGATGTGCTCCTCGAGCGACGCGCTCTTGTACTGCGTGAGCACCTTGATCCGCGCGAGGCCCGAGTTGACGAAGTTCGAGAGGACGATGTCGATGATGCGGTAGCGCCCGGCGAACGGCACCGCAGGCTTCGCCCGATCGAGCGTGAGCGGATAGAGCCGTTTGCCCTCGCCCCCGGCGAGGATCATCACGAGCACCTGGCTGGGATCGTAGCTGGGACCGAGGACAGCCATGAGAGGGCTCGAAGGATAAGGCGAACTCTCGGCGTTCGGGAGGTAGAATGATGCTCGATGAGTACGCGCCGCGGATCGGACGTCGAGAGGCCCGCCGTGTTGTCGCTCGTGCCGCAGCGTTCGCGGGAAGCGCCGCAGGGTTCGCGGGAAGCGCCGCCGTCCTCCGACATCGCCGTGACGGACGCCATTTCGACCGAGCTCTTGCCGGTCCCCTCACCGGGGGATGCGTCGGCCGTGCTCGCCGCCGCCGCGGCCGGGGCCCGGCGGGGCGTCGCCGCTGCGATGGCGACGGTGCTCGAGCGGCCCGGATCCGCCCCCGGCACGCC
>Ga0066256_1004337_pt1 | contig 12741 bp, 10 predicted proteins | sample ThiBio_1000_biof_FD_87107 | JGI IMG/M metagenome (GOLD analysis project Ga0066256, IMG submission 87107) | Wastewater bioreactor microbial communities from Cape Town, South Africa - Thiocy_expt_1000_biof (version 2) | ecosystem: Engineered > Bioreactor > Thiocyanate-remediating >...
GCGTGCGCCGACGCGGCAGCGGGCCGCAGGAGCGCTCGCCGATTGCGCGGCGGGACACTCTATGCGGTTCCCGGGCGGCGCCGGGGGTGCGCCCGTTTTCTCTGGTGCCGCCGGCCGGGCGCAGGGGGCCCCTGCGGGTCTTAGCCGGGGTACCGCCGCTGCCGGAGATCACGCCGCTGACCGTGGTGGAGAGGCCGTTGCCGCCCACCGTCAGTTCGTTGGCGCCCAGCACAAAGGAGCCGGTGCCGGCGATCGAGCCGGCGCTCAGCTTGCCGTCGCCCAGCGCACCCGTCGAGCCCGCGAAAGTCGTGAGGGCCGTTCCGCTGTTGGTGATGGCGGCGTTGCCGGCGGTGCTGTTGTCGTAGAAATACAGGGTTTTATTGTTGGGGATGGTGGCGTTGCCGGCGGGGGTGGGGGGGGGGGAAACCCGGATAAAGGTGGTGGGGGTGGGGGGGGCGGCGGGGGGGGCGGGGGTGGGGGAGTGGCGCGGGCGCGGGGTGGGGGGTGGGGTGCTGGTGATGCCGCTGGTGTCGGCCTTGACGATATCCAGTGTTCCGCCCGCGATCGTGCTGACCGCGCCCAGGATCGTGCCGGTATAGGTGCCGGCGCCCAGTTGCAGGATGCCGCGGCTGACGGTGGTGCCGCCGGTATAGCTGTTGGCGCCGGTCAGGATCAGGGTGCCGCTGCCGGTCTTTTCCAGCCCGAAGCTGCCGCCGCTTTCCGAAATCGCGCCGGCCTGGGTGGCGGTGCCAGAACCGCTCACCTGTAACTGGGTGCTGTTGTCGGTCAGGACATAGGGGGTGCTGTCGGTGGACCCATTGGCATAGCTGATCACCGCGGCGTCCGCCGGTTGCAGCGCCAGCGCCGCGATGCAGATGGACGCAAGCAGGCGCGCGCGCATGGACGACCGGCGCCGGATATATGGCATGAGCCCCCTCAGGACCTGTGTTCAGAATATCCTGTCAGATTAGGACGTTGATGCGAAAAAGAAAGACGGCGAAATACTACTGTTCCAATATAGGCAGATTTCCGGATATTCCCGATCAACATATCGACATCTGGAAACTAAAGCCGCGCGATTTTCGGTAATAGGCTGCCCGGCATCATCTGCATCAGGCCCATCGCACCGGTACTTGAGGTCAGCTTCGGTGCGAGGAATCCCCCTTAGCCTTGCGGCCATCTTTCAGCCCGGTCTCAGGATACTGCCCAAACGACAGAAGCTGCTCTCTTTTCCTCCATAGCTGTATTTCAGCCGCCAGAGTTTTCCTCTCGTCGGTCGGACAAGCAGGAACAGACCTCCTGCATCATAGAGTTTGTATTGCTGGGTTTGGGTTTCGCCGCACGAATCCGCAGCTCGTTTAGAGTCACCGCGTCCCCCTTGGGGTACCGACAAAATCGATCTGGCCACTATACCCGAAGTGTACCCCAATCTGACTGGCGATTCTATGAGAAGCCATGAGGCGGCAAGAGCTTTGAAATCCAGTTTATAGCTGAATTTTCAAGCTCTTACGAGATGCTATGAGAGGGTATGATTCAAGAAAATGGTGCCAGAAGAGGACCTGGCGTTTTTGTCCTAAGGTACTGGTAGAGAAAGCCGAATAAGTCCCTCCACTTTATGTTGTACCCAGGAAATACCCAGATAGCTCCCGGCCTTCCGCGAACCAACACGATATTATCTCGCTTCGGAGAGAAATTCACTCACCTACAGCCGTAGAAGTGATAGAACCTTGACCAGTCGCCGACGCCCCACCTTCAGACTTTCGACAGCGCCGCCGTTGATGAGCTCATGCATCTTCGTTTTTCCAATACCCGTGCCTCGGCAGGCTTCGCGCACTGTACATGTAAGACGGTCGCGGAGATTCATATCGGAACTGCTAGGCGCGATAGCTGGGGCGCCGCCATGTGCTGGTTCGATACCCATTATCGTCTCCGTGCTTCCCTGAAATCTTAGAAAAGAGACAACAAGGTCGATGGCCTTGAACACCATCGAAATCTGCGCAGAGACCGCCAAATTCACCCAATCCCCGTCGGATAGCCCCGAACGGCGCACCCCATCCGCGGATTTTCAATCTTATTGCTTGAGCCGATTTTTGGCGTAAGCCCTAGATTTTTGCCTCGCCGTGGCACCCCTGTGGTACCCTGGGAGCTGTACAAACCGATCCAGGCGATCCGAACCCATCGCAATAGGGGCGTCGGCCGTAACCATGAATATCAATGCTTTTGGCCTCAAACAGAATTCCCACCAGCGGTATTGTCATGCTGGGCCGCCATAGTTGTGGGCGTCCTTGTAACCTAGCCATTCTCCCCGTGGGTACGAAGCGGAACCATCTCCCCACCACCCACTCTGCCACAAGATATCAAACGTCTCCTGTAGCGCGGGGGCGATCGGCTGTCTCAGATCATCAATATGGACCCTGGCGAAGCTGACCTGATCATTGCGCATCCGTCGGCCTCCCGGTCCTGGACGCATGAGCAAGACGTCCTCCATGCCGTCGAAATGCACAGAAATAAGCGCCGGACCCTCAAACCCCAAATCCCGGGCAAACGTGGCCATCCTCTCGAGCTCACGGACAATCTTGCCTTCGAGTTTGCAGCCGTCGACGACTATGTCGTTGAGGTTGGACACCCTGGGTGCGATCCATGTCGGTCAAGGGCCATGCCATATTCGGGTTGGCGTCCATCGCGTGGAGGCGCTCCAGGACGATCTCGACGAATGATGCTATCTTCTTCCTTAAATGCTCGAAACCCGACTGCAATTCCCGGTCGTGAAACTCGTAAGCGGCGCTGACCCACTCCGCGATCTCGTAGATCGGGTTCGCCGTCGACGCCGAAAAGAGCTGCCCGCTGTTCGAACTCGATCCCACGCTGGAAAATACGCCGAACTTCTTGCCGTGTTCAAACGCGTCGCGGCGTTCCGCAAGGCGCGGGACGTTGAAAAACGCGCCCAGGACGCGGCAAAGGCCGCTGGCTAACGGCCCTTACCGGCTAGCGCTGCAAGTCGGCATCGGTGAGCGGCTCGATGGTCAACCGGTCCGGGGCACCTCCGCCCGATCCCATCAACGCGTCACTGATCCGCGCCCCCGCCGGTTGCCATTGCCTGTTTCCCAACCGAAAGGCCCAAGCGTTGAGAAACTTTTGGGTCACAAACGGCAAACCTTCATAACGTAAGCCGTGAGGATTGGCGGCAGCTTCGGCTGCGGCAAAATTCAAGGCAAAGCTGATCAGATAGGGTTTCCGTTTGGCGGCGAGCAGGTCCAGGCCGCTATCGTCGCCGAACACTTCCCGCACGATGTGGTTATCAACCTCGGCGCCATGCGTAAGATAGTGATTGCACCCCTTCACCAAGCCATTTCGCGACAAACACGCATGGACAGCGTCATCCTCGCGCTTTCCAGCGCCACCTCGCTCCCAGCCTGGTCCAAACCGATGGAGCGCTGCGTCAAGGCGCGGCTCGCATTCACGCCATCGCGGATGGTCCTGTAATTCAGCGACCAGCGTCGCCCGGCGACCTGCGAGCGATAGCGGCTTCAGCCCCTCGCGGCGAATGGCGCTGAGCGTCGCGTCCGAAACCCGCGTACCGTGGAAAACCTGCAAGCTATGCGGCGCAAGCTTTTCGCCGAGGAATTCTGTGAGTTCGTCCTTGCCAATGCCGTCGAGGAACAGTGCGCCGGCATCCTCGATATATTCCTGGGGACTGGCGGTTTCCTGCAGGACGTCAGCGGGTGCAATTTCGGCCATCCAGGCGTCGAACAATGGCTCCCAACCCTCGACGCGGTCATATTCGAGAACGGCCATTACAATTCCCCTTTGGCTTTCAGCTCTTTTTGCATGTCGCCGAACTTCTTGGCGTGATCAGCAATGATCTGCTCGACTTCGTCCGGGTCGGCGCCGACAGCTTCGCAGATCGAGCGTGTGGTGTACTGCAGCCGGTACAATTCACAGGAGGTTGCCCCTTCCGTAGGAGACAGTTCGAAGCCGAAGCCTTTGATCTTCAGGTGCTTTGCGGCCAGCATGACCTGATGGGGCTCGTCCAGATGCGCAATGAAATCGCTTGCGGACGGCTTATCACCTTTCCACAGTTTCATGACGGCGGTGCGGTGCAGCACCATAACCTTGCCAAACTTATAGGGCGCTTTGATCCGGAAATACGGCTCGCCAAAGAAGCGCGTTAGTGCGGAGGCGTCTGTGAAATAGGCACCCTCGAATTCACCCGACCGGCTGTAAGGCAAAGAGGGGAGAACACAAGGGATCACCGGCCAGCCGCTGCATTCGGCCCCGAACTGGGCCTCAACAAGATCGGGGCGTTGGCGCAGGGCATCGGCCAGGCGGTTTACCTGCCCCGCCGCGGACCGCGCTTCCTGTTCGAAGTAATACGCCGCCACCGGATCGTTGAGGGAAAGACTGCGGTTCTTGCACTCGAACACAAACAGCCGCCCGTCCCAGGCCACAACCAGGTCATACTCATACTCTTCGCCACCGCGATGGGCTTTGAACGCGGCGACCTTGAGGCCCTGCTTTTTGAAGAAGTCCTGCATGGCGATCTCGAAGGCCTTGCCCTTGCGGCTCAGCTGAACGCCGCGATTGGCAAGGTTGGAGAGAACGGTCGTGACGATATTGAGATGCAGCAATGCCGGCGCGAACACGAGCAATTGCGCAGAACCCACGGGCACGAGCGGACAGTCGAACATGTCGCGGGCAGAGCGATGCAGGCTTGCCAAGGTGACGAAGCGCTCGGCCTTTTCCGATGAAAGGCCACAGCGCACCAAGGATGCCAGAACGTCCTGTCGATCCAGCACGAGGTGGTAGCCCTTCGGCGACGCCACTGCCGCGGTGCGCTCTCGGGCAATCTCCTTGAGAACGGCGTAGCCTCTGACCCACTCCGCCAAACCAAGCCCAGCCGGTTCTCCAGTATCCTTCAAGACACCGTAATGCAGCGTCTGGGACAGGCTGACCAAAGCGTGCATCTCGTCGGCCGAGACCCAGTCCAGGGGAGCAGGCCTGGCGCCGTGAGTGATACCGATCGCCTTGGCCGAGAATTGGGTCTCGACTTCCATGTCGAAGAAATTCTGTTCGTGGCGATCCTGCATGCGGATATTGGCGATCTGGTCGTACACTTCCAGCTCGGACCACCCGCCGTCTGGCGGCTGGTATGAAAAGACTTTCGTGTAATGGGGCGGTGCGGCCGCCGGCAGGTTCGGCGGGACCAGCTCGGTCAATTCGCCACCCAGAAAGCGGCGGCGCTTTTCGGTATTCTCCCAGTGGCGCCAAATCACGGCCAGCATCTGCGTGACGCCGGCGGCTTCGATCTCCTGGTCGTCCGGGTCCGGCAGAGCCGGCAGTTGGACGATGCCGTCCCGGAACCACTTGCTTTTGTAGGACTCCATCACGAGGGCCATGGCGCTGGTTTCCGCAATGGCGGTCAAGGCCGCGTCCGGCGAAAAGGTGCCGCCCTTCCCATCCGGCAAGCGCGGGCTGGACAGCAGGTTCAGTTTCTTTTGGCCTGTGGTGGCCTTTTCGTACTGCCAGTGGACATGGTCATATTCCAGCGCAGCGCGCCTGAGAACCGCCGCCACGCGTAGCGCCGGGGGCTTCGCGGCGAGCGGCGATTGGTCGAGCTGTCCGATTATGCCGCGATAGCCTTCCTCGACCTGGGCCAGCAGGGAAAATTCGGCGTCCAGGGACGCCGCGGCACCCGCGCCGGCCCGTCCACTTACATAGGTGGACAGGGCATGGAAAAAGGCGGTCCGCTTGGTCTCCCGGGGCGGGTTGGGGGATTTCTGTATCAAGTCGCCGTCATGACGAATGATTTCGCCAAGCCGTTCGGCCGCCGGCGCGTCCATCTGGATCTGATCCAGGTGTGCGTTCAGGACTGCCCAATCGAGGGACTTGAGGGCGCTTTTGACGATGCTTTCTTCGAGGGTCATGGGAGGTATTCCGGGGCCAGGGGGTATGGCAGATTTTCCGTCGGATGTCGTCATCTGACCGCTAGCCCTGTTTCAGTAATCCTCGCGCCAGAGGCATCGGCGGCCGAACGACGCCTCTCGATAGGGTCGGCCGCAGGAACTGGCGATAACCGCCCCGCATGAGCGCCTGGCCCGCCCCAACGGCCCGACGGATATAATCACGCAGCGGTTGGCCCGGCGCCCACTCCCCCCTGACGCGCGCCTCGAGGGAAGTCCGTCCTTCTCCCAATGCCGAGGTTGACCGCGGAACAGGGGATTGCCGGGAAACTGCCCCAAGCATTCCTTTAGACTGCCGAGGCTGGAGATGGTGACCGTCTTCATGTCATTGGGCCGTGAGTTGGTTGGCTTACCAGTTGAAGAACGTCATCACGCGGTGATATTCGACGGCGTCGCTGCCGAATGTCGATTTTAAAGGGCGACGAGACGCGCCGATCAGCGCCGGCTGCACGGCCGACATTAGGTCACTTTGTGCGAGCTTTATCACCCCTTCCCGCTGATCGAGCACGGATGTTCCCGCTGGGTCGATGATAAAGACGCGCGCGCCCGCCTGGGCACCCGTCATTATCGACGCATTGATGTGAGGATCTCCGAAGCTGTAGCCAATCACCATCAACCGGGCGCCCTGCAGCATGTAGTGGTCGAATTGCTCGGAATACCAGTTGAGCAACGGGCTTTTTCGGATGGCACCGGTCTTGTTTCCGCCCATCACCAGCAGATGGTTGGTGCCGGTGCTGTCGTACCAGTTCGACGATCCGTGCAGCTTGAAATAAGGCTGGGTGTTGGGATTGGTCCGAAATTCGCTTTCCGCCAGGGGCGTGCGCTTGGCGGTGATCAGGTCTTCGCCGCCTCCCATGTGCGGGTTTGGCACCGACATACCGGGAGACCCAAATCCGGCGAAACGCTGCGGGTTAAGAACCGACATGACCGGCGCATACTTGCGCTCCAGAAACAGGTCCTGGTTCAGACTGAATATGGCGTCGAACTTGGCAAGGAACGCGGCGATATCGCGTGATCGGCCCTCCTCTGCTTCCAAAAACGCATCCTTCAGCCCTAGGTCCATGGGGTTGAACATGCCGACCAGCCCGCGGGCCAGCCGATCCACCATTTCCTGCCGCCCCGGCCGGTTCGTTTCCTCCTGCAGCCGCGCCAGCGCGCTTCCGACGCCGGGGCCCTTGTTCTGGCCGATCCCCAACTCCTTCCGCACCCCTTCGGGGACATCGGGACAGCCGAGCAGGTATTCGAAGGCTTCGGCGCCCAGCCAGGCGCCCCAATTCCGTGTAAAGCCGGCCCCCGTTAAAAGAATGTGCGTCATGGCAGCCCTGTCTGCGCGCTAGCCGTGAAGGCCGGATTGACGCCGACGGACAGATCGTTGCCGCCGCTGACCGTGGAGCTGAAGGCTTCGCTGAAGTCGATGACGTCGGCCCAGGAAGCCATTGCGGTAAATTTTCCACACATAGCGGTCAGTCGAGGAGCTGGAACTGCAGATCGATCACGAACCGTTCCAGGGCAATGCCCTTTTCTTCGGCAAAATCCACGATCTGAGGCCAACCGGTATATTCACCGGGATCATATATCTCGATTACCCATTCGTCAGGCGCGTAGTCCCGCAAATCACCAACCGAGTACCGTTCCAGCGCGGCGCCGTATTTCTTGATGGCGTAGTGGCTCACGCCCAGGGCTGAGTTGATACCTTTGACATTCACATACATTCGGTCCCTGGGGGTTTCGAGCTTGGCGCCTCGTTTGAGAACCGACAGGACGAATTTGCGCTCCTTGTCCGGCACCTTTCGGAGCGCATCGATATAGTCGTGAAACGCCTTGAGGTCTTTGGATAGCTGCGCGCCGCTTAGCGACGAATAGGACGCGCCAATCAGTCCGGCGAGCGTCTGAGGATACTGCGGAACAAGCGCATCCGTTTGATCGACAATCTGCGCTTCGAACTTTTGTTGCAGCGTCTGGTCGATTTCCTTGAATTTCTTTTCGTCCGTTTCCTTCATGGATCGCAGCTTGGCAACGCTATAGGTCTTCGGTGTGGCATCCACCGCGCGGTGATGGGTCGGGCAAAGCAGGAACAGGTTATCTTCCTTCCTGCGAGCCTCGTTCGTCATTTTCGCGTTGAAGCGCGGGCCGCCCTCTTCTGCGGCTTCGATATGGCAGACCTCTCCAATCATGGTCCCGTTCATGTCGATCATGACGGTGGGGCACTTTGGAAAGGCGCAGACATTTCCGGACAGGAGGTAGTGGCTCCGCAATGTTCCCGGCTTGGGCGTAAGCCTTTTGACCTTTTCCATTCATCCTCCTGCATACCAAAAAGATAGACCCACTACGGACAAATCAAACTCAAAAATGATTCCCTGCTGAGGGTCGCATTCGCTGAAGCAATGGAGGCGTCCACCAGCACATTTACCACTCGGCGTGCGATGATGCGCGCATCGACTCTATCCCGTGAGGCAATACTCCCTTCCAACCTCCCGTGCAGATAAGCACTGCGCACGCTGAACAGCTCCTCGAAACGCGCACCAGCGGCAATATCGCCGAGAAGCCCCGCAATTCGACGACGTAAGCGCGCAGTCGCCCCTTGTTGCTTTCCCGGAATCCGCGGCGGGCGCCCACCAATGCCGAAATCGCTGCCAAGCCCTACCGCGGCCTCTACTGCACTTATGTGCGATAGAAATTCGTCGATGCCGGTGTTCCGAAACGCCCGTACCATAAAATGAGCCGCCGTAGGATTGAATATCGGTGCGCTAGTCGCCGAAACAATTTCCTGCCATCTACTCTCGGTTAGCTCATTTGCAATGGGATTATAGTCTTCGAAGGCGTTTAACCGGAGAGGAACCTCCATCTCGACATCTTGACCTACACCATCCTGCCCGATTTGAGTTTGCCAGCTTAGCGTTTCGTGACTTGGAGGAAAGGCCGGCGCGGCCAACCGATCCGGCGTGACCGTGTAGACCCACGGAATCTGGAACGCGCGCCAATTGTAATTTCGATGCTGCGCATAGTCCTCCCAATTTTGGAGGATTAAAGCATATACCGCGTCGTCAACCACTTTGGGCCAGGTCGTTGAAAATGGCTTTAACGCTCCAAAATCCTGGTTGAGATCAAAATCCCACAAGCTCCCGAACCCACCTCTATGAGACAGCGTGGGTGCAAAAGTGACTGGTTCCCTCACAAGGAGCCAATTGAAGTAAGAGAGCTGCGCAATATCTGTTTGAAGCGCGGGAAAGCGCCTTTTAAGGCGCTCGTACTGCATCAAATCAGACAGTTCTTTACTATTGAACGTTCGTATCTCGCAGAGCCCAAACTGAATATTCGGCAAGTCATCGGCTAGATCCAGAGGACAAAGATGGATGACCTCACCGTGCCTCTGCGAGAAACTTGCGACGAGAGCATCAATGAAGCGATCAGCCTCTTCCCAGCCCCTAGGGATGCCCACCGCGTCGAAGAAATTCACTAACGAAAAACGGGCACTCTCAAGATCAGGCGTGCCGCTCCGAATAGTTCCAACTAAGGCCGGAAAGAATTCCGCGCAGAGCTGCACAATATCGCTGAATGGAGGCTGTTTAGATGCATCGTGAAGTTGGCGCTGATTGAGGTTGGAGATTATCTCCAGAATTGGAACGAGGCGGGCTTTAAAGACCCCAAGAGTGTTGGTACCACTCACAACAATGATCTGCTTATCGACATTGCAGACTCACATGTAAAATCGGAAGGAGGCCAACGGCTTCTCGTCAGTCGTTTGTCCGAACTCGGCCATAATGCCACCGACTTGCCTGGCAAAGCCAAGCGTGACCGGCTGACCGCCGGTTATGCTGGCGGTATTCCAATTCATCCTCGCAAGACCGAGAATGTCTCGCGCTGCTCGCTCCATATCGATCGGCTGATCACTGCGAATTTCGACGGGCGCAGGAATATGAGGGCCCGGATACGTGTTCAACTCTGGCATGTATCCCGTAGTAAAGAGATAGGATACGCTTTCATTTACTGTGCAAAGCGTTCCTCTATTCGGCGGATAGGCGCCGACGCGCACAAGCTTGAATGAAGCGGGCAGGATATTAATAAGTTCAACAATTGGCACTTCCCGCAGTGACGACCTAAACCCTTCGGACTCCGCCTCTGAAAACTTCGATGACTTGTGCATAACTATCCGAAGTGGGACACCGCCAACTCGTTCCCGATATTCGTCCAGAATTTGCTTACCGAGCTGCGCAGCTTAGTCCGCCGTAAGATGCGCATTGCGGCCCTGCTCTTCAGTCCAATCGACGTCCCCGCCCCGAATTGCAAAACCCTCCCCCTGGCTAGAGAAGGCCTGTGCCAAGATCGACTTTACCAGATGCCGGTCAGTGGTCTTAATGTGATTAAAGCTTACACCTACAAAGCAGGTCTCTGGGCCCGTGCTTTTAAGTCGCCAAGGAATGCCTCCGGCTTTGTAGTAAAGCCCGACCGAGCTATTCCAAGCGCGCGTTGCCGGCCCTTGTGTCGCTTTGTCATCGATGAGCAACTTACTTGTAGCAATCTGGATTGGCATGCCGACCATCATGGCGCGTGCCTTAAGGGCGCGTCGAAAATCTCGAAATAGCAAATCTTCCGGCTGCGGTTCGTCAATAGCAGTGGAATCGAAAAGGTCAGCCTGCAGCGCAGCCTTCCGCTTCTTAGCGGCCGCTGCTTCTTTCAGTTCCTGCTTTGTGAGAACCTTTGCAGCAGTGCGGCACCGAAGAAAGACTTCGTCAGAAAGGCAGCAAATGACGACGTCGGGCCGTGTGCTTTCAAGCTTTGCTAAATGGCGAATGCCCGCGGAATACAATTCGAGCACCTGCTCAAATCGCTGGCCTTGATGCTGAATTGATAAGGCCGATGAGAGCTGCGCATCGTTAAGTACCACGGTCCAGTTCTCAGCAACGGTAAGCTTGGAACGGAAGACGTGCTGAAAGCCGGAGAAGGTGGGATAAGACTGAACCGCGGGCGGATCACGCATCTCGCCTTGCACGCGAATAAGCCAAGCGCGCGCTGCGTCGATCATTTCCTCCGGTCCCACCAAGCCGACACATACCCGTTCCGAACGGGCGGCACCGAACCTTAGGTCAAACGGACCTCCCGCTGTGAGGCCCAGGCGCGGATCTTCAAATTCCCCGGAGCCGCCAAACTCAAGGATGGGCCGAGAAAATTCAATTAACTCGAACTTAAGCGACATCTTCTCCGTTCCCATTCTCCAGCTCCGCCGCTTCAGACTCTAGGCGACCCTCTTCAGCAAGCAGTTCAAGCTCTTCTTCGAGGTCAACAAATTCTTCGTCATCTCCATCCACTTCTGGATCGTCTCCCGGCGGAATGTGCATGTCGTTTATCGTCACCATTGGGAGCTGCGAAGAAATCGCGAATACTGGTGGCGCTTCCAAAGCCAATCCTGATTCAACGGCAAATGAGGTCAGCTCGGAGGAGCGACGCGTGCGCTCAGCGGCAATTATCGCCCAGCGCTCATCGTCATCGTCTGCAGGATCTGAAACAAACTGAGCGGTGCTTTCGGTTCCGAAACCCAATGGCAAATGTTCGCCTGATACATTGAGATTGAATGTCGAAGTTGCCCCCCCCGCTAACAACCAAGCCCAGAACGAAAGGTCATTGAGAACTGCGCTGTTGTAGTCCCTCGATGCCCGCTTGGTAGAAAGCTTGTTTATTTTGTCTGGCGCCAGCAACCCTTTCTTTCCGTCAAACGTAAAAACGTATCCAGGCTCAAGCAAAAGGGACCAGGTCGTTCCGAACCGACGGAATTGGTATCCCAGTGCTTCATGCTCCCAATAGGTTACCTTACCCGTAGAAGCTGACGTTCGAGCCTTGACTACCGTTCGGCGCGCTCTTCTCATTCGTCCTTGGTACGAGACTGATCGCACACCTTCCGCAGTCCGCGGGAAATATGCCCTCTTGCGCTTACCATCCACGATCATGCCGCGAGACTGGAGGTGCTTTCGCAAGCTGTCATTGAGAAGCCTAACCAATAGCCTCTCGCCATCATCGCCGTGGAAATATTCCGCTGCAGCGAGGGGTTCGATCGTACCCGGATCAACAAGCCGCCTTAAAGGATTGGCGTGATCCTCAAGATCATGGAATGAGAACACCTTACCATCATGCAGCATGAACGGTGGGATGTACTCGCCCTCCAACTGTTTCCAAACATCCCCAATCCAGGTGATCTCAGTGTGACCATGGAAAATAGTATTTGGCAGCTGAACGACTTCGAGGGTGTTCGCCGCATATGTTGTGGAGGTCAATACCGTCGGCAAGGCCGTACCGGTTACTTCGTCGACAGCTTCAGGCCGGGAGAATAGATGGACCGCGAAGGAGTTGTTTTCCGCGCTGGGGCCAAAATTCACATCACCGCCGGAATCTCGCACTGTCCGAAAAACGTCAGATAAGCCAGAACCGCGCTTGTCCATTTCCCCGCTGCCGTAGAACAGGTCGGCCAGCACGGGATTCCGATAGCCTTTTATCCCACGCCTGCCCTTGCGGATTTCCAACTCGATCGAATCTTCGACGCGGCGTTGAACCTCCTCCACAAGGCCGCCCGGATTCATGATATTGATCGAACCAGGGGCGACATCGATGGTGATCGGCTCGCCCACGCTGTAATCACGGTGGACCAGCGCATTGACGACAACCTCTTTTATTGCCAACGGCGGGTACGGCATCACGGTTTCGGATGTTGCGCCCTTAAGTCGAAAGGGTCGGTTGAAAGAGCCCAAAATCCCCATGACCGTGTCATACTGGTTCCAGAGATTGCCTTCGA
>Ga0066256_1004338_pt1 | contig 12739 bp, 10 predicted proteins | sample ThiBio_1000_biof_FD_87107 | JGI IMG/M metagenome (GOLD analysis project Ga0066256, IMG submission 87107) | Wastewater bioreactor microbial communities from Cape Town, South Africa - Thiocy_expt_1000_biof (version 2) | ecosystem: Engineered > Bioreactor > Thiocyanate-remediating >...
CCCCCCCCCCGCCATCCACTCGCTCACTTCTTGTCTCTGCTTCCTCTCCCTCTCCCCCCCGCCCTACCTACCGCCCCCCCCCCTTCCCCCCCCCCCGCCTCCTCTCTCCCCCCGCCTCCTCCTCCTCTCCACTCGACTGACCGACTGACCTACCGACTGTCTGCCACCTGCGGCTCTGCTCCTAGACTGCTACTATCGATACTGTACTTAGCCTCACTCGCCGCGTCTCCCTCCTCTCTACTCGCTGCTTTTCTCCTCTGTCTCTGTTTTTCCACTCCCCTCATCGTACTCGCTGCCGCTCACCTCCGCCTCCACCTACACCAATGGCGACCGCAGCAGCAGCGGCAGCGCCCGTGAGCTCGTGGGTGTCGGCGCTCGCGCCGCTGCCGGCGCGGCTGCGGCTGGAGGTGCAGCGGACGGTGAATGCCGACGTGGAGGTGCAAAAGTCGCTGCCACGGCACCCGCCGCCGCCGTCCATGGTGCTGGCAGCGCTGACGGGCACGCCGCCGCCGCCGCCGCCGCTGGCGGTGCGCGTGCGGGCGCTGGCGGCGGGGCGCGGGGATGCGGCAGCACCGGCTGCAGGCACCGCTGCTGCCGTGCTGGCGCCGCCCACCCTGCCGCTGCCGTCGCAGCCCAGCTCGGCGTTGGCGCAGCGCCTCCTGCTCCCCCTGTTGCACACCGCCATGCGCGATGCTGCCCCCAGCGCCACCACCGCCGTCGTTAGTGGCGGTGGCGGCGGTGGCGGTGGCAGGGTTGCCCCGGTTGCGGTCGTTGATGGCGAGGCAGAGGCAGAGGTTGCGCGCCGGGCAGCGGCGATTGGACTTGACACCGCGCTTGCAAGCCTGCTGGTGACGTACCTGCGCCGGCGGGTAGATAATCTGGGCGCCGCGGCAGAGGCAGAGCGCGCCCACTTCCCAGACCGCTACGCTGCTACGAGCCGTGTGCTGTATGGCGACGGTGGCGCCGCCGTCGCCGCCGCCTTTCGGGACATGCAAGCTTCGCTGCGCGCTGCCGCCGCCGCAGCCACGCCCATTGCACCGGCAGCGCCCGCCCCTACCCCCGCTGCTGCCGCCGCGCCTCCCGCTGCCGCCGCTGCCGCTTCTGCTCTTGATGATGATGCCCTCCTTGCTGCCGCCCTGGACGACCTGCTTGGAGCGCCGTGAGTCGTTGGAGAACGTGTTGCACATGTACCACGTGGCCGTCGACGTGGCCGCGTCGACGTGGTTGAAGTCCAAACTTGGACCACCACGGTACTACCACCAATGTTGCAAGTAACCGCAGCGCCATTATTTGCACTGCGCTGTGCATAGGAAGGACAATTTGTTCACATCCGACAGGGTGCGCGCATTATTTTTGTTGCTCGACTGCTGCGTGTATTTTTTATTTTTGGTTGCAGCACGCCGGCTTTCTCCTCCATTCATGGCCACGACAATGGCAGGTGCCGCCGCTGCCACTGCCCCAGCAACCGCAGCACCAGCAGCAGCAGCAGCACCAGGTGCTGCGCTGCCACCATGGATGGTGACTGAAGAGTGGGAGGTTACGCTGCCGGCGCTGCCGGCTGCAGCAACAAAGCCTACAACGGGGCTGTGGCCGCCGGCAGCTGCTGCCACGACGGCGGCGGCGCCGCGTGTGAACAAGCGGTTCCTAGAGCGGACGCTAGTAGGGGTGGAGGGTGGCAACCGGCGGCTGCTGCAGGGGCAAGCGGCTGCTGCTGAGCGCATGGTGCGCGAGTTTGACACGGAGGCGGCGCGTGAGAGCCGGCGGCTGGCAGCGGTCGCGGCGCCCGACAGTACCGGTAGTGCTGCCACGCCGCTTGCCTCTGCTGCTGCCAGCAGCGCCCCTGCTGGTGACGGTGGTGGTGGGGTGCATCCAGTGGCCGACGACGCGCCTGGCTCACGCGGTCGCCGGCGCCATCGGCGGTCGCACCACCACCGCCACCATCATGGCCGGAGCAAGAGTGCTGACAGCAGCGACAGCGACAGCAGCAGCAGCAGCAGCGACAGCGGCGATGATCATAAGCGGCGGCGGCATAAGGATGCGAAGCGGCACCGAAAGCATCGGAGCCGCAGCCGGCGGCATCGGCACAAACGGTCGCATCGCAGCCGTAGTAGCAGTAGTGATGACAGCAGTAGTGACGACGGCAGTAGCACCAGCAGCAGCAGTAGTAGCAGCAGCAGTAGCCGCGGGCACCATAGACACCATCACCGCCGGCGTGATGGCGGCGGCAGTAAGCATGCGGGTTCCCACAAGCGCAGTAGTCGGTCAAAGGGCCGTGAACGGGCGCGCGCTGCAGCAGCTGCATCAACTGCGCCGCCACCCCCTCCATCGTCCCCGGCGCCGCCGCCGCCAACGTCGGGGTTGCAGTTTGTCATGTAGTAGGTAGTAGGGCCACCCCCACCGCACGTAAGCACCTACACTTGAAGTACGGTGGTGAATGGAATGGAACAACGACGACACTCCCGCCACCGCAGCGGCGGGGACAAACACACGTCAATAAACGGCACACAGACACACAGGGAGGCGGCCGGCGGGCCATGTGGCAGCGCCAAACAGCCCGCGGTGCCGCCCTCCTGGTCTGGGGAACACAATACATGCACAGCAAGCAACGCTACGGCCGTCCCATAACATACTCATAACCTACGCATCCAGCGCCAGCCACTGGTTTGCGACCGCGGGGGGCGGCGCACCCAGCAACGCGGGGACCACTGGGACTTGCTGGCTGCTGGCAACCCCTGCGCGGGGAGGAGGCGTCGCGCCAAGTCCTTCCCACCGCGCAGCATCGCTGCCGCCGCCGCCGCGCGGTGGGCGCATGGATGACCGCAGGTCTCCCAACAACCCGCCAGCACCCGCGCCGCCCGCACTGCCAGACGCGTGGTCAGCACCAGCTGCCCGGCCACCCAATGCGTGGCGGGACGGCACGCGCGACAAGACGGCGGCGCGCTCCTCCATGACAACCCCGTCGCCGTCCTCGCCACCCTCCTCGCCAGCAACGGCACTGCGCACCAGCACGCCACGCACGCCGCCGCCGTACCGCCGCCGGCGGCCACCGCCTGCTGTGGACGGCGCCATGGCAGGCACGCTGCCCAGCTCCGCCTCCGCTGCCAGGAAGTCGGCATCGCCGCCGCCGCCACCACCTGCCGCGCCGTCGTCCGCCGCGCTCTCTGGCGCGGCAGCAATACTGTAAGCAGCGCGGTGGCGCGGCGGCGGCGGCAGCGGCGGCGGCGGTGACAGCGCCTCCCCATCCGCGGCAGCCACGTACGCGGCGACTGCGCCAGGGCCGGTCAGCCGCATGGATGAACTGCTGCGCAGCGACACGATGGGACGCAGCGCGCCGGGTGTGGCTGCTGCACCGCGCGGCGGGCCGCGCCAGCCACCGTCGGCTGGCACACCGCCAGCGGGCGGCGCCACCCGGAATGACTGCACCGGTGACAGCAATGTGGGCGCCTGCCGCCCACGCGCCGCCGCAGCAGCCACCGCCGCCGTCACCGCAGCAGCCTGCGCTGCCAGGTATTCATCAGGAGGCGGCGACTCTGACAGGTAGCCGGCACTACCCTCCCGGTCGCTGTCGCTCGCGTTGCCACCACTCGCTGCAGGGCGCACGCTTGCTGTCAGCGCTGGCAACACCTCACGCGCCGCAGGTGGCGCAGGAATGCGGGGCGGCGGCGGCTCCGCAGGTGGTGATGCAGCCACGCCGCCAGCGTCGTCGCCGCCCCTCAGTGCCGCCATCAACTCGTCATCCGCTGCCGCCGCGGCAGCGTCGTCATCGTCTGCACGATGGCCGCCGCCTTGCGGCGCCAGCATCGGCAGCCAAGACTGGCGCCGGCCAGCAGTGGGTGCTGCTGCTGCCGAATCGGCCGTTGCCGCACCACTCGTTGAGGTCGTGTCCGGGGTCGTCGCTGCCGGCGCGCGCGGTGGTGTCGTGGTCGCCGTCGGTGCCCGTGGTGGGGTTGGTGGCTTGGTGGGTGGGTCGGTCCGAGCTGATGCCGGCAGTAACACTGAAGCAGTGGTTGATGCCCGCCTGCTGCCACGCCGCACCCTGCCGCTGCCTTGCGCCAGCACCGGCATTGGCAGCGCCTCTGCCGCGGCACGCGGCGTCGCTGTTGGCGCCGCTGCCGCTGTGTCGTCCTCAACGCCGGCCCCAGGCGCTGCCGGCCCGCGTGTGCCGGACGAAGGGCGCGGGGGTGTCACCACAGGTGCTGGCACTGGCACAGGTACCGGCTCCGGTTCCATGCTGCCGTCGTCCACCGTCTCGACTGCTGACGATTGCCCGGTCGTGGCTTCGTCCGGCGCGCTGTCACCTGTCACGCTGTCACCAATGTCACCCGGAACATCATCGTCGTCAGCACCCGCGCTCGCGCCCGCGCCTGCGCCAGCGCCAGCGGCGAGCGCCTGCACAATAGCAGCCATGATAGCTGCATCATCGGCAGCCGCGGCGGCGTCTGCAGCGCCACCGTGCTGCTCCTCTGGCTGCTCCGTGGCGGCGGGGACGGCACCAGCTGACGAGGGACGAGGAGGGGGTGCAATGGCAGCCGCCCCGGTTGCAGCAGCAGCCGCAGCAACAGCAAGTGCCGCCGCTGTGCCCACCCCTACGCCAGCCACGGGCGCAATCCCGCCTGGACCTGTCGCACCGCGCGCAGTAGCCACGCCGTCTGCCGCTTGCGATTCTGGCGGTGGGCTGGTGCTGCTGCTGCTCCGCTCCGTATACTCCTCATCACCGCCGGCACCGCCGTCGAGGCCGAGGCCGAGACCGTTGATGCCTACCGTGGCAACCGCGCCGCCGTTATCCGAGTCGTCGTCATCATCATCGTCGTCGTCGGGCTCAATGACGACCTGCGTTGGGACGACGCGGCGGCTTGCCCACCGCCAGCTCACGGCACGTCGCGACGTGGCGCTGCCGGCACCCGCCGCCACGCCGCCGCCACGCGAGATGCCGCCTGCCAGGCGGCCACCCTGCGGCGAGGCGGCGACACCACCGTCACCGCCGTCCACATTGACCACAACAGTGGAGGGCACGCGGTCACGCGCGCCGGGGAGGGTACCCAAGTCGGGCAGCGCATCGCCATCCTCCACGTTCAGGCCGTCGTCAATGTCGGCTGCCACCACCACCGCGGCGGCGGCGGGCTCCACCTGCACGTCACCGCAGTCAGGCTCTTGCGTGGGATCCGGCTTGCCGCCTGCCGCCGCCGCTGCTGCCGCCGCCGCTTTGGCAGCTTTCTTTGCTGCCGACGCCTCTGCCGCTGCTGCCGTGGCTGCCGCAGCTGCCGCCGCCGCTGCCGCCGCAATCTCTTCCTCCTCCTTGCGCCGCGACCGCGAGCGGCCCGCCATCACAGCAAGGCACGCCAGACAGACGGCAAAGAGCGCGCTGACCAGGATGCCGGCAGTCAAGGCGCTCGTTACCGCCACCGGCCCCGACGCTGTGAATGCAAACAGGTTGGTGTCCGGTCCGCTGGTGTCGTTGGCAGAGGCGGAGGGCGAGAAGGTCGGGGTGCCAGAATCGGTGGCGGACCACGTCACCGATTGCGTGACGGTGACGGACACAGTGCGCGTGGAGCTCACGCTGCCCGTCACGGTGCGCGTGACGGTACGCGACACGGTGCGCGTGGCGGTGCCGGTAGCGGACAGGGTGCGTGTTGACGTGGCGGTGGCGGATGGCGTGCGGCTGGCAGCACGCGTCACGGTGACGGAGGTGGTGGTGGTGGCCGACAGCGTGACGGTGGGCGTGGCGGACGGCGAGAAGGTGGCGGTGGCGGACAGGGTGGGCGTGACAGATGTGGTGGTGGACACGGTGCCGGACCACGTGGGCGTGGCAGACAGGGAGGGCGACACGGTGACGGTGGTGGTGACGCTGCCCGTCACAGTCTTGGTCATGGTGCGCGACCCAGACCGGCTCACGCTGCCACTCACACTGCCACTCACGCTGCGCGACGGCGACACGGTGCCCGACACGCTGCCGCTACCACTCACGCTGCCCGTCCGCGACGCCGTCACCGACACGGTGATGGAGTGCGTCACGGAGGCGGTGACGGTGGCAGTCACTGACACGGAGGACGACACGGTGACTGTGACACTGTTGCTCACACTGCGACGCGGCGTGTCAGTGGCGGTGTCGGACACGGTGCCAGTCAACGTCACGGTGGCGGTCAGCGACGGCGAGCGCGACACGGTGGCGGACACGGAGCCGGAGGTGGTCACCGACGGCGAGAACGACGGCGTGGTGCTGACGGTGGCGGTCGTGCTCACCGACGGCGACAGCGACGGCGACGGCGAATACGTGTTGGACACCGTGCCGGACACGGTGGGTGACACTGACAGTGTGGGCGACACGGAGTTGGTGCCCGACTCGGAGCCCGATATGCTGACGGAGCGTGTGACGGTGTTGGAGGCGCTGGCACCGGGCGACAGGGTGGACGTCAAACTACCGGTGGTGGACACCGTGTTGGACACCGACGGCGAAACGGAGACGGTGGGCGACACGGAGCCAGCGCTGGATGGCGAGCCGCTGACGCTGGGTGTCACCGTGAACGACGGCGACCCGCTGCCGCTCACACTGCCGGTCATTGTCATGGTGCCGGTGAGCGACACGGTGGCAGTCATGGACGGCGACATGGAGTAGGACGGCGTGACCGACTCAGCGGACGTGAGGGAGCCGGTCACAGACGGCGTGACCGACAGTGTGGGCGACATCGATGGCGAGCCGGAGGTGGTGGGTGACATCGACGGCGAGCCCGAGATCGAGCCGGAGGTGGAGGCGGTCACCGTGGCGGTGGCCGTCATGGTGCGCGTCACGGACGCCGATGCCGACAGCGTGCGCGTCACGGTGATCGAGGCGGACGGGCTGCCGGTGAGCGACGCCGTGACGGATACCGTGATGGACATGGTGGGGCTGCCACTCACGGACGGCGTCACGGAGAGGGTGACCGACACGCTGCTGCTGCCGGACACGGTGTTCGACACGGTGGGTGAGATGGACACGGTGGCGGTGATGGAGGCGGACACGGACACGGTGCCGCTGGGTGACGGCGACAGCGTGACGGTGGCGGTGAGGGAGGGCGTGAGGCTGAAGGACGGCGAGCCGGAGGGGGAGCCGCTGAAGGTGGGCGTCACGGTGCCAGACACGCTGAACGACGGCGACGGCGAGCCGGTGATGGAGGCGGCGGGCGTGAGGGTGGCAGACATGGTCAGCGAGCCGGTCACCGTCGGCGTCACAGAGGTGGTGGGCGACAGCGACGGCGTCATGGACTCGCTGGGCGACACGGAGCCAGAGACGGAGGGCGGCATGGTGGGGGTGGCCGACAGCGTCTCGCTGGCGGTAAGGGAGGGCGTCACGGAGAAGGACGGCGACACGGAGGCGGGCGGCGTCTCAGAGGGGCTAATTGATGGCAACCCTGTTGGGCTGCCCGATATTGACGGCAACCCCGACTCCGACCCCGACACCGTGCCTGTCACCGTTGCCGTGGCAGACAGGGTGGCCGTCACCGACACGCTGGGCGACACCGTGCCGGACACGCTCACTGTGTTGGACACCGTGATGGAGGTAGTGAGGTCCGCGGTGACAGAGGCGGCGGGCGTGACGGAGTTGGACACGGTGGGGGTTACCGTGAATGACGCACTGGGGCTGCCGGTCGTGCTGCGGCTGGGCGACACGCTGCCGGCACCCGACGGTGAGGCGGACAGCGTGGCCGTCACAGACACGGTGTTGCTCACGCTTGCGCCAGGGCTGCCCGAGTTGGTCACGGAGGGTTCATTGGACAGCGTGGGCGTCCACGACATCGAAGGCGACAGCGAGGGTGACGGCGACAGGGTGGGTGAGTCGCTGGTGGTGGGGCTGGCGGTCCATGACGCCGTGGCGTCCAGCGTGTTGCTGCCGCTCACCGTCGCGCTCACCGTGTTGGTCACGCTCACGCTGTTGCTCATGCTGTCGCTCGGGCTGCGCGAGTTGGACACCGTGATGCTGTGCGACGGGCTGCCAGTCGTCGTGGCGCTCACCGACAGCGTGGCGGTGAGGGAGGGCGTCACCGTCACCGTGGCGCTCACGGAGCCGGTGGTGGAGGGCGTGGTGGACACGCTGCCGGCGCCGGAGGCGGAGGGCGACACGGAGGACGGCGGCGTGACGGTGCCAGACACGGACGGCGTGACGGTGGTGGTCATGGTCACGCTGCCGGCGCGGCTGGCGGAGTTGGAGAGCGTGGGCGCCAGCGTGCCGGTGGCAGTGATGGAGGACGCCGGTGACCCCGTGCCCGTTATCGACACCGTCATGGTGACGGACGGCGACACCGAGTTGGCGGACGACGGCGACCCGCTCACCGTGGCGGATACCGTCGTGCTGGCGCTACGCGTCGCCGTCAGCGACGCGGTGGGCGTCAGCGTGGTGGAAATGGAGCTCATGGGCGTCACGGTGGCGCTCACGCTGCGCGTGTTGGTCACGGTGGCGCTCACCGACACGGAGGGCGACTTGGTGCCCGATAACGACGGCGTGGCGGTGAGGGAAGCAGCGACGGTGGGTATGGCGCTGGCGGTGGCGCTCCACGTGGGGGTGGACGTCAAGCTGGTCGACAGCGTGGCGGTGGACGTCAAGCTGGGCGTCAGCGACATGGAGTTGGAGATGGTAATAGTCACCGTCCTGGTGCCCGACACCGACGGCGTCATGGTGACGGACGCGGTGATGGACGAGGGCGCAGAGCCGGTGGCGGAGATGGAGTTGGACAAGGTGGACGTGGCGGTGCCCGTCTGCGTTGCCGTCTGTGTGGGCGTCTCGCTGGAGGTGGGCGTGTACGACGCGGTGACGGAGCGCGTGCGCGAGTAGGAGGGCGAGCGCGAGTTGGTGCGCGTCACGCTGCGCGACGGCGTGCGCGACATGGACACGGTGGCGGTGATGGACACGGTGGCGGTGATGGAGGGCGTGGGGGTGCCGGTGGGCGCACACGCCGACGAGTTGACGCCCGTGCCGTACAGCGTCCACGTGGGGTTCGAGCCGCTGGGAAACGTGCTGCCAGGCGTGTTATCGGCGTAATTTGGGTCCACCAGGTACAGCGCCAGTGCGCCGCCGCGCCATCGGAATGCCAGCGTGGGCAGGCTACGGGAGTACGCCTCGCAGCCGGCGTACGAGGTGAAGGCGCACGTGACGTTGGACACGTCGCCGGTGCCGCACACGGCAAAGCCGCCCGGCGGCGTGAACGCGCGGTCGGAGGTGTTGGACCCCACCCAGAACTGCTTGGTGGACACCGTGTCGTGCACCGTCCACGCCGCCCCCGCGCCGTACTTCATGCACCCGCCCGAGTACCGCAGCACGTAGTCGCCGGGCGCAAAAATGGTGCCGCCGGTGTTGTTCATGAACGACACCAGCGTGCCGTAATCGGACAGCGTGGTGACGGTGGCGCCGGACGCTGCGGAGCTGATGCCGCACAGCAGGTTGGAGGTGGAGGGCGTGGGCGTGGTGGTGGAGGAGGCGGACATGGTGGCGGTGGCGGTGTTGGACATGGACTCTGACACGGACGCCGTCTGCGAGTACGACGGCGACACCGAGATGGAGGAGTTGGGGCTGAGCGTGGCGGTGGCGGACGCGGTGTACGACGCCGTGCGGCTGGGCGAGCGCGTCCACGACTGCGTGGCGGTGCGGGAGAAGGTCACCGTCTTGGATGGCGACCGCGTCTGCGACGGCGTCTTTGGCCCCGTCAGGGACGGCGTGGGCGGCGCCGTCAGGAACGTGCTGGTGGGCGTGTGGGTCTCCGAGATGGACGCCGTGTTGGACTTGGAGGTGGACAGGGAGGGCGTGGGCGACTTGGACACGGAGGGCTGCAGCGTCGAGCCGCCCGCCAGCCCTCGCCCACCGGTGGACCACCACGCCATCCGATAGCCGGGCGGCGGCGGCGCGTCCAGCAAGCCGGCCGGGGTGCGGGACGGCACCTGTGACGCCAGCGTAGTGGGCATCTGCCACGGCAGGTACGCAAATGGCCGGTGCAACGCAGGCGACATGCTGGCACTACGCGTCGGCGCACCCGGCACCGCTGCTCCTCGGTGCCCGCCGGCTGGTGTCGGCAGTGGTGGTGGCGTCGGCGGCAGCGGCGACGCCGTCTGCAGTGCGTCGGCGTTGTTACGTCGTGGTAACCCCCGCACCACCGCCCAGCCACTACTACTGTTACTACTGCCGCCGCCGCTGCCGCCGCCGCTGTCAACCGCCCCGCCGCCGGCAGCCATCACCGCCGCCAGCAGGAGGACACCTACTAGTAGCGTGCAGCGGGGGGGCGCCATGGCTGCAACCCCTGCTGGCCCGGCACCGGCAGCGGCGGCCGGCACCGGACGTCACACAGGGTTGTCGGCCGCGGCGCCGAGGCAGGGTGGTTGTCACAGGAGAGGAGGGAGAGACGAGCACACCTACATGGTTGCCGTGTGTGTGTGTGTCGCACGGGCCACGACAGCGCCCCAGTGTCGATGGGGCGTAGCTAGTTGTGTTGCTGCTGCACCGCAGGTGGGTGCAGGGAGTATGCTACACCTAGAGAGTGTATGTGTGTCGCGTCAGAGGGGGGGCGAAGAGAGGAGAGAAGGGAATGGAGTACTGCTGTAATCGCGCTGCGAGGCGGGGCCACACGCGATGGAGGCCACACACGAGTTGTTTAAGTTATAACACAATAATTGCGGTGGTGCCCGCTCCCGTCCGACCGCGTGGGTTGCGACACAGCACGATGCCAGTGCCTATGACGACGTGGCCAGGAGGGGCATTCGGCGCTGCTGGTACTGCTCTGCCTGGGTTATCAGGCTGTTCCTGCTGGTCGACTCTACTGGTTCCGGGTATGATTCACTCATTCACTCCTTGCGACAATGTGGTCCGGCGTGGCCAGGCAATCACATGGCGGCGTCAATAATGGGTAGGAGGGGCAACATTATCCTGATTCAATGCCCTGCTTTGCTCCCTGGACTTCGTGTCGACTCGCTGGTGGCACCGCGAACAACTTTAACTTGCTCACCAAATAGGCAAAGATTCGCTACAATATGACACTGCGCCAGCGCACTGCCAGCGCGGCACTGGCCGCCACCACTTGATCGTTGGGTGCCTGCCTCGTGGCTGGTCACAGGTGTGGCGTCTCAATGAAGGCGGCATCGCCCCACCCATCGTTTGTTGCCATGACCACACGGCTCCAACGAAAAGTGTTGCCCAGACGGCAGGTCGTCGTAAATTCCACAACGGCACAGGCGTGCGGGAGGCGGGCAACGAGCGGCAGTGCACATTGCACCGCTGCGCGGCAGCATGCGTGTGCTTTATTGCAGCTGCTGCTGGCAGCCGCGGGCGTTTGTTTGGGCACACGGCAGCGCGAATACCGGTCAGTTGGTTGGGTGCTCCGGCTGCGGCGTTGTTTCACCCCACCGCCGTTTCTGCAGGCAAGCAGGCAGCAAGTCACACACACACACCCCATTGTCGTCGCAATGGCGGGCAAACCGCACGCGGGTGGCGCAGGACACACGCATGTCCGCCCCAGCTGCACCCGCGGCCGCGCAGCCCCCGCTGCCACGCACACACTGGCACGGGGCACACAGCCGCGCGAGTGTGTGTAGCAGCTGCGCGGCCGGCTGCCACACAACTGTGTGCTCCGCCTCCGCGGCGCGCGTGTTGAAAACTTGAAAAAAGCTGCCCGCGGCCGCTGGCTGCCAGACCTGCACGCGATCTTCCGCTGTGCGCCACCCGCACGCCTGGCGCGCCAGTTTTCGGCAGCCACCCCCGCGCCGCTGTATTCCTCCCCCTCGCCGCGGCACGCTGTGCCGTGGCGCTCGTTTGCCCCGCGCCGCCCGCCCTGCCGTCTGCGCGCGCGCGCGCCCGTTTGTGTTTTCTCCTGCACAGCCCGTTTGTTGCTCAGGGTGCGTATGGACCGATGCCAGGCCGCTCGCCAGTGCACAAAGATTTGGGGCCGCCGGTCGCGTCAGTGGCGACGCGGCGTGCTGCGCCACACGGCGGGGTGTGCAGGGAAGGATATATGCGTGTGGGTGGGGGGCGTGTGGCGTCGCGCTGATTGCGGATTCCGCCGCTGCACCCGCTGCACCCGCGGTTTAATGCTGTTTCCCCCCCTCTCCCGTGCACGTTCAATCGCTCCCTCTCCTAACCGAGCACTGGCTGACTGCCACGGTGCGACACACCCCAAAGATTCCCTGCCTCACCCCGCGCCACGGGCAGCGCGGTTGCCATTGGCATCCACGCTGCCGCCGCGCTACAGCGTGGTTGTTGTGCCTTTCCCCAGCGCGCGCGCGCGCTCTGGTTGGCTGGCACCGTGGCTCAACCGTTGCTACTGCTGCTGCTGCTGCTACCGCTGCCACAGCTGCTGCACCCGCTGCCATGCAGCAAGCGCCACCCTCCCGCGTGACGCCATCCCCGTGTGCACACACGTCCGACCGCCGTGCGCGCGCCAGGGCGCGCTCCCTCCCTCACCGCGTAGGCGCGCGCGCCGTGTGCGTGCGTGCGTAACAGTTCGTACGCAGGTGGCGCATGGGGGAGGAGAAGAAAGGAAGAGCAGCAGCAGCAGCAGCCTGCACAAAACGGGCGCGGTACGGCAGACATTTCGTCGCCGTGGTGGTGCAGCGGTGCAGCCGCTACCAACTTCAACCACACCCGCAGCGGCGGCAGCGCACACCCAGACGCAGCCACACTGGCTGCCTGCCACCCCTACCACACCAGCCGAGGTGGGCCGAGGGTCGCATGCAGGCAGTCATGGTATGATGGCATGATGCACCGGCACCGGCGCCAGCCAGAACGCCG
>Ga0066256_1004340_pt1 | contig 12736 bp, 4 predicted proteins | sample ThiBio_1000_biof_FD_87107 | JGI IMG/M metagenome (GOLD analysis project Ga0066256, IMG submission 87107) | Wastewater bioreactor microbial communities from Cape Town, South Africa - Thiocy_expt_1000_biof (version 2) | ecosystem: Engineered > Bioreactor > Thiocyanate-remediating >...
GACGACGCCCTGTCGGTGGCAGAGGCGCACGGCATGCCGCCGAGCGCGGTGTCCGGCATGAAGGCGCAGTTCATGGCGTACCTGCTGGGCAGCGGGCAGGAGGAGCGCGCGGCGGCGCTGAAGGAGGCGGAGGGCGACACGCTGGGCGCGGTGGGCCTGTACCTGCGCGGCGGCTACCCGGCGCGCGCGGCGGCGCTGCTGTCGGCGACGCCGGCGTCTGCCACGTCGCGCGACGTGGCGGAGAAGGTGACGACGGCGCTGGCGGCGGCGGGGCTGTACGACAAGGCGGGCGCCATGCTGGAGCGCGGCGGCGACGTGCCGCGCGCGCTGGATGCGTACGTGCGCGGCGGCGCGTTCCGGCAAGCGGTGGAGCTGGCGCGGCGCGCGGCGCCGGGGCGCGTGGTGGGCCTGGAGCGCGCGTGGGGCGACCACCTGGCCATCACGCTGCGCCAGCCGGAGCCCGCCATTGCGCACTACATTGAGGCGGGCGCGGCGGCGGGGGGGGTCAACCCGGCAATGGCGGCGGCCCCGCATGCCAAGGGGGCGGGCCCGGGGGGGGGCCCGCCGGGGGGCGGGGCGGCCCCCCCGGGCCCCCCGGGGCGCGAGCGGGCGGGGGGGGCGGGGGGGGGCGGGGCGGCGGCGGGGGGGGGGGGGGGGCGGGCCCACGCCCGGGGCGGGGGCGGGCGGGGGGGGCGGTGCCTGGCGGCGGGCGCGTGGGACGCGGCGGCGCGGTGCGCACGTGGCGTCATGACGGATGCGGAGCTGGGGTCGCTGGCGACGCGTGAGGCGGCGCGGCTGGAGGCGGCGGGCTCACTGCGCGCCGCCGAGAAGCTGCTGCTGACGGTGGGCGCGGTGGACGCCGCGGTGGCCATGTACACGCGCGCTAAGGCGTGGGACGCGCTGGTGCGCCTGGTGGCGGGCCACCGGCCGGGCAAGCTGCGGGAGACGCACGCGGCCATCGGCGCGGCGGCGGCGGCGGACGGCGCGTGGAAGCTGGCAGAGGCGCACTACGGCGAGGCGGGCGAGTGGGAGGCGGCGGTGGCCATGTACCGCACCGCCGGCCTGTGGGAGGACGCCATCCGGGTGGCGCGCGCGCGCGGCGGTCCTGCCGCCGCACACCGCGTCGCGTACGCGCAGGCGGTGGCGGTGGGTGGCGAGGCGGGTATGAAGCTGCTGCAGCGCGCCGGCCTGGTGGAGGAGGCGGTGGCGTACGCGCAGGCGGCGGGGCAGTGGGAGGTGGCGGCGGCGCTGGCAGCGAAGCACGCGCCAGCCCTCGTCGCCTCCGTGCACGTAAAGCACGGCATGGCGCTGGAGGACCAGGGCAACTACGCGGCGGCGGAGGCAGAGTTTGTGGCGGGCGAGCGGCCGCGCGAGGCCATCGACATGTACCTGCACCTGGCAGACTGGGCGGCCGCCACGCGTGTGGCGGAGGCGGCAGACCCTTCTGCCCTCCCAGACATCATGGTGGCGCAGGCCCACGCCGCGGCGGCGCTGCGCGACTGGGACACGGCAGAGAGCCTGTTCCTGGAGGCCAAGCGCCCCGAGCTGGCGGTGGAGGCGTACATCGCCGCTGCCGCCTTCCCCGAGGCGCTGCGCGTCGCCAAGCGCCACATGCCGCACCGACTGGCGGAGGTGAACGACCGCATCAAGCGCGCGGTGGCAGGCGGCCCACCCGCGCCCGCCGCTGCCGTGTCACCGGCACCTGGTGACTCACGCCGTGGTGGTGCTGCCGCCGCCGCTGCTGCTGCCGCCGCTGCCACCACTGCCGTGCCGAAGGGCAAGGGAGCAGCAGCAGCGAGCGGTGGGGGTAGCGGCAGTGGTGGTGGTGGCGCGCACGGCCGCGCCACTGGTGGTGGTGATATCCTGGAGACGGCGCGCGCATGGGAGGCGGGCCGCGAGTTTGCGCTGGCCATCAATGGCTACATGGCGGTGGGCGGCGACAGCGACGGCGTGCCGCGCAGCCCCGACACGCTGGTGGAGGCGTGGCAGGCGGCGGTGCGGCTGGCGGCGGCGCACGACGCCGCGCGGCAGTACGACGTGACGGAGGAGGTGGCGCACCGGCTGGCGGACGCGGGGCGGTCAGAGGCGGCGGGCGACCTGTTTATGAGCCTGGAGCAGGCGGACACGGCGGCAGAGTGCTACATGGCGGCGGGCGCGTGGCCCAAGGCGCGTGAGGCGGCACGCTCCGCACCACCGCGCGTGCGCGAGGCGGTGGAGTCGGCGTACCGGTCGGTGGCGGCGGCGTCGGGCGACGGCGACGTGGCAGCAGCGGCAGGTGCGACGGACGCGGCGCTGCGCGCGTACGCCGCGTCTGGCGCGTACGACAAGCTGTTTGAGACGGCGTCCAAGGCCGGCAGCGCCACGCTGGCGCAGTACATCTACCCGTACGCCGCTGACGCGCTGGACGCGCGGCGGCCGGGCGACGCGGTGGCCGCGCTGGCACGGTACGGTGCACCTGCCTCCCCGCTCCACTTGCCGCTGTACAAGCGCCTGGTGGCGGCGTTGTTTGCCGCGCCCTTCACGGCGCCCACGCCGCCGCACACGCTGCACGACATGCGCGATGTGCTGTACAAGGTGGTGGCGGCGCTGCGCAAGGACGCCGACGTGCCGCCTGCGGCGCTGGCGGAGTACGAGCGCCTGCTGCTGGCGGTGCACTACGCCGCCGCACGCGCGCGCTACACCGAGCTGCGCCTGCCGGAGCTGGCGGCACGTGCCGCCATTGCGCTGCTGCGTTTTGTGGGCCCCCTGCTGCCCGCCGACCGCGCCTTCTACGAGGCGGGCGTGGCAGCGCGCGACGTGGGCTGGACGCCCGCTGCACTCGTGTTCCTGAACCGCTACGTGGACCTGTGTGACGCCATTGACGACGGCGGCGACGCGTCTGGCGTACCCAACACCGAGTTTGCGGGCACCGGCATCCCGTCGCCCGCCGACTTTGGCGCCCTGGAGAGCCACTGGGTGAACCGGGAGGACGCGCGGGAGGATGTGCGCGGCTGGATCCTGACCAACGTCATGGACAAGCGCACCGAGCGCGCGCTGCCCACCCGCCCCTGCCTCTCCTGCTCCAAGCCCATCTTTGACGCCGCCCTCGGCTGCGCCACCTGCAAGGCCACCTTCCCCGCCTGCGTCGTGTCCGGCTACCCCGTGCCCGCCTCCGTCGCCACCGCGTGCGGCGCATGCGGCAGCCGCGCCATCAAGTCGGCGTGGAACGCAGTGGTGGCCAAGACCAAGGCCTGCCCCTGGTGCGGCGCCGCCGCCACCACCTCCCTGTAAGTTACGTTCGTCGTTGTTGTGCCCACTGCGTGTGTCCTTAAGTGTGGATAGTTATTATGATTGAAGGCTGCTACCGGTACACGCCGCAGGGGCGCTTCAATGCGGCTACAGTGTCGGTATTCTTGTCAACACACAAGAGTATCTACATAATTAATTATGCACAGGCCATGGAGGCCACGCGTGGGCATGCGGCGGGTCGTCCCCGCCCGCACACCAACGCCCATGATTAGGCGGCTAACAACTACATCTTCATCATGCACAAACGTCTTCGACCGCATCGCATCATACACTCGCACCGCGCGCATCGCTTGAGTCGGACGTCACAGGTCGTCGCCGTCCCAGCGACGCCCCGCCATCATGCCCACCAACAGTCTCCTCCCCACCGCCGCCGCCACTACTTTCCACATCGCCGTCGCCACCGCCGCCGATGCCATTACTGTCCCCACCACCGCCGTTGCTACCACCACCAACGTCGCCTACCCCAGGACGGCGCAGCGCGGCGCCGTGAGCCGGTAGTTCTGCCTCGGTGGCTACCTTGCGCGCCACCGCCGCTGCAGCCGCCTCGCGCAGCTTGGCGGCAGAGAACCAGGCGGCGCCGGCAAACGAGACGGCGAGGCCGCCCACGGAGTAGCGCGTGGCCACAAAGTCGCCAAACAGGGCGGCAGCGGCAAGCGTGGCGGCAACGTCCTTCAGGTTGCCGGTGATGGAGGTGGCGAGCGGCGAGTTGACGGTGGTGCACAGGAACACGATGTAGGACATGAAGACGCCCATGGCGGAGGCGAGCGTGAGCGCCACCCAGAAGGACGGCAGCCGGCCGGCGGGGAAGGCGACGGCGTCCATCGTGTAGCCCACCTCACCGGTCACGGCAGCACCCAGGATGCACAGCGGCAGCGCCACCACCGCGTTGTACAGCACGACGCCCAGGCCCGTCAGCTTGTGCGTGTCAGAAAAGCGCTTGGTGAGCGACATGGAGGCGGCGGTGCACACGTTGTTGCCCAGCGTGTACGCGAACCCCAGCCAGTCGGCGCGCAACGACTCGGCGCCCGCCAGCACCGCGCCCGCCACGATGACAAGCACGGAGGAGGCGACGGGCGGCGACACCGTCTTGTTCAGCAGCGCCCACTCTGCCACCAGCGTGAACGCCGCATTGGTGCGGCGGATGGCCAGGAACATGGGCACGTTCACCAGCTGCAGGCCGTACCAGCCCACCACGATGTTGGCCACAAAGATGGCACCCGGCAGCAAGGAGTGGCGCAGCACCGGCCAGGACAGGTCGGGCACCTCCAGGCCGGGCACGCCGCGGAACCAGCGCTTGGCGGCGGCGCAGAAGGCGAGCGACAGCACCAGCTGGTACGCCAGCATCAGGAACTTGCCATTGTAGCCGTAGCCCGACAGCAGGCTCTTGAAGATGAGGCTGATGGCGGACGACGTGGCGCCGTACAGCAGGCAGATGCGCAGCGACCGCCACGTCTCGGCGCGCACCGCCGCCGGCACCTGCGCGCCCAGCAGCGCCCTCATTTCAGTGCCTCCCGATTCTTGTGTTGCGGGGCTGTTGCTACTGCCACTATTGCTGCTGCTACTGCTATTGGTGTTGCTAGTGCCGCTGCCGCCACCGAAGCCGGCAGCCAGCAGTGTGGCGCCGGGTGACAGCAAGCCGGCGATGCCGCTGACGGGCGGCGGGGAGGGCAGCGCCAGCGCAGCGTGCCGCCGGTGGTGCGCCTCGGCGGGGGATTGGCTGCGGAAGAGCAGGCCGGCCGTGTCGTCGTCGACAGCGTTGGTAGCGTCGGCGTCAGAGGCGGCGGTAGTGGGAGAGACACCAGGTGTCGTGGCAGCAGCGTGTGATGGCGACGGCAGCAGCAGCGACGATGGCAACGACGGCGTGGTGGTGGCGGTGGGGAAGAGGTCAAGCGCGTCGCCGGCGGGAGGGGGCACAGGGGCGGCGGGCGGCGGGGCGGTGGCGGCGGTCAGCATGTGGCATGCGTGGGTGGTGGCGAGGGGTGGGTCGGAGGAGTAGGTGGTGGTGGTGGAGGAGGAGCCTACGGTTGGAGAGAGTGTTGTAGAATGACAGTAAGAGTGAGAGCAGGAGATGCAACTGTAAGTAGTGAACAGCAGCAGCCCTAGTAGTTCTGGTTGTAGACAGCAGCGGCAGCAGCAGCAGTCGTGAGTAGTCGGAAGGGGTGTTGACCAGCTGGCACCAGCAGCTAGCGGTTGGCAACAGTAACTGTCTTCAGAGGTTCAGCTGCAGCAGACGCTGACGCAGTAGAACTAGAAGTAAGCAGTAGCAGAAGTAGCGGCAGCAGCAGACGAGCAGCAGCAGCAGCAGCAGCAGCAGTATCAAATAGCCGTAATAAGCAGTTGCAGCAGTATCAAATAGCCGTAATAAGCAGCAGCAGAGCAGGAGAGAGGAGGCAGTGATGAGCTGCCAACGGTTGGCGAGGTGGGCAGTCTCAGGAGCGGACGCAGCAGCAGCACACCCAACAGCAGCGGCAAACGCAGCAGCAACACTGGTACTAGTCGCACACAGTAAGCAGCGGCAACAGCAGCAGCAGCAGCAGCAGCAGCAGATTAATTAGCCGTAATAAGCGGCAGTAGTGATGAGGTGCCAGTAGGCGGCGAGAGAGGGGGCTCAATTCCAATCAAAATAACACTAAAATCGGCAGTGGGCGTCACATCTACAGCGCCCAATCGCCGCGCCTCACCATTACCGACGCACGACAAGTGCAGCTGCGTCACGCGCGCGTCGCACTGGGTATATATTATTTATGGCGTCGCGACGTCCATCCAACGGTTACCGGTACCGTGACAGCCTGCGCAAAAGCTGCATCGCGCGGCCCTACTGGTTACGCATCGCTAGCAGTGCGCACGCGCATCGTTTGTGCGCATCGATGGACTTGTGGCGCTGCTCTGGCAATGCACCGTGGTAGACACGCTGGTACGGTGGCGACGCTGCTGCTGCTGTCGTTGCTGACGTTGCTGTCTGCATTGCTGCTGATTGGTGCGGTCAAAACGTCAAAACAGTTGATCCGCGGCCTTTTTGAACAACAAGTTGTTGAACTGCGGCAACAAACTAATTCACCCACTTCACGCAGTGCACCGCAGCAGCCGCTGCCATTCGCGCCATATCAACAAGAACTTGGGAATGTGTTGGGCCATTGTCAACTCTTTCGATGACGCGCCTTGTGACAACACTGACGCGTAGCCCTCGACAAAGTCGGCCAGTCGCCACACGGCCACTCGCGCTTTCCAGGCTGCGTATCTGACGTGACCAGACGTGACGATGCCACCACGCCCCGCTGCAGCACCGCCGCCATTTTACGCCGCGTCGCATGCAACGGCCTCCAAGCACTGTACTGGCTTGCCTGTGTGTGCTGCTGTGTGCACGTGCACGCCATTATTGCAGCATCCAAGTTCCAACACCACCACCACGTCATCGCCGGCGGAAGCAAAGTTCATCAGCCAGCGCACCCTCAACGCACCAACTGGGGCTGGATTGGCACCATCCCTCCTGCTGCTGCTGCTGCTGCGCTACCGCAGTCACACGGACACGGTTGGCAACCCCATCGCGTCGCTGTCGCCAGCAAGAGCGTCGTCCTGTGCCGGCACAACGTTTTAACCCTCGTTTCGCGGTGCACGCGCGTCCTCAGCCGCAGCCTCCATCCAACACCACCAACGCGCGGCGCGCACGGCGCAGCGCGCTGCTGCAGACACCCTACTGCGCTACTGGTTCGGCAACGGAAAGCGATACCGGTATGAACACAAGTGAAGGTTCCCGCGGCCGTGGAGGCGGCCGCGGTGGTGGCCGTGGTGGCAGCGGCCGTGGCGGTGGCGGTGATGGCAGCGGTGGCCGTGGCGGTGGACGTGGTGGCGGTGGCCGCGGTGCCCATGGTGGCGCTGCTGGTGGCCGCGGTGGCGGTGCTGGTGGTGGCGGCGCTGCTGGTGGCAGCGGGGGTGGTGGCGGCGGGGGCCGTGGCGGCGGGGGCCGGGGCGGGGGCCCGGGCACGGGGCGGGGCCGGGGGCAGGGCGGGGGGGGCGCCGGGGCGGCCGCGGCGGGGGGCGGGGGGGGGGGGCCGCCGCCGGCGGCGCGGGCGGCCGCGGCGGGGGGGGGGGAGCCCGCCGGGGTGGGTCCCAATGCCGCAAACTTTGACGTAGCGCTGCGCCATGCCGTCACGTCGGAGGGCTGCCTGCGGCAGGTGCTGGCGGTGGTGGACAAGGCGCGGGAGGCAAAGGAGGCGGGCGATGCGGATGCTGACAATGGCGTCCTACTGCTGCACCATATAGCGAGCGCGCAGTTCAACGCAGCGCTCGCGGCGCTGATAGAGCGGTGTGAAGAAACTCCGACGGCGGCACGCGCGGAGCTGTTGCGCGGCGCAGCGATTGCCGCCACGACGCTGCTGCGCGCAGTGCGCGACGCACACACCAAGGTGTTTGTTCGGCACCTGCGGTTTGCTGCGACTGAGCTACGTGCCGCCGGGGTGGCAGGAGAGCAGGTGTTGACGGCGCTGGACGCGGCGGTGCAAGAAGCGGTAGACGTGCACGCCACCCGCCGTGCCGACGCGGAGCGTGCGGCAGTACGGGAGGCAGCGGCGGCGCCCGCCGGCGGAGCTGGCGGCCGGCGGCGAGGGGACGTGGCGGCGGATGACGACATGTGGGCGGCGCACCAGGATGCGTACCGCGACGCGCCCATCCTGCCGCAATTGGACGAAGTGCTAGATATAGCGGCGCCGCCGCCGCGCCTGCAGCGGCTGAAGGACCGGCGGTATGCCAGCTCGTACGACCTCCTCAACGTGAACTTCCGTCTGCTGCGCGAGGACGCGGTGCGGGGGCTGCGGCAAGCCATTCAGGCGGTGTGGGCAGGCGACGAAGCCGGTGTGCGGGACCTGGCGCACTCGTATGACAAGGTGCGCGTAGCCGGGATTGGCCTGCCAGGGGGCCGGCGCGTTGGCGGCGTGCATGTGGAGTTTGATGTGCCGACGCGGGTGCGCGCCCGGTGGGCGGCGAGTTCACGCCTTATGCGCGGCTCCCTCCTTGCCTTTGTGCGTGGCATAGACTCGGTGCCTCCCGTCGTATTTGGCACCGTGCTTGACCGGCCCAACAAGTTAGCTTCCGACGTCTTGCCGTACGTCGTGGTGGAGGTGAACAACGACAATGTGGCGACACTGATGGAGTCCAGGGGCTGGCGCGTGCTGGAGTCGTCGGCATTCTTTGAGGCGTACAACCCTGTGCTGCGAGCGCTGCAGCTGTTCCACGACATTGACGCGCCGCTACCCTTTGTGGACTTGCTCACGGGCGCCACCGTCCGCGTAGAGCCGCCGCGGTACCTGGCGCCTGGCACCTCGCACCTGGACTTGGGGTCTGTGTGGTGGGAGGGCGACGGCGCACCGGCAGGGCGCACGCTGGTGTCACCGACTGGCGCCTGGCCCGCCGGTGTGACACTGGGGTTGGAGCCCACGCAGCTGGAGGCGCTGCGCGCCTGCTTGTCGCGCTCCGTGGCGCTGGTACAAGGCCCGCCCGGCACCGGCAAGTCGCACGTTGGCGTCCTGCTGGCGCGCATATTGCTGGCAGCCGCCAACCGCGGCCGCCGTGCCGCCCGCCCCATCGTCTTCATCTGTTACACCAACCACGCGCTGGACCAGATCCTGGAGCACCTGCTGGAGCACGAGATCAACATCAGGCGCGTCGGCGGCGGCTGCAAGTCGCTCGCGCTGGCAGACCTCAACATTAACAATTTGGACCGCAACGCACTTGAGCGGCCCGGCTGGGTGGATAATGCCGTGTTTCATACAAAGGTTGGTTTCAAGGCAGCAAGCGAGGCGCTGCTGAGGGTGCTGGTGCGGACACTGTCATTGCCAGACGATGAGGCACCTGATGTGCCGTCCGTCGCAGCCGCCATCCTCCGTGTAAGTGACCTGCTGCGCTACAGGGAGGCAGCTACAGATGCCGTCCTTGGCATCCCCGAGGCGTGTACACAAGCGGCGGACGCTCTAACCGTCGTTGTGGCCAGCTTGGAGGTGGCGCTGCGCCAGTATTCCGCCATAGTAGATGCGTTCCCGCACGCGCGCGCGCCCAAGCGCGCAATGCAGCGATGGATGCATTCGGCAGCGTGGCAGCGCGCAATCGAGGCCCGCCGCCTGGAGCAGGAGCGCATCCGCGAGGGCTTGGCGCGCGGGGCCGGCTACGTGCTGGCTCCTGAGATGTCACCTGTTGACGTGGACGGCGGCGGCGACGGCGTCGGCGGAGGAGGTGATTGGCACGACGTTCCTGGCAGGCGGGGCCGCGCTGCTGCAGGGGGGGCCGGCAAAGATGATGGCGCAGGCGACGACGACGACGACGACAGCGTGGACGCGGAGGAGGTGGCGCGCATCAACGCGGACCGAGCTGCCGTGCTGGGGGATGATGAGTTAGCGGGGCTGCCGGATGCCGTTGCGACGGCGGCGGCGGGCACCGACGAAGGTGATGAAGGTGGCGGGTGGGATTTTGACGATGACGGTGCAGCGTCGGACAACAGCGTCGACGCCGCTACTACCGAGTTAGTGCGGGGTGTGTGGGCCACCCTGCCTGACGGGGTGTTGCGTGGCCTGCCCGTGGCGTGCCGTCGTGTGGTGGCGGCAGAGTGGCGACGCGTCATTGGCAAGGCACACAACGATTGCTGTGCAGCCATCCTGCATGTGTACAACACGATGGCTCGGGCCGACTTGCAGCTGTACAACGAGCGTCTGGCGCGTGCACTGCGGTCATGTGCGGCGGTAGGGTTCACCACCACGGGCGCCGCGGTGCACCACCACTTGCTGGCGGCGCTACAGCCAGAGGTGCTGATTGTTGAAGAGGCGGCGGAGATTGTGGAGGGCCACGTGCTGGCGGCCCTCAAGCCAACCCTGCGGCACCTCATCCTCATTGGCGATCACCAACAGCTGCGCCCCAAGGTGGACGACAACAAACTGGGCAAGGACTTTGGGTTGGAGGTGTCGCTGTTTGAGCGCCTGATCAAGGGCGGACTGCCGTTCGTGAGGCTTGTGAAGCAGCACCGCATGCGCCCCGAGATTGCAGACCTCATCAGCCCCTCCATCTACCGCGACCCGCCGCTGCAGCACGCAGACTCCGTGCTGGTGTATCCGCGCGTCCCGGGCATGCCAACCAACCTCTTCTTCCTGACGCACAAGTTCCCAGAGGCAGCGCCCGGCAGCGACGGCGGACGCAGCTATTCCAACGCCCGCGAAGCGGAGCTCGTGGTCGCGCTTGTCCGCTACTTGCAGCAGAACGGCACGGCTGCCGCCCGCATTACGGTGCTCACCATGTACGCCGGTCAGATGCTGCTGCTCCGACGGTTGTTGCGAGTTGCCGGCGGCGGTGGTGGCGGCGGCGGCGGCGGCGGCGGCAGCGGTGGCGGCGGCGGCGGCGGTGGCGGCGGCGGCGCTCCAGCAACGCTTCCAGACCCCCGCAAGAAGGCAGGAGCAGCAGCTGCGGCGGCAGCAGCGGCGGCGGCCGCAGACACGCCAGTGACGCGCACGGGAGTGAACGTGCAGACGGTGGACAACTACCAAGGCGAGGAGAACGACGTGATCGTCATCTCCATGGTGCGTAATAACGACCGCGGCAGAATTGGCTTCCTGTCGGAGGACAACCGCGTGTGTGTGGCCTTGTCGCGCGCCAAGCACGGTCTGTACCTCATTGGCAACGCGGAGCTGCTGGAGGGCAAGTCGGTCCTGTGGGCTACCGTGGTGAGCGGCATGCGCGCCCGCGGCTTGGTGGCGCCTGCCATTCGGCTGCAGTGCAGCGCGCACCCCACCCGCGTGACGGCCGTGGCCAGTGCGGAGGATTTTAAGAGTGTGCCGGAAGGCGGCTGCCTGCAGCGGTGTGGCATGCGGCTGGAGTGTGGCCACGCCTGCCCGCTGCCGTGCCACCCGTACCCGCACTCGGAGGTGTCGTGCACGGCACCCTGCGCCCGCAAGTGCCCACGTGGCCACGTGTGCCCCAAGCGCTGCGCCTTAGAGTGCCCACCGTGCGCCACTCGTGTGGACCACCCGCTGCCGTGCGGCCATGTGGCGCAGATGAAATGTGCGGAGGCGGTGGCGGACGTCGTGCCGCCGCCATGCAAAACGCCAGTGACCGTCCGTCTGCCATGCGGCCACACGGCGACACGCGCGTGCGCCGACGGCGACAAGCCGCTGCCGGCGTGCAGCGTACCATGCGCCGTCAAGCTGCCGTGCGGCCACACGTGCCCCGGCAACTGCTCGGCCTGTGCTGGCGGCCGCCACGCCACCTGCAGCGCCAAGTGCGACCGCACGCTGCCGTGCAGCCATCCGTGCGGTAGCCGGCACCCATGTACCAGTGCCTGCCCGCCGTGCGCGCGCCCCTGCGCCACACGGTGCGCGCACTCCACGTGCGCCCGGACTTGTGGCGAGCGTTGCGTGCCGTGCATGGAACGCTGTGCCAACGCGTGCCTACACACAGCGTGCTACAACCTGTGCAGCGCGCCCTGCAACCGCCCGCCGTGCAACGAGCCGTGTCTAAAGTCAGCGGCCTGCGGCCACCCCTGCAGCGGCCTGTGCGGCGAGACGTGCCCCAAGCTGTGCAAGGTATGCAACGGCAGTGAAGAGGAGACGGTCATGCTCGTCCCCTTTGCGGAGGTGGACCGGGTGGTGCAGCTGTCGTGCGGGCACGCCTTTGCAGTGGAGACGCTGGACTCGCTGGTGGGCGGTAACCTGCCGCCAGGGTACGAGGGTACCGTGGCAGGCGGCGGTGCCGCAGGCGGCGGCGGTGCCGCTGGTGGTGCAGGTGCCGGTAGTGGTGGTGATGGCGCCGATGGCACGGAGGCGCGTGCAGTGGCGTTGCCCGCCTGCCCCTTGTGCCGTGCCGCCATCGGCGGCGTGCACCGCTACGCCAACATCATGCGCGCATGGCAGACGTACACAGACCGCGTCAAAATGCGCATGGTGTACGGCAAGGTGCGTACCGAGCTGTTTGCTCAGCTTACTGTCGGCGTCCCGCAGGCCGCCCGGTACGGCGCGTTTCAGGCGCCGCTGCTGGGTGCCGACTCCCTCCCCGGCGCCCTGTGCGAGCTGGTGGCGCTACTGGCGCCAGACGTCCGCGCACCGGTGGGTCGTACCGCCGCCGCCGCCGCAACCGCTGCCGCCCTTGTCGCCGCGGGCTTTGGGCGGGACCCGACGACGAGCGCCCGTGCCATTGTGGAGCGCCTACTGGTGCAGCTTGATGCCACGCCAGAGGACGGCCGTGTGTACAACGAAGTCATTGGCGTCGGGTTCGCGGTCCTTGCCAAGCTGCACGCAGGCGGTGGGTATGTAACGATACGTGGCAGCCACTACGACATGTCCAAGTGTGTGTCCACTGCAACCACAATGCTGACTGGCTCCCCCATGGCGGGGCTGTAACGCTGGCGACAGTGACGAACAGGCTCTGGCCGCAGCACTCTAACATTACCGAGTGAGCACCGAGCGAGGCATGAACGCCC
>Ga0066256_1004341_pt1 | contig 12736 bp, 8 predicted proteins | sample ThiBio_1000_biof_FD_87107 | JGI IMG/M metagenome (GOLD analysis project Ga0066256, IMG submission 87107) | Wastewater bioreactor microbial communities from Cape Town, South Africa - Thiocy_expt_1000_biof (version 2) | ecosystem: Engineered > Bioreactor > Thiocyanate-remediating >...
CCTTCACATGCGGGCGGCCAAGATTGATCATCGGCTCGATGGTGAAGATCATGCCTTCCTTCATTTCCGGCCCTTCATTGGCCCGGCCGTAATGCAGGATGTTCGGGGCGTCGTGGAAGAGCCGGCCGACGCCGTGGCCGCAGAAGTCGCGCACGACGGAGCAGCGCTCGGCTTCTGCATAGGCCTGGATCGCCTCGCCGATGGCGCCGGTGCGCGCACCGGGCCTGACGGCGGCGATGCCGCGCATCAGGCATTCATGGGTGACTTCGAGCAGCCGCTCGGCCGCGCGCTTGATCTCGCCGACCGGATACATGCGGCTCGAATCGCCGTGCCAGCCGTCGAGGATATAGGTGACGTCGATATTGACGATGTCGCCCTCGCGCAGCGGCTTGTCGTTCGGGATGCCGTGGCAGACGACGTGGTTGATCGAGGTGCAGGTGGACCTCGTATAGCCGCGGTAGTTCAGCGTCGCGGGCAGGGCGCCGTGATCCATGCCGAATTCGAAGACGAAGCGGTCGATGACGTCAGTGGCGACGCCCGGCTTGACCAGCGGATAGAGCTCGTCGAGGCAGCGGGCCGTGAGCTGGCAGGCCTTGCGCATGCCGGCAAAGGCGTCCGCGTCGTAGAGGCGGATCACGCCCGTGTTCTTCAGCGGCGCGGAGGTCGCGTCGATATACGTCACCATGGTCGAACTTTCACTCGTCTTTGTCGTACCGTCATAAAACAGCGACACCGGGTTCGTCCATGGCGATCGATGCCACAGGTCGGATTTGCCCGGGTGTAACGGCACATTTGACCGCATACGCCTCGACGCCGCGCGAAAGCGCGCGGCGGAAGCCGCCGGCATAGGTGGGGTCGAGGTCGGCGCAGATGCGGAAGAGATCGCAGTCCTCGCGCTGGATGAGATAGAGCATGACGGCGCGGAAGCCGGCCTCGGCCATGTCGCCCAGCTCTTCGAGATGCTTTGCGCCGCGCGCCGTCACCGTATCGGGAAACTCGGCAAGGCCGGGCGTACGGCGGAAATGCACGTTCTTCACTTCGACATAGGCCGGCGGGCGGGCATCGCCGGAAAGCAGGATGTCGATGCGCGAGTTGCGGCCGTATTTCCTTTCCCGCTCCAGCACCGGGTAGCTGCCGAGATCGGCGACGAGGCCGGCAAGGATCGCTTCCTCCGCCAGCCGATTCGGCAGGCCCGTATTGATGCCGACGACGGTGTCGTCCGCTTCCACCAGTTCGAGGCGGTGGCGGTGCTTGCGCGTCGGGCTGTCGCTTTCCGACATCCAGATGCGCGAGCCGGGCGCGGGCAGCCCGCGCATCGGGCCGGTATTGGGGCAGGAGCCGGTGATCGCCGTCCCGTCGTCGAGGATGGCGTCGAAGAGGAAGCGCTTGTAGCGCTGCACGAGCGTGCCGGAAACGAGCGGCGGATCGAACTTCATGGGACGTCAGGCACGCACGCGCACATAGGAACCGGGGGCTTCCTCGATGGAGTTCATGGTGCCGCCGGTCTTGCGGGCCGGCACCATGCGGTCGTCCTCGGCCTTGATCCATTCGTGCCAGTGCGGCCACCAGGAGCCGGGGGTCTCGTCGGCCTTCTTCACCCAGTCCTCGAATTCGCCCTTGACCGGGCCGCCGGTCCAGAACTGGTATTTCATCTTGTCGGGCGGGTTGACGACGCCGGCGATATGGCCGGAGCCGGCCATGACATAGGTGACCTTGCCGCCGAAATACTTGCTGCCCACGAAGACCGATTTCGCCGGGGCGATATGATCCTCCTTTGTGGCGAGGTTGTAGATCGGGATCTTCACGTCCTTCAGCGAAACCTTCTCGCCGGCCAGCACCATCTCGCCCTTTGACAGGGTGTTGTTGAGATAGCAATTCCTCAGGTAGAACGAATGGTTGGCGGCGGGCATTCGCGTGGAATCTGAATTCCAGTAGAGAAGATCGAAGGGCATCGGCTCCTGGCCCTTCAGGTAGTTGTTGACGAAATAGGGCCAGATCAGCTCGGAGGCGCGCAGCATGTTGAAGGCGGTCGCCATCTTGGAGCCGTCGAGATAGCCCGTCGCCTTCATGCCGCGCTCGATGGCGTCGATCTGGTCCTCGTCGGCGAAGACCTTGAGGTCGCCGGCAAAGGTGAAATCGACCTGCGTGGTGAAGAGCGTCGCGGTGCGGATGCGCCTGTCGCCTTCCCTCGCATGCAGCGCCAGCGTCGCGGCCAGCAGCGTGCCGCCGACGCAATAGCCGATGGCGTTGACCTCGTCCTCGCCGGTCGCCTGCTTGATCGTGTCCAGCGCGAAGCCGACGCCTTCGCGGGCATAGGCTTCCCAGCCTTTGTCCGCATGGCGCTCGTCCGGGTTCACCCAGGAGATGACGAAGACCGTATGGCCCTGGTCGACCGCCCATTTGATGAAGGATTTCGCCGGGTTGAGGTCGAGGATGTAGAACTTGTTGATCCAGGGCGGGCAGATGAGGAGCGGGCGCTTCAGCACCTTGTCCGTCGTCGCGTCGTACTGGATGACCTGGCAGACGTCGCTCTGCGCCAGCACCTTGCCCGGCGTCAGCGCCATGTTCTCGCCGATGGCGAACTTGCTGGTATCCGTCTGGCGCAGTTTCAGGTCGCCCCGGCCGGCGGCGATGTCCTCGGCCAGCATCTTCATGCCGCGCACGAGGTTCGCCCCGTTGGTGGCGACCGTCTCGCGGTAGAGCTGCGGATTGGTGGTGATGAAGTTGGAGGGCGAAATGGCGCTGGCGATCTGCTTGACGTAGAACGCCGCCTTGTGGCGCGTGTGCTCGTCGAGGCCTTCGGCGTCCGCGACCAGCTTCTCCGCCCAGTCGGACGTCACGAAATAGACCTGCCGCAGGAAATCGAAGAACGGGTTCTTCACCCAGTCCTCGTCGGAGAAGCGCTTGTCCTTGCCGTGCGGATCGGGCGCGTCCTCGACCTCGTTGCCGCCGAGCTTGCTGAGCGTGCGCGACCAGATGTTGAAGTAGCTGCCGAGCAGCATGGTCTGCGCTTCGAGCGTGCGGCGCGGGTCCGCCAGCCAGTATTCGGAGACCCTGGAGAGCGTCTTGACCATGTCGACCATCGGCTCGGCGACGGTGTCGACCTTCTCGCCGGTCTCGCGCGGGGCAAGCCAGGCGGAGGCGGCCTTGCCGAGCTGTTCGACGGTTCGGGCGAGATTGACCGTCAGCGCCTCGGGATCCTTGACGATGTAGGGCTCGATCGCGGCGGGGTCGAAGGGCTGGAAACCGGGCTTGTCGCCAGCCGCATCGCGTTCGCCCGCTTTGCTGTCCTCGGCCATGGCTTCCTCCCGATTGTATTGTTACTTTTGTATTTTTACATTCTCTGCGAAACAGATTACAAGGGCCTGACAGCCTTTCGCCGCAAGATCGGGAACCCGTCGTTTCGACAGGAGCATACAGCCACATGGCTTTCGAATTCAGGCGCTTCCGCGCCGTTCTTCTCTTGGCCGCCGTGCCGGCGGCTCTGGCAGCCTGCGCCTCGTCGGAAGCGCCCTCCACGGTCAATGCCGGTGCGAACCGCGCTGCCGTCTATCCCGACATCACCGCCATCGTCAGCGCCGAGACGCAGCAGATGAGCGACGAGGAGGCGGCCAGCTACAGCGCCAGCCTGACCGCGCTGACCAATCGCCGCAGGGCGGGGACGATCTCGGAAGCCGAATATCGCCGGCAGCTTGCCGAATTGCAGGCGCTGCGCGACAGCCACGGCAAGGCGACGCTCGCCGAGATCGAAGGCAAGAAATAGCGCTTGCCTTTCTTGCCGTTTGGCAGCAAAGCCAAAGACGGCCATTTGGCCGCCGGCGCGGGCGGAGCGCCTTCATTTCGAACGCTTTCGCCCTTACTCGGTACTTGAAACGCGCGGAGTTTTGCGTCGTCCGGCAAGGCCGCCGGAGGGGCTCCGCGCTCAACGGGGTAAAAGATGGAAGAGTTTCACAAGGTCCGGCGTCTGCCGCCATATGTTTTCGAACAGGTCAACCGTTTGAAAGCAAGCGCGCGAGCGGGCGGCGCCGACATCATCGACCTTGGCATGGGCAACCCCGACCTGCCGACCCCCAAGGCCATCGTCGACAAACTCTGCGAGGTGGTCCAGGACCCGCGCACGCACCGTTATTCCTCGTCCAAGGGCATTCCCGGCCTTCGCCGCGCGCAGGCCGCCTATTACGCCCGCCGCTTCGGCGTGCAGCTGAACCCGGAGACGCAAGTCGTCGCCACGCTGGGCTCCCAGGAAGGCTTCGCCAACATGGCGCAGGCGATCACCGCGCCGGGCGACGTCATCCTCTGCCCGAACCCGACCTATCCGATCCACACCTTCGGCCTCCTGATGACCGGCTGCCTCATCCGCGCCATCGCGGCCGCGCCGGACGAGAGCTTCTTCCCGCCGCTCGAGCGCGCCGTGCGCCACTCGATCCCCAAGCCCCTGGCGCTGATCCTCAATTATCCGTCGAACCCGACGGCCCAGGTCGCCACGCTCGATTTCTACAAGGACGTCATCGCCTTTGCGAAGAAGCACGACATCATCGTGCTCTCCGACCTTGCCTATTCGGAAATCTACTTCGACGACACGCCGCCGCCGTCCGTGCTGGAAGTGCCGGGCGCGATGGACATCACCGTCGAGTTCACCTCCATGTCGAAGACCTTCTCCATGCCCGGCTGGCGCATGGGCTTTGCCGTCGGCAACGAGCGCCTGATCGCCGCGCTGACCCGCGTGAAGTCCTATCTCGACTACGGCGCCTTCACGCCGATCCAGGTGGCCGCGACCCATGCGCTGAACGGCGACGGCTCGGACATCGCGGAAGTGCGCAACGTCTACAAGCGCCGCCGCGACGTGATGGTCGAGACCTTCGGCAAGGCCGGCTTCGAAGTGCCGCCGCCGGCGGCGACCATGTTCGCCTGGGCGAAGATCCCGGAAAAGTTCCGCCATCTCGGCTCGCTGGAATTCTCCAAGCTGCTCGTCGAGAAGGCGGATGTCGCCGTCGCTCCCGGCGTCGGCTTCGGGGAGCTCGGCGACGATTACGTCCGCCTCGCGCTGGTCGAGAACGAGCACCGCATCCGCCAGGCTGCGCGCAATATCAAGAAGTTCCTTTCCACGGCCGACGAGACGATGCACAACGTCATCTCGCTGAACGCCCATCGCTAATGAAATCCGCCCTCCGCGTTCAGCGGAGGGCTTTTCCAGAACTCATAGGACATGACCATGGCTGATGCCCTGAAGATCGGCATTGCGGGCTTGGGGACCGTTGGTGCCTCGCTCGCGAAGATTCTCGTCGAACGCAGGGACATGCTTGAGACGACGTGCGGCCGGCCGATCGAGATCGTCGCCGTCACGGCGCGCAGCAAAGGCCGCGATCGCGGCGTCGATCTCTCCGCTGCCGAATGGTTCGACGATCCGGTCGCGCTCGCCCGCGAGGCGAAGATCGACGTCTTCGTGGAACTGATGGGCGGGGCGGGCGATCCGGCCCTTGCCGCCGTCAAGGCGGCGCTGTCGCGCGGCGTCCATGTCGTGACGGCCAACAAGGCGCTGCTCGCCGCGCATGGCGTCGAGCTTGCCGGCATCGCCGAGAAGCACGGCTCGCTCCTCAACTACGAGGCGGCGGTCGCCGGCGGCATCCCGGTCATCAAGGCGCTGCGCGAATCCCTGACGGGCAACACCATTTCCCGCGTCTACGGGATCATGAACGGCACCTGCAACTACATCCTGACCAAGATGGAGAAGGAAGGCCTCAGCTTCGAGGCGTGCCTGAAGGAAGCCCAGCGCCTCGGCTATGCCGAAGCCGATCCCGCCTTCGACATCGAGGGCAACGACACGGCGCACAAGCTGTCGATCCTGACGACGCTCGCCTTCGGCACGAGGATTTCGGCCGACGACATCTATCTCGAAGGCATCACCAACATTTCCATCGACGATATCCGCGCCGCCGCCGATCTCGGCTACCGCATCAAGCTGCTGGGCGTCGCGCAGAAGACCGATACGGGCGTCGAACAGCGCGTGCACCCGACAATGGTGCCGCTCGACAGCGTCATCGCGCAGGTCGACGGCGTGACGAATGCTGTCGCCATCGAATCGGACATTCTCGGCGAGCTGCTGATGGTCGGTCCCGGCGCGGGCGGCAATGCCACGGCCTCGGCCGTGCTAGGCGACATCGCCGACATCGCCAAGAGCCGCCCCGGCGCACAGACCGTCCCGGCACTCGGCCGCCCGGCCGCCGCGCTCGCCCCATACAAGCGCGTGCAGATCCGCAAGCACCACGGCGGCTACTTCATCCGCCTCTCGGTGGAGGACCGCACGGGCGTCTTCGCCAGCATCGCGCGGCACATGGCGGAGAACGGCATCTCGCTGGAATCCATCGTCCAGCGCGCGCAGTCGACGGCCGAATCGACCGATCCGAAGACGATCATCCTCGTCACCCACGCGACCATGGAGGATTCCGTCCGCAAGGCCGTCGCTTCCATCAAGGGCGAGGGCTATCTTGTCGGCGAGCCGCAGGTGATCCGCATCGAGCGGCCGAAGGCGGCCTGATTTTCGCGTCTTCGGCAAGGCGTGGTATCGGGTCGTTGATGAACCTCGCCACACCCACTGTCGTCATCCTCGGCCTGGAGCCGAGGATCCATCCTCCGGGAAGGCGGGTGGATGCTCGGCTCAAGGCCGAGCATGACGAAGGAGAGGTTGACGCGACTTTGCCTGCAGTCTGGTTGCCGGAGCCGCCATGAGCATGTTGGAAAACGCAGATCCCGTCAGCCGGGCCTTCCTCGGCGTCGAGCGCTCGGCGACCGGGCAGCGCTGGGTGGCGCGGCTCGACCAGGCGGGGGAAAACCGCGCGCTGGCGATGAGCCAGACCCATGGCCTGCCGGACCTCATCTGCCGCGTCCTGTCGGGACGCGGCGTCGCCTTCGAGAACGCGCTGGAGTTCCTCGATCCGACGCTCCGCCGGCTGATGCCGGAACCCTACGGCCTGATGGATTGCGAGGCGGCGACGGAACGGCTGGCGCGCGCGGTCGAGCGTGGCGAGCGCGTGGCGATCTTCGGCGACTATGATGTTGATGGCGCTGCCTCCTCGGCGCTGCTCTACCGTTTCCTCGCGCATTTCGGGGTGCCGGCGGAGATCTACATCCCCGACCGCATCTTCGAGGGCTACGGGCCGAATCCCAATGCCATCGGCCAGCTTATCGACCGCGGCGCGCAGTTGATCGTCCCGGTCGACTGCGGCTCGACGAGCCACGAATCGCTCGCCGTCGCGCGCGAGCGCGGCATCGACGTCGTCGTCATCGACCACCACCAGGTCGGCGTGGACCTGCCGCCTGCCGTGGCGCTGGTCAATCCGAATCGCGAGGACGACCTGTCGGGGCAGGGGCATCTGTCCGCCGCCGGCGTCGTCTTCCTTGTTCTGGTGGCGCTCCAGCGGCTGCTGCGCCAGCGCGGCGACACGCGCGCGGGAAGCTTCGATCTGCTCTCCATGCTCGATCTCGTGGCGCTTTCCACGGTCTGCGACGTCGTTCCGCTGAAGGGGCTGAACCGCGCCTATGTGGTCAAGGGCCTCGTCGCCGCTCGCCATCTCGGCAATGCCGGCCTGACGGCGCTGCTCAAGCAGGCCGGCATCGGCGGGCCGGTGACGCCCTATCATCTCGGCTTCCTCGTCGGTCCGCGCATCAATGCCGGCGGACGCATCGGCGATGCCGCCCTTGGCAGCCGCCTCCTGACAATCGACGAGCCGGGCGAGGCCGAGCGAATCGCAAAGCAGCTCGACGAGCTCAACCGCGAGCGGCAGGCCATGGAAGTCGCCATGCTCGCCGAGGCCGAGGCCGAGGCGCAGGCGGAATACGGCGCCGGCGAAAGCGCCGCGGTGATCCTGACGGCCCGCGAGGGCTGGCATCCCGGCGTCGTCGGCCTGCTCGCCTCGCGGCTGAAGGACCGCTTCCGCCGCCCGGCCTTCGCCATCGCCTTCGACCCCTCGGGCAAGGGCACCGGCTCCGGCCGCTCGATCAGCGGCTTCGATCTCGGCCGCATGGTGCGCGCTGCCGTGGAGGAGGGCATCCTCGTCAAGGGCGGCGGCCATGCCATGGCGGCGGGCCTGACGGTGGAGCGGAGCAATCTCGGCCGGCTGCGCAGCTTCTTCGAGGAGCGCGCGGAACGCACCGTGCGCGACCTCGTCGCCGTGGAGACGCTGAAGATCGATGGCGCGCTAAGCGCCAGCGGCGCCACGCTGGCGCTTGCCGATCAGCTCGAACAGGCCGGCCCCTATGGCTCCGGCCATCCGCAGCCGATCTTCGCGCTGCCGGCGCATCGCGTGCGCGACGTGCGCCCCGTCGGCGTCAATCATCTGCGCGTCAGCCTCGAAGGCCCCGACGGCGGACGGCTCGACGCCATGGCCTTCCGCGCCGCGGAAGCCGATCTCGGCCTCTTCCTGATGAGGGAGCGCGGGCAGGCGGTGCATCTGGCCGGCACGCTTTCCGCCGATAGCTGGCAGGGCAACCGGCGCATCCAGTTCCGCGTGATCGACGCCGCCAAGGCGTTCTGACCGGCTTGCCGGTCGATGACGCATTCAGGAAAACGGGTGAGGGCGGTTTCCGGCCCGGCAGGCCTGCCGCCTGGCGGCGGGCCGCGGCGCAACCCCGCGATCCGGTTGCCGATTTCGTCGCGCATCTGCTATTCCCGGTGCACGGGCCTGCATGAACGACAATATCCGATCGCGACATGCAAACGGTTTTCCGGATTTCCATGTGATTGATTTTATCGATTAATTATCCCGATTACGGCACCTTGCCGGCCGCCGGGCCGCTGCTGATACTGCGCTGCATCGAAAACGTTTTACGGTTGAAGAAGCATGGCGCAGGCTGCGGACGCTCTAATCGATAGTGCAAATGATGGAATCGCCCGCTTGATCGTCGAGCACCGCAAGGGGCATGGCCTTGCCCGGCCGTTCTACCAGGATCCTGAGATATACCGGCGCGATATGGAGCGGGTCTTTCGCCGCCACTGGCACTGTCTCGCCCATGAGAGCGTCATTCCAGAGGTCAATGACTTCGAGGTCTTCCGCATCGATACCGAGCAGGTGATTCTCACGCGCGCGCCGGACGGGTCGGTTCATGCGATGCTCAACGTCTGTCGCCACCGCGGCGCGGAGGTCTGCACGAAACAGAAGGGCAATGCGCGGGTCTTCGTCTGTCCGTACCATGCCTGGACCTACGGCAACGATGGCAGCCTCAAGGCGGCCCGGCTGATGCCGAAGGATTTCAGGCGCGAGGACCACGGGCTGAAGACGTTGCATGTCCGCGTCGTCGAAGGGCTCGTCTTCATCTCCTTCGCCGAAGATCCGCTCGACTTTTCCGAGGTGGAGAACCTGCTGCACGCGACCTGCGGCCAATACGGCTGGGCGGGTGCGAGGGTCGCGCATCGCGAGACCTATCCGGTCGCCGCCAACTGGAAGCTGGCGGTGGAGAACTATGTGGAATGCTACCATTGCGGCCCCGCGCATCCGGAATATTCGCAGACCCATGCGCTGGAACAGCCGCTGCACATGATCGAGGCGCTGAACGAGGCGATGGAGGCGCGCACCTGCGCGCTCGGCATCGAGGTCGGCTCCGGCAATCACTGGCAGACCTCGCGCGAGGGCCGCGAGGCGATCCACGCCTTCCGCTATGCGCTCTATGACGGCGTGCAGAGCGGCAGCGAGGACGGCAGGGCGGTCGCGCCATTGATGGGCCGCTTCACCGATTTCGACGGCGGGGTCACCTCCATCCATCTCGGCGGCACGACATTCCTCGTCTGCTATCCCGACCACGGCATGATTTATCGCTTCATCCCGAAGACGGCGGAAAGCTGCGAGATGGAGCTGATCTGGCTGGTCGACGGCGATGCGCAGGAGGGCAGGGACTACGATCTCGGGAAGCTCACCTGGCTCTGGAAGGTCACGACGGCGGAGGACAAGGCGATCATCGAGCACACCGCCCGCGGCGTGCAGTCGCACTATTTCGTGCCCGGCCCCATCGCGCCGATGGAGCACAACGAACTGCGCTACATCGAGTGGTATCTCGACGAGATCAGCCGCGCGTGAGAGCGGTGCTCCGCGATCAGTACAATAAATAAAGACATAAAGATTTCTTTATGTCTATTGACAATCCCTCCGTTATGGCCAGAACTGTGCCCGTCATGGTTCCCTGGAGCGGCATTATCCGTCCCAGGGCTAAGAGGGAATCCGGTGCGTCGATCCGTCGGCAATGCCGGGGCTGCCCCCGCAACTGTAAACGGCGAGCCGCTGTCCACCGATGTCACTGAGGCCAAGGCCTTGGGAAGACGGACAGGGTGACGACCCGTGAGCCAGGAGACCTGCCAAGACGAAATAACGTCCACGGGCGGGGTGTCCCGGTGGTTGCTGCAGTTCGCCCGAAACGGCGATGCCTGCTCGCGTCCGCTTTACCCATGCCCCCTGAAACCTATGGGGTATGTCAATGTCCAAGCAAACTCTCCCGGTCGCCTCCCTCGGCTTCCCGCGCATCGGTCGCCACCGCGAGCTGAAATTCGCTCTCGAAGGCCACTGGGCCGGCAGGATCGCCGAACGCGACCTTCTCGAAACGGCCCGCAGGCTGCGCGCCGAAAACTGGGCGCTCCAGCGCGACCAGGGCATCACGAAGATTCCCTCCAACGATTTCTCCCTCTACGACCATGTACTCGACACCGCCGTGATGGTCGGCGCGATCCCGGCCGCCTACGGCTGGACGGGCGGCGAGGTGCCGCTGTCGATCTACTTCGCGATGGCGCGCGGCAGTCAGGGCGACGGCCGCGCCGACTGCGGCCATGCGCACCACGCGCAGGGCGTGCCGGCGCTCGAAATGACCAAGTGGTTCGACACGAACTATCACTACATGGTCCCCGAGGTCGGCGAGGATCAGGCCTTCACGCTCACCGCGCAGAAGCCGGTCGATCATTTCCTGGAGGCCAGGGCGCTCGGCATTCATACGCGGCCGGTCGTGCTCGGTCCGGTGACCTTCCTCAAGCTCTCGAAGGCCCGGCCGTCGACCTTCAAGCCGCTCGATCTCCTGGCAAGGCTGCTGCCGGTCTACGAGGAGCTCTTCCGCCGGCTGGAGACCGCCGGCGCCGACTGGGTGCAGGTTGACGAACCCGTCCTGGCGCTCGACCTGACGGAAGGCGAGCGCCATGCCTTCAAGCTCGCCTATGAGGCGCTTGCCAGGTCCGCGCCGGGCTTGAAGGTGATGCTGGCGACCTATTTCGGCGCGCTGGCCGGCAATCTGGAAGCGGTCGCCGCGCTCCCCGTCGCCGGTCTCCACGTCGATCTGGTGCGAGCGCCGGAGCAACTCGAACCCGTCGCAAAGGCGATAGGGGCCGATCGGGTCCTGTCGCTCGGCGTCATCGACGGGCGCAACATCTGGAAGGCGGACCTTGCGGTGATCCTTGGCCGGCTGGCGCCGGTCGTTTCCGCGCGCGGCGCCGGTGCGGTCGAGGTCGCCGCCTCGTGCTCCCTGCTGCATGTGCCGATCGACCTCGAACTGGAAACGGCGCTCGATGCGGACCTCAAGTCCTGGCTTTCCTTTGCCACGCAGAAGCTGGGCGAGCTTTCGGCGATCGGCAGGGGGCTCGCCGAAGGGGAGGACGCGGTGAGGCAGGCTGTCGATGGTGCATCGAGGGCCATCGCCGCCCGCGCCGCCTCGCTGAAGGTGACCGACCCGCTCGTCCAGGGCCGCATCGCCGGCATCGACGAGGGCATGAAGACGCGCGGCAGCGCATTTGAAACGCGCCGCAAGGTCCAGGCGGCGGCGATCCGTCTGCCGCTCTTCCCGACGACGACGATCGGCTCCTTCCCGCAGACGGGCGACGTCCGCAAGGCCCGTTCCGCCCATGCCAAGGGCGCGCTCAGCTACAAGGACTACGAGGCGTTCCTGCAGAAGGAAACGGAAGCGGCGATCCGCTGGCCGGAGGCGACCGGCCTCGGCGTGCTGGTGCGTGGCGAATTCGAGCGCAACGCCATGGTGGGCGCAGCGGCGCGGGGCGCCCTGTCCCCCCCCGCCGATCATCTTCGGCGACGTCTCGCGGCCGAACCCGATGACGGTGCGCTGGTGGCAATATGCGCAGTCGCTGACCGGAAAGCCGGTCAAGGGCATGCTGACCGGCCCGGTGACGATCCTCAACTGGTCGTTCGTTCGCGACGACATTCCGCGCAGCGAGACCTGCCGGCAGATCGCGCTCGCCATCCGCGACGAGGTGGTCGACCTTGAAAAGGCCGGCGCGAAGATGATCCAGATCGACGAGGCGGCGCTGCGCGAGGGCCTGCCGCTCCGCCACCGGGACTGGCAGCACTACCTCGGCTGGGCGGTCGAATGCTTCCGCCTGTGCGCCAGCGGTGTCGCGGACGTAACGCAGATCCACACCCACATGTGCTACTCGGAGTTCAACGACATCATCTCGGCCATCGCCGCCATGGATGCCGACGTCATCTCCATCGAGACGTCGCGCTCGAAGATGGAGCTGCTCGATGCGTTCCGCGATTTCGACTATCCGAACGAGATCGGCCCCGGCGTCTACGACATCCACTCGCCGCGCGTGCCCGACGTGGGTGAGATGACCGGCCTCCTGTCGCTCGCCCGCAAGCGCCTTCACGATCGCCAGCTCTGGGTCAATCCCGATTGCGGCCTGAAGACCCGCAAGTGGGACGAGGTTCGGCCGGCGCTCGTCAACATGGTGGCCGCGGCCGGCGAACTGCGCAAGGTA
>Ga0066256_1004342_pt1 | contig 12735 bp, 14 predicted proteins | sample ThiBio_1000_biof_FD_87107 | JGI IMG/M metagenome (GOLD analysis project Ga0066256, IMG submission 87107) | Wastewater bioreactor microbial communities from Cape Town, South Africa - Thiocy_expt_1000_biof (version 2) | ecosystem: Engineered > Bioreactor > Thiocyanate-remediating >...
GCTGCTGATTGGGGTGGACGGTGTCAAGCCTAACGCATCTTGCACGCCAAGCGGATCCGCGTAGTTAACCGCAGAAGCTTGTGCGGTCAGTAGCATGAGTAGTATTGAAAAAAGAATACGCATGGTTCAATCCTTGTGATCGCGAATAATCGCTGCGAGCAGATGCACGATGCCGGCAATCAGTAGCGTAAATAGTATGAAGACAATGGTGTTATAGATTCGACGGGGTTGTAATGGATATTGCGGCTCGGTAGGCGACTGCAGCATGGTTACCTTCTTCAGTGTGCGGGCCGCCTCGATACGGCCTTTTTCCAATGCGGAGAGTGCAGTTTGATAAACCTGCTGCATGAATTCTGCATTCATCTGCAGGCGCTGGTATTCCTCTGCAGTTTGATTTAACTTGGCACCAACGGGGGAGATCAGTCGCTTGTTTTCACGATCTATCTGTTTTTCAACAGCTTCGATCTGCTGATTTAACTCTACTACTCCTGGGCTGGCGGGCATCATGTATCCGAGCAAGGCTGATCGTTTGGTTTGCAATTCTGAAAGATGACCTTCCAGGCCGCTGATGATCGCCGCAAAGTTTTCAACCGTGCCCTGTGGCGAGACCATCCCTTTCGAATTTTGGAAATCCAGCATGGCTTGGCGCGCCTGAATAGATCGAATATTCATTCCACTGACCTGTTTTTCAAGGAATGCCACTTGGTCTTGGGCAAGGCTATGCGCCATGGCATTCATGTGGTGCTCCCCCTCTTCCACCATTGTAGTCGCTATGGATTGGGCCATTGCGGGGTCATAGGCTTGCGCCTTGATAATCAATACACCCGCATAGTCATCAAATTCGACACTGACCCGCGCGAGAAAGTGGTTGTGCAGGCTTTCCAATGGCGCGTCTTTAAACCACATGCGCGACAGCGGGTCGCGATGCCAGTCGCTGTAGTGCGAGCGCAAGTCAAGCTTGGCATCAAGCTTTTTCAACATATCAACGGACAGCAGGTGGTCTCGCAATAACATCTGGTCGGCATGATTGCCACCACCACTTCCGAGAAGGCTGCTGAAGTCCAAACTTTGGCCACCGGATATATCCGTTTTTTGAATCACAACGTGCGCTTCGGACACATAACGATCTGATGCGATCAGCCCCCAATAGAATGCCGCCAGCAAGGAGGCAATAAAAGCTGCGCCAAAGACCCGGCGCCGTAACAGTGCGGGGATCAGCCAGCTTTGCGTCCAGCCGTTCACGATTGCGATCATGTTGCTCATCTTTCTGTTGCTAACACCCGACATCATTTTGCTTTCTCAACCTTCTCGCATTGGCTATTCAGGTCATAAAGGTCGATGTGTTTATTGTGGGGGGAGGGGAAATATTTTTTTAACATGGGATTCATGCCTAGTTTAAGTTTATAGCCTTGTGCGGCAATGTTTGCCCCAATGGCCAATTGCATGCCTAATTGCCTGGCTTCTTGCATAACGCGCAAGCCTTCTTCGTGGTCAACAATAACCGGTGCACCTTTCATGCCGCTCTCCAGAGCCAATATGGCAGATTGGCGCTGCTTTGTTTTCTCTATTTCGAGCGCTATCGGCTCTTGATTGACCGGCATATCCAACTGCGCCAACAAGCTGTTGAGGTGATGTTCCAGTTGACTCTTCTTGTACTCTCTAAGCGCATCATCAATATTGTCAAACCAATGCGCCCTGCCCTCGTTCAGCCAGATTCCAGCCTTGCAAAACTGCCTGAGCGTTCCTTCGCCATGGGAGACCATAATGATGCTTGCGTGATCCGAGAGCTTCTTGAAAGCTGTTGCTGCTTTTTCCCTGAAGGCGGCATCGCCGGCTGCAGTCACTTCGTCCGAGATGTAGACATCAAAATCGAAAGCTAGCGATAGCCCGAACTGCAAGCGCGATTTCATGCCGGACGAGTAGGTTTTTACAGGCTCATCGAAGGCATCTCCCAGCTCGGCAAACTCTTCGATGTAAGCCAGCCTGTTAGGGATGTCGTCCTGATGACCGTGAATGCGGCATACAAACTTGGCATTTTGTCGCCCTGTTAATGAGCCTTGCAGTCCTCCGCCGAATCCCATGGGCCAGGAAACCCGGCAATTTCGCTCAATACGCCCCCGACTGGGGACATCAACTCCGCCTATAAGGCGCAACAAGGTTGATTTGCCTGCGCCATTACAACCTACCAACCCCACACTAAGGTTCGGCGGTATGGAGAAGGATATCCCTTCCAGTATCCATTTTCCGAGTCCATGGTCGGTGTGATAACGCTTGTAAACGTCGTCGACGACAATCATTGGGTCACCAATCTTGTCGCATAACGTGCATGTAATGCCATCCCCAGAAAGATGGTGGTGATCGCAAAACCGTAGAGATAAGAGATACTGAGCCCGGGTACGGCATGGTAGTAGGTTGCAAATCCAAGCCGCGCAGCATCTAATCCGTGAACGATCGGGTTCAACATCAACCAATCGCGATAAGGCTGTGGGATGGCTGCAACAGGAATTAAGACACCAGATGCAAAATACAAAGGCGTCATTGCAAAAGTGATTATTTTTCCCAGCTCGGGGATGAGTTCACTAACAACGGAAGCGATTAGACCAAACCCCAAACCCAACAGCCACAATCCGAAAAAAGCCTCCAAGACCAATAGGGGATCTTGAGGAATGGCAACAATTCCAAAGAGCGATACGCCTACAAACAAGATTATGGCAACCAGTATTGTCAAAAAACCTTCAAGGGATGCCCGCACCAGCACTGTGTCAATTGGCTTGACCTGACGGTAAGTGAACAGTCCATGATTAGAACCAATTGCATTTTGAGTCTGGGTGCCAGTACGTCTGAACATCAGGAATGCGAGCAACCCAACCATCAACCAGGCGGTGGTGTCGATCCCACCGACAGAACGCATACGGATGACAGAAAAAATGAACAACAGGAAAATAACGTGAACCAGCGGCTCCAATAACAGCCATAACCAGGCAGCCCGACCTGATGACAGCCTGCTGACCGCCCCCCGCCGCCACGGGGCTTTCCACACCGAATAGGAAGTGTTCACCGAGGGCCTTGTGGAATTTGCCACTCATCGTTCCTTTGACATCCTCCCCTGCCTAAAGACAGGCGATTCCTACTGCCTCTACCCCGGAATAGGGTGGATAGCTTCGGTGAGGTTCTGTTGCTGACGACATTACTGCATCGTTCACTTGGCAGGCGAGCCGGGTATGTCCTGCCCTTAGAATATTGATGGACGCGTTGAGGTCTGCATTTTCTGCATACCCACATTCCACGCACTCAAACTTTGATTGTGTCTTGCGATTCTCGGCGGATACATGACCGCAAGCGGGACACGTCCGGCTGGTGTTGCGCGGATTGATGGCAAGTACATCGCCGCCACGCCACGCTTGCTTGTATTCCAACTGGCGGCGGAACTCGCCCCAGCCTTGATCGAGAATCGACTTATTGAGACCGGATTTGACTTTGACACTTCGCCCTGGGGCCTCAATCGTTCCTGCTGCTGACTTGCTCATATTGGCGACTTTCAAATCTTCGATAACAATCATCGCGTGGTTTTTGCTGATGATCGTTGAAGTCTTGTGGAGAAAGTCATTCCGGGTATGAGCTACCCGTTGATGCAATCGTGATATTTTCTGTTTCTGTTTTTTCCAGTTGCTGCTGAACTTCGTTTTGCGACTCAAACAACGCTGATATTTCGCCAGCTTCGTGGCACTCTTGCGGAAGGCGTTGACCGGCTCGAACATCGTGCCATCCGAAAGCGTAGCGAACAGCGTAACGCCTGCATCGAGGCCGACAATGGATGTGGACTGATGCACCGGCTGCGCAACCTCGCGCTCTGTCTGAATACTGGCGTACCACTTGCCGGCAACATAAGACACCGTGATGTTTTTGATTGCACCTTCGACAGCGCGGCTCTTGCGGTAACGAATCCAGCCCAGCTTGGAGAGTCTGATACGGCTATTGCCAGCGTCAAGTTCGCAACCTTGAGGGAAGCAGAAGCTGCTGCTGATGCCCTTCTTTTTGAAGGTAGGGTAATCAGCACGTTTCTCGAAAAAGTTCTTGTACGCACGCACTAGGTCTTTGAGTACGAATTGATATAGCTGCGATGGGGTTTCCTTGAGCCACAAGGTATCAGGTTCTTTTTTCCAGACTGGAAGCCATTTGCACATATCAAAATGATTGATGAACTTTTCGCCTGCCTCGTGATTGGCGATTTGAAGTGCCAGCGCCTTATTCCAGACGAACCGGCATGAACCAGCGATGCGACGCATGGCGCGTTGTTGCTCGCCGTTTGGCTCAATCCGAAATTTGTAGGCTTGCAAGCGCTTCATGCTTTGAATTATACTCGGCCTATGGAAATAAACAATGAAATAAGACACGGCAGGCATTGTGTTTTCAAGATGCACGTTCACTTGGTCTTTGTGACAAAATATCGCCGTGGCGTGTTCACAAAAGAAGTCATTGATGACTTGCGCGGCATCTTTGCGGGCGTCTGCACCGACCTTGAGTCGGAACTGATGGAATTCGACGGCGAGCATGACCATGTGCATCTCCTGGTGAACTACCCGCCCAAGCTGGCAGTGTCTGTGCTGGTAAACAGCCTCAAAGGGGTGTCCAGCCGAATGATTCGCAGAAAGAACTATCCATGTATTCGCAAGAAGCTATGGGGCGGCGCATTGTGGTCGCCATCGTATTTTGCAGGCTCGTGCGGTGGCGCACCAATTAGCATCATCAAGCAATATATCGAGCAGCAGCAAACGCCAATTTAGGAAACAACCAAAGGCAAGGATGCCTCCGGCATCCGCGCTATCCTTCCCCGCCCTGAACGACGGGGCTTTTCGCGCAGTCCGGTAAGGACTGGTGCGGCTTTGCTCGCAAACGATGGCCTGCGAGAAGCCTTGCAGAGAAGTTGGCGGCTTCATCCGGCGACGCGCCCGGGATGTTCTCGAAAACCGTTCTTGATCCGTGCAAGGCAAAGCAACGAGTTTCGAGAACGGTTTGCCTTAACGTGCTTTGTTGTCCGTTTTCCGAGTAGGCAGGACGGTTGCCAGTGGCAGGAACAAGGTGTGCGGTGAGTCGGGTAGCGCGATGAAGCTGTGATGCCGGTAGAAGGCCGCTGCCGCCTCGTCCTTGGCATTCACCATCAAGGCATAGGCGGCAATCTCGGAGCGGGCGGCACGGTCGAGCGCATCGGCCAGCAACGCGCCACCTAGCCCCTGCCCCTTGAAAGCCTCATCGACGGCCAAGCGACCCATGCGAACCGCTGGCACAGTCGGATAGCGTGGCAGCTTCTTGCCGGTGCTGTCCGGAAGATCAGCCAGAATCAGGCTTGCCGATGCTAAGGTGTAGTAGCCCGCGATGTGCTGGCTGTCCACCAGTGCCACGAAGCAAGCGGCCACGCGGCGGCGCACGTCCTGGGTGACTTGTGCTTGCAAGTAGCGGTTCAGCGGTTCGGAACCGCAGTTGAACCTGACGCGGTCATGTGCGACATCGAGCGGCGCGAGCTGGAACGGCGCTCGGTTCATTCAGCGCGCAATAGCTTGTTGCGACGGGCAAAGGCGCGTTCCAAGGCCGGTGACGGTTGCGGCGGCGACAGCAACGCCTGTGCAAAGCATTCCTGATCGGCCAGCGAAAGGCGGATGACTTCCGCTTGCTCGATGGCGCGTTGTGCGGCGTCCTGGACTGCGGCGACCACGAAATCGGTCATGGTGCGCCCCTGAAGTTCAGCGGCGCGCTTGAGCATCGAATGCAGATTGGTGCTGATCCGGGCTTCGAGGCGGGCGGTAGAAATGGTTGCGGGCATGGCGTTATTCTCCTTTCGGTAACTATACGGCAGATTGCCGTACATATCCACAACTCAATTCTTAATATACGATTTTTTCAGTTTTCTGAGGCGACTCCCGCCTGCTCAAACCCGGTTTTTGGGTAATTGCTGGCACCGTGTATCCATGCTTCTCCCGGGTGCGCACAATCCGCCTCACTTCCCCTAATGCGTCCGCTTCGCTCAAAAATACCTGTTGCTTCGATCCGCCTCTACGATTGCTCAATCCATACCAGTGCCGCCGCAGAATGAATGCGCCAAACAGATCCTCGTTGAGCTCCAACGTGTAGCCGCGCCGTTCCGACCTGAAATCGAGTCTCACGGCGTCCAGCCCAGTATGTGGTCGGTAACCTGATCTTCACTGGCCCGACCGGCGAGCATCTCCATAGAGATTGCAGTAAGTTTTTCGTTCAGGCGCTTTTTCAGCAGAAAGGCAGCCGACCAGGATATATCCTCGTCGCCGGGTCGTGCGGTGCTGCCGATCAACTCCATGGTTCGCCGCTGGTGTTCGCTAGCCAGTCGCCATGAGGCGAGATCGCAGGACTTCTTGATGAGGGGAGGTAGTCCGTTCCCGGCGACGCCTGTCGCCCTCCGCTCGCACTCTATGAAGTATTTGCGCGCCTGCCGCCCTTTCTCGTTGTTCTCAACCATCGAGAGTTCCTTGCCCATGTCGAGGGTGAGGTGGTAGTCGATCATGCGCTGGCGCCGTGCTTTTGAGCTCACCAAATTTGGTGAGCTCAAAGTTTCGACAGTAGCGAAGTCATCGCCATCGACAAATTTGTACTTCTCAATGCGATCCTTGATCCAGCTCGAGAAGTCCTTCCTGGCCTCAAGGAAGGTATGCAAAGTGCGCGCATCGCACACGTTGCAGGGTGCGCCGCCAATTCGCCCCTGAAACACCGGGATCAGGCCGTCCATAACGGGTTGCGTGGCGGGTGTCATTGTGGTTCTGTTCATCAGATTTGTCTCCTTTTTGTTGTTTCGTTATCGCGCCTGTAGTTGCTCTGCGGCGCATCTTGTTTTTTTTCAATTACAGCCCAACACTTCTGCGGTACATCTGTGAGCGTAGTGAATGGTGTTTTCGCTAAATTTGGCGAATTGAAATCCTGGCTATTCCGGTACACTTTTTGCTGTCATGCCGTTCTTTGCATTCTCCACGGCACGCCATATATTCTCGTCCGATGTGTCGGTATAGATGCTGGTCGTTTGCAGGCTGGCGTGCCCAAGCAGTCGCTGGATGACGTTCAGCGGCACTTCCCCGGATAGCGCCAGGTGACTGCCACAGGTGTGGCGCAGCCAGTGCACTGTGGCGCGCTCGAATGCTTTTGCTTCGATGAGCTTGCCATCGGCCTTGATCGTACTGGCCACCTCCTTGAAGAACGCGTCCAGCGATTTCGATAATGCACTGGACGTTACCGCCCCGGCGCTGGTCAGGCTTGCGATGAGCGGCGTCTCTGGTGGATTGCTGAGGATGTCCTGATTCAGACCGCGATGACCGAGGTACGCCTTCAGCGCCTCGATTGTGCCGCTGGAGATCGGCACCGCCCGCCACTTCCCGCCCTTCCCCAGCACCTTGAGCATCCACCGTACGCCCATGTCGTCGGATAGCGGCATGGTGTAAATACGGCCAATGGTCGCGTCCACCAGCTCCGAGATGCGCATGCCGGTGGAATAGGCGAATGGCAGGACGAATTTCAGTCTTTCGGTCTGTTTGCTGTTTGGCTGGCCGGCCAGACAGGCCAGCAGGTGTTTCCACTGGCCAACCGAGAAGGCGCGCATGAATTCCACATCGGGCGATGATTCGTCGGTGTTGGCGGTGAGCGTTTTCGAAACACCAGCCCACGGATTGAATGCGCAATACTGCACGCGCACCAGCCACTCAAACAGGCTGCTCGCAATCGTCATGGTCTGCTTCACGCTGCTTGCCCGTAATGCGCCGTCAAACGGTTTCCATGACTTCATATGGCGGGCAATACCCTTGGTACCAATCCATGCGGACTGAGACACGCGGAACGGCCAATCGGCCTCATCGGTTCGCCCAAGCATGGATAGCCAGTCGCGGTACAGCGCGCAATCTTCAACCGTGAGACTGGATAGCGCCTTCCCCCGCTCGATCACCGACCACAGGATCAGCCTTTCCGCTTCTCTCTGGTAGGAGCGGTGAGTGTTCTGGTTGCCGGACTTGGTGCCCAGCCAGGAATTGATCGCCCGATAGTCGTTTGCAGCATCGATGCGCGGCGCGCCGGGGTGCCGGTTCGAACCGGTCTGGCCGTCGAGGTCTGCGGGTGTGACGAACGCCTCCAGCGGAACGATTCCGGTACACGTCTGGCGCGTTTGGATTAGGACGTTGATCGGCATACTACGCAACGGCACAAGCGATTGCGCCGGTAATATCCCAAGCGACGATTCATAGCCTTGTAGCCACGCCACGATGCGCTGTGCGCGCTTCTCGCCCAATCTCGGCACACCGACCCACCAGCGGTATCCGGCGCTGGCAATGTGATCCATGAGCTCACCCAGCGTAGCCAGCTTGGCCAGCAGCAGCCGCTTTGAGATCGTTTCGTCGAACCATGCAGCGACCCAGTCATCGCGCACCGGGTCGGCAGTGATCAGTGGCTCGATCCATTTCAGGGCTTCCAGTTGCCGGTTGATCAGGCGCTGGCGTTTCTGCGCTTGCGTATCGACCGACTGGGGATGTGCTTCGAGGTAGGCTTGAATCAGTTCCTTTTCCGTGTAGAAACCGTTCGGGTCGAATTCGGCCCGAAAATCCTCCAGCGATGGGGTCTTGGTCACCGCCTCGACAGACCCCATGATCGCCACACGCAGACGGATCAGGTGGGCTTCCCGATGCTTGCCATGACGCAGTGCAGCCTGGCGAAGCGTATCCCGAATCCATACCAGCGTTGACTTGGCGCGGCGCAGATCCATGCCGGTCTCAAGATACTTGTCGGCCATGTCGCCGATGTCGAGCCCTTGCAGGCTTGCGCGGAAGAATGCGATGTGATGCCGACCGATCTTTCGCGGCACGAGATTGCCGCTCACGGATTGAGCAGCACCTCGATCGCCCGCGTATTCTGCGTATTCTTGGTGAGAGAAGACCTTATTCACAATCTTATCCGCCATTTTTGTGGATAATTCACCGCAAAATACTTAGCTTGGCATAAGGCGCGACGGTCGGGCTTGAATGCCAATCCAATATCGTGTCGGTTACCAGTTCTTCGTGCTTGCCGTCTTCAAGCAGTTTCTTTGCTGCTTGGGTGATCTGCTGGTAGATGCGCTTCTTAACCAAAAACGTAACATTCAAAACAAAATCCTCATCGCCGGGCCGCGCGGCGCTGCCGATCAACGACATGGCCTGTTGCTGGAGTTGGTTGGCATATTTCAGGGACACGAGATCACAGGCCTTCTCCACTCCGGATGGAAGTTTTGCTTCAAAGTGCTTGCTCAATGCCAGCCGTTCGCACTCGATGAAGTATCGGCGCGCGCTTCTGCCTTGCGCGTTGTTCTCGACCATCGCCAGCTCTTTCGCGGTGTCGAGGGTGAGGCGGTAGTCGATTTTGTCTTGCCCGCGCGCTAAGTCCTTGATTTTGGCGCTCGCCCAATTTGGCGAGCATGAAATCGAAAAGTCCACCCCTTCAATAAAACCGTACTTTTTGATGCGGCCTTTCATCCAGTTGGAGAAGTCCTTTCCGGCCCGCAAGATCCCGTGCAGCGTCCGCGCATCGCACACGTTGCAATGGATTCCGCCAATCTCGCCGGTAAATACCGGAATCAGGCATTGGCCGGGCTGCGGAATCGGTTGTGTCTCGATTTCTTTCTCAATTTCAGTTTCAATTTCATTCATAAGCGCACTTCCATTCAAAAAATTTCTGATATTGGTCTCAAACGATGTTCCAAAGATGTTCCACAGAGTGTCTGTAGCGCATTTTTATTTTCGGCCATTCACGATTAACCACCGCCATACGCCCATCAAACTGGTTAACGTGAATCCAGCCTGCATGACCACCATGCCGGTGGTGTGCGACAGCAGACCAAAGGCTATCCATGCCACATTCGACAGCAGAAACAGCACGAATCCCCAGCCCGAATATCGGTTGTTCATGGCCAGAAGGGATGCGCCCAATAAACCAGTGATGCACCCCGCCCATTCAATCAAATCAATCATTCAGTCCACCTCATCAGCGCTTCCAGATGTTCGCCCTGGAATACGTTGCGCCCCACCGCATTCAATTTCCGATAATTCATCCCGGCCAATGCCTCGCAGAGTCTTTCCGCATCCGGATGCAGCAGCTTCTGCGAGGTGTATTCAGGATGAGCAGCCGCACAACGTTGAATTGCATCGCCTAGCTGCTCGACCGTCACCATTTCTGTGGCACGTTCTCCAGCCATCAGGCTCTACCTCGATCCGTTCATCAGCATGAAGATTTGTTCTTTCATGCTTTCAGCGAACGCGTCAGGTAATTGAAGCGATCCATGAATTGGTCCTTGGCGGTTTCCGGCGCAAGCGGCCAGATGCGTCCATTCATCGGCTCGGCGGCGACCGGGACTTTGTGCAGCACGCGCCCGGCCGGGAACAGATCGCGCACTTCAGTCACCAGCATGATGTTGTCGGCCTCTTTGACGGCCGGACTGGGGATCTCCGGCAGACCGAAGTGCACGCGGATCGCCCAATCGAATCGCGCCTCGATCTCCTTGTAGTCAGGCAGTTGGCGCTTCAGTGGGGTCGGAATGTCCTTGATGTAGGCTTCGGCCGCATCGTGCAACAGCGCCTCGATGGCCAGTTCCGGCAACACGATGCGGCTGCACAACACGGAGTGCTGCGCGACTGAGAAAAAATGCGAGGCGTGGCCTGCATACCTGCATTCGCGCGAGAGTGCGGTGGCGATATCGACAATGTGAACATCGTCCGGCGACGGATTCACGAAGTCGATCTGCCGACCTGACCAGGTTGTGAGTTTCGTCATTCGTCGTCCGTCTGCCTGAATACATTTTTGATGAGGGAGCTGGCAACCGCCCCCGCCCCCTTGCCGACTGCCGGCTGCGCTGTTGTCGCGCTTGTCCTGCCTGGCATTGCTGCCGTCTCGGTAGCGGCGGGGACGTGGTGTCCGTTTTGCCTGAAAGCCAATCCCAGTGTCGCCAGGAGGCGCAATCGCTCTGCGCGTGAGCGTGGCGGAAGCGTGGTCAGATCGGCTTCCAGCGCCGGGTACCCTGCAAAAGAGTTGATGGTGATGCGCATCTTGCCTCCGTACGCCCGGCCGCCGCGCCAGAAGCCGCGCGCATTGGCAAACACCGAGTTTTCGGCAATCGTCAACGGAGTCTTGTCGAACGCGGCCTTGATTGCGGTCTCGAACAAGGGTGCGCCGCCTCCAACCATCACGATGGCATCGACGGCGGACTCTTCCTTGCGAAGTGAGGATTGCAGTTGGGCGCTCACGATATGGCCAACCGCTGCAGAGGCCGAGGCCAGATACGGGGTAATGTCCACGCGGGTACCGAAAACAGACACCGTGTTCCGGCCGGAGCGCACGGCGTTTTCCATCTTGCTTCGGCCCGGGCCGCTCCCGTAATCCTTGCCGATCAGTGCGCTGGCTTCGTCCAGGATGACCGAGGTGGCATCGAGGCTGGTACCGGACGAGCCGCGCTTGAACTCGCCATTGACCAGCAGCACCCAGTCCACGGAGAAGAAGCCAGGATCGATGACCAGAACCGAGGCATCTTCGATCTCTGAAGGATCAGCGAGGTGATTGAGGTAGTCCACGAATCCGCCCAGTGGCTGAGGTACGATCTTCACGTCCTTGACGAATATCTTCTTCTTAGGGGTGACTTGATGCTCGCCCTTCATGCTTTTGGCGATATGGCGGCGCAGGCCTTCGTCGAAGTATTGGCTGGTGGGGAGGCCCGTCACCACGCGGTCGATTTCCGACATTCCGGACAGCAGCAGGCCGGCATTGAAGAGTGCGCGGTAGGAATCGGTGGAGGTGTAATCCTTGTGCAGTTCGCGCGCCCAATTCTCCAGGCGGTCGTGACTGCAACCGGCAACAAACTCCTTGCCGTCTACCAACACGCGCAACGGGTCGTCCGTGCCACCTGACATCATGCGCTGACCAAGATGCTCGGCTGGCGCAGCGCCGGCGGGCCGAATGAGCAGCGTCGGTTCGTCACCATCCTTGCCATATGCCACCTTTAAATTCGAATATCCAATGTCCAGTCCGACTATTTGCATGGGGTTCTCCCTGAGTAAGTAAAAAAATCATCCAGCTCGCAGATGCGCTACAGCACACGTCATTCGTTTCCGCCTTGATGCCTTCCGAGCCACCAAGCCTTCTATAGAAGGTCTGTGGCTGCGCTGAATCTGGTGGTGCGCTACGGGCCTCCGTCCGTATTGCTCGGCGGCACGTCCGTAGGGCGCGTCGCAATTATTGGGTAGACACAAATAAAAATCTTCAAACTACGTTGCAAATTTGCAAGGTAGTTTGGAGATTTTTATTTCGATCTATGGAAAAGTTGGCCGTTGATTCATTTGATCAACTTAACCAAGGAGTGAACATGTCGGATAAAAAGGCAGACAACGCGCCCGCAAGGCGTAAGATTGATTTCAGCAATCCGTTTATCGTCAAGCAGGTCACGCTTAACACCACGCCGGCGCTGATGGCATATGAAACCGCATTTGATGCTTGTGCGATGTCGCTGCGCAATCTCAGCACTATCGTGCCATCCATCACCAAAAACCAGAGCGACATGATGGCTGTCAATGGTGCGGTCGAGCACCTGCTCAACAATGCGTTTGCCAACATCCGAAAGGAATCGGCCAGAATCAAGAAGATCGCCGACGACAATGGCATCGAGATGGGCAAGCTGAGTTACACCAATGCCAAATCCGCTGATGCCAAGCTGACCTG
>Ga0066256_1004343_pt1 | contig 12732 bp, 13 predicted proteins | sample ThiBio_1000_biof_FD_87107 | JGI IMG/M metagenome (GOLD analysis project Ga0066256, IMG submission 87107) | Wastewater bioreactor microbial communities from Cape Town, South Africa - Thiocy_expt_1000_biof (version 2) | ecosystem: Engineered > Bioreactor > Thiocyanate-remediating >...
AGATGCCGGTGTTCGAGAAGACGGCCGTGTTCTCGCGCTCGCTGGGCGAGACCACCGACGTGGTCTCCAAGGAGATGTATTCGTTCGAGGACCGCGGCGGGGATTCGCTGACCCTGCGGCCCGAGTTCACCGCCGGCCTCGCCCGCGCCTTCCTCACCAACGGCTGGCAGCAGCACGCGCCGCTCAAGCTCGCGGCGCACGGACCCCTGTTCCGCTACGAGCGCCCGCAGAAGGGCCGCTACCGCCAGTTCCACCAGATCGATGCCGAGATCATCGGCGCGGGCGAGCCGCAGGCGGACGTCGAGCTGCTGGTCATGGCCGACCAGCTCCTCAAGGAGCTGGGCATCGCGGACGGCGTGACCCTGCTGCTCAACACCCTGGGCGACGCGCCGAGCCGCGAGGCTTGGCGGCTGGCCCTGATCGAATATTTCCAGGACCACCGCGCGAGCCTGTCCGAGGACAGCCAGGACCGCCTGGAGCGCAACCCGCTGCGCATCCTCGACAGCAAGGACCCGCGCGACAAGCCCTTCACCGCCGACGCGCCGAAGATCGACGACTTCCTCTCGGGCGAGGCGCAGGACTTCTTCGGCAAGGTCTGCGAAGGGCTGGGCGCGGCGGGCGGCGCATGGACCCGCGCGCCCTCGCTGGGACGCGGCCTCAGCTATTACCGCCACACCGCCCTCGAGGTCGTGACCGACCGGCTGGGCGCGCAGGGCACCGGGCTCGGCGGCGGGCGCCACCGCGGGGCGGTCGGGGCGCTGGGCGGGCCGCCGCCGCCCCCGGTCGGCTGGGCCGCCGGGATCGAGCGGCTGGCGATGCTGGTGGGGGAGATCGGCGAGGCGCGCGCCGACGTCACCGTCGTCGTCGAGGACGATCGCGCCATGGCCCACGGCGTGAGCGCCGTGTCCCTGCTGCGGAGAGGCGGACTGGCGGCGGAGCTGATTGCCAGCGGATCGCCGCGCAAGCGCTTCGACAAAGCCGTGAAATCCAACACGCGCGCGATCCTGTCGCTCGGCTGGGACGATGCCGGCCGGACTGTCCGGCTCCGCAACGTGGATGGGGAGCCGGACCGGATCGAGACGCTCCTGTCCGGTTTCCAGTGGCAATGACGCCCCTGCGATCTCGTCACTCTGAACTTGTTTCAGGGTCCATGGCGCGCGGCCGCATCTCGCGCCGTCGTATCGGCAGGGGCACCGTGGCGCCATGGGTGCTGAAACGAGTTCAGCATGACGGAAGCGTGGGGGGGAAGGCGCGCGCATGTCGGTAAGCGACGCCCGCCTTGCCCAGATCGCCGCGCGTTTCGCCGAGCTTGAGGCGCGTCTCGCCTCGGGCACGCTCGAAGGCGCGGAGTTCGTCGCCGCCAGCCGCGACTATGCCGAGCTGGAGCCGGTGGCGCGGGCGGCCTCGGCGGTCGCGGCGATGCGGGGTGAGCTGGCGAGCTTGACCGCGCTCGACGAGCCCGACCCCGAGATGCGCGCCCTCGCCGAGGAGGAGGTCGCGCGGATCAGGGCCGAGCTGCCCGAGGCCGAGCATGCGCTCGCCGTCGCCATGTTGCCGCGCGATTCGGCGGACTCCCGCCCGGCCATGCTCGAGATCCGCGCCGGCACCGGCGGCGACGAGGCGGCGCTGTTCGCGGCTGACCTGTTCCGCATGTACGAGCGCTTCGCCGCCGAGCAGGGCTGGCGGGTCGAGGTGATCAGCGCCAACGCCAGCGATATCGGCGGCTTCAAGGAGATCGTCGCCAACGTCGCCGGGCAGGGCGTCTTCGCCCGGTTGAAGTTTGAGAGCGGTGTCCACCGCGTCCAGCGCGTGCCCGTCACCGAGAGCGGCGGGCGTATCCATACCTCGGCGGCGACCGTCGCGGTCCTGCCCGAGCCCGACGAGGTCGATGTGCAGATCGAGGACAAGGACCTCAAGATCGACATCTACCGCGCGAGCGGCGCGGGCGGGCAGCACGTCAACACCACCGATTCGGCGGTGCGGATCACCCACCTGCCGACCGGCCTCGTCGTCATCCAGCAGGACGAGCGCAGCCAGCACAAGAACCGCGCCAAGGCCATGCAGGTCCTGCGCACCCGGCTCTACGAGAAGATGCGCGAGGAGGCCCACGGCGCCGAGGCCGAGGCGAGGCGGGCGATGGTCGGCTCGGGCGACCGTTCGGAACGCATCCGCACCTACAACTTCCCGCAGGGGCGCGTGACCGACCACCGCATCAACCTGACCCTCCACCGCCTGCCCGAGATCCTCGAAGGCCCGGGCCTGGGCGAGCTGATCGACGCGCTCACCGCCGAGGACCAGGCCAAGCGGCTGGCGGCCCTGGGGGAATGACCGGCCGCCGGGCCGGGGCGGCGCGTTGCCCATGACGATCGCCGAAACCCTCCGCGCCGCCGCCGACAGCCTCGCCGCGAGTTCCGACACCCCGCGCCTTGATGCCGAGCTGCTGATGGCCCATGCCCTCGGCGTGAGCCGCTCCGACCTGCTGCTGCGGCATATGCGGGAGGCGGCGCCCGCGGGCTTCGCGCCGCTGCTCGTCCGGCGGATGGGGCATGAGCCTGTCGCCTATATCCTCGGCGAGCAGGAGTTCCGCGGCCTGCCGTTCAAGGTCACGCCTGCCGTCCTGATCCCGCGCGGCGACAGCGAGGTGCTGGTCGAGGCGGCGCTCGCCGCCTGTCCGGGCGCGCGGCGGGTGCTCGACTGCGGCACCGGCTCGGGCGCGCTGCTGCTCGCGGTGCTGAGCGAACTGCCGGAGGCGGAAGGGATCGGGATCGATCGTTCGCCTGTCGCGCTGGCCGTGGCGCGGGAGAATGCCGAACGGCTGGGCCTCGCCGCGCGGGCGCGGCTGGTCCCGGCCGACTGGGACGAGGCCGGCTGGGCGGCTGGCCTTGGCGGCCCCTTCGACCTGATCCTCGCCAATCCGCCCTATGTTGAGGCGGCGGCCGAGCTCAGCCCCTCGGTGCGCGATCACGAGCCTGCGGGCGCGCTGTTCGCCGGGCCCGAGGGGCTGGACGCCTATCGCCTGCTGATCCCCCAACTGGCCGATCTGCTCGCCGCCGAGGGTGTCGCCCTGGTCGAGATCGGCCACGCCCAGGCCGAGCCCGTCGCCGCCATCGCCGCCGGGGCCGGGTTTGTGGCCAGGCTCCATCGCGATCTGGCCGGAAGGCCGCGCGCGCTCGAAATACGGCGATCCGTCTAAGATTTCCCCTTGGCAAGAGCCCGCGCAGCCACTACATCGGGCTCAGGCCAGCCGTCGGATGAACGCTTCCCGTCCGGCCGGCCCAACTCCAGCATTTGCTAACGGGCATGGCATCAAGCGCCATGAGCTTCGCAGATGTAGGGACCGCGGCGCGGGTTGCGCGATCGCGGAGCGGGGATACGTGATCGGCCCGCCGGCATGGGTGCCGAGCGGCGATACGGGGTTAAGGAATAAACTCCCTTGAACAACAACAATCGTGGCAACAACAACAACCGTAGGCGCGGCCGTGGCAACAATCGCCAGCAGGGCGGCGGCCAGCAGGCCAACCGGATCGACAGCCGGGCCCGCGGCAATGCGCCGCAGATGCTCGAGAAGTATCGCAAGCTGGCGCACGACGCCCACCTCAACGGCGACCGCGTCCAGGCCGAATACTACCTCCAGTTCGCGGACCACTATTTCCGCGTGATCGCCGACACGCGCCTCCGCCAGGAGGAGCAGCGCGTCCGCCGCGACGAGCGCTGGGAAGGCGGCGAGGGCGCGCCGGGCGACGCCGGCGAGGACGATTTCTCGGTCGAGAGCGATTTCCCGACCTTCGACCAGCCCCCGGCCTATGCCCGCCGCGAGCGCCCGGAACGCGTCGAGCGGGGCGAGCGCCAGGAGCGCGGCGACCGCAACGAGCGTCAGGAGCGCCAGGACCGGCCCGAGCGCCAGAGCCGCCGCGAGGAACCGCAGGACGAGCCGGAGGAGACCGGCGACGAGGGCGAGGCGCGCGCCGCCAATCCCTACGAGCCGCCGGAAAATCCCTTCATCCGCCCGAACCGCAACACGCGCGGCCTGCGCCCGCGCCGCGAGGACCGCCAGCCGCGCGGTGACGACGGCGAGAGCGCTGCCGCCGCGCCGGCGACCCTCGACCCGTCCTCGCTGCCGCCGGCCATCGCCCGCGACGAGGAGCCCGCTCCCGCAGCCGCCGAGGAGGCCGCGCCCAAGCCGCGCCGCCGCGCCCCCCGCCGCAAGGCCGCGGACGAGCAGGTCGCGGAAGGCGGCGACACCGAGGCCGCGGCCTAAGTCCGGCCGCGCGCCGTGGCGGTGGACAGCCTGCGCCGCTTCGCATCGCTGATCGAGGGCCGCCCGTATCTCGCGGCGCTCCTGCTCGGCGGGATCGCGGCCTGCGGCTTCCAGCCGCTCGCGCTCTGGCCCCTGACCCTGCTCGGCGTGGCCGGGCTGATCCACCTGATCGGCCGGGCGCCCGGCGCGCGGCAGGCGGCATGGATCGGCTGGCTGTTCGGGCTCGGCCACTTCACCGTCGGCAACACCTGGATCGCCACGGCCTTCACCTACCAGGCCAACATGCCCGCCTGGCTGGGGTGGATCGCGGTGGTCCTGCTCTCGCTCTACCTCGCGGTCTATCCGCTGCTCGCCGCGCTGGGCGCCTGGCTGCTCGGTCGCCGGGGCGGCCTTGGCCTCTACCTCGGTTTCGCCGGCTGCTGGATCGTCAGCGAGTGGCTGCGCTCCTGGGTCTTTACCGGCTTCGCCTGGAACCCGCTCGGCGTCGCCGCGCTCGGGCCCTTCGCCCGGCCCGGTCTCGCGGCGGTCGCGCCCTGGCTCGGGACCTATGCCCTGTCGGGCCTCGTCGCCCTGCTCGCCGCGCTGTGGCTGGCGGCGCTGCGCCGCCGGCGGCTCGACTGGCGGACCGCCGTCCTCGTCTTCGTGCCGGTCGCCGCCTTCCTCCTGCCGATCGGCGGCGCAGACCGGCCGGGCGTCCTGCCCTTCACCCTGGTCCAGCCCGACGTGCGGCAGGAGGAGCTTGACGATCCGACCAGGTGGGAAGGCCAGTTCGCCAAGATCGCCGCGCTGAGCACGCCCATGCGGCCCGGCCGGGAGCGGCTGGTGCTCTGGCCCGAATCCGGCGTGCCCGACTACCTGCGCGAGGGCTATCCGCCCTACCTCTACCGTCAGACGACCTATGCCGCCGACCCGATCCTCGCCCGCCGGCGCATCGGCCGGGCGATCGGCCCCGGCTCGCTGCTGCTGACCGGCGCGACCGACGTGGAGGTCGCCCATGGCTCGGCGGTCGGCGCGCGCAACGTCATCACCGCCCTCGACGATAGCGGCGCGATCCGCGGCTCCTACGCCAAGGCCCATCTCGTGCCTTACGGCGAATACCTGCCGATGCGCTGGCTGCTGGAGCCGCTCGGCGCCTCGCGCCTCGTCGCGGGCAGCATCGACTTCTGGCCCGGCCCGGGGCCGCGCACGCTGGACCTCGGCCCCTGGGGCAAGGTCGGCGCCCAGATTTGCTACGAGATCGTGTTCTCGGGCCAGGTCGCCGACCGGAGCCATCGCCCGGACTACATCTTCAACCCCTCCAATGATGGCTGGTTCGGCGCCTGGGGGCCGCCGCAGCACCTCGCCCAGGCGCGGCTGCGCGCGATCGAGGAGGGGCTGCCGGTCCTGCGCGCGACCACGACCGGGATCAGCGCGGTGATCGATGCGGGCGGCGTGGTCCGCCAATATGTCCCGCGCCACCGCGCCGGGCGGCTCGACGGGCTGGTCCCGCCGGCCCATGCGCCGACCCTGTTCGCGCGGATGGGCAACCTGCTGCCGCTGCTCTGGGCGCTGGCCCTCCTGATCGGAGCGATCCTTGCCAGCCGTCGCCGGCCCGGCTAGACGATCGAAGGTCGTATAAACTTTCCTTTATATCAGGACTCCCCATGCGCAGCGAATACCTGTTCACCTCGGAAAGCGTCTCCGAAGGCCATCCCGACAAGGTCGCCGACCAGATTTCGGATTCGATCGTCGACCTGTTCCTCTCGAAGGACCCGGAGGCCCGCGTCGCCTGCGAGACCATGGTGACGACGCAGAAGGCGATCCTGGCCGGCGAGATCCGCTGCAAGGGCGTCTATGAGGACGGCAGGTGGGCCGACGGCGCGCTGGACGAGATCGAGCGGACCGTGCGCGGCGTGGTCAAGGACATCGGCTACGAGCAGGACGGCTTCCACTGGCGGACGCTGGACTTCGCCAACAACCTCCACGGCCAGTCGGCCCACATCGCCCAAGGCGTCGACGCCAGCGGCAACAAGGACGAGGGCGCGGGCGACCAGGGCATCATGTTCGGCTTCGCCTGCGACGAGACGCCCGACCTGATGCCGGCGACGCTCGACTACAGCCACAAGATCCTCGAACGCCTGGCGGCTGACCGCCACTCGGGCGCGGCTCCGTTCCTCGAGCCCGACGCCAAGAGCCAGGTCACGCTGCGCTTCCACAACGGCCGGCCGAGCGAGGTGACGGCCATCGTCGTCTCGACCCAGCACAAGCCCGGCTACGACGAGGGCGCGAAGGAGGCCGAGCTCAAGGACTACGTCAAGCGCGTCTGCTCGGAAGTCATGCCGAGCCACCTGCTGACTGCCGCGACCGTCTATCACATCAACCCGACCGGCTCCTTCGAGATCGGCGGGCCGGACGGCGACGCCGGGCTCACGGGCCGCAAGATCATCGTCGATACTTATGGCGGTGCGGCCCCGCACGGCGGCGGGGCCTTCAGCGGCAAGGACCCGACCAAGGTCGACCGCTCGGCCGCCTACGTCACCCGCTACCTCGCCAAGAACATCGTCGCGGCGGGCTATGCCAAGCGCTGCACGATCCAGATCGCTTATGCGATCGGCGTGTCGGAGCCGCTCTCGCTCTATGTCGACACCCACGGCACCGGCACGGTCCCCGACGCCAAGATCGAGGAGGCGATCCGCGCCGTCGCGGCCGACCGGCTCGGCGGCCTGACCCCGCGCGGCATCCGCGTCGGGCTCGGCCTCAACAAGCCGATCTACCGCCGCACCGCCGCCTACGGCCACTTCGGCCGCAAGGCGGAAGGCGACTTCTTCCCGTGGGAGCGCACCGACCTGGTCGAGGCGCTCACCGCGGCGATCGGCTGAGCCGGCAGGCCGGCGCGGCGATGCGGGTGCCCCGCCTTGCCGCCGTCCTGCCGCCCGCCCTCGCGCTGGTCTGCGCCGCCGCGCCGCCCGCCGACCCGTGGCGGCAGTGCATGGAGCTGGCGGGCGAGCCCGGACTCGCCGCCTGCTCCGCGGCGATCGAGGGGGCCGGAGAGAACGGCGCGAACCTCGCTGCCGCCTATCTCAACCGCGGCCTCGCCCTCCGCCGCGCCGACCGGATCGCGGCTGCGCTCGCCGACTACGACGCCGCGCTGCGCCTCCGGCCCGACTTCGCCGAGGCCCTGCTCGACCGCGCCGCGGCCTATGTCATCGATCACCAGCCGGCCCGCGCCCTGGCGGACTACGACGCGGCGCTGAAGCTCCGTCCCGGCTGGGCCGAGGCCTGGTACGGCCGCGGCATCGTCCAGCGCCAACTCGGCGAGCCGGACCGGGCCATCGCCGACCACACCCGCGCCCTGGCGCTGAAGCCCGGCTTCGTCGCGGCGATCGTCGACCGCGGCATCGCCTTCTACGAAAAGCGCGACTACGCCCGCGCGGCCGCCGAGAACACCGCGGCGATCCGCCTCCAGCCCGACCTGGCCGAGGCCTTCAACAACCGCGCGCTGAGCTGGCTCCGGCTTGCCCGCTACGACCTCGCCCAGCCGGACTTCGACCGGACGATCCGGTTGCACCAGAACTACGGCAACGCCCTCATCAGCCGCAGCCTGGGGCCGATCGAGAACGGCCCGCTGCCGCGGGTTCCGTAGTAGCGCGTGCCCGCCCCTAGCGACCCACCGTTTGGTGACCCTGAACGCGTTTCAGGGTCCATGGTGCGACCTTGCCGTCAAAAGGGCGGTTCCCGCCACTCTCGCCCCATGGATGCTGAAACGAGTTCAGCATGACGGGAGCGGTTTAAGGGCGAGGCAGGATTTCCCGCCTCACCTCCTACACAGCCCTACAAATCGCCATGCCCAGCGTGATCCACAGCGCCAGCATGAACAGCACACCCAGCACGAAGGCCCCGCCGCGATGGGCCGGGTTGTTGTAGGTGAGATGGATCGCGCTTTGCAGCACGCGGGCGGCGACATAGCCCCAGGCCCAGATCAGCACCCAGCCGCTCACCGCGGCGAGGGCGAAGGCGGTGAGGCAGGCGGCGTAGAACAGCGTCGGCAGCTCCAACAGGTTGTGGTAGTGGCGCACGGCGACCCCCGCCGCCTCGGGCTCGTGCCCGCCGAGATGGGCACGGTAGAAGCCCGGGTCCATCTGCTTGGCGACGGCCCCGCGCGCCGCGGCCATCCGCAGGAAGGCGACGAAGGTCAGGGCGACGACCACCAGCATCGGCAGGAAGATCGTGGCCTGGTTGGCGGCATTGAACATGATCGGCTTCTCCCCTCTATCGGTATCGCAAGTCGGCGGCCCGGGCGGCCATTGCCGCCGGCATCATCCCTTCCGCTTGCCGAGCGGCGAGACATAGACGTCGAGATGCGCCAGCTTCCCGTCCGGGCCGAACTCGTAGATCGTCACGGTGTTGGACACGTCGGTGACTCCGTCGCGCCGGTTGCGCTCCTCCAGCTCCAGCACGACGAGGTTGCCCTGCTCGGTCACGCGGCGCAGCTTGCCGTCCCAGTCGGTATGCTTGCCGAACTGCGAGATGTAGCTCTTGTACGTCGCCCAGCCGAAGGTCTCCGACTGCGGGCCGAGGAACACGCCGCAGCGCTCGAACCGGGCGGTGTCGACCAGTTCCTCGATCCCCGTCCAGTCGGCCGCGGTGAGGTCGCGGGTCTTGGAGAGGTCGACCAGCGCCTCGAACCGCTCGCTGTAGGCGATGACCTTCTGGGTCAGGCCGGCGAAGGTGCCTGACGGGGGAATCTCGGTGGCCATGACCTCTCCTCATCGATGCGCTCGCGGCCGTGCCGCCGCTTCGGGCGGGAGAATGCCCGCCGCCGCGCCGGGTGCAAGCACAATCGTCGCGGTAGCGCCGGATCAGCTCTCGCCCTCCGGCTCCAGCTCGTCGAAGGCGAAGCGGTCGCGAATCCGCCGATTGAAGTAGCCGCCCTTGGACCGCGCCGCGGCAAAGCCCTCGGCCACGGCAGGCGGCACCGCGAAATAGCGATAGCGCCGCCCGGTGACGAAGGTCAGGTCAAGCGTGGCGCTCTCCGGACGGTAATAGGCATGGCGGATCGCGGTGGTGGGCATGGCTGAGGAACGCGCGAGGCGGGTGCAGGTTGCGGGCGGTGCGCGCCGACGAGCCGTCGCCACGGCGGCACGGGCGGGCTATGGCCGGCACGTGACCCGCATCGCCAAGGCAGCGCTGACCTATTGGGCCGCGATCTTCGCGCTGGGCTTCGTGCTCGGCGTCTGCCGCGTGCTGTGGATGGCCCCGGCGCTGGGCGAGACGCGCGCGGTCCTGCTCGAACTTCCGATCATGCTCGCGGCGAGCTGGTGGTGGGCGGCATGGATCGTCCGGACGCAGGGGATCGCGGATCGGACCTCCGCGCTGGCCGTAGGCATTCTGGCCTTCGCCCTGCTGCTCGGCGCCGAAGCCCTGCTTGCCGTCGTCCTGGACCAGGGCCTGGCCGAGTGGTGCGCCGCCCTGTCGAGCCCGTCCGGTCTGCTCGGCCTAGCCGGCCAACTTGCCTTCGCCGCAATGCCGGCCGCCAGGGCTTGCCTTCGCGGTTCGCAGGGCGAGGGCTGCCCGTAGCCGTTATTAGGGAAGCGCCCTCACTCCGCCGCCACGCTCCCGAACATGTCCGGCCCGTCGCTCTCGGCGCCCTCGTTCGCCGCCACGTCGCCGCCCTTGGCCTTGCGCCGCTGGTCGAAGCTCGCCCAGACGTCCTGCCAGTTGCCCTTGGTCGCGCCCTTCGAATATTCGGTCGCGCGGGTCTCGAAGAAGTTGGCGTGCTCCACCCCGTTGAGCAGCGGGGTCAGCCAGGGCAGCGGGTGGTCGTCGATCATGTAGATCTCGGGCAGGCCGAGCTGGCCCAGGCGCCAGTCGGCGATGTAGCGGATGTAGCGCTTGATCTCCTTGGCGCTCATCCCCGGCACCGGGCCCATCTCGAAGGCAAGGTCGATGAAGGCGTCCTCCAGCCGGACGGTCTTCTGGCAGCAGTCGATGATGTCCTCCTTCACCGCCTTGGTCAGGCACTGCCGCTCCTTGACGAAGGTGTGGAACAGGCGGGTGATGCCCTCGCAGTGGAGGCTCTCGTCGCGGACCGACCATGAGACGATCTGGCCCATGCCCTTCATCTTGTTGAAGCGCGGGAAGTTCATCAGCATGGCGAAGGAGGCGAAGAGCTGCAGCCCCTCGGTGAAGCCGCCGAACATGGCGAGGGTGCGGGCGATGTCCTCGTCCGTGTCGACGCCGAAGGTGTGCAGGTAGTCGTGCTTGGCCTTCAGCTCCTCGTATTCGAGGAACATGCCGTACTCGCTCTCGGGCATGCCGATGGTGTCGAGCAGGTGGCTGTAGGCGGCGAGGTGGACCGTCTCCATGTTGGAGGAGGCGGCCAGCATCATCTTGATCTCAGTCGGCTTGAACACCCGGCCGTACTTTTCGTGGTAGCAGTCCTGCACCTCGACGTCGGCCTGGGTGAAGAAGCGGAAGATCTGCGTCAGCAGGTTGCGCTCATGCTCGCTGATCTTCTGCGCCCAGTCGCGGCAGTCCTCGCCCAGTGGCACCTCTTCCGGCATCCAGTGGATCTGCTGCTGGCGCTTCCAGAACTCGTAGGCCCAGGGATATTCGAAGGGCTTGTAGGTCTTGCGGGCTTCGAGAAGGGGCATCTTGGGCGGCCTTTCGCTTACATCTTCGTCACGAGTGAATAGTCGGCGGCCGGCACCTCTCCGGTGCGGCCGAAAAACCTGTCGAGGTCCTCGCTCGTCGCGGCGCGACGGGTGCGCGTGGCCGCTTCGTCGAAGGCCTCGGCGGCCCGGGCGCGGGCTCGGCGCACCGCGGGCCGGGCGTCGATCCGGGTCCGCCAGGCCACCAGGGCCGGATAGTCCGCGGGATCGAAGCCCTGGCGCTCGACATAGTGCGCCCAGGGCTGAATCGCCATGTCGGCGATCGAATAATCCCCACCCGCGATCCACGCGCGTGTCGCCAGGCGGTCGTCGAGCAGGCGGTAGAGCCGGTCCGCGATCGCGCGGTAGCGGGCCTTGGCATAGTCCTGCGGCGCCTCGGTATGGGCGAGGTCGAAGTGGTTCACCTGGCCGAGCATCGGGCCGACATTGGCCATCTGCACCATCAGCCATTGCATGACCTCGGCGCGTTGGGGCTGGCCGGCGGGCAGGAACCGCCCCTCGCGCTCGGCCAGCCAGAGCAGGATCGCGCCGGATTCGGCGAGCGGCGCGCCGAGGCGCGGGTCCTCCAGCACCGGCACCTTGCCGAGCGGGTTGAGCTTCAGGAACTCCGGCGCGAACTGCGCCTGGGCGAAGACCGCGACGTGGCGCAGTTCGTAGTCGAGGCCGAACTCCTCCAGCATGATCACGACCTTCATCACGTTGGGGCTGCCCATGCCGTGGAGGACCAGGCGGCCCGTGCCAGCGCCGCTGTTCTTGGCCTCGGCGCTCATGCCGCGCGCCTCGTCGCAAGCCGGGCGGTTTTGCGCCGAGCCGAGCGCTCGCCGCGGAACCGAACCCGGGGCCTCGGATTGCTCCGATAAGCGGGCGCCGCCCCCCGAACCCCCTGGCGTCCGCCCATTCCCGAGGAGATATCGCCATGGGCGAATATGAACCGAACGACTCGCGCAACGTGACCGGCCAGGCCTCGACCCAGGATGGCCATTGGACCGGCCAGGCGGCCAACGATCCGACCCGCCAGGACCGCCAGCAGATGCAGCAGGGCGGCCAGGCGCAGCAGCAGGGCTTTACCCAGGAGGAAGCCGCGCAGAGCGGCCGTCAGGGCCAGCAGCAGGCCGGGCAGGGCCAGGGCCTTGGCCAGCAGCAGCAGGGCGGTCAGTCGATCGGCCAGCAGAACGACGGCGTGAGCAATGCCTCGAACCAGGGCAACGACCACACCAGCGCGATGGGCGGCGGCCGGTCGGGCCAGCCGCAGCAGTTCCAGAACACGGCCGGCCAGCAGGGCGGCGGCGGTTCCGGTCAGTCCGGCGGCATCGGGCGCTTCGCCGACCAGATCGCCAAGCACCAGGAGGTCGTCGACGCCCAGGGCAACCACGTCGGCACGGTCGACCACATCGACGGCGACCGGATCAAGCTGACCAAGGCCGACAGCGCCGACGGCCAGCACCACTACGTCTCGCTGAGCCAGGTCGACGGCATCGAGGGCGGCCGCGTCCGCCTCTCCGGCAGCGGCGACGTGGCGCGCTGAGCGAAGGCTCGCCGACGCGCTAGCCGGCGAGTTCCTCTCTCTTGCCGGTTGCAGGGCGCCTCTCTCCGGAGGGGCGCCCTTTGCGCGCACGGCTCCCCCGTATGAGCGGCGTTCGTCGTTGACGGGAAAGGCGGGGCAGCGGCTCACACCGTGCGGCCCTTTCCGACCGGGTGTGCCGGCAGGATCGTGATCGCCGCGCGTGCCGGCTTGCCGCTGTCGTTGCGCCAGGAATGGACGATGCCGCGGTCGACCAGCACGTCGCCGGCCTTCAGCGTGACCGCGCCGGTCTCGGTCTCGAA
>Ga0066256_1004346_pt1 | contig 12729 bp, 15 predicted proteins | sample ThiBio_1000_biof_FD_87107 | JGI IMG/M metagenome (GOLD analysis project Ga0066256, IMG submission 87107) | Wastewater bioreactor microbial communities from Cape Town, South Africa - Thiocy_expt_1000_biof (version 2) | ecosystem: Engineered > Bioreactor > Thiocyanate-remediating >...
ACGTTTCAGTATGTGGGAGAATGTCATGAAATTCTATTCGGTCCTTGCCGCTTCCGCGATGCTGATGAGCGCGTCTGAGCAGGCAACCGTCGTCTTCTCGAACAATTTCGATGCAGAAAATGGCGGTGCTTCCGCCCTCCACTATAACAGCTTCAACGGCCTGAACTCGACGGGCGCCCGCTATGTCGACCTCGTCGCGAGCGGCGACTATGGCATCACCTGCGCCGGCGGCAGCGGATCGTGCGTTGACCTCGACGGCACGCCCGGCCCGGGCACGCTGAGCTCGGCCTCCAGCTATGCCTTCTCTGCTGGCGACCTCATCACGCTGTCCTTCGCGATCAGCGGCAACCAGCGCGGCTACGGCGCGGACGACTGGACCGCCGCGCTGAACTTCGCCTCGACGACGGACATCACCGAGTGGGGCGTCAGCGTGAACGGCACCACGTTCGCGGGCGGGTCGGGCCTCGCGGATGCCATCAGTTTCAGCCAGGCTGCCTGGACCACGGATTTTCCGTTCGTCGATTTCACCCTGTTCGCACGGACGGGTAATGCCGGCTCGGTGAGCTTCAGCTTCGCGACCAACAGCGCCGACAATGTCGGCCCGCTGCTCGACAATGTCTCGCTCGACATTTCGTCCGCGGTGCCGGAGCCGGCGACCTGGGCGATGATGATCGGCGGCTTCGCGCTGGTCGGCGCTGCCATGCGTCGCCGCGTGGCGACCGTCAGCTTCGCCTGAACAGTCTCTAACGGCTGAAGAAAAGGGCCCGTCCGGACAGACCGTCCGGGCGGGCCTTTTCGTTGGCATGGCCAGCGCGGCGCGGCGCGGCTATAGCGCCCCCCATGCCGGCTTTCCTCGACTCCTTCCGCGCGCAGCTCGATGCGCTCGACCGCCGGGCGCGGCGGCGGCGGCTGGTGCCGCGCACCGGCGCCGATTTCGCCTCCAACGACTATCTCGGCCTTGCGGGCGATCCGGCCATCGGCGCGGCGGTGGCGGCGGCGGTGGCGCGGGGCGTGCCGGCGGGCTCGGGCGGACCGCGGCTGCTGCGCGGCAATGCGCCCGAGCATGAGGCGCTGGAGGCGCGGGCGGCGGCGGTCTTCGGTAGCGAGGCGGCGCTGTATCTGAGCAACGGCTTTGCGGCGAACATGGCGCTGCTGGCAGGATTACCCGGCCCGCAGGACCTGATCGTCGCGGATGCGCTCATCCATGCGAGCGCGCATGACGGGATGAAGCTGGGCCGCGCGAAATCGGTGCTGGCGGCGCATAACGAGCCGCAGGCGGTGGCCGATGCCATTGCCGCGTGGCGGGCGGCCGGCGGCACGGGGCGGCCGTGGATCGTGGCGGAGACGCTCTATTCCATGGACGGCGACCGGGCGCCGGTGGATGCGCTCGCCGAAATTGCTGCGCAGCATGAGGCGATGCTGATCCTCGACGAGGCCCATGCGACGGCGGTGCTGGGCGCGGGCGGGCGCGGGCTGGGCGCCCATCTGGAAGGGCGCGAGGACGTGATCGCGCTGCATACCTGCGGCAAGGGACTTGGCGTGGAAGGCGCGCTGGTGACGGCGGCGCGGCCCATCGTCGATCTGCTCGTCAATCGCGGGCGCAGCTTCGTCTTCTCGACGGCGCCCTCGCCGCTGATGGCGGTGGCGGTGGAGGCGGCGCTGGAGCGGATGATCGCGGCGGACGACCGGCGGGCGCGGGTTGGGGCGCCCCTCGCTCATGCCGCGCCGCATTTTTGCGCGTTGCGATATTTGTTGTATTTTGCGATATTTTGCGATATCAAGGCGATGAAGACAATCATCTTCTCCAGGGCGGCGTACCGGGACTTCGAGGCGTTGTCCGCCGACATACAGGCGCAGATCGACGCCACGCTTGATGCCTATGCGATGTTCGGACGAGGCGACGTGAAACATCTTGGCGGGCGAAACGCCCATCGCCTGCGAAGCGGTCGGTATCGCATCCTGTTTGCCGAGGATGAGGTCACCATCCTTGCCATCTATATCGGCAAGCGCGAGACCACGACATACCGCCGAAACTGAAAGGACCGACCTTGAACGCGCCCCAGTTCATCAAGACGCCTTCCGGCGAGGAGCTCGTCGTTCTTTCCCGTGCGGACTACGACGCGCTGACGGCTCTTGCCGCCGAGGCTGAGGAGGATGCGGCCGACATCGCCGCCTATGATGCGGCGATTACCGCCCTGTCGGCCGGAACCGACGCGGCGTTGCCCGCCCCGGTCAGCGATGCGATCCACAAGGGCGCCAATCGCCTGCGTGCGATCCGTCAGTTCGCCGGGTTCACCCAGGCCGAGGTGGCGGAACGGGCAGACATCAGCCAGAGCTATCTCTCGGCGCTGGAAGCCGGCGCCCGCGCGCTCAACGACGACGTGGCGCATCGCCTCGCCCGTGCGCTCGACGTGCCGCTGGCGTGGGTCGCGCCGAGGTGACCGTTCCAATGCGTCGCGGAGACCGCGCGACGCGCATTCGCAATTCGTTCCCAAGCTTTGGAGCCGACAGCCTGTGAGTCTGCAAGGTTCGGCACTATATCGGCCAACATGATGCTAGATACGGAAGATCAAGCCGGCGCCGGGGAGCGGATGTGGCGGCGGGTGGAGGGGGTGATCGACCCCTTCGCCGACACCGACCGCGAGGTGCTGCCGCGCGGGGCGCTGCGCTTCATCCTGTTCTTCGCCAACCAGGCCAAGTTCGCCTTCATCCTGCTGCTGGTCATCGGCGGCGTGTCGGGCGCGGTCGACGCCGCGCTCTACTGGTCGGTCGGCAAGCTGATCGACATCCTCGACGCCTCCTCGCCGGCGACGCTGGTCGCCGACCACTGGCCGGAGCTGGTGGCGTTCCTCGTGCTGGTGCTGGTGATCCGCGCCGCGGTGATGATCGTCAACGCGCTGGTCGAGCAGCAGGTGATCGTGCCGCATTTCTACCAGCTCGTGCGCTGGCAGGCGTTCCGGCGCGTCATCGAGCAGCCCTACGAATTCTACCAGAACGACTTCGCCGGCCGCATCGCCACCAAGATCCTGCAGGGCGGCGAGGCCACGGGCGACTTCATCATCTCGTCGCTGCAAACGATGTGGAGCTTCCTCACCTTCGTCGTGCTGGCCGGCACCATCCTGTCGACGCTCGACCCGCTGATGGCTGTGGTGATGATCGTGTGGCTGGCCGCCTATCTGTGGACCGCCTGGCGGCTGCTGCCGCCGCTGCGCGCGGCCGGCCGGCGCACGGCCGACGAGCGCTCTGTGCTCAACGGCCGCCTCGTCGACGCCTTCACCAACATCATGGCGGTCAAGCTGTTCGACAGCGGCCGGCGCGAGCACGCCTATGTACGCGAGGGCATGCAGCGCTTCCTGACCGCGCTGAAGGCGATGACGCGCGCCATCACCAAGGTGCGCGGGGCGGTTGCGGTCATCAACGGCTTCATGATCGCGGCGGTGGCGATCCTGGCCGTGCGCAGCTGGATGAACGGCGACGCCACCACCGGCGCCATCGCCGCCGCGCTCGGCCTGTGCTTCCGGCTGAACCAGATGTCCGGCTACGTGATGTTCAACATCAACGGCCTGATCCGCAACTTCGCCACCGTGCAGGACGCCACCGGCACGATCTCGGTCGAGCCGGCGATCCGCGACGCGGCAGACGCCGAGGTGATGGCGCGGGCCCGCGGCGACCTGCGCTTCGAGGACGTGACCTTCAACTACGGGCGCGCGCGCGGCGTGGTCTCGCATCTCGACCTGCACATCAAGCCCGGAGAGCGGGTGGCGCTGGTCGGGCCGTCGGGCGCCGGCAAGACGACGCTCGTCAACCTGGCGCTGCGCCTGTTCGACGTCGAGAGCGGCCGCATCCTGCTCGACGGCAAGGACATACGCGGCCTCACCCAGGCCTCGCTCAGGGCGCAGTTCGGCGTCGTCAGCCAGGAGCCGCTGTTGATGCACCGCTCGATCCGCGACAACATCGCCTACGGCAAGCCGGGCGCGACCGAGGAGGAGATCGTCGCTGCGGCAAAGAAGGCCTCGGCGCACGAGTTCATCCTCAACGCCAGCGATCCCAAGGGCCGCACCGGCTACGACGCCTTCGTCGGCGAGCGCGGCGTCAAGCTGTCCGGTGGCCAGCGCCAGCGCATCGCGATTGCCCGCATGATGCTGAAGAACGCGCCGATCCTGATCCTCGACGAGGCCACCTCGGCGCTCGATTCGGAAGTGGAGGCGGCGATTCAGGACAGCCTGTTCGCGATGATGGAGGGCAAGACGGTGGTCGCCGTCGCCCACCGGCTTTCGACGATCGCGGCGCTCGACAGGCTGATCGTGCTCGACGAGGGCCGCATCGTGGAAGAAGGCACGCATGACGAGCTGGTGGCGCGCGGCGGGCTCTACGCGCAGCTCTGGAAGCGGCAGTCGGGCGGCTTCCTGCCCGAGCGGCTGGCGGCGGAATAGGCTGGTGAGCCTGCGCCTGCCCGGCAACCTGTCCTCGTCGCGCCCGGCCTCGGCGTCGGAGGGCGCGTTCGACGCGTTCGGCCACGAGATCATGGCGGAGAAGGCGGCGGTCCTCGGCCGTGCCGGCGACAAGGCCGGCGAGTGCCTGCGCCGGCTGCGCGAATGCGAGGCGGGGACGCCCGAGCGTGCCGCCGCGCTGAAGGCCGCCGCGCAGGCGGTGCACGCCTGGTTCATCCAGCGCGAGATCTGCGGCCTGCGCCGCCACCACGACGTGATCCGCGAGCTTGCCATCCCGCGCGAGGTGCTGGTGCGGCTGGGCGCGAGCTGAGCCGCAGGCTGGCCTCGCGCGCGGCCGTCGGCTAGGGTCCGGCCGGATTTCACCGCGGCGAGCGAGGAGAGGGCGGACCTGATCCCCGACACCGGAACAGATCGAGCGGCGCACCGGGCCGGCAGCCGGATCGCGGGGATCGCCGCGCTCTTCCTGTTCGCGCTGGCGCTGCTGTGCGCCGGCGCCCGCGCGCCCGACGAGCTGGCGGTGGCCGGCCGGCCGGCGCTCAGTTCGGTGCGCGCCGCTTTCATCGCCGTCGTACCCGACCGGGTGGCGGTGGCGGTGCGCCCGTTCGGGTCCGCCGGCAACCGCCAATGGCTCGCCACGGCCCCGCGCGACCGCGGCGCCGGCGCATTGCCGGTCCAGGCCGCGCTGGCCACGGTCGCGGCCGATGCCGCGATCGTCGGCGGAAGCGCTGGCCGGGCAGCGCAGGCGCAGCAGGATGCGCCGCGCCCGGCTTCGGCCAGCCCGTTCGAGGCGCGGGCGCCGCCGGCCGCGGCCTGATTCCGCCTGCGGGCTTCATCTTCGACAGACCGAGAAACACAGGCATGCCGGCCGCCGCGCGGCGGCGTAGCGCGTGCCCGAAAGGAACATCGCATGAGCGAGCAGAAGGACGATAACAAGGACGATCACGTGCACTTCCAGTCGGCCTGGACCGGCAATGTGATCATGATCGCGGCCATCGTGGCGATCATCGTGGCCGCGCTGGTCTACAAGGAATATTTCGCCTGACCGGAGACCGCGCCGCAGCCCCTTGCGAGCCGCGGCGCGGAGCCTCGCGGGGACCCTTCGCGCAGCCCCCGCGACAAACTGCCCACAAAGCGCGGCGATGTCTGGACAAGGCATGCCTTCGCGCATAGAAACCAACGCCGAATGCCGGGGGATTCCGCGAGGGGGCCGCCGCTGTTGCAATGGCAGCGAGGCAGGCGCGGAACGGCTGAAAAGTGCCGGCGAGAATACTTGGCGAAAGGAAGCTTGTTAGTGAGCGCGACCGAATCGACCGAACCGACCCGCCGCGATTTTCTCTACATAGCCACCGGAATGGCCGGCGTCGTCGGCGTCGGCGCGACGGCATGGCCGTTCATCGACCAGATGCGGCCGGACGCCTCGACGCTGGCGCTGTCGACCGTCGAGGTCGACGTGGCCTCGCTCGAGCCGGGCATGTCGCTGACGGTGAAGTGGCGCGGCAAGCCCGTCTTCATCCGCAACCGCACCGACAAGGAAGTCGAGGAGGCCAAGGCCGTCTCGATCGACGAGCTGAAGGACCCGCTGGCGCGCAACGCCAACATCGCCGCCGACGCGCAGGCGACCGACGCCGACCGCTCCGCCGGCGAGGGCAAGGAGAACTGGCTGGTGATGATCGGCGTGTGCACCCATCTGGGCTGCATCCCGCTCGGCCAGTCCGGCGAGTTCGGCGGCTGGTTCTGCCCCTGCCACGGCTCCGTGTACGACACGGCGGGCCGCATCCGCAAAGGCCCCGCGCCGGAGAACATGGCGGTGCCGGTCTTCGCCTTCACCTCTGACACGAAGATCCGGATCGGTTAGGAAGGTCGCCACAGATGAGTTCCATGCAGCATTCGACCTACACCCCGAAATCCGGACTCGGCCGCTGGATCGACGCGCGGCTGCCGCTGCCGCGGCTGGTCTACGATTCGTTCGTCGCCTATCCGGTGCCGCGCAACTTGAACTACGCCTACACGTTCGGCGGTATCCTCTCGATCATGCTGGTCGTGCAGATCGTCACCGGCATCGTGCTGGCCATGCACTACAGCGCCAATACCGGCATCGCGTTCGACTCGGTCGAGAAGATCATGCGCGACGTCAATTCCGGCTGGCTGCTGCGCTACATGCACTCCAACGGCGCGTCGTTCTTCTTCATCGCCGTCTACGTGCACATCTTCCGCGGCCTCTACTACGGCTCCTACAAGGCGCCGCGCGAGCTGCTGTGGATCCTCGGCTGCATCATCTACCTGCTGATGATGGCGACCGGCTTCATGGGCTACGTGCTGCCGTGGGGCCAGATGAGCTTCCGGGGCGCCACCGTCATCACCGGCTTCTTCACCGCCATCCCGCTGGTCGGCGAGTGGGTCCAGCAGCTCCTGCTCGGCGGCTTCGCTGTCGACAACCCGACGCTCAACCGCTTCTTCTCGCTGCACTACCTGCTGCCGTTCATGATCGCCGGCGTGGTCGTGCTGCACGTCTGGGCGCTGCACGTCACCGGCCAGACCAACCCGACCGGCATCGAGGTCAAGACCAAGGGCGACACCGTCCCGTTCTCGCCGCACGCCTCGGCCAAGGACGGGTTCGCGATGGTGATCTTCCTGCTCGTCTTCGCCTACTTCATCTTCTACATCCCGAACTTCCTCGGCCATCCGGACAACTACACCGAGGCCAACCCGCTGAAGACGCCGGCCCATATCGTGCCGGAATGGTACTACCTGCCGTTCTACGCGATCCTGCGCGCCATCACCTTCAACATCGGGCCGATCACCTCCAAGCTCGGTGGCGTGCTCGCCATGTTCGGCGCGATCGCGGTGCTGTTCGTGGTGCCGTGGCTCGACACCTCCAAGGTGCGCTCGGCGGTCTACCGGCCTTGGTACAGGCTGTTCTTCTGGCTGCTGGTGGCCGACGCGATCTTCCTCGGCTGGCTGGGCTCGCGCCCCGCCGAGGGCGCCTACGTCGCCATGGCCCAGATCGGCACGCTCTACTATTTCGCCTTCTTCATCGTGCTGATGCCGCTGCTCGGCCTGATCGAGACGCCGAAGCGGCTGCCCAACTCGATCACCGAGGCGGTGCTCGAGAAGCACCGACGCAAGGCGGGCGACGCGGCGCAGCCGGCGGCGGCGCCGGGCCACGAAGCCTGAATGCGGACTTGGGGTTCGAAAGGGGTTTTTGAATGAAGACGATCCTCAAGGCAGTGGCCGCGCTCGGCCTCGGGCTGACGATTTCGGGCGCTGCCCTCGCGCAGGAAGAGCACGCCGCGGAGGCGACGCCGGTCGAGCAGAACTGGTCCTTCGCCGGGCCGTTCGGCACCTATGACAAGGCGCAGCTCCAGCGCGGCCTCAAGGTCTACCGCGAGGCCTGCTCGGCCTGCCATTCGATGAACCTGGTGGCGTTCCGCTCGCTGCAGGACCTCGGCTACTCCGAGGCGCAGGTGAAGACGCTCGCCGCCGAATACACGATCAACGACGGCCCGAACGCCGACGGCGAGATGTTCGAGCGGCCGGGCCTGCCGTCCGACCATTTCCCGGCGCCGTTCCCGAACCACGAGGCGGCAGCCGCCGCCAACAATGGCGCAGCACCCCCCGACTTCTCGCTGATCGCCAAGGCGCGGGCGGTGGAGCGCGGCTTCCCGCAGTTCGTCTTCGACATCTTCACCCAGTATGCGGAGGGCGGGCCGGACTACATCTACAACCTGCTGACCGGCTACCAGGAGAAGGCGCCCGAGGGCATCACCATCCAGGACGGCACCTACTACAACCCGCACTTCATCTCGGGCCCGGCGCTGGCCATGCCGCCGCCGCTGTCGGACGGCCAGATCACCTATGACGACGGCTCGCCGGAGACGGTCGCCCAGTATGCGCATGACGTCGCCGCGTTCCAGATGTGGGCTGCCGAGCCGCATCTCGAAGCCCGCAAGAAGACCGGCTTCGTCGTGATGATCTTCCTGCTCGTCTTCGGCGGCCTGGTCTATCTGACCAAGCGCAAGGTGTGGGCCAACGAGGCCCACTGACCGCCGGCCGCGATCACCGGATGTTTCAGGGCGCCCGCGAGGCGCCCTGTTTCGTCGAGGTGGGCGAAGGTTGCGGCGGGAGTCGCATATGAATGCGCGCGGCCGATTACCCCCACCCCCGACCCCTCCCCACAAGGGGGAGGGAGACGCCGTCATTGCCGTTCAAGCTGAATCCGTTGAAACCCTGCGCCACACGGTGCCAGGTCAAGGTCTCCCTCCCCCTTGTGGGGAGGGGTCAGGGTGGGGGCATTCTTCCCAAGCGATGGACCCGCAAAAAACGGGAGAGGGAAAGCTACCGAGCCTTCCCCAGCCGGCTTTCCACCACCGCGGCGATGCCGTCCGAAAGCGCGTCGGCCTTCGGCGGCGGCGCATCCGCCGCGCCCATGCGCTCCTGCACCTCGGCGATCTCGGCGGCGAGCGCGCCGTTGAGGCCGAGCTCGGCAATCGTCGCCGCGCTCTCGCGCATCTCGGCGGCGCGCCGCCTGCCGTGGCGCAGCGTCCGCTCGAACTCGTAGGCCGCAAAGTCCGGCCAGCCGAGGCCGGGGAAGTCGCGCGCCAGCGAGCCGTAGACCTCGTCGAAGCAGCCCGACGCCCGCGCCGCGAGCAGGCACTCGACGGTGACCGCCTCCAGCCCCTTCACGAAGAGCGAGCGCACCATCTTGATGGCGGTGGCCGCGCCGACCGCCTCGCCCGCCACGCGGAAGGAGAAGTCGAGGCGCTTCAATTCCGGCTCGAGCGCGGCTGCCGCGGCCCCCGCGATCAGCACCGGCGTGCGGTGGCCGCGCGGGTGGACCGGCGCCATCACCGCCATGTCGAGATAGCGCGCGCCCCTGGCCTCGACGAGCGCGGCGCTGGCGCGCTTGCGGCCGGGGGAGACCGAGTTGATGTCGACGACGAGCCGGCCGGCCCGCAGGTGCGGTGCGATCGCCTCGACCGCCGCGAGGCTCTGGTCGGCCGTCACCGCGCTGACGATCCAGTCGGCATCGCCGAGCGCGGCCGGCGTCTCCGCCACCTCGATGCCGCGCCCGGCGATCGCGGCGCGCATGCCGGGCTCGCCGAGCAGGATGTCGTAGGCGCAGAAGCGCAGGCCGGGGTCATGGGCGGCGAGCGTCTGGTGAAAAGCCCGCGCGGCCTCGCCGAAGCCGATGAAGCCGATCGAAAGGCTCATGCGAAGACCTCCCCGTCGAACAGTTTGCGCGCCGTGCGCAGCACGCCGGCCGACTGCACGTTGCCGGCCGGGTCCAGCGTCGCCAGCACGGTGAACTCGCCGGTCGGGTGCTCGATCGACAGCGCCTTGAATGAGCCCTCGGGGACCGCCGCGATCTCGCACGCAGGGCCTTCCGGCAGCAGGCAGGCGGTGGCGACCGAGACGGCGCCGAGCACGCCGATCGCGGCATGCACGCGGTGCGGGATGAAGGTGCGCGTCGAGATCGCGCCGCCGCCCGTGGCCGGGCTCACCAGCGTCATCTTGGGCACCGAGCTTTCCTTCACGTCGCCGAGGTTCATCAGCGGCCCGGCCTTCAGCCGGATCGCCTCGACGCGCGCCTTCAGCGCCGCGTTCGCCTCGATCTCCTTCGGGCTCTCCGCCCCGGTCAGGCCGAAATCGGCGGCGCGCATGACCACGCAGGGCATGCCGTTGTCAATCAGCGTGCAGGCGACGCCGTCGATCGTGTCGACCGGGTTGCCGGTCGGCAGCAGCGCGCCGCAGGAGGAGCCGGCCGTGTCCTCGAAGACGATGTTGACGGGCGCGGCCGTGCCCGGCACGCCGTCGATGCGGGCGTCGCCGTCATAGGTGACGCGGCCGCCCGGCGTCGGAAACGTCGCCACCGCGACCTGGCCGGTGTTCTCCATGAAGATGCGCACCGGCGTCTCGCCGTCGCGGGCCGCGACCAGCCCGCGCTCGACCGCGAAGGGGCCGATGCCGGCGAGGATGTTGCCGCAGTTCTGCGCGTCGGTGACGATCGGCTGGTCGACGAAGACCTGCAGGAACAGATAGTCGACGTCGACGTCCGGCCGCGCCGACTTCCGCACCACCGCGACCTTGGAGGTGAGCGGGTCGGCGCCGCCCAGCCCGTCGATCTGGCGCGGGTCGGGCGAGCCCATGACGCGCAGCAGGAAGACGTCGCGCGCTTCCGTGCCGGCCGGCAGGTCGCCGGCGAGGAAATAGCCGCCCTTCGAGGTCCCGCCGCGCATCCACATGCAGCGGATGCCCTCAGACATATTTCAGCCCCTTGGCGGCGAGCTTGTCGCGCATGCCGTAGATGTCGAGGCCGAGTTCGCCGGCGGCGAGCCGCCGGCGCTTCTCCTCCTCGTTGGCGACGCGCTTCTGCGCCGCCTTCAGCACGTCGGCCGCCTCCTCGCGGCGCACGACGCAGACGCCGTCGTCGTCGGCGACGATCACGTCGCCCGGATGGACCAGCGCGCCGGCGCAGACGACCGGCACGTTGACCGAGCCGAGCGTCTCCTTGACGGTTCCCTGCGCGAACACTGCCTTCGACCAGACCGGGAAGCCCATCCTCGTCAGGTCGCGCACGTCGCGGACGCCGGCGTCGATGACCAGCCCGACGCCGCCGCGCGCCTGCATGGAGGTCGCCAGCAGGTCGCCGAAATAGCCGTCCTCGCAGGGGCTGGTGGGGGCGAGCACGAGGATGTCGCCGGCCTTCACCTGCTCGATCGCCACATGCACCATCCAGTTGTCGCCGGGCGGGGCGGAGATGGTCACGGCCGAGGCCGCCACCTGCGCGCCGGCATAGATCGGCCGCATATGGGCGGCGAGCAGGCCCTTGCGGCCCTGCGCCTCGTGCACCGTCGCCACGCCGCATTCGGCGAGGCCGGCGATCACGGCCGCGTCGGCGCGCTCGATGTTGCGGACAACCACGCTCATCGTTTCCCCTCCATCATCGCCGCTCGGGCAGTCCGTCGAAAGCCTTTACGCCCTCGGGAATCATGTGAAACGGCGCCATCTCGGCGCACAAGATCGCCATCGCCGGCTTGCCGTAGGCGGACGGCTCGTCGAGCGTGCCGGCCTTCAGGACGATCTGCCTCAGCCCCGGACGATGCGTCGTCAGGTGAGTGCCGCAGGACGGGCAGAACTCGCGCGTCACCGCACTGTCGAGACCGGGACGGCGGTAAGTGGCCGGCGTCCCCGCGACGTAGCGGAACGTCTCGGGCTCGACCAGCATGAAGTGGTTCGGCCCGCCGCCGGAGAAATACTGGCAGGGGCGACAATGGCACTGGCCCGAGATCACGGGCTTGCCCGTCACCTCGTAGCGGACCCCGCCGCAGTAGCAGCCCCCGGTCAGCACCGGCCGGCTCCCGCGGCTCCGCGGGCCGCGCGGCTCACTTGCGTCCCTCGCTCGGCACGAGCGTCTCGACCACGTGCGGGAAGACCGCCTCGTAGGCCTCACCGTAGGCGATCTTCTTGTCGGAGTTGCGGGCCGCCTGCACGCCGCGCTGCTGGGCGACGCGGGTGTAGTATTCCCACAGATGCTCCTGGCCGGCCATGCACTCGATCGCGGCGCGCTTCTTGTCCCACACCGGCGTGATGTCGAGCAGGGTGTTGGGCATCCAGCGGCACTGTTCCGGCTGGTGCGGCTCGAACAGGAAGACGGGCGGCGCGCCGAGCACGGTCTCGCCGGGATTGTGGCCGTGCGCCTGGGCGACGATGCGGGCCTCCTGCGCGAACTGGCTGACCAGCGGGTGGTCGCGGTTGTAGGGGTCCTCGCGGGAATGGGTGAGCACGAAGGCGGGGCGGACCTTGCGGTAGAGCCCGGCGAGCCGGAACAGCGAGGCCTGGCCGAGCTCGATCGGATAGTCGCCGAGGTCCCAGAACTCGATGTCGGCGACGCCGAGCGCCTTGGCGGCCGCCTCGGCCTCCTTCTGCCGCTCGGCCTTCACCTTCTCCAGCGTCATGCCCTGCTGGCGCCACAGCTTGGCGCTCTCGCCGCGCTCGCCATAGCTCAGGCACACCACCGTGACGGCCACGCCGTCGGCCGCATGCAGCGCGATCGCGCCGCCGGCGCGCCAGACGAAATCCGCCGAATGGGCGCTGACCACCAGTGCCGTCTTCGCCATGCCCTTCCTCCCTGCCGTTCATGTGGGCATGATGATTATCCGAAAAGTCTGCAACTTTTCGGCATCATGCTCTATTCCGCTGCCTTGACCACCGGCGGCGTGCCGTGCGTGCGGAAACTCTCGACCGTCTTCAGCCCCCAGGCCTGGCCCTTGCGGCGCCC
>Ga0066256_1004351_pt1 | contig 12706 bp, 5 predicted proteins | sample ThiBio_1000_biof_FD_87107 | JGI IMG/M metagenome (GOLD analysis project Ga0066256, IMG submission 87107) | Wastewater bioreactor microbial communities from Cape Town, South Africa - Thiocy_expt_1000_biof (version 2) | ecosystem: Engineered > Bioreactor > Thiocyanate-remediating >...
ACCCGAGGCGGAGGTGCTCGTGGGTGGCGTGGATGCCTACCTGGCGGAGCTGGCTGCCGTGACGCGCCGCGCCGCAGAGGCAGTGGCGTCGGCGGCGGCGGCAGCTGCACCAGCGGCAGTGGAGGCAGCGGTAGTAGTGCACACCACCGCTACCCCTGCTGCCGTGCCAGCGGAGCTGTCAGCGGCGGAGGCGGAGTACCTGTATGCGGCATCCGCTGCGCGCGTGCCCTTTGCGCCAGCGGCGGGGGGCGGGGGCGGGGCGGGGGGGGGTGGGGCCCCCGGGGGCCACCTTTTGGGCGGGGTGTGCAACGGCACGCCCCCGGAGCCGCCCGGCGCGGCCGGCGGGGTCTGTGGCGGGGCCCCCCTCAACCGCCCGCTGGCGGCCCCCGCCCCCGCCCCCCCCCCGGCGGGGGGGCCCGGCGGCGGCCTGGCTTCTGCCGCTGTCGGTGCGGCGGAGGGCCGCGTGCTGGCGCGCACGGGCGACGACGTGGCGTTTGACACCATCGCGCCGGACGCGCGTGACCTGGCGCGCATGTCCGCTGCCACCGCGGCGGCGGCGGCGGCGGCCTCCCGCCTTGCGTAGGACTGCCTCATATTCATGGGCGGAGCGTTCAATTTGTCTTCACACACATACACACACATATCGATAATAGTTAATGAGGGCTGGCTGGGCAGAGACAACAGGAGGGCACAAGGCGGCGGCCAGCTAGGCGTCCGGCCGGCGGCCCCAGCCGGCAGGCAGCGCAGAGCGGCCAGAGGGGGCAGAGGCAACAGCGGGGCGGGGTCGGGCAGGCCCGCCGGGTGGGGCGGAAGTGGCATCGGCGACCGCCGCAGCACGTGCGGCGGTGAGGCCAGCGCGCCCCATGGACGACTGGTTGATCTGCTCCAGCAGGCGCTCCTTCATCTTGGAGGTCATGGTGCTGGCGGCGCCGAGGGAGAGCATGTTGATGCCGCCGAGGCGGCCAATGGTGGCGTCAGACACCAGGCCGGGCGCGCCGCCCGACCGCTCCGCGGTGGCCACATCTACCTTCTCCCACAGCAGCAGGCTGCCGGCGTCGTCGGCAGACAGGAAGAGGTCGTCGTCGCGGCTGACGGCAAGGTGCGTCACAGGGTGCACGTGCCCCACCAGCTTCTCTATCACCTGCCCCGCCTCCACGCCCGCCCCCGCTGCCGCCACCGCGCCGGCAACCAGCAGGCCGCCAGCGCCGACGGTGGGTGCGGCGGGCAGTGTTGAGCGCCCGCTGCCACCGCCCGCTGGCCGCGCCGCCACCGGGTTAGGGTGCGGGTCCAGCACAAACACCTCGCCGGACGGCGCGCCGCACATGAAGGCCACCGACCCGCTGCATGGCGCCACGCTGCAATGCACGCCGCCCACCGCGCCCACCGACATGGATGCCACCGCTGCACGCGCGGCGGCCGCCGCTGCGGCGCCCGTCGTGGCGTTCAGCGTGGCGCCCGACGCGGGCATCGCCTGCCATGACGGCAGGCCGCCGTGGTACGCGGCGTATGGCACCTCCTGCAGGGACAGCGGCGGCGGCGCAGCCACCGTCGCGGTGCCCATCGTCACTGCACCCACCGCCACCCGCGCGCTGGCCATGGCCGCAGCCGCCAGCACCGACGCCTTGTCGCTGGTGGGCACCACGCGCAGCGCGCGCACGTGGTTCGAGTTGTCCACACCCAGCAGCATGCCGTGCCGCATCATCACGTCGTTGGCGCGGTACGTCAGCTGCGTCAGATACGCCCCGTCGCCGCCGCTACTGCTTCCGCCGCCGCCACCGCTACCGCCGCCACCACCACCACCATCCACCCCAATAGCGCCGCCACCTCCGCTACCGCCGTCGGCGCCGCCCGTGCCGTCTGACAGGAAGTCGGTGACGGCAGCGGCGGGCGTCACCACGGGCGTGGCGCCCAGGCTGCTGCCGCTGACGTACGGCGCAAACCGGTTGGTGCCCTCGCCAAACACGATGCCCACGTCGCGCAGCGGGCGCACCGCCACCTTGGCGGGCTCCGTCTCCAGCGCCAGCAGGTGCACCATGCCGCGTGCGTCGGCGGCAAACAGGAAGTTGGAGGCGGGCGCACCCAGCGTCAGGCCGGTGACGTAGCTGTGCACCTTGTTCAGGCCGCCCGACCGCAGCACCGCCATCTTGCGCGTTTGCAGCACACGGCCGGCGGACGCGTTCACCGCCAGCAGCACGCCGCGTCGCTCCTTCACGCCCGCCACTCCCAGCGCGCCCGCCATGCCCTCCACCGCGGCACCCACGCCCGCCTTCATGATGGACACCGTGCGGCCCACCGCGCCACCCACCACTGGCACCGCCTCAATGGCGCCCATCGTCACGCCGCCCACCGCCTTCACCGCCGCCACGCTGCCCTTCAGGCCGCCGCGCAGGCCGCGCATGACGCGGCCGCCCACGCCAGGCCCGGCGCCGCCGCCGCCGGCGCCAGTACCAAACCCGGCGTCGCTGACGCCTGTGGCACCGCTGGCGCTGCCGCTGGCACCTGAGTCCAACGCCGACGACCGCGCCGCCTCTGCTGCCTCCGCCGCCGCCTCTGCCTCCAGGTCGGCATACTCCACGCCGGCGGCAACAAACAAGCCGGCGGTGCCGGGCCAGAACAGGGCGTGTGTGAGGAAGTAGTCGGTGGCGATGACACGCGCGCAGTACGCCGACCCGCCCTCCAGCGTCCACCCGCGCCGCGCCGCGTCCTCCAGCTTCTCACGCTCCGCGTCCGCCTCCATGTCCTGCCGCGCGCGCTCCAACTCCACGGTGTGGTCCAGCATGGCGCGCCCGCGCCCGCTGGGCGACGCCGCGCCGGCGCGCAGCGACGCGGCGGGTGAGCCGGCGGCGCCACGCATGCCGTCACCGGCGCTGGGGCTTGTGGGAGACGCGTACCCGGGCGCGGGGCTCATTGGTGGGCGGGCGGGCGATGGCAGGGCGGGTGGCATGCTGGCTGGCCGGCCGGCGGCGGCGGCGGCGGCAATGGCGGCGGCAGCCGACGCCATGCGACTGTGCCCGTGGCCGTGTGTGGGATGCGGCGGCACGACGGGCGGCGCCACCTTGCGTGGCAGCGACACCACCCACAGCCGCGCGCTCTTGTCTGCCGACGCGGTGAGCAGGTACATCTCGCCCTTCCCGCTGCTGCCGGCCGCCCAATCCAGCGCCGTCACGGCGCCCGAGTGGCCCACCAGCGTCGCCCACTTGGTGCCCGTCAGCGCGCTGCACAGGTACACCTCGCCGTCCTCCATGCCCACCGCAAACACGTCCGCCTCTGTGCGCGCCCACGCCACCGCACTCACGCCCCGCCCGCCGCTGCCGCCACTGCCGCCGCCGCCACCGTCAATGGCCAGCGGCGCCACGTCTCGCCGCACTCGCGGTTCGCGCGTGCTGCCGGGCCGGCCCCCCTCCCCGCCGCCGCCGCCCGCCACGCCATCCAGGTGGCTGCGAATGCGCCACACCATGGGCCCGGTCGGCACCTTTGGCGGCGGCGGCGGCGGCGGTGGCTGCGGCGCGGTGGATGCGCCGGGGCCGGGGCGTGCCGCGGTGACATCCACGGCAGGGCCCTCTGCCACCGCGCGCTCCGCATCCTCCGCCGCCTGCGCGCGCGCCATCGCCTCCGCCGCCATGCGCCGCACCATCTCCTCCTGCAGCTGGCTGCGCCGCGCCTCGAAGCGGTGTGACAGCAGCGCACTGCGCCACGCGGTGTAGCTGGCAGGCGCGCCAGCCGACGCCATAATGGCGGCGGGCGGCGCGGCGGGCGGCACCGCGACGGCGACGGCAAGCGACACGGGCGCGCGCACGTCGCCGCACACCCCCAACCCAAACCGGTTGCCAGGCGGGTACGCACCCGTGATGGTGTGCACCACGTGTGTGTCCAGCAGCTGCTTCTTCAGCAGCTCACGGCGGAACGCCAGGTAGGGGCCATACGAGTCTGCCAGCGCATTCAGTGATGTGAGGTCCTGCCCCGCCGCCTCCCGCAGCGCCGTGTACGCCTCATAGTACAGGCCGTCCAACGTCTTTTGGTGCACAAACTGCCGCGCCTCCACCACCTCCGCCTCCATGCTCGCTGCCACCTCCTCCGCCGTTGGCTCTGCTGGCGCTGGTATTGCTGCCACTGCTGCTGTTAGCATCGCTGTCGCTGCGGCTGCGACTGGCGCGTCTGACGGGAAGGCGGGCCCCGCCGCCGTGCTTCCAAACGGCGCAAAGTCAGCGCCTGCGGCTGCGGCGGTGGCGCCGAACACGAGGCCACTCCTTGACATCGCCATGGTGGCGGTTGGGGAATGCAACGACAACGAACGCAGCAGCAGGTACTAAGTAGCTTACGAGCGGCACACTCGCCGCCCCTGCACACACACTCTCGAGTTCTCTTCGCACGGAGCACGCACGTGGGTGTCTCCACCGCCCCCCCGCTGCCTCCCACCAACCCCTTTCGTCTCCCCTCTGCCTCCACCTTTGCGTGTGGCCTCACCTCTCCTCCTCGTCGCCTCTGCCTTCTCCCTCCGCTCCTCAGCCCCTCACTCCTCTGCCCCTCACTCCTTTGCTCTCCTCCTCTGCTCTCCTCCTCCTCACTTCTCCTCGTTACTCCTCTACCACCTCAGTCTCCTCGCTACTCCTCCCCTCCCCTCCCTCTTGCCTCCCCCTCCCTCCCTCTTCTCGTCCCCTCTCCTCTCCTACTGCCCTCTCTAATCGCACGCTGCAAGCAACCAATAATAAAGCGCAGCCGACGCGAAGCCGGGCGGGCAGGCACGCCTCTCGCTTCAGCACACCGCGGCGGTGGCACCGCTTGAAAGTGCGCGCGCCGGGGCCGTGCGGGTGTACCCATTATGCGCCGGTTCTGCTGCTGGAAAAGATAGAGGAAGATAGGAAAGATAGCGACCATTGCACTCTTTTGAACACCTGCGGTTATTGGTGCGACGGCAAGGGCTCCACTGCGAGAGCGCGGCAGCACGGCCCACAGTGTGACGTGCTGCGTGGTTAGGGCGTTCAACACCGCCGAAAATCAATGGCGGTAAAAGATAGGAAAAGAAAGGAAAGATAGGTCAGGGGGGCTAATGGGTGGTACCACAAAGGTGCTGCAACGAGTGCGAGTTTGCAGCGGGCCCGCCGCACACGCCATTCTTTGCGTCAGACCGTGGCAGCGGGTGTTGTAACCGTGTTGCTGCATTGCCGTGACGCGGCGTGCTGTATTTCATTTGTTTTTGTTGTACTCATCTGCTCTCTCGTCGCCTACCCTCTCTCTCCCTTGCTACTCCTCCTCTCGTCTCCTCTCACTCCTCGCTACTCTTCTTGTTCTCTTGCTCCCGCGCCAATACCCAATGGACGGCCTGGCAGAGCTGCTGGGGCACGCCAATGTGGCGAGTGTGGAGGTGCCAAGCGGCGGCGGTGGAAGTGGGCGGCGTGCAAGTGGCCTGCCACCACGTGCAGGCCGGCTGTTTGACAGCATGGTGGCGTCGCCGGCACACGCGCCGGCTGGCGTGTCGCCACTGACGGCAGCGGCAGCGGCGGCAGCTGCCGGGCTGAGCGTGGCGGCGACGACGACGGCGGCGGGGCTGGATGCCAGCCGGTTTGGCGAGACATCCGGCCGAGCCGCACTGGGGAGCAGCCACGCCTCCGTGTCGTTCCGGCGTGGCAACTTTGCGGCGTTGGGGCTTGGCCTGCCGGCCGGCTCGCCGCTTGCAGCATCCATGGTTGGGGGCGGCGGCGGTGGTGGTGGTGGTGGTAGTGGCGGTGGCAGTAGTTTGAGTGCCTCAGTGTTCAATGGCGGCGGTACGCCGTCGTTGCGACTAGTGAGTGCTGCTACCCCCACGCATACCGGTACGGCTGGCCGCCACAGCCAGCAGCAGCAGCAGCAGGCGGGCGGTGCCGAGTTTACCAACCTGTTCAAGTCGGGCGGCCGCCTGCGACTGCTGCCGCCAGACCAGGTGGCGCCGCTGCGGCCGCTACGCAAGCCGCGCAACGTGGCACCGTCGCGCCGCACCGACGGCGGCGCCGCCACCGACCTGGCTGTGTCACGCGTGCTGGACGACGACGCCACCTCCCTGTCCGGCTCGGAGCCCGGCGGCGTGGTGGCGGTGGCACATGTGCCCGGCCTCGGTGCCGTTGCTGCGTTGGATGCTGCCGCCGTCGTGCAGCCCGCGGCGACGCGCCCGCCGTTGCCACCGTCGCAGCCGCCGCAATCGCGCCGCCGCCGCTCCACCATTGGCAGCGACGGCAGCAGCGCTCGCGGTAGTGGCAGCGACAGTGGGAGTGAGAGTAGCAGCAGTGACAGCGACAGCGACAGCGGCAGCGGCAGTGAGAGTAGCAGCAGCAGTGGCAGCGACAGCAGCCGCCGCCGTCGCAGCAGCAGCAGCAGTGCCAGCAGCAGCCGCAGCAGCTCCAGCAGCAGTAGCAGTTCCAGCAGCAGCAGCAGCGCTAGTAGCAGTGCCAGCAGCGCTAAGCGCAGCGTGCCGCCTGCTATCGATACGGCAAACCACAGCTTCCTGCCGCCGTCGTTGCCGGGCTCCCCAGTCGAGCTGGCCCAGCGCGATTTGACACTGGAGGAGCTGGTGAGCGCGGCGCCCGCGCCCGCGCCCGCGCCGGCACGCGCATCGGTACGGAAGCTGCCGATGGACTCTGCTGGTCGTACGACAGTGGCAGCGGGCGAGGTGAGCGATTGTGCTACGGAGCCCGTCGCCTCCCCACCGCACGCCTTGCCGCTGCAGTCTGGCGTCAAGCGCGCCCGTTCCCCAGTGCGCAGCGAGCCCAGCAGCAGCAGCAGCAGCAGCACCACCACCAGCAGCAACAGCACTACCAGCAGCAGTGGGTCAGACACTGGCGCTGCCGCAACCGCAGCTAAGAGGGCGCGGGGCGACGACGACAGCGATGCATCGGCAGTCCAGCAGCGCCTGAACCGCCGCCTGCGGCTGTCTGGCATTGCTCCTTCCACGCACACGCCTGCCCTGCCGCCGACGCCAGCACCCGCAGCAGCAGCAGCAGCAGCAGCAGCAGCAGCAGCAGCGGCGGCTGCTGTTGCTCCACTTGCGGGTCGCAGCTCTGCGTCGCGCAGCAGCAGCCGTCGTAGCAGCCGCAGCAGAAGCAACAGCACCACCAGCAGCAGCAGCTCTAGTAGCAGCAGCAGCAGCTCTAGTAGCAGCAGCAGCAGCAGCAGCAGCAGCAGCGACCACTCGCAGCGTGCCAAGAAGCCGGTGAGTGCCGCTGTTGTTCCGGTAGTTGCAGCTGCAGTGGCAGCAGCACCACCGCCGGCTGCTGCAGTTGTGTCGGCCAAAGTTGCAGAGCCACCGCCGAGCGCGTCGCCGGCGCCGGCACCGGCTGCAACCTCGAACCGGAAGCAACGCAAGGCGCTGCGGCGGTCGCAAGGTGCTGCACGCGAAGCAGCGGCAGCAGCAGCGGCAGCCGTGTCGCCAGCAGCAGCACCTGTGGCACCTGTGGCACCTGCGGCTGCTCCCGTGGTTGTTCCAACTCCCGCACGGCCGGTGCCGCCGCCCCCACCGCCCCCGACCGCGGCAACACCGGCGGCGGGTGCAGTGCACGGCGAAGGTGCAGGCGACAAGTCAAACCGCAGCGCACGGCGGGCTGCAAAGCGCGCAGCAGCAGCAGCGGCGGCGGCAGCAGCAGTGGAAGCTGCCGCCACGCCGGCGGCACCTACGCCAGCACCAACCGACGCTGCTGCAGCAACACCAGCTGGCGACGGCGGCGAGGCGGCGCAGAAGGTGAGTAAGTCGATGCGGAGGCGCCAAGCATTGCGGGCACGCGTGCTGGCCGCCAGTGGTGGCGCCGATGGCACGCCTGCCGCAGTGTCGCCGGCGGCAGCCACACCTGGGGCCGTCGCCATTGCAGCACCGGCTGGCGCTGTAGTTGGTACCGCAGCGGCAGCGGCCGCAGCCATTGCCGTCAAGGTTGCGCGGCCTGCAGAGTCTGGCCCCGCTGCTGCGCCCGCCGCCAAACCAACAATAGTGCCCATTGCTGCGGCTGCGGCTGCTGCGGCAAAGGCGGCCGCGGCGGTGGCCGCAAGCAAGGCTGTGAAGCCCGCCGTCACAGCGGTCGCCGTGAGCAAGCCGGCAAGCACTGCTGCTGCTGCTGTCAAGCCGCCTGCAGCGGCTGTCATTGTGAGCAAGGTGGCAAGCGCCGCTGCCAAGGTAGATGTGCCTGTCACAGCGGCAAGCGCCGCCGCTGTGAAGCCCGCTGCCGCAGCTGTCCCTGTGAGCAAGGTGGCAAGCGCCACTGCCAAGGTAGACGCGCCTGTCACGGTGGCAAGCGCCACTGTGAAGCCTGCCGCCGCGGCTGTCCCTGTGAGCAAGGCGGCAAGCGCCGCTATCAAGCCCGCCGCCGCCGCGGTGGCCGTGAGCAAGGCGGTAAGCGTCGCTGTCAAGCCCGCCGGCACCGCGGTGGCAGTGAGCAAGGAGGCAAGCGCCGCTGTCAAGCCACCAACGGCTGCTGCCGCGCCTGTCGTGGCGGCAGGCGCTGCTGCCAAGCTTGCTTCCGCTGCAGTTGCCGCGAGCAAGGCGGCCAGCGTCGCGGTGCCAAGCGTGCCTGCCACGGCGGCAGGCGCTGCTGCCAAGCTTGCTTCCGCTGCGGTGGCAGCGAGCAAGGCGGCAGTCGCCGCTGTCAAGCCGCCTGCGCCTGTCGGCGCGCCAGCTGTGGTTGCTGCCGTCAAGCCGCCTGCGCCTGTTGGCGCGCCAGCTGTGGTGGCTACCGTCAAGCCTGTATTCAAGCCTGCGCCAAAGGTGGCTGCGCCGGCGGCGGCTGCTGCCACAGCGGCGCCAAAGGCGGCGCCCGTGCCGCCTGCAGCGGTGCCACCACCGCCAGTGCCGGTTGCCGGCGTGAAGCGCAGCCGCGATGCCCTTGCCACCGACACGGCGGCGCCCGCAAAGCCCGCGCTCGTGCGCAGTGCCGCCTTGCCGCCCACCGCGGTAACCCGTCCGCCTCCAGCCGTACCTGCAGTCGCTGCCAAGCCTGCACCCGCTGTCGCACTGCCACGGCCTGCCACCGCGCCTGCTGTTGCGGCTCCCAAGCCTGCCGTCGCTTCCAAGCCTGCCAGCGCGCCGCCTGCAGCTGCAACCACTGCTGCGAAGCCAAGCAAGCCAGCGCCAGCGCCGGCGGTCATTGTCAAGCCTCGCGCACCAGCGCCGCCGCCCGCCGTCCCTGCTGCCATCGCCGAGCTCATGTCACTGTAGCCATTTTTCAACAACCTTTGATTGGCATGTGGCACCACAACATGGATACGCCGCACCGTACAAAAGGATACCGCCAGGCCAGGTCAAACATGATTTGCACCTTTGTAACACATTGCACAAAATAAAGATCCGCTGAATCCCCAAGCGCAATAGCAACGCGGATGTGTAGCAATACGTGGGTTCTTTTATTTTCTGCAAAATTGGTGCTGTGTACACGGGTTGTGAATTGTTTCCAGCATGGCAAAGTTGGCTGCCGTGGTTGCAGCAGCCGCGCTGTCGCTGCTGCAGGCGCCTGCTGCCCTCGCTGCGTACGTTGGTCCCAAGCACACGAACGTCACACATGCCACCCACCCAAACCCCACCAGCTCCCACCCAATCCATCACACCGTCGCAGCGTGGGCGTGGATGTTGCGCAGTTCATTGACACCGCGACGGCAAGCTGCTTCATGCAGCAGCAAGGCGTGGACTTTGGGATCGTACGCGCATGGCACAGCTATGGCGCGTTTGACACCAACGCGCCGGTGACGGTGGGTAACATGTGGGCCGCTGGGTACAGCCATGTGGATGTGTACGCGTTTCCGTGCATCGGCATGAGCGCGGAGGCGCAGGTGACCGCCGTCATTGCCAACCTCACTGCCGCCGACGCGGATTACGGCATGCTGTGGTTTGACATTGAGCCCAACCCGTCGGACGGCTGCGGCTGGTCGACGAACACCGCCGCCAATTGCGCCTACATGCAGTCGCTGGTGGACGCCGCGGGCCGCAGCGGCAAGAGCTGGGGTGTGTACACGTACTGGGACGGCTGGTACTCCACCATGGGCGCCAACTGCACCGCCGGCGGCACCCTGCCGCTGTGGTGGGCCAGCTACGACGGCGAGCAAAACTTCAACGACTGGCAGCCCCTTGGGTACGCGTTATTGTTGTGGTGTTGGTTACGCTGCTGGCAGCAGCATGGCAGATACACCCCCGCCACCCCACCCCTTTGCGCAGACCCTGGACGCAGCCTGCCATGAAGCAGTACTCCGGGACGTCGACGGTGTGCGGCGTGTACCTGGACATGGACTGGTACCCCAGCTAACGCCATGGCCCTCATGGCTACTTATGATTGTGACACTTACGACGCGTTTGTTGACAACCTGGTTTACCCCTTGTTTGCATGTACCCTTCATTCGAAAACATGTCACCACCTACAACTGCGCGACACTACTTCAAATCACCGCTGTTGCGTCGGCTGCGCCAGGCGGTGGTGGCGTCTGCCACTCGGCTCATCATGCCGCCGCGCTTCACTGCTGGGTCGGCATCATAGCGCACGCTGTCGCTTTCACTGTCGCTTCCGCCGTGGACGCCGCTGTCGTGGCCGTCTAGGTCGCTGGCAGCAGCGGCGTCAACTGCCGCCGTCGTCGCTGCGCCGGCGGGTGCCACCACCTCGTCCGGGTCGTCGCCCGACGCACGCGCGCGCTTTCGCGCATCCAGCACGCCAATCAGCTTGTCGGCTGCTTGCGTCTGCGCCTGGTTGACAGACGCCACGGCGGCAGCGACGCGCCCGCGGTACGAGTCCGCCTTTGTGCTGGCGCGGTCAAACACGTCGTCCAGCTCATTGAACGCCTTGCGGCCGTACCACGACGCGCCCAGGTACGCGTACGCCACCCCCGCGCCAATCACGCTGGCCCACACGTACTTGGGTTCCACTGCCCGCCACCGAAAGCGCCGCCACGCTACGATCCCCACCGCCGCGGTGCCAAGCCCCGCCACCAGCCCCAGCATCGCCCCATTCCAACTGCAGACGCGGTGGGGTGGGTGGCCACGAGTGAATGGGTAAGCGCCACCGCCACCACGCCCACGGTTGGTACCAACTCAAACGCACATCTGCCGCCGTGCGTCTGCAATGCGCCGGAAGTCGGCCTTGGAGAACGCGTCCTGGATCCGGCGGTCCACCGCCGTCCACGCCGGCGCGTTCTTGCTCTCCACCTCCTTCCCGCTGTCGCCCCCACCAGCCGCTGCAGCCATGTCGCACAGTAGCCGCGCCGGGAGCAGCAACTGATGGTGGTGCTGCAGCAGTTGGTGGCTGGTGCAGCGGCAGCGAGTTGGTGCAGCGGCAGTGCAGCAGCAGCAGCTCGAACGAACCGCACACCAGCTGCTGCCGTCGGACGCCGTACTTTACCTCAATAATAAATGCGGCAAACAAGACAAAGAGAGAATCTATCAGCACCAATGCGCACCCCCCGCTGCCTCCCTCACACATCTGTGCACTGCCGCACAAATGCACGGTGGTACCGCGCGTTCGACTTGGCGGCCGCGGTCGGCATTTGGCGGTCTGTGGTCAGCTGCGACCAGCAGCTGCTGGGTGCTCAATCAACGGCTGCTGTCAGCCTGCTGAAGCAGTGCTGATGCTGTTGTTGCTGGTTTGACCGGTTTTTGGAGTGGATTTCGGACGGCTCGCACGGTAAAAAGGCGGTAAAGAGGACGTAGTTACGACATATAATGCACTGCGCTGGTGGGTGTGTGATGGCGTCCGTCAGGAGCCACGAATATTGTTAAGATACAACTCCCCTCCTCCTGCACTAACACCAGCAGCAGCACATCAGAGAGGGAGGGAGCAGACGAGCAAGGTCACCTGTGCATCGCGCAGTGGCGTCGGAAAATCGCAATTATCGACGCGGGGTAGATACACGCTAGTATGTTCATTGGGTTGGCGCGCCTTTTTGATGTGAAAATAGCGGTAAATAACAACGGAGAGCAGCAAACGACAGCGAGAGGGAGAGGGAGAAGAGAGGAGAGGAGCGGGAGGCAACAGCACAGCATCACGGCAGCCTTGTTGCAACCGGCAGACGCCATGGCGCATCACGCGTCCGCCAGTGGGGCGCCGGCCCCAGCTGCGCCCGCGCCGGCGCCTGCGCCCGCGCCCACCACGGTGGGTGCAGGGTGGATGGCGATGGCGGCGGCGATCGAGGCGCGTGATGTGGCGACGCTGGAGCGCATGTGGCGGGCGCACCGGTATGAGGACGGGTTTGACGTGAACGCGCGCGGGCCGCTGGGCATGACGCTGCTACACCTCGCTGTATTGGTTTGCTTCCTGGACGGCGTGCGCTTCTTGGTGCGCGGTGCGCGCGCAGATATCAACAGAAAGGACGAGGAGGGGCGGGACGCGCTTGGGCTGGCGGCGGAGAACGAGTTCACTGACATTGTGGAGTTCCTAGTGGCTGTCGCAGACGAAGACGCGGGCGGCTACGGCGGCAGTTTCATTCAAGTGGGCGGTTGGAGGCCGGAGCCGCCCACCAAATCGTTTCTGGGGGAATCGGGCGGCGGCTATCCCGCCGATTGGGACGACGACGAGGATGATGATGATGCGCCTGCGAGCGGCAGCGGTGACTTCGAAGCCCGCAAGATTAGCAGCTTTGAGATGAGCGGTGGCGGGCGGCGTGGGGCGCGTGACGGTGGCGGTGGCGCCGGCGACGGCGGAGGCGGCGGCGGCGGCGGCGGCGGCGGCGGCGGGGTCGGCGGCCGCGGCGGCGGGGGCGGCGGCGCCGGCGGGCGCCG
>Ga0066256_1004113_pt2 | contig 12702 bp, 11 predicted proteins | sample ThiBio_1000_biof_FD_87107 | JGI IMG/M metagenome (GOLD analysis project Ga0066256, IMG submission 87107) | Wastewater bioreactor microbial communities from Cape Town, South Africa - Thiocy_expt_1000_biof (version 2) | ecosystem: Engineered > Bioreactor > Thiocyanate-remediating >...
TCCGTCGCGCGGGAGGTCTTTCCCCCCGACTCCCGCATCGCCAATCCCGGTTTCGTCACCGCCAATGCGGCGGGAATCCGGCCGGTGCGGCTGGACAGCGCGCTGGTGCTGGAGCGGCCCGAGCGATTGTCGCATTTCATCGTCGGCGATGCGATCAGCGTGACCCAGGACTGGGGCCGCGCCGTGCGCTTCGGCGGCATCCAGTGGGCCAGCGATTTCGGCCTGCGCCCCGGTCTTGTCACCCAGCCGCTGCCCGCCTTTTTCGGCCAGAGCGAAGTGCCCGCCACGGTGGATGTCTTCAGCGGCGCGGCCCGGCTTTACCAGCAGGATATCGCGCCCGGCCCGTTCGAGTTGCGCAACCTGCCGGTACTGACCGGCGGCGGCAGCGCCACCATCGTCACCCGCGACGTGCTGGGACGCGAAAGCACCCAGACGATCTCGCTCTATACCGATGCCGGGCTGCTGGCGCCGGGCCTGGAAAGTTTCGCGCTGGATGCGGGCTTTCTGCGGACCGGCTATGGCCGCCACAGTTTCGGCTATGACACGCCCATGGTTTCGGGCGATTGGCGGCGCGGCCTGTCCGACCGCCTGACGCTCCAGGCGCATGGCGAAGCCGCGCCCGGCCTGTTCTCACTGGCGGGCGGCGGCGAGCTGGGCTTCGGCTTCGGCAGCATCGCCGCCGGTCTTGCCGCCAATACCGGCGCCCGCGCGGGAATGCTGGCGTCGGTCTCGGCCAACCTGCTGGCGGGACCGGTCACCCTGTATGGCCAGGGCCAGGCGTCCAGCCGGGGCTGGCGCGACCTGGCGGGGCTTTCCGATGGCGGCCTGCCGCCGCCGCGCCTGCGCTATCAACTGGGGGCGACCACCGATCTCGACTGGGGCGGCACGCTGGGCATGAGCTGGATCGGCAGCAAGTATCAGAACAGCCCGGCGCGGCAGCTGCTGTCGGCGTCGTGGCAGGCGGCGTTGCCGCGCGGCGCCTTCCTGGCCCTGAGCGCGTTGAAAGACCTGCAATCGGGCATCGCCAGTGTGCAGATTTCGCTGAACATGCCGCTGGGCGGGCGCGCCTTGGCGGGCCTGTCCGCCGCCCATGACAAGGACCGCACTTCCGGCCTGGCGACGATCGACAGCCCCGCCGATCCCGATGGCGGGTTCGGCTACCGCCTGGCGGGCGGCTGGCAGAATGGCGGCCGCCTGCAGGGTGAAGCCGCCTGGATCGGCCGTCATGTCGGGCTGGATGGCGGCATCTCGCTGGATCGCGGCCAGACCGCATTCCGCGCCGACGCCAGCGGCGCGCTGGTCTTTCTGCGCGGCAGCCTGTTCGCCTCGCGCGATCCCGGCGCGGCGGTGGCGCTGGTGGAGGCGGGCGCGCCCGGCATCCGCATCTATCGTGAGAACCGCCCCGTCGCCGTCAGTGATGCCGATGGCGAGGCGCTGCTCACCGGCCTGGATGCCTGGGCTCCCAACCGGATTGGCGTGGAGCCGCGCGATTATGCGTTCAACGCGGTGGTGGAAAAGACCGACGACATCGTGGTGCCGCGCCGGTCCGGCGGCGTGCGGGTGGATTTCCGCCCCACCTCGCACCACCCGATGCTGGCCACGGTCACGCGCGGCATTCCGCTGGCCACGCCGGTGGGCGCGCGCGTGCTGCTGGACGGCGCGGACGATCCCCTGACCCTGGGCCGCGACGGCCAGATCTTCGTGGCCGACCTGCGGACGCCGCGCGGCGGGGTGGTGGAGATCGGCGGCAGGCGCTGCCGCTTCCGGCTGGATCCGCGGGAGGCCCAGGATTCACAGGCATCGAGGGGGGCGATGGCGCGCAGCGATCCGTTACTCTGTCTCAGGGAGGCGAGTGGTGCGTATTAGCGCGGCGTCCGTTCCGATCTGTCTGTTGCTGCTGTGCCTGTCGGGGGCGCCCGCCCAGGCGCTGCTCTGCGGCAGCGGCCTGCCGCTGGCCAGCAATCTGTCGGTCAGCGCCACCGCCCTCAACTTCGGCAGTTACAGCCCGGCGGCCGGCCGCTTCGCCAACGCCACGGTGCGGGTGGAATGCGGCCTGCTGGGGATCGACCTGCTGCCGGGCTTCACGGTTTCCCTAACCGCGCTGAACAGCCCCGATCCGGCGTCGCGCAAGATGCTGCGGGCCGCCGTGCCGCTGAACTACAATCTCTACCCCGCCAACGCCTAGGCCCCGGTCGGGGGGGGGGGGGGCACCGCCTGGGTCCGGCAGAGCTACAACCCGCTGCGGGCCCGGGGCGCGGTGATTTTCCCCGCGGGGGGGCGGCTGCCCGCCGGCCAGTATGTGCCCGCCGGTTCCTATACGGACGTCATCACCGTGACGGTTGCTTTCTAAAGGCGCTTGCTGGCCGAAGCGTTCCGGTGGGCGTTACCCCGGCGTCGCAAACAGCGGTATGATGACCGCATGATTGCTGAATCGCTTCTGCGCCTGCGCGGCTTTGCCTGGCCCATCCTGATCGGCCTGGTGGCAGGCGGCGCGGCGGTGCTGTTCGGCGGCGCGGGCGCTTTCTGGGGCCTGCTGGCCCTGGCGCTGGCCGTGGCGATGATCGCCCAGTTCGTCAGCTTCCAGGAACCGGTGCTGCGCCCGCCCGAGCAGGATCCCGACGATCCCGTCGCCCTGCTGCCGCCGCTGACCCGTCTGTTGCTGGAACGGCTGCCCATGCCGGTGATGCTGCTGGATGAGGACGAACGGGTGCTGTTCGTCAACCATGCCATGCGCGATGTGCTGGGGCCCGGGCTGGACCGCAAGCGCGCTTCCTCGGTGCTGCGGAACCCGGAGGTTCTGGCCGCCATCGCGGCGGCCGGGCGCGGCGAGACCGTGGATGTGCCCTTCACCCTGCCGGTGCCGGTGGAGCGGCATTTCCAGGCCTATGCCGCGCGCATCAGTGTACAGCCCGCCGTCAGCGTGCTGCTGCTGCATGACCTGACCGTGGTCCGCAAGAGCGAGCGGATGCGTGCCGATTTCGTGGCCAATGCCAACCATGAACTGCGCACCCCGCTGGCGGCGGTGACCGGCTTCATCGACACGCTGCGCGGCCATGCCCGGGATGACGCCCAGGCGCGCGAACAGTTCCTGGACATCATGGCCAAGGAGACCGCGCGGATGCGGCGGCTGATCCAGGATCTGTTGTCGCTCACCCGTATCGAGATGAACGAGCATGTGAAGCCGGAAAGCCCGGTGGACCTGGAAGGCGCGGTGCGCCAGGCGGTGGCGGGCGTATCGCCGCTGGCGGCGCAGGACGGCATCACCGTGTCGCTGGATGTCGCGGCGGACCTGCCGCGCGTGGCGGGCGAGCATGACGAACTGGTGCAGCTGTTCCAGAACCTGGTCCACAACGCCATCAAGTATGGCCGCGAGGGCGGAGAGGTGCGGGTCAGCCTGATGCGGGTGAATCCGGGGCGCCAGGACGAGATGGTGGCGGTGGCGGTGCGCGATGACGGCGAAGGCATCGCCGCCGCGGCCATTCCGCGCCTGACCGAGCGATTCTACCGCGTGGATGTGAAGCGCAGCCGCGAGCGCGGCGGCACCGGGCTGGGCCTGGCCATCGTCAAGCACATCGTCAATCGCCACCAGGGGCGGCTGGCGATCGAGAGCAAGCCGGGCGAGGGCAGCACCTTCACGGTGTTCCTGCCCCCCGCGCCGGATGTGGAACAGGCCGGGGAAGCCGCGGAAAAGGCGGAAAAACCGGCACCCTCCGCGTCTGTCACGGAAATGTTATAAAACTGTCGCATAGGCGTGGTGCCAGCGGCCTAGGCAAGGCGGCGTATCTGGACCCGAGAACCCGCGATGACCGAACATACCGTCAAATCCTTCGGCGAACAGCTTGAAACCCTTTCGGCCCTGGTGGCGCAGATGGGCGGGCTGGCCGAAGCCCAGTTCGCATCCGCCATCGAGGCGATCTCGCGCCGCGACAGCGCCGCCGCCGAGCGCGCCGTGGGCGGCGATGCCCGCATCGACGAGATGCAGCAGGAGATCGAGGAGCGGGCGCTGAAGCTGCTGGCCTTGCGCCAGCCCATGGCGGTGGACCTGCGCGAGACGCTGGCCGCGATCAAGACCGCCGCCGAACTGGAGCGGATCGGCGACCTGGCCCGGAACATCGCCAAGCGCGCGCTGGTGCTGAACCGCGAACCGCCCATCCGCCTGACCCAGAGCCTGGCCCGGATGGGCAAGGCCGCCCAGAACCAGCTCAAGCAGGTGCTGGACGCCTTTTCCAACCGCAATGCCGAGGCCGCCGAGGCGGTGTGGAACCGCGACGGCGAGATCGACGAAATCTATAACAGCCTGTTCCGCGAACTGCTGACCTATATGATGGAAGATCCGCGCACCATCGGCCTGTGCACGCATCTTTTGTTCGTCGCCAAGAATATCGAGCGCAGCGGCGACCATTGCACCAACATCGCCGAGGTCGTGTACCATATGGTGCGGGCCGGGCACCTGGCCAGCAACCGCCCCAAGGCGGACCATACCAGCGAAACCTTTTTCGAAAGCCGCGCATGAGCAAGCCCACCGTCCTTGTCGCCGAAGACGAAAGCGCCCTGGTCACCCTGCTGCGCTACAACCTGGAGCGTGAAGGCTACCGGGTGCTGGAAGCGCGCGACGGCGAGGAGGCCCTCCTGGTCGCCGCCGAGGAACAGCCCGACCTGGTGATCCTGGACTGGATGATGCCCCAGCTGTCCGGCATCGAGGTCTGCCGCCGCCTGCGCGGCCGCCAGGAGACACGCAACGTTCCCATCCTGATGCTGACGGCGCGGGGCGAGGAATCGGATCGTATTCGCGGCCTGGATACCGGCGCCGACGACTATCTGACCAAGCCTTTCTCCATGACCGAACTTCTGGCGCGGCTGCGGGCGGTGATGCGCCGCGTCCGTCCCGGCCTGGCCAATGACGTGGTGCAGGTGGGCGATATCGAGATGGACCGCGCCGCCCACCGGGTGCGCCGCGCGGGCACCGAAGTGCATCTGGGGCCCACCGAATACCGCCTGCTGGACCATCTGATCCAGCATCCGGGCCGGGTCTTTTCCCGCGAACAGTTGCTGGACGCGGTGTGGGGCAGCGATATCTATGTCGAGGCCCGCACGGTGGATGTGCATGTCGGGCGTCTGCGCAAGGCGCTGAATGTGGACGGGACGGCCGATCCGATCCGCACCGTGCGCTCGGCCGGCTATTCGCTGGACACCGCCGCGGCGAGCAGCGCCGCCTGAACCGGATTACCTTGCCGGGCAACCGGAGCAACAGGGTAGATAGTTGAAAGGCCGTGCGATCCGCACGGCCTTTTTCATTTTCATCGGAAATTACAGCAACTGCTCGATGGCCTTTTCCAGCGCCTCCGGCTTGTCGCGTGGCGCATAACGCGCGACGGGAATGCCGTCGCGGTTGACCAGGAACTTGGTGAAATTCCACTTGATCGCTTCGGTGCCCAGGATGCCGGGTTTTTCCTGTGTCAGGGTGCGCCACAGGGGGTGCGCGTCCGGTCCGTTGACCTCCACCTTGGCGAACATCGGAAAAGTGACGCCGTAATTCTTCCGGCAGAAGGCGCCGATCTCCCCGGCGCTGCCCGGCTCCTGCGCCCCGAACTGGTTGCAGGGAAAGCCCAGCACGGTCAGGCCGCGCGACTCCAGCTTTTCATGCAGCGCCTGCAGGCCCGCATATTGCGGGGTGAAGCCGCAGGCGCTGGCGGTGTTGACGATCAGCAGCACCCGCCCGCGCCAGCGCGACAGCGGGGCTTCTTCGCCGGTTAGGAGTTTGGCGGTGAAATCATAGACGGTGGTCATGGGTCCTCATGCTTCGACAGGCTCAGCATGAGGATAGCGCAAAGTCCTCACCCTGAGCTTGTCGAAGGGTGAGGGCAGCGCCTTACGACGCCATTCGGCCCCCGGCAAGCGTCAGCTTGCCATTCGACCTTTGTCCTTCTCGCGGCGCGTCTGCTGCGGCTGATAGGCCTTGCGGGCATGGGCCTCGCAATAGGGCGAGCCCGATTTGGGGCTGCGGCCGCAGAAATGGAACTCGGTGGCGGCGGGATCGCCGATCGGCCAGCGGCACATGCGGTCGCTGATGGTCAGGACGGTGGCGTGGCTGCCGTCTTCGAAGGTCAGAGGGTCTTCCTCCACCACCGGAATGGCGGGGACATGGGCGCGCACGCTGGGCACCTTGGGCGCCATGGGCAGGCGCGGGCGTTCGCTGCGGGACGGACTGGCGCGGCCCGCCAGGCCCAGCCGGTGCACCTTGCCGATCACGGCGTTGCGGGTTACTCCGCCCAGGGCGCGGGCGATCTGGCTGGCCGAAAGGCCCTCGGTCCACAATGTCTTGAGCTGCTCGACCCGGTCATCCGACCAGTTTACCGTCGTCATGGTTGTCGCTCCTTTGGCGGGGCGTCGCGGCGTCCCCATCCACAAAATACAGTATCCGCCGCGCCGTTCCGCACAAGCACTACGGGGCGGCCCCAAGCCCTTGTCCACATGATTCCCGCCCCGTCATGAGCCGCCGGAGGGGCCGGAATGCGCCGGGCCGGGGTTGAGAAAGCACCCTCAAAAGCGGATAAACCAGGCGCAATCCACAGTTCCAAAAGGGAGATTCGTACCGTGTCCGCTTTGTTTCCCACCTATAACCGGACGGATGTCGCCTTCGTCCGTGGCGAGGGCTCCTGGCTCATTGCCGAGGATGGGACGCGATATCTGGATTTCGGTGCGGGAATCGCCGTCAACGCCTTCGGTTATGCCAACCCCAAACTGATCGCCGCCCTGACCGAGCAAGCGCAGCTGCTGTGGCACACCTCCAACCTCTACCGGGTGCCGGGGCAGGAAAGCCTGGCGGCCCGGCTGGTGGACGCCACCTTCGCCGACGCGGTGTTCTTCACCAATTCCGGCACCGAGGCGATGGAGCTGGCGATCAAGGCCGCCCGGCGCTTTCAGTATGCGGCCGGCCATCCCGAACGGTTCCATATCGTCACCTTCGAGGGCGCTTTTCACGGCCGCTCCTATGGCGCGCTGAACGCCACCGGCAACGAGAAATACCTGGAAGGCTTCGGCCCCCGGATGGAGGGCTTCGACCAGGTGCCGGTGGAAAACCGCGAGGCGCTGGACAAGGTCATCGGCCCCCAGACCGCCGCCATTCTGATCGAGCCGCTGCAGGGCGAGGGCGGGGTGCGCCCGGTCGCGCCGGAATTCCTGCGGCACCTGCGGAAAGTCTGTGACGATCGCGGCCTGCTGCTGATCTTCGACGAGATTCATACCGGGGTGGGCCGCACCGGCAAGTTCTTCGCCCATGAATGGGTGGGGCTGACGCCCGACATCATGACGGTGGCCAAGGGCATCGGCGGCGGTTTCCCGCTGGGCGCGGTGCTGGCCACCGCCGAGGTGGCCGCCGCGATGGGCGCGGGCACCCATGGCACCACCTATGGCGGCAATCCGCTGGCCATGGCGGTGGGCAATGCGGCCATCGACATGGTTCTGTCGCCGGGCTTTCTTGAGCATGTCAACAAGATCGCCAATTACCTGCACCAGCAGCTTGGCGCCCTGGTGTCGGGTCATCCGGACCTGTTCGCGCAAGTGCGCGGGCAGGGACTGATGATCGGCCTCAAGATGAAGACGCCGTCCGCCGATTTCATCGCCGCCGCGCGGGCCAATGGCCTGATCGTGCTGCCGGCGGGCGACAATGTGGTGCGCCTGCTGCCGCCCCTGACGCTGAGCGAGGACGATGCCCGCACCGGCATGGAACTGCTGAACAAGACCGCATCGCAGCTCGATGCCGCCCGGAACGCCAAACAGGTAGCCGCCCAATGAATGCCCCGCTGAAGACCGTGCCCCGGCACTTTATGGACCTGTCGGACCATGACAGCGCCACCCTGAAGGCGATCATCGCCGACGCCCGGCGGCGCAAGGCCGCCCGCACCGGTCTGCCCAAGGGCGCGCCCGACGCCGACCGCCCGCTGGACGGGCGCGTGCTGGCGATGATCTTCGACAAGCAGAGCACCCGCACCCGCATCTCCTTCGACATGGCGGCGCGGCAATTGGGCGGCAGCGCCCTGATGTTGACCGGCAACGAGATGCAGCTGGCCCGCGAGGAAACCATCGCCGACACGGCGCGGGTGATCTCGCGCTATGTCGATGCCGTGATGATCCGCCTCTTGGACCATGAGATGGTCGAGGATCTGGCCGCCAACGCCACCATCCCGGTGATCAACGGCCTGACCAAGTGGTCGCATCCCTGCCAGATCATGGCCGACATCCAGACCTTCGAGGAGCATCGCGGGTCCATCGCCGGCGCCACCGTGGCCTGGGTGGGCGACACCAACAATGTCCTGCACAGCTTCGTCCATGCGGCGGTGAAGTTCGGCTTCAAGCTCAAGGTCGCGTAGCCGCGCGAGTTCCCGCTGGACCCGGAAGTGCGCGACTGGGCCTCCACCAGCGATCTGGTCAGCTTCGGCACCGATCCGGAAGCGGCGGTGCAGGATGCCGATTGCGTCGTCGCCGGCACCTGGGTGTCGCTGGGCGACGACAACGCCACCACGCGCCGCGCCATCCTCAAGCCCTATCAGGTCAACCAGGCGCTGATGGGCCTGGCCGCCCGGGACGCGTTGTTCATGCACTGCCTGCCCGCCCATCGCGGCGAGGAGGTGGTGGATGCGGTGATCGACGGCCCCCAGTCGGTGGTGTTCGACGAGGCGGAAAACCGTCTCCATGCCCAGAAGGCGATCCTCGCTTGGGCCTTGAGCTAGGTTGAAATGCCTGCCGGGCAGGGCCATATAGCCCTTCATGCCTGACAAGATGGACCCCATCCCGTCGCCCTATGGCGACTTCGTATTGCCGTTCGACATCGCCAAGGCGGGCGTGCGCGGCCGCCTGGTGCGGCTGGACGCGGCTTCCGCCCGCGCCCTGACCGCTCATGCCCTGCCGGAAGCCGCCGCCCGCGTGGCGGGCGAAGCGGTGGCGCCAACCAGTGCATCGAGCACGCGCTCGCGGGCAACGCGGTCAAACTGGATGTGGCAACCTGGCGGCAGACTGGCAAACCCTTGCTCCATTTCCTGCTGGAACTGCTTGCGGGTGAGGCCTGTCATGGCCTGGTAGAGGCGATCGAAGCGAAAACCCTCTTTGATGCGCCCCACAAAATCCAAGACCAGGCAGCTTTCCTTGCCTGGTGCCATGCGCAAACCGCGCCCAAGTTGCTGGGCAAACACCACCGGGCTTTGGGTAGGGCGCAAAAACAGCAGGGTATTGGCGTCAGGAATATCAACCCCTTCGTTGTAGAGATCGCAGGTACACAAAACCTGAAGCCCACCAGACGCCAGACGCGCCGGCGCAGCCAACCGGTCCTCGCGGCTGGTCTGGCTGGTCACGGCCATCGCCGGCCAACCCGTCTCCGAAAACCGTGCGGCCATGAAATTGGCGTGATCGATGTCCACGCAAAAAGCGATGGCGCGCACCGCACTGCGTCGATCTGCATAGTGTTCGAGCGCATGGATGATCCGCCGCGCGCGCGCATGGTCTGCCCCCAGCAGCTTGCCTAGGTCTTCGCGTTCCTGCTGCGGCTGGCCCCAGCGCACCTGCTCCAGATTCGTCTCATCGGCGCTGGCGTAGTACTCAAACGGTGCGAGCAACTGCTGGTCCAGTGCATCCCACAGACGCAATTCCACAGCCGGGCTGCCGTCCGGGCGTGCATCAAAAAAATCTGTCACCCGAGCATCGTCAGCGCGCTCGGGCGTGGCCGTGAGCCCCAGCAGCACATGGGGTCGAATGCCCTCGGCAAATCGGCGAAACGATGCCGCCGGAAGGTGGTGGCACTCGTCGATGATGACCGTATGCCAGAAATCTGCTCCATGGACCTCGATCAGCTTGCGCGCATCCACGCTGGCAATGCTGGCAAACAGATGCTGAAAACTCAGGGGCTCGCAGCCATCGGCAAGCAACTCGCCAAAATCCGGGCGGCGCAGAATCTGGCGGAATGTGGCCATGGCTTGGCGCAGAATTTCTACGCGGTGGGCGACAAACAGCAGACGAGGCGGCGTGCCCTGAGACTGCACCTGGCGCAGATAGTCGAATGCAGCGACCACCGTCTTTCCGGTTCCGGTGGCTGCGACCAGTAAATTTCGGCAGCGGCCATGGCGGCGTTCGCTGGCAAGGCGCTCCAGCATGGCTTCTTGGAAGGCACGCGGGCGCAAGTCAAACCAGGTGGGCAATGCCACCACGTTGGCGCCGCGCTCCGGGTGCCGCGCCTCACCCAGTGCGACCCTCAGGCGTTGGCGGTGCTCCTCGTTTTCAGGGTCAAAGCGCTGAAACTCGGCGTCGTTCCACAAGGTCTCAAAGTGCGCCGTGGCCGCAGCAAACAGATCGGCCTGCCCCGCCTGCGTGAACTTCACCGTCCATTCAATGCCGTTGAGCAGGGCAGAAGCCGAGAGATTCGCACTTCCCACCAAGGCCGAGCCAAAGCCAGTCTGGCGGTGGAACATCCACGCTTTGGCATGCAACCGCGAGCGCTGGCCATCCAGGGAAATTTTCACCTCCACACCTGGAAGGCGCGCGAGCTTTTCGACCGCAACGGACTCCGTGGCACCGGTGTAGGTGGTCGTGATGAAACGCAACCGCGCACCCGGCCGGCCGCTACCGTCCGGTGCCGTAATGGATTCGAGGACATCAATGATCTTGCGCAGACCGCTCCAGGTGATGAAGCTCACCAGTACATCGATGCGGTCCGCGCTCGAAAGCTCAGCACGAAGTTCTGCGTACAACGATGGATCGACCCGACCGGCGGTAAACAGCCAGGGCGCGCTCAGGCCGGTGGGCGGATAGCTGGGTGGGGCGCCGTTGGGGTGGATCGCACGCAGCGCGCGCAACGGCGCAACAAGCCGTGCGTCCTCGGCACTCTCCTGACGCAAACCCGCCAACAGTTCATTGATCAACGCCAGCTCGCGTGCCCCAGCGTCGTCTTCTGGGTCGTTTGCCGCATCCAGTATCTCCGGCAATAAACGCGCGACTTCCAACACCAACCGACGGCGCTGCTCGGTACGGCCGAGCTTTTCCAACTGCGCCTGCCGCCCCTCCGGCAGTTCGTGCAGCGCGCGCTCCAGCGCACTGTTGAGCAGGCGGTCGTAAAGACCATCGGGCAGCGTTGTCATTGATCGATCCCCATGGCTGAATACCCTCGGCGGTCGCAGCGGCGCAAATTCTTTCAGCGCAACGGCAGCGGCGGCGTACCCGTGCCCAGCAGCAGGCCCAGGGCGCAGGCCGTCAGCACCGTGCCGAGCAGCAAAAAGACCCGTCCCTGGAAGATCGCCATGCTGGTCTCGGCCTACGGGCGGCCACCCTGCGAGTGGAGGATGGCCATGTACTGGCGGTACTTCTCGTTGTCCGGGGTGAGTTCGCGCACGCGTTCGAGCAGCCCCATCACCTCGGTGGTCAAGGCATCGCTGCGACCTTCTGAGCGCATCTGGCCGATGAGCAGGCCGCACAGGTTGAGCATCACCACCTCGCTGCGGGGCAGGCTCTGCCAGGCCGTGCGCCGCAGGCGTGCCCCTTCGGCGAAGTTGCCCTGCTTGGCCAGCATCACCCCCTGGTTGTTGATGTTGACCACCTCCTCGCGCGACTGGGCGATGAGCGAGCGGCCCTCGGCCCCCATCTGGGCCTTCTCGAACAGGCCCTGGACCTGCTCCGAAAGCCGCTGGTCCTCGTGGTGGCTTTTCACGAGATCGCGCATGAGGTCGAATGCCTGGTCCTTGCGTCCCAGGGCCAGCATGCCCTGGGCCAGCTCCATGGCGGTCTCGGGCGCGATCTTGCCCGCCTGGCCCATCAACGCCTCGGCCTGCGCCATCGCGGCACGGGACTCCTCGTGCCGCCCGGTCTGGTGGTAGATCGCGCTCTGGGCCGCTGCCGTCTGGATGGCCATGTCGGTGCTGTCCTTGAACACCTCCTGGGTCCGCGCCAGCAGCTTGAGGGCCTCGCCGGGCGTGTTGTTGTCGGACAGCACCTTGGCCAGCGCCATGTAGGCCCCGGGGTTCTTGTTGGAGGAGTGCTCGCTGATCTTGATGGTCTTCTCGAAGGCCGCCTGCGCCACGTCCAGAGCGCCGTTGCGGTAGGCCGTCTCGCCCAGGGTCTTCTGCCGGCTGGCCGAGTTGGGCGAGAGCTTGACCGCGCTGGCCAGCACCTGCTGGGCCTGCACCCGCTCCCCCATGGCGTCGAGCGTCTTGGCCAGCCAGTCGGACGCCTCGATGAACATGCGGTTCTCGTCGAGCACCTGCTGGAAGGTGTCCCGCGCCGCCTCCAGCTCCCCCTGGTAGAAATGCACCTTGCCCAGGCCGGTCCGCGCCCAGGGCACGCTGCGCGCTGCCAGCACCGACTCGAACAGCGCCCGCGCGCCGTCGTAATCGCCCACCTTGAGTTGCAGGTCGCTCTTGATGCGCAGGATCTCCTGCGGCTTGGTGGCTTCGGTGCGCAGCAACTGGTCGCAGCGCCCCATCGCCGAGACGTAATCCTTCGCCCGGATCGCCTCCTCGATGCCGCGCAAGGCCTGCTTCTTGACGATCAGCCGCTCCAGCCGGCTCTCCAGAATGCTCTGGTTGATGGGCTTGAGCAGGTACTCATCGGGGCGCACCTCGGCCGCGCCCATGACCATCTCTGCCGTCTTCTCCGCGGTCACGATGATCCAGATCGTCGAGACACCGATGTAGTCATGCTGGCGCGCTTCCTCCAGCACCTGCT
>Ga0066256_1004355_pt1 | contig 12701 bp, 4 predicted proteins | sample ThiBio_1000_biof_FD_87107 | JGI IMG/M metagenome (GOLD analysis project Ga0066256, IMG submission 87107) | Wastewater bioreactor microbial communities from Cape Town, South Africa - Thiocy_expt_1000_biof (version 2) | ecosystem: Engineered > Bioreactor > Thiocyanate-remediating >...
GGGTGGCGAGTGGCGTTGCCCATTGTGCTTGAATGTCGTGCGCCGGCCACGCTGGGCAGCGTGTTAATGATGTCGCGGGCCGCGGTGGCAGCGTTCAGCCCCGCTGCTATGTTGTGTCTCGGTGGCAACCAGGGCGCGCCCCCCGTCTCGGTGTCGTACCTGGCGGCGGCGCTCTCCGCCTCCTCCACCAGGCGCAGTAGTAGTGTGGGTGTTGCGTCGTGGATGCCGCGTGCCATCGCCGCTACCTCCTCGTTGGAGCAGTCGAACAGTGCATGCCAGGTGGACGTGCCAGCCACGCTACACAGCGGGCACGGTGCCTTGGCTTGACGGCGGTAGTACGATGCCGGCCCGCGCCGCTTGCCCTGTTTGCCGTGTGACGTCGCGTCGCCACTGCGGGTACCCCGTTCTGGTGTCGGCGGCGCCGTGGGGTCAGCGCCGTCTAGCGGGTTGGGTTCCGCCACCGCGGCCGCTACGTCGTCGTCCGCCGCCGTCTGCCATGTTGGTGGCATGTAGAATGGTGGCCGGTACAGCGTCGCGTGTCCGTTGAGTGCCGCGGTCACCACGCGTGCCTTGCCGGGTTCCACGTTGGAGAGGCCGGCAGGTAGTAGTGTTGCCATGGGGCCGCGCGCCGACAGCGCCGTTAGGTGTGCTGGTGACCTGGATAGCGGGTGGTGTGGCCACAGTTCGTGTGTTGCCCCCACCCCCAGCACCGCCATGGTGAAGGCGATGGGGCGGTGCGGAGGCGGTGCGCTGTAGGCAGTCACGTTGTCGATGCCGAATTTACCGCGGAGGTGGTCCACGCGTGACCACCGCTTCTCCTGTGCCAGCGCGCGTGCCGCCACGTGTGCGCTGGCAGCCATGCGCAAGGACCATTGGTGCCCGCGCCACACGCGATGATGTCGCGGCGGTTGTTGTGCGCGCTGGCAGACGCCGCATACTATATGATAAAAGTCAAAAATTGAAATGTGTGCAGCGACGCTGGCGGGAAACCGACTGCCTTCCTTCTGTGCGGGGCGGTGCACCCTACTTGCCCGGGGGGCCCACCAACAAAAACAAACAAAAACTGCTGTCAAAAAGCAGTAGTTATGCAGGAGGTGCAACAATAAAGTCGATGTGAAACTCACCGAGCGCAAATACACTCAACAATGTTGCTGGATTCATCACGCTGTCCGTCTGCGCCGCGATGTCGATGGTTGTTGCGGTTGGGGCAAAACTGGCCGCGCCACTTGGGAACGCTGCGGCACTGGCTGCTGCGTGGGACCACGCGTAGTGCCTGCGTGGGACCACGCGTAGTGCGGCAGGCGGCGGCTGCTGCTGCTGCAGCCGGCGTTTGTTGGCTGCTGGCGTCTGGCGGCGCCGGCGCGCTGCCCAGGTGCGGCCCTGGCGCGGGCACCGCCGCGCTACCATTGAGAACGCATTTCGCAACAAATGTCAGGTAGTTTCGCAACAAAATTCAGGTAGAGTTGACAATAAATAGACGTAATTTATCGGCGGGCCGGGGGAGGCAGGTTCGGATGGATCCATCTGAACCCCCCCTTTTCAAGGCCGAAATCCCCATCTGAATCCGGGGCCTGCTCCCCAACGCCGCACTCGACGCGCAGGTCTGACCGCAGGTACCGTACCCGTATTGGTACCGCCACCATGGTTGTTTGGATACCAACCAGTACTACAGGGTCCAATAACCCATACCCGTAAAATGCAGACGACGCCACAAGCATAGTGGTTCAAAAGTGCAATAGCATCCCTGGCTACTATATATCAGAACGGCGGGGGTTGTGCACTGCGTATATCCAACTTTTGATTTGATTATCGTTGCCAAAGTGCACTTGCACGTCGCACCGTTGGTGCCTACGGGTACCGGTACCAATACCAATACTTGTCGACGACTGTAGGGCTGGCTACCTAGGGAGTGTTTCCTAGACTGAAGAATCCCGCTCCCATATTGCAGAGTCCCAGTACTCCCAGCTACGCTCCGGGAGATTGACCTCCGAGAGGTGCAGACTTGGAAGTGTATCTCTCCAAGTCTCCGTCTACAGAAACAAAGGGCGACAGACGACCGTTTGCAGTCTGGTTCCGTGCTACCCCAACCCGCCAGCCATGCGCGCCACCCGCTTGGCACTGGCAGCCACTGCCGCTGCATCGACTGCGGCACCAGCAACATCACCCTCTCCCACGCCCAGTCTCGGCAGCACGCATGCCAAGTCGGTGACGGTGGCGCCGCCCAAGCCACCCGCGGCACCGGCGGAGGTAACAGCGGCAGCAGCAGCGGCAGGCGCAGCCTCGGGCTCAACGGCGGCTTCTACGTCACCGCGCGGTCCCCGCGTGCGGCCCGCGCCGCCGCCAAAGAAGGGGGTCACCCCGCGGCCGCCATTGGGTAGCAAGGCAGAGGTTGCGGCGGCGCACGCCATCCAGCGCATCGTCCGCGGCCGCCGTGCGCGTGCCCTGGTTGCCGGCTGGACGCGCATCGTGGACGAGGATGGCGACATCTATTGGTACAATGTCATCACCGAGGAGTCCAGCTGGGTGCCACCCGGCGCGCCCGCCGATCCCGACGCGCCCGATGCGCCCGCTGCCGCCACCTCATAGCTGGCCTGCCAACAAAATACGTTGTGCCCTCCCCTGTTGACAAGTCGCTGTTGTCATGTGTGGCGGCCCCTCCCCGGCACCACCCCTCCATTGTGTTTGTGCGCCCCTCCCGGTACGCCCAAGGGCCCTAGGCCCTATGCTACGCTACGCTTCGTTGCATGTCGTGTTTCCTTCGCTTCGGCTTGGCTCACTCCCCCCTAATTATTATTAAGTTATCGACGTTCAAGTTATCACTCTGACGACAGCAGGCCGGCGTCAACCGCCAGGCGTTTAAGCCGGCGCACCTCGGCGTCGGCGTCGTGGCAAGCCAGCTCCACTTGCAGGTTGGTGTCCACCGCCTCCCGCCACTTGCGCACGCTGCCCGCCAGCCGGCCCGAAAACTTCTCTTGCCGCGCTTTCCGCGCGCCGTTCACCGCCTCAATCCGCGCCGCCAGCGTGGCCACGCGCGCCTTGGTGGCGGCGTGCATGCCCTCCAGCCCCGCCACGTGCACCTTCCACGCCTCCACGCCGTACCGCGTCATGAGCTCCACATTGATGGCACGCAGCACCGTCGCCTCGTGTGCCACCGCCAGCCGTGCCGCTGCACTCTCCCACGCCGCCGCCGTGCTCGCCTCTGTTGCCCCGCCGTCACCGGCTGGCGGCGGTGGCGGCGGCGGTACGCGTTCAAATGCAGCCACTGCCGCCATCGCCGCCGCGCTCGCTGCACTCGCCCGGTTGCCGCCGCTGTCGGCAATGCGCGCCACCTCTGCTGCCAGCAACGCGGATGACGGCACGGGCGGCGGCGGCGGCAGGTCAGCCAGGTAGTCTGGCGGCACAAAGCTGCCCATCTCTGCCAGAATCAGCGCATCCACCGCGTCGCGCATGCCGGGTGCGTCAATCTGCGGTTTGGGTGGGGGGACACGCACGTTGGTGGTGGTTGCGTGGGTAGTTTGGCGGTCGCGGTCACACAAACAAACCACGGTGCGTACCTCGTCGTCAATGTACGGCAGCGCGTCCACCAGCACGCCGTCGCCCCGCGTGATGGGCTCTGCCATGATGTGCGGCCGGCCATCATGCACCGTGTCGGCATCCGCCGCATCGCGGTACACCGCACTGCTGGATGCCATCTTCTAACTTGCTTCGTCCCTACCAATCCCCCTTCCACTTGCCTCACCCCTACTCCTCGCCTCGCCTCCTCACTTCTCACTCTCCTCCTCAAATCCTTCTCGCCGCTTGCGCCCGTCTGGTCTGCCTCTCTCCTCTCCTCTGCCGCCCTACTCCTCTGCTGCCCCCGTCTTCTCCCCTCTCCCCTTTCTATCCTTCTGCCGCCCTCTCCCCGTACTCCTTTGCCTCTTCTCTCCCCCGCCCTCGTCTCTCTCTCCCCTCCTCTCTCCCTTATCCCCTCCCCCCGTCCACCTCCTCTCCTCTACTCCTCTAGTGGTGTTAATACCCACTATAGCACAAGTTAAAAACTACACCGGTTCGCACATGCCGCGGCACAGGTAAAACCCAACCATCATTTGCCGCCGAATGCCGCTGAAAATAGGCGATTCCGCCGTCGCGTGCGCAATTACGACAAGTGTGAAGTCGGCGGTTGAGGTAGCCGTTGTGGGTTGAGTGTCAGCGCCGCAGACATTCTACTCATGGTACCGACCTTTCTCTGGGATGTTGCGGATATGTCGCACGGAATGCGTCAGTGAAAACGTAGTGGCAGGCGGCAGATGCATTAGTTATTGCATACATAGTTGAGCTGCGGCCTATTTGATGCGATTTGCTTGAGTCGCTGCCAATTTTATTGCTGCTGAGACTCATCAGTGCTGAGTGTACCGACCTTCCTACTGTTGCTGCTGCTGCTTGCTGCTGCTGCTGCTGCTGGTTGTATGCTACCGGTATTCACTGTGCCGACCTGCTGAAGCTGGTTGCAACTGTGCCGTGTGCTGTTGTGTCGTGTGCCGACCTGCGTGCTGCGTGTGTGCCTGCGCATAGATCGCTTTCTCCTTCTTAGCTTGCAGCTGCCACCGCGCCGGCCACATCCACCATGGGCCATGAGATGAGCGTGGCTGGAGTTGGTGCTGGCGGCGGCGGCGGCAGCGGCGGCGGTGGCGGTGGCGGGGGTAGAGGTGGCGGTAGCAGAGGTACCACCGGTGGTGGCGGCGGCGGCGGCCATGACCACCACACCGGCGGCGACAGCAGTGACGACGATGATGGTGAGGATGCTGCTGATGCTGCAGGCAACCTGCTTATGCAGATGTTAGGGAGAGGGGACGTCGCAGCAGGCGACGATGACGACGGTGCTAGTGGCGGCGATGCGGACGACGGTGGCGACGATGACGGCGACGGCGACAATGGCGAAAGCACCACTAGCAGCCGGCGGCGGGTGGAGTATGCGTCGCTGCCGGTGTTGCCAGAGGCGGGGCCCATCACGGCACCGTGGCAGCGCGCCTACAGCTGTGTGGCGACGCCGTGGGTAGCTGCTGGCGGCGCCGACCGGCAGCGGCGTGGCAGCGGTGGGGTTGTGCGGCAGGTGGCAGCGCGGGCGACAGGCGGGCCGCGTGCGGCGCGCGTGGCGGCGTCGCGGGACGTGCGCAGCCGGTCGGCGTCACGGCGGGCTGCCAGCCTGTTGGGCGAGCTGCACAGCATGGCAGAAACGCCAGGTATGCTGGCCAACTGCACGGCGTCCACAGCGGCGCGGCTGGAGCGTGCTGCCCGCGAGTTGATGCCGCCGGGTGGTGATGCCGACGACGAGGAAACGGAGCGGCACTGCGCGGACGTAGTGGAGTTTGTACGCGGCGGCGGCATGGCGGTGGCGGCGGATGTGCTGCGGCACCTGTGGTACGCGGCGCGTGAGGGCGGGGGGGGTGGGGACGCCGGCATGGCACGTAGTATGCAGGGTGGGCGTCGTGCCGCGCGCGTGCGCCGCCGCCGACGGCAGCAGGTGCATGCCGCCATGTCCGTGCTGAACGCGCTGCACGAGGTGCACTACACGCTGGCAAACGTTCCGGCAGGCGCGGGTGTGGAGGTGAGCTTGGAGGACCTGGCGACGGTGGCGGCGTTTGCCACCGTGCCGCGTGCTGCCGGCACCGCAGTAGGCACGCTGTCTGAGGCGCTGGCGCACGACACGCGCGTGCTGCCGCTGTCGGCGCTGCGCGCGCGCGGCGTGGACCTGGTGGCTGACCTTGCCGCCGCTAGCCCCTCCGCCTTGCTGGCGTCGGTGGGCCTGCTGTCATTCCTGTCCTTTGACGGCGGCGTGCAGGACCCCGCCTCGCCGCTTAGCCCCGCCGGCTTGCTGCGGCGCAGCCGCGACACGGCCACGCATGCACAGGAGGTGGTTCACCAGCTGCACGCCGGCGGCGGCGCCGTGGATGCGCCGCCTATTGTCACCACGCCGTGGCTGTGCCCCGCCGTGCCAGGCGCGCCGGTGGGCGTCACGCCCAGCGTGGATGCCAACCACGCCGCCATTATCACTGCTGCCGACGGCTTGCTACTGCACCGCCTCCTGCTGCTCCTTGCCGCCGCCTCGCCGCCGCCCGAGGTGGAGCGGTTTACCAAGCCGCTGGCCGCCGTGCGCAGCGGCAATCTTATGGGGGCGCTGACAGCGGCCGGCGGCATAGACCCCGACCTGCTGCAGGTGCTGCTGTGGTTTGGTACCGGCCAGGCGCCCGACGCTGCCTTTTCTGGTGAGTCGCACGGGGGCGAGGATGCAGGGTGGGCCGCGTCTCACGCGCCGGAACCCGTCGCCACCCCTCCTCGCGTGCCGCCGCCGCCACCGCCTGCCACGGCCGCGCCGCCAGCAGTCACGGCAGCGTCATCGCCGGCCGGCACCTGCGTGGAGGTGGGTGACGTGCTTGCAGCGGCAGCCAGCGCGGTGGCGTCCACGCGGGCCCGGGAGTCGGTAGTGTCAGTGGGTGACGGGAACGCGACAGCGTGGCAGCGGCTGCTGCTGGCAGCGCCGCATGCCGTGACAGCGCCCACCGACGGGTGCGCCCGCGTCGCGCTGCCGCAGCGCTTTGTGTTTTCGCACTTCAACGTGCCGCGCAGCGCGTACACGGTGAACGTCGACAGCCTGACAGCGCACGCTGCCTGCCACGCTGCCGGGTGCACTGTGTGCAACCCCGCTGGCGGCGGCGGCGGCGGCGGCGGCAGCTGCGAAGTTCTCCCTCCGCCACCTGCCAGTCACACCAGCGGCGGCGGCGGCGGCGGCGGCGGCGGCGGCAAGGACATCTTTTCGGATGCGGATGTGGCTGAGCAGGCGCGCCTGCGTGACCGCGACGCCGCCACCGCCGCCTCGCATGGTTGCGCGCGTACACGCGTGTCTTTCACGCCCACGCCGCCCCGGTCCGCTGCCGCCGCCGTCGCGCCCGCCGCCGCGCCTGGCAGCCCGCCAAAGGAGCTGGTGGAGGCGGCGTTGCTGGCAATGCGAGCCAAGGGTCATGTGAGCGAGGTGGCGTTCTTGCTGTCGGCGCTACTGTCGGGTGGCAAGCGCCACCAGCTGCAAGACATGCTGGTGGCACACGGCGCGCTCCCCATCATGTCCACGCTGCTGCACGCCACCGACTGGGCGTTTAGTGCAGCTGACACGCCGCTGCCGCGCCTGCACGGGCCGCACTGCACCTGCCGGCCAGAGACGGCGGGCACAGTGCAGGTGCTGCGCCTGCTGTACTGCCTGCTGGACCGCGACTGCGATTCCACGGTGCAGCGCTGGCTGCCGCGCCGCCGCATGCTGACGGACGGCGAGGTGACGCACGCGTACGCGGCATACACGCCCGGCGTGGCGGTGGCCGCGGTGGCACCCGTGTTGGCGGCGCTGCCGTGGGCGGCCGCCGTCATGCCGCGCCGGTGGCTGCACGCTGACACGAGCGCCGACACGGCAGCGGCTGTGGCACGCGGCGGGGTGAATGAGGCGCCTGTGATGACGACGATGGTGCGGAATTCGCAGGCGCGGCCGTGGGGTTGGGTGTCGTCGTCGTCGGCAGCGACGGATGGCGTCCCAACCACCGCCACCGACAGTGCCACCTTCACAGCGGCCGCCGTGGCCAGCGTGGTTGGCGGCGCGGGTGGTAGTGCCAGTAGTGCACCGCCGCACCTGACGCTGTACGTACAAGACCCCGTGCTGTGCAGCCGCAACGCGGCGGGCGGCAAGCCGTTTGATGTGGATGCGATTGACAGCGACAGTGAGGGTGGCGGCGGTAGCGGCGGTGGGGGCTGCCGGCACCTGACGCCGGATGCCGCGCTGACGGTGGATGGTGTGGCTGCCAAGAGTGGTGACGGGTCAGAGGCCAGCACGCTGGCGTTGGCGGCGGCGATGAGCAAGGATGACGTGGGGCCGTGGTGCCCCGAGCTGGCGCCCCGCCCGCGTGGCATCATGTCCCTACTGCTCACCGCCCTCGTGCTGAGTGGGCCTGACAGCCCCTACCGCGGCTGGCTGAGCTCCTGCGCCGAGACCTTCTTGCGCGCCGCCCCCGCGCCCATCCGTCGCTGGGCGGCGGCGCACGGCCTGGTGCGGTTCCTGGTGCGCACGCTGCTGGAGCAGTACGGCGTGCCGGCGATCAAGGACGCGCACGCGCTAGCGGACGCAGATGACAGCCCAGACGCCCGCTCCGCGTCTGCCCGCCGCCATGATTCCGCTGCCGTGGCAGCGGCGGCGCGCCAGACGCGTGATGCGGCTGCTGCGGCTGCTGCGGCTGCTGCAGGCGGTGCGGGTTCGGACACGGACGCGGATAGCGAGGGCAGTGATGGGGAGGACGCTAAGCACAGTGGCAAGAACAGCGGCGGCGGTCGCGGGGAAGGCGTGGTCGAGGATGACGACAGCTGTGAGGCGGGGGACGAGGTGTCCAAGTACTCGATGCAGGCCATGTTTGACTTGTTGGGTGAGTGCCTGCGGACGCCGGACGGCATGGCGGAGGTGTTTGCGCACGATGCAGATTGGACGGCGGCGCGGTTGCCGCGCCTTGCAGCCGGCGCCGACCCTGCACCAGGCGCCGTCGCATGGAGCGACGACGCGCCTGGCGCGCCGTCGACCATGGCAGGCACCACGCTGTTCCGGCTGGCGGTGGACCGCCTGGTGGATTCCAACATGTACCTGCGGCAGTTGATGCAGGCGGAGGACCGCGCGTACGGCGTGTGTGCAGTGGATGCCGCGGTGGGTGCCGCGCCGATGATGGGTGGAGTCGCGCCGAGTGGTGGCGATGTCCATGAGTGGAGCTGGGAGGCGCTGGCGGCCGCCGGCACCGCTGATGCGCCGCGCCGCCACCTGTACCCCGTCGTCGATGCCGACGCGCTGGCGCTGCCGCCCCTGGTGCAGCTACGCGCGTACCGGCTGCCGCTGCAGTACGCCATGCTGGCAGCCACCAACCTGCGGCAGCTTGCAGGCGACACGGTGTGCGTGCTGAACACCACGCTGCTGCCTTTTGTAGTGGCGCACCGCCACGGCGCCCTGCCTGCCTTCGTTGCCGCGCTGCGTGCGTACGACGCTACCTACCGCGCATGGCGTCGCGCTGACGCCAGCGGCAGCGCCGCTGCTGCGGCAACGCGCCCGCCGCTCTTGCTGCCGTCACTGGCAGGCGGCATGCCCGGCAGTCGCCTGCCGCCGTCTGCGGTGCACTGGCCATCAAACACGACGGCGGCAGATGCAGTGGGCGGTGGTGGGCGCGATGTAGTACTGCCGCGCTTCCGCGCCGTCCTGGTGTGGTGGCTGGAGTACTACTCCCTGCGCGAGCGCGACCGCCGCAGCTTTGCGACCTCGTTTGGCTACAGCTACGAGGAGTGGCGAGTGGTGGTACGCGCCCTGCTCGGCTTGCCGGTGGGCACCCCGCCGACCACTAGCCTCTACCCGCCCGCCGCCGCCAACACTGCCACGCTGTACGGCGACCCCGTCGCGCTGCCGCGCCACTCCGCCGCCGCACTGGCCGCCGCCACCGCCGCCGCTGCTGCCACCGACGCCGCGCTGTTAGCTGCCTGGTGCACCCCGCGCGCTCTCCGCGCCGACGGCACATCCCATCCCATCCCGCCCACCTCCTACTGGCCTGCCTGTGTGCTGTAGCCTTGCCCCCGAGTGGCCAGCCTGCATTGTGGTGTAGGAGACGAAGATACGAGCGGGTTGAAACGAGGGACGTCCATTTGTACCAATATTGGACAAGTGTAATTCTAGCGCTACAGTGTAAAATAACGCACTGCATTAGCACCCGCATCACAAATTGTGTCGTTTCTGTTGCATTTTAGTTCCGCCGAGTGTGTGCAAGAGGGTAAACTTGTGGTTGTATCTTGCCACCCCATTGCCTCCATTCAAAACGCAACAACACCAGCAGCCTGGCCAGCTCGGGTCGGGGAATCCATTGGGATACCATCGGCGTCTCCAGCCAGCTGGTAGGCATTGATAGGGCGGAGATATGGCCGGGCGCGGGCGCGAGAGCCGGTGGCCCCAGCGGCTGGCGGAGGTGGGCGGCGCGGGGGTGCTTCGCACGTGGGACTGCGAGTTTGAGTGGGACGCGCGGCGACTGTGGCGGCATGCGGGCGCCGCGTGGGCTGCCGGCGACGAGCTTCGTGCCTGCCTCGCCACCAAACGGTCGTCGCATGCCATTGGCGGCACGGTGCCGGTGCGCGCAGATGCGGCGGTAGTGCGCGTGCCTGCGGCTGGAGATGGGGCGGCGGAAGCAGTTACGATCCCGCTGTTTACCGGGGCCAGCCGCGACGGTGTGGCGGCCGCCGCGAGTGACGCGGCGGCGACATGGGCTGCCAACTGGCACCCGGCAGACACCGGCATGCTGGATGACATTGCCGCCGTGATGGCACCCGGCGCGTACCGTGTAGATGCGCACCTGCTGAGCGTCGCCGCCGCGGTCGAGGCGGCGCCGCTGGCCACGCCACCACTGCGTGACGGCGTGGTCGCGTACCTGGCGGTGGCGTTTGGCGGTGTGAGCAGCGTCACAGTAGAGCGGCGGCCTGCAGACGCCAGCGCGCCGGTGGTGCGCATGCATTGGCCCGTGGCGGGTGCCGGTGATGACGCGGGTACCGCGGGCGACGATGGGCGGCGCATGGCTGCGAGCCTGGCGGCGGTGCGGCGGCGGCACGCGGCATGGGTGGCATGGTATGCGGACGGCGCAGACTGCAGCGCCGGCGCCACCGACGTCTACCTGGTGCGCCGCTCCGGCGACAGCCATCCGCCACCCCTCGTGGCGCTGTATGCGCTGACAGCGACCTGGCACGCACGCCGCGCAGACGGAGGCAGCGGGGTGGTGGGGGACATCATCGCGTCGCCGGCGGCGGCGGCGATTGCGGATGCGGTGCGCGACGCCGCGGCGGGTGGCGTCACACTGGGCTACTGCCCCCGGTTCCCATACTTCCCGGTGGAGGCAGTGGCCGCGGCGGTGGCGGGGCATACCCCCGACCTGCTGGCGCAGCTGCGAGGCTTCGACGCTGTGGTGGTGGCCGCTGCACGCGCCGCCGGCGCACGCGTGCGCCCCGTGTACAACTACCTGCGTGTGCAAGAGTCGCGTGCCGCGGCGGGCGTGCTGCAGGCATCGCCGCCGCCCGCCTTCCGTGCCGCACCCTGCGTCACCGACCTGGATGACCTCGTTGCCGAGATCCCCAACACCGTGGTGTGGCTGAATGCGCCGTGCCACGTTGACCCCGCCAGGCTGGTGGACATTGAGTTCCTGCGCGAGGCCACGAAAGACATTGACCTGTGTGCCATCTGGATGACGGCGGCGGTGCTGCTAGAGCCGGCGAGCGATGCCGCTGCCACTGCCACCAGAACTGCATCAGACCATGACACCGACCTGGTGGCCACGCTGCGCTCACGCGTTGCAGCGGCGCTGGAGAGCGCTGCGCCGGCCGCCGCAGCGTTGGAGTCCGCAGCCGTGTCACTGACGCGCGCGCCAGACGCGTTGTGGTTCACTGCCGACACGCTGCCCACCGACGGCGCCGTCGTGGTGCTTGCATTTCCTGGCGGCGCGCTGACTTTCCCACCGCCGCGCGGCGTGACTGACGTGGGTGCGTACCTGGCGCCACTGCTGGCGGCGTGTGCGCCCGCGTCGTTTGGGCGCGGGTCTGAGGCGGTGTTGGATGCCGCCGTGCGGCGCGCACTGGCGCTGGATGCAGCAAGCGTGGCCACCGACTGGCATCCCGCCACCGCCGGCGTGGTGTCGCAGGTGCAGCGCGTGCTGGGTGCCACCATGCCGCCGCTGCGGCCGGTGCTGGGCAAGGTGAACGTGTACGGCGCCGGCGACTTTTTTGCGGCGCACGCCGACACGCTGCGCATGGACACCATGGTGGGCACGCTGGTGGTGTGCCTGCCCACACCGCACGCCGGCGGCGACCTGGTGCTGCGCCATGACGGCGTGGAGGTGCGCACGCACTGGGGGCCCGGCGCGGGTGCAGGGCAGGTGCAGTGGGCGGCGTTCTACTCCGACGTCGACCATGAGGTGACGCCCGTCACGTCCGGCTACCGCGTCACGCTGACGTACGACCTGTACGCCGACACGAGCCGCCCTGCCGCGCCACCCGCTGATCTGCAGTATGGCCCTGGCGGCCAGGTGGCGGTGGTGCCACGTGCGCTGCCCGCCACACACGTGGCAGCCTGCCCCGTGGCAGCTGCCGCGGTGGCAGCCGCCACCAACCCGGCACTCCTGCCACGCGGCGGCTTCCTGGGTGTATTCAGCACGCACGCGTACCCCATCTCGTCGGCGGGCGGCGTGGATGACAAGCTGCTGAAGGGCGCGGACGCGGTGGTGTGGCGCGCGCTGCGCGACGCCGGCTGCGAGCCGCGACTGCACCCCATCAACACCTACGTGCGCAGCGGCAACCCGCTCGGCGTGCCTGCAAACGACATGTGGCTGGCGCGGTGTGCCGCGCTGGCGGCAGAGGCGGGAGACGACGCGAAGAGCGAGACGGACTGGGACGGCGAGGACTTGGCAGCCGAGGATGCACCCTTTGTGGGCGACGCCATGGAGGACCCCGCCGCGCTCATGGCTCTCGAACCCACCCGCTACATGTCCATGTATGTGCAGCGCGACTTTACACGCTTCTATGTGGCGCCCGACTGGTGGGATGGCGCCGACGCGCCGTGGGAATCCAGCCGGACATCTGCGCCGGTAGGCAACACCCCCCTGGAGCTGGGCGTCGTGTGGCTAAACCATCCC
>Ga0066256_1004358_pt1 | contig 12697 bp, 13 predicted proteins | sample ThiBio_1000_biof_FD_87107 | JGI IMG/M metagenome (GOLD analysis project Ga0066256, IMG submission 87107) | Wastewater bioreactor microbial communities from Cape Town, South Africa - Thiocy_expt_1000_biof (version 2) | ecosystem: Engineered > Bioreactor > Thiocyanate-remediating >...
AGAAGGCTCAGGAATCGCGAAGTATGCGCAACTCGCGGCGATCTTCCGACGCAAGATCGTCACGGGTGCCTGGGCCGTGGGCGCGCAGATTCCAACCGTGCTCGAACTGGCCGACGCGCATGGTGTCGCGGCCGCCACAATCCGCAAGGCGCTGGACTGGCTCGAAGACGAGCATCTGATCGAGCGTCATCGCGCCAAGGGAACATTCGTTCGTTCACGTCCCGCCGATGCCCTGTGGCTGGCCATTCAGACCGATTGGGCTGGACTGCTCCGTCCTGCACAGGATGCGCGGATTGAGATCCTCTCCGACGAATCCAACGTGAGCGGTCACGTGTTCGAATGGATGCTGGGGCGACCGTCGAAGGCCTATCGCAGGGTTCGTCGGCGTCACTGGCGAAATGAGCAGGCCTTTCTGCTGGCTGAGGTCTCCATCGACGAACGGCTCCGCAACGCGATTACCCTCGAGGACCTCGAGACCAAGACGGCGCTGAGACTCGTTTCCGATCTGCCCGGGGTGAAAATCGCGGACGCGCGCCAGACGATCACCATCGGGATTGCCGATGCCGATACCACCGCCAAGCTGGCGCTGCCGCCGCATTCTCCCGTTGCACTGGTTCATCGCCGGGCGGTGGACGAGGATGGCGTTCTCGTCCTGGCCGCTGACGGCATCTACCGTGGCGATGTCGTCCGCTTCGAGGTTGGGCTGCGCTAACGCCGGGGCCGGACGGGAACGTCCTTGAGGGCGGCTTCGACCACTGACGGTGGATGCAGCCGCAGGAAGCGGACGACGAAGCCCTGATCGGTGTGGCGGATGACGCGGGCTTCGAGGCGGCCCAGATGCAGGTCCGTGCCGACGGGCGGACGCAGGTCCGATGTCAGTGCGGCACCCGAGCCGGACGCGTTTTCCACGATGCACTCGACGCGCTCGCCGTTGGGCAGCTCGACGATGCAATTGGGGTCCCCCGGTGTGAAGCGGGTGCTGAGGCGGCGCTCTTCGCCGTCCTGCCGATCGGGGACGGCGTTGCCGAACAGCGGCACGAAGCCGGAATGCGGCCGGGGCGTCGGCGACATGTTCTGCACCGCGGCGCCAGCCACATAGTCGAAGCCGGCCTGCACCGCGCCCACTGCGCGGCCAATCGTGTTGGCGCCATAGGCGTAGCTCAGCAGGTCCAGTTCCGCACAGTGAGTTGCGAAGGTCTGCAGCTCGCGATGGTTCACGTCGTCCGCGGGGCCCTCGAAGTGCATGGAGGCGCCAGTCAGCTGCTCGACCAGCGGCCTGCGGCAGCGTCCGTCACCGGGGTGGATCTGCATGATGACGGTGTCGCTGGCCTCACGGGCGGTCCGGGCAGCATGCTGCAGGTCACGCGCACCCGCCGCGGCCGGCACCCCGATGATGTCGAGTGCGATGGAGCGGCGGTCATGCGGCTCCCGCGCCGCGCCGCCCGGCACGACCTCGAGCCCCCCCCGCCCCAGCAGGGGAGGGGAAGGCACCCGCACCAGCACCGGGGCATCCGCGCCTACCACAGCACCCCGCTGCCGGGCGGGGATGGTGTCGGCGAGCGACCGGCAACCGAGCTCGGCCCCCGCCTTTTCGAGCTCGGCGGCGCCGCCGAGCTCCTCGAACTGCCGCGCGATGGCGCCGCCGGAGATCGAATCGAGGACGCAGCGGTTCTGCGCCCGGCTCCCCCGGCCGCGGGGCCAGATCGGCTGGAACAGGATGGTGGGGGCCGCCGGCACGCGCTTCCCCGCCGGGCTCGCCGCACGGCCGGCAAGAACCGCCTGTTTCAGGGCGGTCGTTGCGTCGCCCGCGGCGAGGATGGTTTCCGCCGCGACCTTCTCAACATGGGCGGTGACGCTGACGCCGAGGATGGCCGCCTGCTCGACAAGCCGGTGCTCGATCACCTTCGCCAGCGCGGTTACCGTGCGTTTCGCCTCGGCTTTCGTGGCGTGGTCGAAGCAGATGACGTAGTCAGTGCCGGAGCGCTCATAGACATCGGCGCCGTCCAGCAGGTGGGCGAACTCGCCGGTGACGATCTCGTCCACCGTCGAAGCCACGATCTCCCAATCCCGGCCCAGCCGGTCGCGGATCTCGGGCAGCCCGAGCAGCTCGACGACCCCGCCCACCACCGTTTCGCCGGGCGCCACTGCAAGCTTCTGCTTGACGGCGCTCGGCGGCGCCCGGCCACGCCGCGGCCGTGGGCGCCCGCTGGAGACCTGAAACCCGATCAGGTTCGAGATGCGCTTCAGAAAACTTGCCACCGGCACGGAATCGTTCGCCCCCATCCGTCGTCAGTCGGGGCAGGACCATAGCGCTATGGAAGGCGATGGCAACCCATTCAATAGACTGATCAATCGCCGGATCGGCTGGCGGTGCCAATGGCGTCGGTCAGTCCTTCTTCGGCGAGCCGCCCAGGGTGGCGCGGAGGCCGCCGTCGACATTGAGGATGGTGCCGGTGATGAAGCTGGCAGCGTCCGAGGCGAGGAAGACAACGGCGGCTGCGACCTCCGCTGGATCGGCACTGCGCCCGAGCGGGTGCATGTTGCGGATTTCCGCCAGCACCGCATCGGGATCCTCGGCAAGCGCGATGGAGGTCCGAAGCATGGGCGTATCGACCGAGCCGGGAGCGATGCCGTTGATGCGGACGCCATAGGGGGCGTAGTCCACCGCCATCGAGCGGACGAGGCCGACAAGCCCGTGCTTGCTGACCGAATAGGCGGTGACGCCGGCCTGCGAGGCCTGGCCCTGTACCGAGGTCATGTGCACGACGGCCCCGCGCGACTCGCGCAGCATCGGCATCACCGCGCGGGAAATGAGGTAGGCGCCCTTGAGGTTGACATCGAGCGTCCGGTCCCAGAGCTCCTCGTCGGTGGTTTCGACATTGCCGTAGGTCTGGATGCCGGCATTGTGGGAGAGCACGTCGAGCCCGCCCAGCGTCCGGCCGGCCAGTGCGGCGATGGCCTGGCAATGCGCGCTGCTGGCGACCGAGCCGAGGCCGGCCTCCACAGTCGCGCCCTGGGCGCGCAGCGCCGCGGTCGCCTCGTTGAGGCCCGACTCGTCGACATCCATCAGAATGAGCTGGTCGCCGCGGGCGGCGAAGGCCTCGGCCACGGCGCGGCCGATGCCCTTGGCGGCGCCGGTCACCAGTACTCGTTTCATGCAGGTCTCCCTCGGACTGTCCTACCCTAGATTTTTCCACCTCCATCGCCTAGAGACGATCATCGCGAAAAGGCGGATGCATAATGCCAAGAACCGATATCGCGCGCCGGGTCCATAATCACGCCTGGAAGCTCGACCCGATCGTCCGCAGCCTGCTGGACACCGATTTCTACAAACTGCTCATGCTGCAGATGATCTGGGGGCTGTACCCGCAGGTCGAGGCGACCTTCTCGCTGATCAACCGCAAGACCTCGGTGAAGCTGGCCGAGGAGATCGATGAGGGCGAACTGCGGGCCCAACTCGACCACGCCCGCTCGCTGCGCTTCTCGAAGAAGGAGATGATCTGGCTGGCGGGCAACAGCTTCTACGGCTCGAAGCAGATATTCTCGCCCGAGTTCCTGCGCTGGCTGGCGGACTTCCGGCTGCCGGACTACCGGCTCGAGAAGCGCAACGGCCAGTACGAGCTCGAATTTCCCGGCCCGTGGATGGAAACCACGATGTGGGAGATCCCGGCGCTCGCCATCATCAACGAGCTCCGCTCGCGCGCCGCGCTCAAAGGCTATGGTCCGTTCGAGCTCGATGTCACCTATGCCCGGGCCAAGGCCAAGATGTGGGACAAGGTCGAACGGCTGAAGCAGCTGCCGGGTCTGCGGATCTCCGATTTCGGGACGCGGCGGCGGCATTCATTCCTCTGGCAGCGCTGGTGCGTCGAGGCACTGAAGGAAGGGCTTGGGCCGGATGTGTTCACCGGCACGTCCAACGTGCTGCTGGCGATGGACAACGATCTCGAGGCACTGGGCACCAATGCGCACGAGCTGCCGATGGTGCTGACTGCCATCGCACCGAACGAGGCGGCGATGAAATGGGCGCCCTACCAGGTTCTGGAGGACTGGGAGAGCTACTACGGCGGCAACCTGCTGATCGTCCTGCCGGACACGTTCGGCACCACCGCCTTCCTGCGCGATGCGCCGGACTGGGTGGCGGACTGGACCGGCTTCCGTCCCGACAGTGCCCCCGAAATCGAGGGCGGCGAGAAGATCGTCAGCTGGTGGAAGAGCCGGGGTCGTGATCCGCGCGACAAGTTGCTGATCTTTTCGGATGGGCTCAACGTCGACGACATCGAGCGGACCTACCGGCACTTCGAGGGCAAGGTGCGGATGGCGTTCGGCTGGGGCACCAATCTCACCAACGATTTCGCCGGCTGCTCGCCTGTCCCCAACGCGTCGCTCGATCCGATCTCGCTGGTCTGCAAGGTCAGCGAGGCGAACGGGAAGCCGGCGGTCAAGCTCTCCGACAATCCGGAAAAGGCCACCGGCCCGCGCGCCGAGATCGAACGCTACCTCGCCCTGTTCGGCAACGACGACCGGGTGTCGCAGGAAGTGGTGGTATGAGCGGCTTTTCGGCCTGCATCGAATGGCTGTTCGCGGTCGAGGCGCCAGCGTTTGCCGATCGTATCCGGCACGCGAAGGCGGCGGGGCTCGATGCGGTGGAGTTCTGGCACCATTCCAACAAGGATATCCCCGCGGTCCGGGCGGCGCTGGACGAGACCGGGCTGCCGCTGGCAGGGATCCTGTGTGAACTCGGCTCGGCGATGTCCGAGACCGGCGGTCTGCCGGGCCTGCCGCATACCGGCAAGCGCATCGCCTCGCTGACGGATCGCGCCGAGCACGAGGCTTTCCTCCTCAGCGTCGATGTTTCGCTGGCCGCGGCACAGGCGCTGGGCACCAGCGTGATGATCGCGCAGTCCGGCGATCTGCTGTCCGACGTTCCGCGCGAAGAGCAGCATCGCGCCATCGTCGACGTTCTCCGCGAGGCGGGACGGCGGCTCAGTGGCAGCGGTGTCGTCATCGCGCTTGAACCGCTGAACGACCGGGTCGACCATCCGGGCTACTATCTCACCTCGACCACCGAAGGTCTCGACATCGTCGATGAGGTCAGTTCGGACGGCGTGCGGCTGCTCTACGACATCTATCATGCCGCGGTGATGGAGGAGCCGATCACCCGGCTCGACGGCCGGGTCGACCGGATCGTCCACGCTCATCTCGCCGATACGAACGGCCGGCACGCGCCGGGAACCGGAACGCTCGACACCGCGGCGCGGATCGGGTGGTTGCGCGAGCACGGCTACGCCGGCTTCCTCGGACTCGGGTACCGGCCCACTGTCGGTACGGGGGGGGGCTGGCGGGCCCTGCGCGCCGCCGGCTGAAGGGTCGCCATCAGCGAACGGTCCGGGGCGACCCCAGTGGGTCCGCGACGCCGTGGCTGCGCCTATCTGCGCCGCAAGGCCAGACCAGCGGAGACCCCCCATGAACGACAGCTACAGCTTCATCGAGAAAAGTGGTGCCGCCCCGGATGCGCCCGTGCTGTTCCTGTTTCACGGCACGGGTGGTGACGAGCACCAGTTCTTCGCGCTGGGGTCGCAACTGGCGCCGGGTGCGCGACTGGTCGCGGTACGGGGCGATGTGTCCGAGAACGGTGCGCTGCGCTACTTCCGGCGGCTGGCCGAGGGTCGATACGACATGGCCGACCTGGCGCGGGCAACGGCCAAGCTCGCGGCCTTCGTCGCCGGCCAGCGTGGCGAGGCCACGGAGGTCTTTGCCCTCGGCTATTCGAACGGCGCCAACATCATTGCGGCGACGCAGTTCGAGGCACCGGCGCTGTTCGACCGGGTGGCGCTGCTGCATCCGCTCATCCCGTTCGAGCCGGCGGCGCAGCCGGGGCTGGCGGACCGGTCGGTGCTGATCACCGCCGGCGGGAACGACCCGATCTGCCCAGCTCCGGCAAGCGAAGCGCTCGCCGGCTGGTATCGGGCGCAGGGCGCCCGCGTGTCACAGGCCTGGCATGAGGGCGGGCACGAATTGCGGCAGGAAGAACTGCTGGCGGCGCGGGACCTTTTCAGCGCCTGACGGCAGACGTCGTCTGGCGCGCCTGCGCCTCAGGCGTGGAGGTCTGCCCATTCCGGATGGCGGCGGAACTGCGCCACTACGTAGGAGCAGACCGGGGCGATCCGGAACTTTTCGCGCCGCGCATCCTCGATGAGGCGGGCCATCAGCAGATCGGCGAGACCCTTGCCGCGGTGCTCAGTCGGCACGAAGGTATGGTCGGCGACGCGTGTTCCGTCGGCGTTGAGGCCATAGGTCAGCTCAGCTTCACGGCCGTCGGCAAGATGGATGACGTAGCGGCCCCGCGACGGGCCGTCCTCGCGTTCGACATCGAAAGTCTCAGGCATGGTATTCTCCTGCGGCGACAGTCGCCTCTGTTCCCCAATGTAGGCGCTGGTGGCCCCCGGCGCGAGGGCCGGTTGACGGCGGCATGGCGGTGACGCTCATCTGGGGTTTTCGAGGATGCCATGTCAGCACTGCTTCACCATGTGATTTCCGGCGGCCCGCGGCCGGTCGCCCCGTTCAGCCACGCTGTCGAAGCGGACGGCTTCGTCTTCGTCACCGGACAGATGCCCACCGATCCCGCGGCCCCGGATGCGCCTTTGCCTGAGGGAATCGAGGCGCAGACCCGGCGGGTGATCGATAACCTCAGGATCGTGCTCGGCGGCATTGGCTTGGGCCTCGAGCATGTCGCGATGGCGCGCATCTACCTGACGCATTTCGAGCGCGACTACGCGGCGCTCAACGCATTGTGGCCGAGCTTCTTCGAGCCGGGCAAGCTGCCGGCGCGGACCACGGTCGGGGTCACCGCGCTGGCAGTCGGGGCGTTCGTTGAAATCGATTTCGTCGCGCGCCGCCCCTGACGAAACATCGTTCTACGCAACGCGCCTTGGGCCCGCTTCCCGGCTGTCATGCTAACATGCTACCGTTTTGTTCGGCTGCCAAAGCAAAACAATCGGGGCAGCCAAGGCTCATTGGGAGGAGCTCCATGAACAAGGCACTCGTCCTCGGCGCGCTGGCTGTTGTCCTCGCGTCGAGCACCGCGCTCGCGGAAACGTCGGGCAAGCGGATCGCGCTCAGCAACAACTACGCCGGCAATTCGTGGCGTCAGGCCATGCTGACCAGCTGGGATACGATCACCAAGCCGGCGGTCGAGCAGGGCGTCGTCGCCGCAGCCGACGCGTTCACCACTGCCGAAAACCAGGCGACCGAGCAGGCCGCCCAGATCCAGAACCTGATCCTGCAGGGCTACGACGCCATCGTCGTCAACGCCGCCTCCCCGACCGCGCTCAACGGCGCCGTCAAGGAAGCCTGCGATGCCGGCATCACGGTGGTGTCGTTCGACGGTATCGTGACGGAACCGTGCGCGTGGCGCATCGCGGTCGACTTCAAGCAGATGGGGCGCAACCAGCTCGATTTCCTCGCCACCAAGATTCCGGCCGGTGGCAACGTGCTCGAGATCCGCGGCCTCGCGGGCGTGTCGGTGGATGACGAGATCCATGCCGGCATCGAGGAAGGGCTCGGCAAGCACAGCCAGTTCAAGGTCGTGGGCTCGGTCAACGGCGACTGGGCACAGGATGTGGCGCAGAAGGCCGTGGCCGGCATCCTGCCCAGCCTGCCCAACGACATCGTCGCGGTGGTCACGCAGGGCGGCGACGGCTATGGCGCAGCCCAAGCCTTCGCGGCCGCCGGACGGACCGTGCCGACGATCATCATGGGCAACCGCGAAGACGAACTGAAGTGGTGGAAGGAGCAGAAGGACGCCAATGGCTATGAGACCTATTCGGTCTCCATCGCGCCGGGCGTCTCGACGCTGGCCTTCTGGGTGGCGCAGCAGATCCTCGATGGCGTCGATGTGCCCAAGGACCTCGTCGTCCCGCTGGTCGAAGTGAACCAGGGCAACCTCGAAGACCAGCTGGCCGCCACCGGCGCGGGCAGCGTCACAAATGTCGAGTACTCGCTCGATGATGCCAAGGCGACAATCGCCGCGGCGAAGTAGGGACCAGACCGTCAGACGATGACCACTCAAGCGGGCATCGCCGACGTCATCGCAGTTGACGGCGCCGAGAAGAGTTTCGGCGCCGTCCGCGCGTTGCAGGGCGTCACCTTCCGGGTGTCGCCGGGCGAATGCGTCGGGCTTGTCGGCCACAATCTGTCGCTCTGCCCCAATCTCACGATCACCGAAAATACGCGCATTACCCACCGCGCACTTCGCGGCTTCGGCTGGCGGCGGCGCGGCGAAGCACTGATCCGCGCCAAGCTCGATGAAATCTTCCCCGCTCACGGCATCGATCCGGGCCGTACCATTGCGTCGCTGACCATCGCGCAGCGGCAGATGGTGGAAATCGCGACCGCCTTTTCCGAGACCGATGAACCGGTGAAGCTGGTCATCCTCGACGAGCCCACCTCGTCGCTCGATGCAAGCCTCGCGAGCCAGCTGCTGGCGTTCGTGCGCAAGTTCGTGGCGGCGGGTGGCGCGGTCGTCCTCATCTCGCACATTCTCGGCGAAATCCTCTCGACCGCGGACCGGGGGGCGGCGACGAAGGATGGGCAGGTGGTCGCCGAGCGGCCGGCGACCGAGTTCAGCACCGACTCGCTGGTGGCGGCGATGGGCAGCGTCGGGCGGGCCCGCGGTGCCAGCCGATCGGCGCGGGATAGGCCGTCGGTGGCGTGGTTCATGGGAGAGGGGGCGGATTGGGTGCGGCCGCGCGACAACAAGGTCGCGTTGGTCGCGGGCGATCGCAATGTCGATGGCACCATGCCGCTCTGGTCGATCCTCAAGAACATGACCATCACGCTGCTGCCCGATCTCACGCGGTTGGGGCTGGTGCGCGAGAAGGACGAGACGGGCATTGCGCAGGGCTGGCGCGACCGCATCGAGGTGCGCACCCAGAACATGGACAATCCCATCCTCTCGCTGTCCGGCGGCAACCAGCAGAAAGTACTGTTTGCGCGGGCGCTGGCGACGCGTTCGCCGGTGGTGCTGATGGACGATCCGATGCGTGGCGTCGACATCGGCACCAAGCAGGAAGTCTATGCCATGCTGCGGGCCGAGGCAGACAAGGGGCGCACCTTCGTGTGGTATTCCACCGAGATGGACGAAGTCTGCCAGTGTGACCGCGTCTATGTGTTCCGCGAGGGGTGGATCGTCGCCGAGCTGAAGGGCGCCGACGTCAACGAAGAGAACGTGCTGGCGGCCTCGTTCGCGGAGCAGGCGGCATGAGGCTTCTTTCTGCCGACACGCTGCGCCTCCTGGTGCCGGCGCTGTCACTCGCGGTGCTGCTCGCTGCAGTGTTCTGGCTGCAGCCCCGCACCATGAGCTACACCGGGCTCAACCTGCTGTTCAATCTGGCCGTCCCCATCGCGCTCGCCACGATCGCGCAGATGCTGATCATGATGGTCAACGACCTCGATCTGTCGATGGGCACCTTCGTCAGCTTCGTCGCCTGCGTCACGGCGACGTTCCTCAACACCGATCCGCTGATCGGCGTCCTGATCCTTGCCGGCTGCATCGCGCTCTACGCGGCGCTGGGCGTGGTCATCTACCTGCGCAACCTGCCCTCCATCGTGGTGACGCTGGGCATGAGCTTCGTGTGGGGCGGGCTGGCGGTGCTGATGCTGCCATCGCCCGGCGGCGCCTCGCCCGAATGGATCCGCTGGCTGATGACATCGAAGCCGCCGCTGGTGCCGATGGCCATCGTTGCGAGCGTGGTGATCGCCATCGTCGCGCACTGGCTGGTGATGCGCTCCGCCTTCGGCGTGGTGCTGCGCGGCGTTGGCGGCAACCAGCGCAGTGTGGAGCGTGCCGGCTGGTCGATCGTCCGCGCCCGCGCTGCCGCCTATGCGCTGGCCGGGTTCTTCGCCGTGCTCGCCGGCATGGCGCTGGTGGGGCTCACCACCTCGGCCGATGCCAACATCGCGCTGCGCTACACGCTGCTGTCCACCGCGGGCGTGATCCTGGGCGGCGGTGAGTTCGTCGGCGGTCGCGTGTCGCCGGTGGGCGCGGTGATCGGCGCGCTGACGCTGACCCTGGCCGCGTCGTTCCTGAGCTTTCTTCGCATTCCGCCGGATTGGCAGATCGGCGCGCAGGGCGCCATCCTGATCCTCGTCCTGGCTCTGCGACTGGTGCTCAACCGGCGCGAGGCGGCGGAGAGCGCGAAATGACCGCGATTTTCAGCAAGCCGTGGATCTGGTCCTTCCTCGCAACGATCGCGGTCTTCATTGCTACGATCGGGTTCACCGCCGGGGCGTCCACGCTCGGGCTGGCGCAGGCGGCGCTGACCTTCGCGGCCTTCTCCATCATCGTGGGGCTGGGGCAGATGTTCGTCATCACCCTCGGGCCCGGCAATGTCGATCTGTCGATCCCGGCGACCATGACGCTCTCCGGCACCGTCGCCCTCAAGCTGATGGACACCAACAACGACCTGATCCTCGTCGGCATCCTGTCGGCGCTCGCCATCGGCGTGGTCGTCGGCATCCTGAACTACGGGCTGATCAAGCTGCTGCGCATCCCGCCGATCATCGCCACGCTGTCGTCGAGCTTCATCATCCAGTCCACCGCGATCTGGTACAATCGCGGCATCCGGATCAAGCCGCCGGACGTGCTCGCCAACTTCGCGACGGCCTCCACCTTCGGCATCCCCAATGTGGCGATCATTGCGCTGGCGATCTCCGCCATCGCCTGGGTGCTGCTGGAGAAGGGCATCTACGGCCGCTGGGTCTCGGCCATCGGCCAGAACCTGCGTGCGGCGCGGCTCGCGGGCGTGCCGGTCGATGGCGTGCGGTTCACGACCTATGTGCTCTGCGCCACACTGGCGGCGTTGTGCGGGTTTCTCCTCAGCTGCTTTTCGGGTGGCGCGGCGCTCAACATGGGCGCCGAATACCTGCTGATCTCGATTGCGGTGGTGGTCATCGGCGGGACCGCCGTCGCCGGTGGCTTCGCCAATGTCCCCGGCACCTGGGGGGCGTCGCTCTTCATGTTCCTCGTGGTGTCGATGCTCAACACCTACCAGGCGAGCGCCGGCGTCCGCATGCTGCTGACCGGCGTCATCATCATCGCGGTTATCCTCGCTGCGAGCCGCAAGCAGAGTGCATGAACAGTCGTCGCGGCGACTGTGGGAGTTCGGCGCGAATGTTTGCAATGCGCTCAACCCAATGCCATGACTGGTGCGGGGAGGGACGCTGTTGCAGCTTGCACTAGGCTTCATCAGGATTGCCGATGAGATCAGCCGCCGCGTGGGGCTCATCGCCGTCTGGCTGGTCCTGTTCTCTGCACTGGTCAGCGCCTTCAATGCCGTCTTCCGCTACTCGATCAGCGGCATGCTGTGGTTCGAGCGGACCTATGGCGGCGGCATCTTCGGCGGCCTCGTCCGCTTCTATACGCAATACTCGAACGTGCTGTCGGAATCGGTCTGGTACATGTTCGCCGGCATGGTGATGCTGGGCGGCGCCTGGACGCTGAAGATGAACGAGCATGTGCGCGTCGATCTGCTCTATGGCGCCATCAGCGAGCGGGCGCGGACGTGGATCGACCTGCTCGGCGGGCTCTTCTTCCTGCTGCCGCTCTGCATCCTGCTGATCTATTTCACCTGGCCATGGTTCATGCAGGCCTGGACGCAGAACATCATGTCCAATGCGGCCGGCGGCCTGCCGCGCTGGCCGGTACGGCTGATGCTGCCGGCCGGGTTTGCGGTGCTGCTGCTGCAGGGCATTGCCGAGATCGTGAAATGCGTGCTCGCCCTCACGACCACGTACCATCGTGAGTTCGCTTACGAGAAGCCCGTGCAATGATGGACTTCGTCCGCGACAACATGGCGCCGATCATGTTCGGCGGACTGGTCCTGTTCCTGGTCATCGGCTATCCGGCAGCATTCTCTCTCGCCGCCATCGGCCTGTTCTCGGGTCTGGTGGCGATCGAGCTGGGCCTCATCGCCCCCAATTTTCTGGGCAACCTGACCTATCAGCTCTACGGCGTGCTCTCGAACGAGCTGCTGCTCGCCATCCCGTTCTTCACCTTCATGGGGGTGATCCTCGAAAAGAGCGGGCTCGCCGAGGATCTGCTCGATGGCTTCGGCCAGCTGTTCGGCGGGGTGCGCGGCGGGCTCTCCTAGGCCGTCATCATCGTCGGCGCCATCCTCGGTGCCATCACCGGCACGGTGGCGGCCTCGGTCATCGCCATGGGTCTCATCTCGTTGCCGGTGATGATGCGCTACGGCTACAACGTGCGCCACGCCACCGGTGTCATCGCGGCGTCGGGCACCATCACTCAGCTGATCCCACCATCGCTGGTGCTGATCGTCCTGGCCGACCAGCTGCAGAAATCACCCGGCGAAATGTATATCGGCGCCACCGGCGCTTCGCTCGTCCAGGTCCTGCTGTTCATGGGCTGGGTGTTCATCGTTTCCATCTTCAAGCCGCAGGACGTGCCAGCGCTGCCGCCGGAGGCGCGGACGCTGCGCGGCTGGCCGCTGTGGGCGAAAATCATCCGCGGTACGGTGCCCAGCCTGGCGCTCCTCTTCGTCGTTCTCGGCACCATCCTGCTCGGGCTCGCGGCCCCGAGCGGGGCGGACGCCCCGGCCGCCGTCGGCTCGAGGCGGCGCCCCGGGTTCAACGGGCGGCGGGCATGGGACGGCGCCTGGGCGGCGATTGGTTCCGCCGT
>Ga0066256_1004360_pt1 | contig 12692 bp, 9 predicted proteins | sample ThiBio_1000_biof_FD_87107 | JGI IMG/M metagenome (GOLD analysis project Ga0066256, IMG submission 87107) | Wastewater bioreactor microbial communities from Cape Town, South Africa - Thiocy_expt_1000_biof (version 2) | ecosystem: Engineered > Bioreactor > Thiocyanate-remediating >...
AGGAAAATTTTCCTAAAAAAAAAAAATCTCTTACTTGAATTTTCAAAGGGTTTGATTTTCTTAATCCTTGATGCATCATCAAAGATTTTAATTTTCTATTTTCTTTTGAAACAACTGATTGAACAACGTTTTGACATGAAAAACATAGTGGATATCTTCTTTCTAATTCTTGTTGATAATTTTGATAAGCTTGATCTTCAACAACTCCCTAATAGAATTCAATAAATTTAAATAAAAAATAGAAAAATGAATCAGATTCAGAAAAACTACAAAAAAAGACAGAAAAATTTTTCAAAGAAGGAAAAGAGAAAAGAAAAAAACAAACATGGCGGAATATGGGAGTGATGAATTGGAAGAACGCCTTTATTCTGCATGTGAAAAAGGAGATATTGAAGAGACTCAACAATTGTTAACCAACTCACAAATTAATCTCAATTGTCAAGATGTTGATGGGTTAACCCCTTTGTTAATTGCTTGTGAATATGGCCATATCGGAATTGTGGAGTTATTATTAAATAATCAAAGAGTCGATTTCAATAAAACAACAAAGTGGAAGAAACAAACACCTTTTTATAGTGCTTGTCAAAATGGAAGTCTTGAGATTGTAAAATCCTTTCTAGCAATTCGAGAAATAAATTTGACCGAAAATCATCTTCATGGGAAAAGTGCAATTGATGCTGCAAGAGAAAATGCCAAGAGGAGAGGAGATATGTTCTTGGAAACCAAAGAAGAATTTGAAGCGCAGAAAAAAAAACTATTAGGTAACTAATTTCTATTGTTTAAAATGAATGTGTGTATTAACCAGCTTAAAAACCGCCCTAAGTATGGAATATTCTTTCTGATGATATTTTTAAGAGATTAATTAATACATATAGCATTTATAGAAAGGCTCTTCGAATATTAAAAACGCAATTTCTTACTTTTAATACTTCGATCAGAAAGCTGACCAATTGCTTTTTGAATTTCAACGTTTATTATTTCCAAATGATCTCTTAGCTGTTTGCGGATAGACGGAGAATCCATACCATACTTAATCTCACCCCTTGAATTCGAATAAGTTTTTTTTGAGGAATTATAAGCGTAGGTAAGGAAGTTCCGTTTTCCGACATGCGAATATCTGCTCAATATTTGTTTTTTGAAAATAACTGATGATTTTGATTTTTTCCCGTAAGCCATTATTACAGTTTTTATGATTCTGGCTTTCATTTTTCTGAAGTACCTGGAAAGACTCGTGGGGCGTATATAAATATTCTGTCCGTTAAATTCAAAACCAAGATATTGCAGGTTGCTGAAATTTATATCTTCATTTGGAAGTGGATCGAAGTCTTTTGTGACTTTATTGTACTCTCTTTTATAAGAACGAACTTTACCGGCAATTGATTTTTTAAAATCTATTACATCCGTTTTTTTATCTTGGATAGTAAGCTTGCAATCGTCGTCAATTTTTTTAATTAAGAAATTCTTGATTCTATTTACATCTTCTGGCTTGCATATAACGAGGATGTCATCACAATAGCGCCGATATTCAAAATCTTCCACTTTACTTTTTTCATAAACCGCCAAGTCAAACTCTACTAAGTAAATATTTGATAAAACTGCGCTCATTGCCGAGCCTTGAGGAATTCCACACAGCTTTCTACGCCGTTCTTTTTTGTGTTCGTGAATAGTATTTTGAGTAATCAGTTTCTTATCTCTTATAAAATTCATTTTCGATTTAAAGTCCTTACCGCCCGCCGGGTTTTCAAAGAGGTCGAGAATGGATTGAAATCGTTTCTTTTCCCTTTTATTTTTTTTTAGATCAATATCGAAATGGTTTAAGAAACTCACGTAGTTTATGTATGAATATTTGGTGAGAGATTTAAATATCTTATACTGATCAATTGGCAGTTCTTTTTCATCAATGATTTTGCACCACATTCTTTTTAAGAGATCATGATCAATGTGGTCGAAATAACCCTTTATATCTAAAGCGATAGCAGCGCAATTCCCTCTTTTAAGGATTTTTGATTTTACAAGATCAAAAGTATCCTTAGCAAACTGGATATTACATTTTCCGTTCAAGTTAGTACGGTATGCCAAAACAACATCGTTGAGTGTATTCTTTTCTAAGTATTCCTGGTACTGTATATTTAGGACAAAAGAATAGAAACTGTAGATATAGGTATCAAAATGAGAAGCAAAACATATTGGTCGTATTTTCGTATCCAAGTAATATTCACCTCCATCAACTAATGAATCATCTTCGTGCCATTTGTATCTTGGTGTTGATTTTAAAACTTTTAGGAATGGTAAGAATGAATGCGTAGATACCTTTTTCAACGACGCATCGGATACAAGGTCTTTTATCTCGTACTTTCGTTTGGGGAAATCAAAATAAACATCAAGATGCGGATACTTTTTAAGTTCGTACTGTTCTTCTGTTTTTTTACAAAAGGCAATCCAGTTAGCCTCGGTATAAAGACTTTTCATTTGTTTTTCATTGGGAGCATGGGCTATGAACAGATGACTACATCATCCCGCAAAAAGCGCCCCCCAATTCATTAGGGACTTTCACCCCAAAGAGCCCTATCTCCAACCCATTTTGGATCATTAGAAATGCCAACAAAACGAGCCCCAACTTTGGCGTTTCCGCCGTAAAGAACTATTCTGATTTTACAACCAGTGTCATTAATAACCTTACCTCTGTAAGGGTTAAGGGGAAATTGAACAAATGTTATATCATCATGAGCATCACAACTTTAGCATCTTCCTTATCAACATTATTAGTAACTTTACTAATAACACAAAATTCCTTCATCACTACAGTAGAACTAATGTCAGCCTTGCTGCTCCTTATAAGGAGTTGCAAGGTGGCCGTGAAACTGTTAAACATAACACCATCAAGCCTATGCTTGAAGCACTACAAAATTACTACAAATTTTTTATAAGCAATCCGAATACGGGTGATTGTGAATAAGTTGTAGGTTAAAATTCGTTCGGTATTAAAAACTGATTTTTACCAGTATATATCCCAACATCTGCATGTGGCTTTATACTTCGGAAAGCGTTTACAACATCGTTTATTGAATCATCCGGAGATTGAATATGTACTTTTGTTCTTCCTGATTTATTTCGGTATCCGGATTCATTTATCACATCAACATTTTGAAAAATAGCTCTATCAACTTTCCGATTAAAATATGGGAAGGAATACCCAATTACAACAACCAAATCACTTTGCGATAATATGGAAGATGCGGCTTTTATTGCCTTTTTAGAAATCTCGTTCTCGATCCATGCAAAACGCAAACTTGTTTCGTATTCCGACGATCCCGGTGATAAGGTGTTGGATAATATTTCTAACGATTTATTATCTACGCTATGCTTACTGAAATCAAAAAGATCGCCATGAGTTCTATCTCTTTTATAAAATCCTGCTGTTCCGTTTAACTTTATAACGCCTGATTTCAAAGGATTGTATTCTTCGCTTTCAGAAGCACCTAGGAAGTTGAGTTGTTTAAGAGCATCATCATATCCAACTTTGGAATAGTTCATAAAGGCCTTTTCTATTTGCGCATCATAATTCCATGATATAATATTCACTTCATCAGGCATAACGATATTTCTTGCCGAATCGTGCGTTAAAATAGAAGCAAAGAAACTGTCATATCTTGCATCCAAATCATTGAGCAAAGAATCCAAATTCTGTTTATCGTGCTTGTGTAATTGTCTTACGCCTTCGTACAAACCTTGTAGTTCAGGTTTTGGATTTGTTGCATCAAAATTTAAATATGCTGGTGAAATTTTAAGCTGTTCAAAAATAAAGTACGCAGAGATCAGCCGTGTCAGATTACAATATTCGTTGTTTGTATGAATAAGCGGTTGATGCAAATAAAGTTTTTTTGCATAGGTGTCAACAGTTTGATGTTTTTTAATTTCGGAAAGAATACCATGAAGATTTAAAATAGCATTTTTATCAAACTGATCTAATTTAATGATCAGATTTATTATGTCTATGAAGATTTCAAGCCTTTGATTAAAGCCGCTTACAACTGGCAGTGCGTTTGCACTTGCTCCTGCGCCTAATAAATAAGTTAACCTTTTCATTATTTTACATTCAAAACCTTAGTGCTCTCTTCCCCAAACTGGCTGATAATTCTTACAGCAATTTTTTGCCCCTTGTTTTTAATTTCAATTGGGTGGGAGATGTGGCCGTAAAGGCGGTCAAACGCCTCATCATCAATTTCTATTTTGAGTGTTTTCTCAACTTTCTTTTTGGTGGTATCTTTGGCTAAGGTATCTAATCCTTTGCGCCATTTTGCAAACGCATCTTTTTCACCGCCGCAGAAGAAAACCTGTTTCACAACAAAATTGCTTCCATCATAATCATCATCAACCATCCAGTAAGCAATATCATTTACATTTCTTGCCTTTACTTCATCCTTAATAGGATCGTAAATATCCAATCCCTGAATTTCCACAGTAATTGTATTGCCTTCTTTGTGTAATCCGATCTACGGTTCTCCTATTGTCACAAACCTCGCCGCCGATTTTGCAGGTTTTTTCTTCAACCCTTCCTGTAAAAGATCATCATGAATACGGCATTTTGTAACCTCAAAATTGCCCATGCTTGTAGTATGGCTACCTCCTTCGATATCACTTTCAAAACTGAACCCTAAAATTACCAACCAATTGGCATCTCCTTTATGCCGACATTCTTTTACAGCATCACTCACTAACTTTTTGCTGACTGTTCCAAATTTTGGCCCGATATGAAAATATGCTTTTTCCTCACCTTTTGTAGTTTCATAAAATCCCTCTGCATGTAATGCTTCTCCTGCCAGTAGTTCCACCGATCTGAAAATTACCATCTCATCTTTTCTGCCATTTTTAATACCTGCACTTAATAGGTGTTGTTTTATCACTTCTTCAAACGCACCTTCTTCTTCGTTTACGCGCACTTCTTCATCAAGTTCTTCGGGATTTATCGGTTCGAAATTTTGTAGTGTTTCTACTGTAAACGGCCCGCTTACACGTAAAACCTTCTTTTCAACTTCCGGTTGATCATAAAGCGTTTCAGTTGCGGGAGGCTCATCGTTGGCAAGTGATTTCAATGTAATATGAGGAACAGTTTTGTAAATAAATCCTTGACGGATGTTACCCTTTTCATCATACATTTTGTAGTAGGGGAACACAGCAGTTATCAAACGTTGTTTAGCAATATTAACGGCAATCCGGCTTGTATCAATTGTTATCCATCTGCGACCCCATTGCTCGGCTACAAACGCAGTTGTGCCACTACCACAAGTGGGGTCGAAAACTAAATCGCCGGGATCGGTGGTCATTAACATACAACGTTTAATTGGTTCCGTTGCTGTCTGAACTACATATATTTTCGCATCTAAACGACTTTGAATCCCACCGATTTGCCAGTTATTGTTTAACGGAAAAGCAGGAAAATCGTTGAGGTATCTTACGTAATTCAAAGAGTTGGAGGAAGCAACTATCCTATTTTTGCTAGATAGATTCTCGAGACCTAACAGACTTGATTTCCATTTTTCTGTGTACTTTTTGCCATTGAATGTAAATTCAAACGGAGTGCCACTTTGGGAAGTCATGTTATCTAATCGAAAAATCCTAGCACCTTTAGGAAGTACAGAAATATTCTCCTTCTCCTCTCTAGTTAATGGTCTTCTTACTTTCGTCGGGAGTTCTACAGAATTATATTTAGACGCACCATCGCCGCCAAATTCCTTTTCAAAATACAATTGCCTATATTTTATTTTAGAAACATCCTTCGCATACCAGACAATAAAATCAAAAATCCCATCCAATAACGAACTACCTAGCCCTCCTGTTTTTGAATAACATATCAAACTGACAAAATTTTCACTCCCAAAAACTTCATCCATTAAGCTTCTTACCAAATGCACATTTTCATCGCTTATCTGAACAAAACAAGACCCACTTTCTGTTAAAAGTTCTTTTGCAATTAACAGGCGATCCCTTAGATAAGAAAGGTATGAATGAATGCCAAGCTCCCACGTATCACGAAATGCTTTTATTTGTTCCGGTTCACCTGTTAAGGCTTCGTCATTACCATCCTTAACATCTCGATTATTCAATTTTATTTGCCAATTCCCCCCGTACTTTATACCGTAAGGTGGATCAAAATAAATACACTGTACTTGTCCTGCCATTCCTTCTCGCTCTAACAAACTTGCCATTACCAAATGGCTGTCGCCTTGTATCAATCGGTTTGTCCATCCGTCCTGATGATGATAATATTCACTTACTTTCTCTATTTCATCTTTTTCAAGTGCATTACCAAATAGTTCATTTACGCTAAACATGTCCAGTTGCGGGCTGGCCGTTTCCGTAACCTTGTATAAGTTTTTAATAAGCGTTTCAGGTGCTATATGTTCATGCCGGTAAAGGCTGCGTATATCCACTTGCAGCAAATCATCCCTGTCATCGTTACCATATTTATTTAGCCAAAAAAGTTCTGGATCCTGTCCACGATGCACAACAGGATTCTTTGGTAGTTCTAAAATTTTTTTACCGGACTGTACTTTATCGTTAGCGTCTTCATAGCCCGCCTCTTCTTTGCTTGGAATATGCGCACGGGTGGATTTGTGTTTTATGGAATCTATTTTCTTAGCCATTGCTATGTATTAAACTTGTGTAATTTTAATGATTTAAGATATCTATCTATTTTTACCGCATCTTCTTTCGTTTCGGTTTCTAATGTGCGATATTCTAAATCCGGCCAGTTCGCAAGAATATATTCACGTTTACTTTCATTATTCCTTGTGCCTGTTCCATAGGGTTTAGGGAAGAATGATTTCATACGTTTCAGGCAGGTTTTGCTTTCTCCAAATAAGATAAATTCACCTGTTTTTCTATTCTTTATTTGATATACTCCGCAACCTGTCGGGCCTTCTATTTGCCTGCAAACTTCCGGAGCAGGAATCTTTTTCCATCCAGACCAATTTAACTCCATAAGCTTTGGATTTTTTCTATTAGTTGATTTCTAATGTTTCTGATATCATTCGCTATTTCAATAAAATCCCATTCAGGATATTCGTATTTATCTTTCAAAGCATTAACAGCAGGTATCCATCGGTTTTCAACGAACCACTTTTTTTCTGCTTTATCTGTGTTCATTCCAGTGATTTCAATCAAAAGGTGTTTTACTATGCCTTCTTTTGATTTAATGCGGGCAATAAAATCGGTATAATACTGTTTATCTTTTCCGTCTTTTGTATAAGGGATAGTAAAGCCAAGAAATTGGTTTTTCACATAACAGTCCACCTCTTCCATTTCTTCCAAAGTTTTGGCGCAAATCCCTTCCCAGCCGCTATCCATTACCACAAAATTCACATGGCTTTTTGTTGTCTCATACACATCCTTTACGGTATTCCCATTAACGTATTTTGTACTGCTAAACTTGTTATAATAATTAAAAACAGGGCGCACGTATTCACTTGTATTAACGTGCGTATTTATGCCCCTCGCGATATGGTCAACAATTGTTTTTGGGTTATCGAAATATAGTAGTCGTTTATACCTTTGGTCATCAATATTTAATAACAATACTTTGGTGTTGTACCAAACTTCAACAATATTTTTAAGCTTATTAAATTTTTGAAAATTTTTGTTTCCATCCTCATCACTAAAATGATAATTTATCAGTTGGGTGGTAAGCCACCATATAATCTCCGTATCTCTCTTTTCTAAAATTGATTGAATTTTTAAATCTATTTCATCTTTAGAAAAAGCCGTAGCCATTTTGGTTTGTATGGGCGTAAGGTCACCCCGTATTTCAAAGTTTTCAAGCTTATCAAAATTGTATTCAATCCTGTCTTCTACGTTTTCTATTCTATATCCTATTATGTTAGGGAATTCAATTTCATAATCCTTTTGCCTCTGCGGAATTGCAGTAACGTGAGTATAATCAACGGGGCCGGGAGGGGTTACAGATTTGCCACCTTTAAATAATTTGAAAGGAACCCCAATAATATGTGCATATTCAGGAGGAAATTTTTCAATAACAGTTTTCCTTTTATCATCAGTAGGATTTCCATTTTTATCATAACCCTGCAAAAAATAATTCATTCTTCTGAGGGCTCTGCCCGCAACCTGCTCACACAGCAACTGCGAACCAAAAGCACGCAATCCCATGATATGTGTTACGGTGTTGGCATCCCATCCCTCCGTTAACATCGACACAGATACCACACAGCGTATATGCGCACCCAATTTTCCCTGTTTACCTACTGTGTTTACTACTTCCCTTAATATTTCTGCATCAGTTATTTTTTCAATACTACCCTGACCGTGTATGCGTGCATAATCTTTTTTAAATTCTTCAATTTCTGAAGAAAATATTTTTTTGAAGTCATCATTTATTTGTTCCCCGTTTTCTAGAGCATCGCTGTCTATAAGCAGGGTAGGTGGGCGTTTTAAAGGTGCTTTAGTAACAGGATTATAGTTTGAGAATAATTCTTTAACACCGTCCACCACGATCAGTTCTCCATCTTGGTTTGCATATTCGTATCCCGCAATGTATTTGTAGACTTCCTTTGATACAGCGGTATTATTACAAACTACAATAAATACCGGTGGTGCAGAAAACAGGGTTTTTCTTTCTCCATTTTGTTTCCTGATACCGTTATCATAATCAACGTAGTGATTATAAAATTGATCCATTGCGGCTTTTACCAAATAGTGCAAGTTTGGTGGTGGCTCACTAAACTTTTCTCCTTTTTCACTTGCTTCTTTTTTTTGTTTACGTACGCCTTTTCTGGGGAAAGCATTCGGATCTTGTTCAACTATCTTACGATATAAGTCTCGTAATACAGGCATTGTTAAATCCTGTGTGTTATCGCTTTCAGGGAGGAATGGAATTTTCACTAACCCGCTTTCGATGGCTTCAATTAAACCAAAATCAGAAACTACCCAGGGAAACAAAGAGTAGGCAGGATAACCCGAGCCCTGTAAATAATATGGTGTAGCAGAAAGATCGTAAACAGATTGAAGTTTGAACTTTTGGGAAATTTCTTTGATTCCCGTGAACCATACTGCTGCTCTTTCATTTTCATCAGCCTCCTCATTATCGGTGGTTTTGCCTTTTGACTTAGGCAGATAACAGTGGTGCGCCTCATCATTAATGACTAAAAGACGGCTGCCTGTTTTAAATTTTCCAAGCGTACGTTTAGCCACCTGTGAAAAATCCTCCTTGTTTCCGGTATCTATTTTTTCTCCCTGTAGATTTACTTTTCCATCGAACGGACTCTTTTTATTGCCTTGAAGTGTTTTGGGTTCAAAGCTGTGATAATTTGTTATAACCAACCTCGCATTAAGATTTTGCAAGCGTGGTTCCATATTTTGAGGAACTAAACCTCTAATGCGATAGTGATCTTCGATAAGTGCAGGGTTTGTATTTTTAGTGTCGACAAAGAGAACCCCAAGTCTATCCTTAATTGTTACGCCTGGAGCAATAATTAAGAAGTAGTCTGCAAAACGGGTATCGTTTCTATATTCCTGCCTGTTAAAATAATGGTAGCAAATTAAACAGGCCATAACAACAGTTTTTCCGGTTCCCGTAGCCATTTTAAAGGCAATTCTCGGTAACTGATCGCTTACATTAATACTTACTTTTTGCTGACCATCTCTCAACAAGTTTAAAATATGCTGCCCTGCATTTGATCTATCAGCAATTTCATTTAACCAGATGGCAGTTTCAACAGCCTCTTGTTGTGCAAAGAATAGCTTTTTTGTAACGATTCTATCAGGATTAATAAACCAAAACGTAAGCAATTCTTTTGTTATTCTTGTTGTATTTGGATATTTTTCACTCCGCCATTGAGCAACTTCCTTTCTGCACAGATTAATGATATGTGTGCCATAATGTTCTGCATCATCATTCCACTCCCACATCTCTTTTTGCCCTGATTGTTTTGACGGAATTACTGCAATATCTGGATTAAATATCCGACGCCCCTCACACACTTTTTCGTAATCAAGATTTCCTGAGCTATCAGTATCGTAATATTCTTTTGGTTCTTGATAAGGGCTATTTAAAATAGGATTGTCATTACTCATATAAAATCAAGCTGATGGTATTTATTGTTTTTTGGAAAACAATTACATATTTAGGTTTGGTATTCGTTTAATATTTTAAATATTCGGATCATTGGCGTTTCATGATCTCTAATGCCTAAAAATATGAAAAAAATGTGTAAAGAAAAAAGCATCTCTACCTATATATGATAACCTAATGCAATCATTATTTCAAAATAATGAATTTTTTGAAGATGGTCAGTTTGCATGAAGTGTAAGGAGTGTACGCAAAAACAAAATTTTTATAACAGTATATATCCAAATGGTTAGAGGCGGCTTACCGTGGCTCAAAATACTTTATATGTGCCATTGCAGAACCCCGGTTATAACCATTCCCCGCTCGCACAATCGTTCCCGGCTCCAACCCCACACCCAAAAATTGGCGAATTACCATTGTATATTCATGTAGGAGTTATGCTGAATTTTCTTGGCTATGGATTTGCCTTTACCATAGTTTTCTTTTGAGATGGCTTCTCTTCCAAAAAACCACTGAAAAGAATATTGAAAACCTTACAAGGCAAATGGACAAGGTTTTCATTTTTACATCTCGCAATATTACTACTATGTCACCCTTCAAAATCGGGCAAAAAGTATTTATTGCTGTTGGAATAACTGACCCCATTAACAAGCAGGGCGCGGTTGTCGATATTATTAAAATTAGCCATATAGAAAGTATTGCATGGGTTCGGTTTGAAGATGGAAAAGTAGGGCAGTATTATTTCGATTGCATTACTAATGTTATCCCCTCAAACAATTTGTCATAAAACTATCGTGCAACTTCTAATATACTAAGCCTCGTAAAAAAACATATCAATTACCACAGATAGGAGAGTTTTAGCATTGTTTTAGCGTAAAATTATAATGCGCTATAAAATATTGAGTTATAGCGCATTATAATAACTATTAGTGACCCCGTCAGGATTCAAACCTGAAACCTTTTGATCCGTAGTCAAATGCTCTATTCAATTGAGCTACGGGGCCTTTTTGTGGACGGCAAAAGTAATAGCTTTTTATGGAATCGCCAAACTAATAATCCTTGTGGCGGGCCGTTGCCAAAGCCCTTTTTTTTGCTAATCGAAAAATATTTTTGATTGGTTGACTGAAACCATTTCTTTTTTTGTAGAATTTGGCTCCAGTTTCCCTGGCAAGAAACTGTTAACCAGGCCGGATTGGCCAATAACGCTCTGAAATTTCAAATTCTTAAAGTAAAACAACTAAAACTCAACAATAATCCCGATTGTTTCCACAAAAGTTTTGAATTTGTTCTCTATGATCTTTGTTTGATACCGGGGCGGATCACTGCCTTCTATTTTTTGCGGAGTACCATCTGCATTGCGCGCTACTGTTAAAATCGGAACGCCCGTTGTTCGGGCCTGTGTAGCATTCTGCATATCAAAATAGAGGTTGAGGTTCCAACGTTTAAAAAACCATTTCTTGTCAATCCTGAAATCTACCTGGTAATTAGATGGAATACGCAAGCTATTAACACGAGTGTAATCGGGAAACCCGCGCCCGCTTACATCCCAGTAAGGTTGAAGCGACGAAAGTTCAGTATCGTAAGGCGTATACGGGCTGCCACCGGAGTAGCGTAACTTCATGCCTGCCTCCCAATTTCTCTTAAAACGCCTGCCTAATACAATGTTTAACAAGTGCACCTGATCCCACGATGAGGGGGCGTATAACCCATCGGCGTTTGTGAAAAAACTACGCACATAGGTATAAGCCAGCCAGCCATAGAAATTTCTCCATAATTTTTGTTGCACAAAAAGCTCGGCGCCGTAAGACCGGCCCCTGCCATCAAAGTTCACGGGCTCGTTACCCACAATTCCATAATCGGCGCCAATATTTGCCAGGCTTAACCCGGTGCGTTGGCTGACGGGGTAACGGCTGTATTTTTTATAGAAGCCTTCCAGCGAAATTTTAAGGTTGGATGCAATCCTTTTCTCAACACCCAAAACGCCATGAGTGGATTGTGTGTACCGCAATGCTGCCGACTGGTTTTGAAGGGTTCCGCTGTTATTGCTGTACCCCAGCACTGTGGTTGCCGGCAGTTGCTGATAAATCCCGGTGTTGCCATTTAAGCTCCAACCATCGCCAAGGGAATACGAGAGCGATAGCCGGGGGCTGGGTTGGTTAAACAAATTTTGTGTGTGGCTGGTAAAACCAGCTCCTTCAAACCTTATGCCCAGCGCCGCACTCATGCGGGTGGCAAAAAAGGAAGTGGAAGTTTGAGCGTAAACAGCGTACCTGAAAAAGTTAATAGCATCATTGAACCGGCTTTCCACTATGCCTGTCTGCGTGGGAATTTTATTAAAAGCATCCATTTCATATTTCGCAAAAATGCCGCTCGCCCCAATATTGGTTTTAAAATTATTCCGGTAGATATTTCGCTCGACCTTTAGGTGGTTTTCAATATCCCTGCTGGTATTATCGTTTACTTTTTTTGTTTGATCGTTGTCCTCGTTATTGGTGTATTTAAAAAAACGATTGTTGATCATACTGCGGCTAAGCACAAACTGCGTATTACCATTGTCATGATTGAGCCTTAGCACGGAGCCGACAGTATAGTTCCATTGCTCAATATTGGG
>Ga0066256_1004361_pt1 | contig 12690 bp, 11 predicted proteins | sample ThiBio_1000_biof_FD_87107 | JGI IMG/M metagenome (GOLD analysis project Ga0066256, IMG submission 87107) | Wastewater bioreactor microbial communities from Cape Town, South Africa - Thiocy_expt_1000_biof (version 2) | ecosystem: Engineered > Bioreactor > Thiocyanate-remediating >...
GGGGGGGCGTGGGGGTGGTAGAGCTGAGATGGGGGAGGCGTGGGGGTGGGCGCGCGGCGGGACAACCCCCACACAATGCACTTGAACCTCACCCCCCACCCCCCCCCCCCCCCAAACCCACTCAACTGCAGGTGGGCGTGGCGCCATCAAGTGAGGATGAGGCGCCTGTGCGGGGCGCGCGTGGCGGCGGCGGCGGCGGGCGCAAGGCACCGGTAGCAGCGGCGGCGCCGGCACGTGGCGGCAAGGGCGCAGCAGCAGCAGCGGCAGCAGCGCGTAGCGGTGGCGGCGGTCGCGCCGCCGTGATGGTTGGTGGCGGCATGTTTGACGACCTGGTAGCGGGCGCCACCCGTGGCGCCGCCTCTGACAGTGACAGCAGCGATGGCGAGGGCGACCTGACCGGCGCGAAGCCGGCGCGCACGGCGTGGTCCTTCAAAAACGCCATCGAGACGATTGACGCCAACCTGCCGGCGCACAAGCGCGGCGGCTCCACGCTGGCTGACAAGGTGGCGGCACTGCGGCAATCGCAAGGCAAGCCGGCACCCGTTGCACCCGCCGCCGCGGCGGCTGCTGCTGCGGCGGCGTCTGCGGCTGCGGCTGCTGCTGCTGCGTCGGAGGATGGCAGCGACGAGGAGAGTGAGGCGGAGGAGGAGGAGGAGGATGATGATGCCGAGAACTCAGATGATGACGACGAGGAGGGGGATGATGACGATGATGACGATGATGACGACGACGATGAGGAGGAGGAAGTGGAGGAGGAGGATGAGGATGACAACGAGGAAGATGGTGAGGAGGAGGAGGAGGAGGCGGCGGCGGAAGGCGCGACCACCAGTGACAGCGACAGTGACAGTGGCAGCGACGACGGCAGCAGTGATGAGGAGACAGGCAATGGCGACGGTGATGGCGCGGATGAGGTGGCTGCAATTGTGGCACGCGCAAAGCCGAACCCGCTGCGCAGCGGCAGTGGCGCGGCAGCGCCGCTGGATGCGCTGGAGGCAGAGTACGGCGCCATGTTTGCACCTGACCCGTTTGCTGCCAGCGGCGGGGCGGATGTGGTGCGCAAGATGGCCACCGCCGCCGCTGGAACGGCGGCGGCGGCGGCGGCGACGGCGGCGGGCAGCAAGCGGTCACGCGCGGCAATGGAGGGAGCAGCAGCAGCTGGTGGAGCGGGCGCCGGTGCAACAGCGGCAGCAGTGGAGGTGCCGGTGGTGGTGACGGGGCTGGCAGACGGCAGCGCGCTGAAGGAGCCGCGCACGTTTGGCGAGATGAACCTGTCGCGCCCGCTGCTGCGCGCCATCGCCGACCTGGCGTACCGCGAGCCGACGCCCATCCAGCGGCGGTGCGTGCCGCTGGCGATGGCGGGGTACGACATTTGCGGCAGCGCGGTGACGGGCAGCGGCAAGACGGCGGCGTACCTGCTGCCCATCCTGGAGCGCCTGCTGTACAAGCCGTCGCGCACGCCCGCCATCCGCGTGCTCATCCTGACGCCCACGCGCGAGCTGGCGACGCAGGTGCACTCCATGGCGGCGCAGCTGTGCAAGTACGCGCCCGGCATCCGGGCGGCGCTGGTGGTGGGCGGCGTGGCGCTGAAGCCGCAGGAGGTGGAGCTGCGCGCGCGGCCCGACATTGTGGTGGCGACGCCCGGCCGCGTGCTGGACCACATCCGCAACACGCTGGCGGTGCACTGCGACGACGTGGACGTGCTGGTGCTGGACGAGGCGGACCGCCTGCTGGAGATGGGGTTTGAGGACGAGGTGACGGAGGTGGTGAAGGCGTGCCCCGTGGGGCGGCAGACCATGCTGTTCTCTGCCACCATGACGGCGCGCGTGGACACGCTGGCCAAGCTGTCGCTGCGCAAGCCCATCCGCATCGTGGCGGACCCGCTGTACGACATGGCGACGAAGCTGAGCCAGGAGTTTGTACGCATCCGCGCCGGCCGCGAGGACGAGCGCGAGGCCATGCTGCTTGCCCTCCTCACGCGCTCCTTCACGGGCGGCGGCGTGGTGGTGTTTGCGGTGCACAAGGTGACGGCGCACCGGCTGGCCATCCTGGCGGCGCTGGCGGGCCTGCGCGCCGCCGAGCTGCACGGCAACCTGTCGCAGCGCGCGCGCCTGGCGGCGCTGGAGGACTTCCGCGAGGCGCGCGTGGACTACCTGTTTGCAACCGACCTGGCGGGCCGCGGTCTGGACATTGCCGGCGTGCGCGCCGTCATCAACTTTGAGATGCCGTCCGAGCTGACGGCGTACGTGCACCGCGTCGGCCGCACTGCGCGCGCCGGCCGCGCCGGTGTCGCCGTCACGCTGGTGTCAGAGGGCCAGCGCGCGCTGATGAAGGAGGTGGTGCGCCGCGCTGCGCTCAACGTCAAGTCGCGCGTTATTGCGCCGGCCGCCGTGGAGGAGTGGAAGGAGCGCATTGACAGCTGGGCGGGTGACATTGACGCCGTCATGGCGGCGGAGCGCGAGGAGCGCGCACTACGCACGGCGGAGATGGAGGCGGACCGCGCCTCCAACCTGCTGCAGCACCGCGACGAGATCAAGTCGCGCCCTGCGCGCACCTGGTTCCAAACCGCCGCCGAGAAGGAGGACACGCGTGCGGCGGCGGCAGCAGCGGCGGCAGGCGGCGATGCGGCTCCCCCTGCAGCTGACAAGCGCGGCGACAAGCGCGGCGGCGGCGGCGAGAAGGACAAGCACGGCAGCGGGGAGCGCGAGAAGGGCAAGCGGGTGCACCGGCTCACGCGTGACAAGCGGCGGCGCATGGAGGCGATTGCGGACGCGGAGCGCGACGCGCGGCGTGTTGCCAAGGCCGAGTCGGCGGCAGAGCACGCGGCGGCGGTGGCAGCATCGCGGGCACGGCGCGAGGGTGGCGCGGCACCGGCCGCCAAGGCGCAGCTGGACCCTGAGATTGCGCGTGTTAAGAAGGACCTGGCGGTGACGGCGCGTGCGCAGGCGCACAGCGTCATCAAGGGCGCCAAGGCGGCGGTGCGCGACCGCGCCGCGGCGCTGGGTGTCACGGCCGGCGTGGCCAAGCGCATCATGGACCGCGAATCCAAGCGCGGCGGCGCCGGCGGCCGGCGCAGCAGCAGCGGTGGCGGCGGCGGTGGCCGCAGCGACAGTGCCTTTGATTCGGAGATGCGCGGCGGCGGTGGCGGTGGTGGTGGCGGCGGCGGCGGGGGTGGCAAGTGGAAGGGTGGTGAGGGCGCCAAGATGGGGTCACACCGCGGCGCGTTTAAGTCCGCCAAGAAGTTCAAGCGGCGGTAGACCCTCGCTTGGCGCTGCCTGGCGTTGCTTGGCCTGGTTGTCAGTTTTTGAATAGGACTGTTGGTTGATAATTAATGAAGACTTCAAACACACGCACGCACACAACCACGCCCTACCGGCGCCCCTTGCGGCCGCCGCCGCCCTTGCCCTTGCCGCCACCGCCGCCGGCTGCTGCAGCCGCTGGCTTGGCGGCGCCAGCGGCGGCGGCTGCGGCGCGGCGCGCCATCTCGGCCTGCTGCGCCTGCATCATCATGAGGCGCTGGTGGCGGCCGGGCAGGCCGGGGATGATCTTGGCAATGGCCTTCAGCAGCGCGTCCTTGGATGCAATGGACGGCACCACCAGCGCGCCCGTCGGCGTCTTCAGCTCCACGCGCGCGCGCCCCAGCGTGGCCCAGTCGCGCGGGTGCCGCTTGTTTGGCTGCAGGGGCGATGGGGGGTTGGTGGGGGGCGGGTGGTGCATACGTGTGCGTTGTTGCGAACCGCGAGCGGCACCCAATCACCCAGCCGCAGTGGGGCGCACCTCCAGGAGGACGGAGCGGAAGCCAAGCACGACGCACGCCTCCGCCAGGTCTAATGGGAAGGGGTTAATGCAGCCAGCCAGCATGTGCATGGGCAGGCGGCGGCCCTGCGACACCTTGCGCGTCACATTGACGTAGCAGGGGTAGAGGGACAGGTACGTCTTGAGCCGTGCAGCATCCACCGGCGGCGGCCGCCCCGCCCCTGCGCCACCCGGCCCGGGCATACCACCACCACCACCACCACCACCGGCAGCCACCATGCCACCAGGCGGTGGCGGCGGCGCAGCCGCCACCGTCAATCCCCCCAGCGCCGCGCCCGCCGACGCCGTGCCCGTGAACACCTCCTCCACCATGCCCTCCTCTCCCTCCCCATCGTCATAATCCTCGTCGCTGTCGCCACCACCCGCAGCTGCAGCAGCAGCACCTCCTCTTGCTCCTGCGCCGCCTCTCTCTCCTCCCCCTCTACGCCTAGCTGCCGCCTCCTCAAGGGCGAGGTCAGCCGCCGCGGCGGCGAGGATGTCATCGTCACGCGACGCCATCTCGCGGGTGGGGGTGGCAGGCGTGCTCCCACTTTTGGCGCACACCCCGGTTGCAGGGAATAACGTGGCAGTTGTATGAGGGAAAAGGGGGTAAAAGATAGAGAAAAGATAGGGAAGATGGCTACTAGCGGCAGGATGTGAGTAATTAGTGTGGAGTGTGAGCGCCGCAGACATAAACACGAGAAACACGCTTGCAAAAAGCATTATATGGGTACGCGCAATTGTTGGATTACACCCGTCGCAGCATTGCACATTTGTGTGTAGAAGGTTGCGAATCGCGTGTGTTTGTGTTGATTAATTATATTTTCATTGTTTTTTTGCACGAAATCTCACCCAATTCACCCCTTTCCCTTGTTCTCCGTTCTCGCCCCCACTCGCTCCCCTGCGCCTGCTCCTCATCTGCAATGGCAGCTGTCGCAAGTGCCGCCGCGGCGGCACCAGCAGCGGGGCTGGGTGCCGCACAGCCGCTGTGGCGAGCCGCGGCGGCAGCTACAACAACCGGTGGCGCAGCAGCAGCAGCAGTTGTGGCGCCACCAACGCTGCCGACGCCGACGCCACACGTGCTGCCTGCGCCGGTGCTGCCCACGCTGACGTGTGTGCGGTGCGGCGTGGCGTTTGACGACGCGCCCTCGCTGCGCGCACACTTCCGGGCGCTGCATGCCGTGACGCGCCCGTCGGAGGACGGCGGCGATGACGGCGACAGCGGCAGTGAGGGTAGTGACGAGGAGGGCGAGAGTGATGGCGATGGCGACGATGGCGGCGGCAGTGACGGTGCCGACGGAGAAGGCAAGGCAGACGGCGGAATCGGCGGTGGTGCCGGAGGTGATGTGAGCCGGCGGCGGGTGGGGCCGTTGGTAGCGGTGCGGGTGGCAGAGACGGGGGCGGTAGGGTACGTGTACCGTGCGGTGCTGGAATCGAGCGGCGACGCGGCGGCAGTGGAGTATGCTGGCGACCGGCATGCCACCGCGGTGGCGGTGCTGCCTGCCGCCACGCTGCTTGCGCCTGGTGAGCGGTGGGTGGTGCTCATGTTTGCCTCCGGCTTCTTTGAGGCGGCGCTGTTTCAAATGTCCCCCGCCGCTGCCGACCTGCCGGCTGCCGCCTCAGGTGGCGGTGCCGGTGGAAGACGCGCGGCGGGCGGTGCGGGCGCGGGTGCGGGTGGAGGGTGGCCGCAGACGCTGATGCACAAGCGGCACCACCGGTACACGACGCGCCGGAAGCAGGGCGGGTCACAGAGCGCACATGACGCGGCGCGCGGCAGTGCGGCACAGTCGGTGGGTGCGCAGCTGCGGCGGGCGGGGGAGGTGCACCTGTGGGGGGACATTGCAGGGGTGGTGGGGGACGCGGCGTGGCGGCCTGCCATCGCCGCCTGCCGCCGCATCTGGATTGCGTGTCCCAAGGCGGCGCGCCCCAAGCTATACGACGGCGTCACGCTGGTGAAGGGCGACCCGCGCATTGCCTTCCTGCCGCTCATGACGGGTCGGCCGTCGCTGGCAGAGGCCAGCCGGGCGGCAGAGACGATGGCCACCATGTGGCCTGCTCCCCCACCGCCGCCCGTAGTTGCTGCTGCGCCACCTACGTCAGTTGCCACCGTAGCGTCGCCGTCCGCTGCTGTTGCTGTTGCGGTCCCCCGGACACGACCCTCGCCTGCTGCTGCCGTCACGGTTTCGTCGTCGCCGGCGGCTGCGGCTGCTGCTGCTGCCAGTCCCACTGCTGGTGCCTCGCGGCCGTCTCCAGCGGCAGCCGGTGGGCACGGCAGCAAGGCGACGAAGTCAGCCAAGCGGCGCGGCAAGGGGCCAGGTGGCGCGCGCAAGGCTGGCAATGGTGGTGGTGGTGGCGGCGGCGTTGAAGCGGCGGCGGTCGAGGAGGCGGGTGGTGACAGTGACGAGGAGCTGCTGTTTGCAGATGCCATGGCACGTGCCGCCATTGAGCGTGACGCGCACGCCACCGCGGCAACTGAGGCCGCACTGCCCCCGGAGGCGGCCGCGGGGGGGGAGGCAGCCCCGCCGGGCAGGGCGACGCGGCTCCGCGGGCCGCCCCCAGCTCGCGGTTGAGGGGCTCGCCCGGGTGAGGGAGCCCCACGTCGACCGCGGAGATGTCCGCCGCCTCGAGCGGGACAGAGAGGATGCGCTCCCGTCCCTGGGTTCGCTCGCGTGCCATGCGATCCATGACGTCGAATGTCCGCGCGTGGCTCGAGCCGAGGACGAGCGTGGTCGGGTCTTCGTGCTCGTAGTCGGCGAGAGCATCCGCCACCTCGCGCACGTACTTCGGCGGAGACACCCGACGGAGGGCCATATCCGAGGCGCCGATCATCAGCGCAGCCGTAGCGAGCACGACGCCGACCCCACGCCAACCGCCGCCCTTTGGGCTCTCGTTCGCCATCTCGCGGGGAAGATCCGGCAATTGGAAGGCCCCGTCAATCATCACCGCGACGCCCCTCGCAGCCCCTCACTGTGAAGGGGGGGGACCTGTTGCCGTGCGACAGTCGTGGACATCCTCCGGTGCCCACCTATGCTGTCGTTGCCATGACCCCGTCCGAGATCCTCGCGACTCCACCTCCGTCACCTGAGGCCGGCATGTACATGGATCTGCTCCGCCGGTGCCTCACGCGTGAGCTCTTCGACGACGAGGATTTCGTCTTCACGCCGGCGCGCGGTCTCACGTGGAAGGGGCGAGCGATCAGACGCGCCCTGGGCTTGGCGAAGCACCCTCGCATCGTCAGGCTCATCCACAACCCGCAGACTCTGGAGGACAAGCGCGAAGGCCTCGGGTGGCCTCGCAGCGCAGAAGACATGTGCGGATCGAGGCGCCTCGAGCTCCTCCAGAAGACGCTCTACGCGATCGAGCAGGAAAGGGTCGACGGTGACTTCTTTGAAGGGGGCTGCTGGCGTGGTGGCGCCGTGATCCTGATGCTGGCAGCCCTACGTGCTGCTCGTGGCCATCAGCAGCGCCTCGTCTGGGCCGCCGATTCGTTCGAAGGTTATCCTGCCCCGACCGAGAACAGCTCGGAGGACGACAAGGAGCTCTACGAGCACGCCGCTTACTTCCGGATCGGCCGCTCGGAGTTCGAGCAGAACGTCGAGCGGTATGGAGTGCACGGATCGGAGCTTCGTGTCCTCGAGGGGTACTTCGATCGGTCACTCCCGGCGGCGCCGATCGAGCGGCTCGCGCTCATTCGGGTCGACATCGACGGTTACGAGGGCGTTCGCGCGATCCTCGAGAATCTCTATCCGAAGCTGTCGCCGGGGGGCTTCGTAGTGATCGATGACTATCTCGCGGTCGGCGCTCGTCGCGCGGTCGACGAGTACATTGCGAAGCATCAGCTGAAGAACGCGATGCACATGATTCCCCAGAAGCAGGCGAAGGGGATGTACTTCCGGCGCGAGAGGTAGGCCCCCGACGGGCCCTCACTCTGCCGAGTGTGACGTCCCGTTCTGCTTGTTCACCGGCCGCGCCGGGATGCCAACGACCGTCGTGTCTGCCGGGACGTCCTTCGTCACGACCGCGTTCGCGCCGACCCGCGCGTTGTCGCCGAGCGTGACCGGGCCGACGATCTTCGCGCCCGCGCCGATGAAGACGCCGTTGCCGATGACCGGGCTCTGGCGCTTCTCCGCGCCGATCGTCACCTGATGCTCGATGTGCACGTTCTCGCCCCCGCGGACCGCGCCGTTGATGACGACGCCGTTCGAGTGGATGAGCACGAAGCCAGGCCCGAACTCGACGCCGCGGCCGATGATGCACCCCGAGGCGGCGTTGACCTTGTTGAAGACCATCTCGAGCGGCGAGAGGCCGTGCCGCCGTGAGGCCTGCATCAGGCGGTAGACGATCATCGCGGCGGTGCCGTCGGTGGCGAGCGCTTTCGCGATCGCCTTCGGCGATTCGTCCTCGTAGACCCACGCGGCCTTCGCGCGCAGGTCGCTGATGATGAGCTTCATCGTTCGCAGCATGGTGACGCCCTATCTCGAGCCCCATCGGCGCATGGGGCTCGTCGACCATAGCTCAGCTCGCTCGCGCCTTCAGGTGCTCGAACGTCCGCTCGAGCCCTTGCTCGGTGGTTACGATCGGACGCCAGCCGATCGCCTTCAGCTTCTCGTTGCTGAAGCGGTTCCCCTTCCACGTCGTCTTCGTCTTGTACGGCGTGAAGACGGCGGGCAGCTGCCCCTTCGACGCGCGGTGATAGCGCTCGACCGCGTGCGACATGAGCATCGTGACGGGGTAGGGGAGAGAGACCGAGCGCAGCGGCGTCACGCGCTGCTTGTACCGGCGCAGGTAGTCGTCGGCGTCGACCAGATCGTCGTCGACGACGTTGTACACCTGGCCCGCCGCCTCCGGCCTGTCGCCGAGGAGCGCGATCGCCTCGGCGCAGTTGTCGACGTACGTGAGCGGTAGCGTGTTGCGCCCGCCGAGATGCAGGAACACACCGAAGAGGTTCAGACCGACACGCGCGGAGAACGCGCCGCCGCGTGGACCGTAGATGACGCCGGGGCGAGCGACGGCGAGCCGGATGATGCCCTTGTCGTGGTACTCCCAGCAGAGCTTCTCTTGCCTGAGCTTGCCCTGCGAGTAGGGGTCGCGTCGCGCAGGCTTGTTCTCGAGCGGGGTGCCCTCGTCGACGACGGTCCCGCGCGGCAGATCCGCGACGCCGTAGACGCCGAACGAGCTCACGAGGACGAAGAGCGGCGGCTTGTTTCCTCGCGACGGGGCGGTCCGGGCGATCGCCTCGCAGAGGTTCTTCGTCGTGACGACGGTGTTGAGGAAGATGTCTGCCGGCGCGCCGCCCATCGCGGCGGCGACGTGGAAGATGGTGTCTACGCCCTCGACGGCGGCCGCGGCGGCATCGACCGAGGCGAGCGAGCCGACGAAGCGCTCGACGTCGGGATGCTTCTCGATGACGCCCTCGAGATGCGAGACGTCGCTGCCCTGGCGGACGAGGCAACGAAGGTCCGTGCGCCCTCGCGCGACGAGGCGCTGCACGAGCGACGTCCCGAGGAATCCGGTTGCTCCTGTTACGAGCGTCTTGGTCACGACCCGAGCTCCTCTCGCTGGACGTCGAGCTGCGCGAAGATCTCGTCGAGCATCGCCGAGACCCGAAGGATGTCGCGATGCGAGATCGGTGGTGGAGTGTCTTCCACGATGCTCCGGTAGTACTCCCGGAAGAGGTAGTGGAGCCCGGAGAAGAAGTGGAAGTCGGAGCGGGCGAAGCGGCCGACGTTCTTGCCGCCCGCGCGCACGTACTGCATCGCGTGCGAGAAGGCCGGAACGAGGCGGCCGATGGCGCTCGGGAGCGTCGACTGCGTCTCGAGCGTGACGGTGCGCATCGTGAAGTCGACGGTGGCGGTGTTCTTCGTCCCGTAGACGCGGAGCTGGTGCGCGGGCGGACGGGTGTGGGACGAGAAGGTGCCGTAGAACGTCGTGCGCTTGCCGCGGATGACGAGCCGGAGCTCATCCATCATCCGGTCGCGGTGATCGCCGAGCCGCGCGCGGCGGCGGACGGAGCCGAACGCGGAGATCGCCGGAAGATCTTCGTCCTCCGCGAAGAACTCGACGACCTTGTTGAGCAGGTGATCGATGTTGTTGTGGAACAGCTGCCCGGGCAGCTTCAGCACCCAGTGGTTCGGATCTCCGAGGACGGCCTTCCCGAACGCGCCTTCGAGGTTGTAGCCGAACCAGCTCTCCACATGGACGACGTCGCCGAGGACGCCTTGCCGGAGGAGGCTCCGCATCTCCAGCGCCGGCGGGTCGAAGAGGTACGTGTAGCCGATCGAGAGCTTCTTCTTCGCCTCCTCGGCGCGCGCGACGAGCTTCTTCGAGTCTTCGTGCCGGAGCGTGAAGGGCTTCTCGACGAAGACGTGACAGCCCGCGTCGATCGCCTCGAGCGCTAGCGGCAGGTGCGAGGCCGGCGGCGTCGTGATGTGCACGACGTCAGGGCGCTGCTCGCGGAGCATCCGCGAGAAGTCGGCGCCGTGGTGCTCGATGCCGTAACGGACGGCGAGCTGCTCGGCCATGATCGGCTCGAGATCGACGGCGCCGACGACGCGCGCGACCTCCGGCATCTTCTGGATCTCTTCGACGTGGCCATCGGCGATCTTGCCACAGCCGACGATCGCTACCCGCAGGGTCATGACGCGTGGGACTCCGCTCGGTTTTCGTTCGCGACGGGCTCGACCTTGGCGGCCGGCGGCGGCGCGATGACATGGTCGCGATAAAGGTTCGGATTGCCAGTCTTGCCCTCCATGGCCGCGATCGCGATGTTGAACATTTCGCGCGCGGTCACGTAGTGGAGCATCCACCTCTGGCCGTCGTTGTAATCGGTCGTGAGGACGCGGTGGAGCGCATGGCCTCCGTCACCGAGCAGCGACGCCGCCTGGGCGTCGGGTGCGCCGTGCGTGTGGAGCTTCACGAAGACCCACTCGGGCCGGCCTTCGACGTGGATGTTCCGCGTCACCCACGTCTTTGCGCGCGCTGCCGTTGCCGGGTTGACCGCCGTGAGCGCCGAGTTCTCGATCCACACAGCGAGCCTCTTGGACCGGCGCGAGAAGGCGAGTGGTCCTTGCACCAGCAGGAGCCGGTCCCTCATGACCTTGCCGACCCGGGCGCGCTCGCCTGACTCGTAGCAGCGTTTCGCGGAGAGGTCGCCCGTCGGCCAGTAGATCCGGTTCACGATGTTCGGCTGCGCCGGATCGGGCGCGGCAGGGAACGTGAAGTCGGCATAACAGCCGGTCTTGAAGAGGAGCGGGACCTCTTCGTCGACGCCGCACCACTTGCCGTCACGGCGCGGGTTGGCGAGCGCCCAGTTGCCGTGGATGAACGCGTAGCGCGCGGACCCGTCGGCAGCGCGCGAGAGGTGCCCATGACTCATGAACTTCGCGATCGTGTCGCGGAGCTGCGCCTCGAGCGTCTCGGCGGTGTCGCCGTCGTGGTGGAGGTGAATCTCGACCTCGCCGAAGCCGTCACGCGCGAGCTCTGCCAGCGGCTCGAGGAACTCCGGGCGGTACTCTTCCCCGGGGAAGAAGAACGAGTGGCGCGGGTGTCGGCCATCGGCGTCGCGGTACTGGCTCGCGAGCCGCGGGTAGCCCTCGCGCCAGGCCTGGACCCGGCGCGCGCCGTGAGCCGGGTCGGCCTTGTTCCAGAGCGGCTCGTAGTGATCGCACACGGCGACGAGCAGGTGACGGACTCCTTCGACCTTCGGACCCGTCCGGCGCGCGAACGCGCGCTGGCCGGCGTCGATCAGGTAGCCCGAGAGAAACGTCTCGAGGTGTCGTTCGCGAAGAGCGCGAAAGGCTCGCCTGATCATCGTGCTTGTCTCGAATGGGGGTCGCGGGAGCTGGTTGAGTCGAGGAGAACGAGGCTCATTGTGTCACTCGCACGCGAACGCGCCGAGGTCCATTCGCTCGGCCCGCCGCGGGACGGTGTGCTGGTGCTTCTTGTACTGGAGCGTCGGCAGGAGGCCCGGAGGAAGAAGGGGAGCGAGCTCGCCGGCGGCGTTCCGCGCGGGAGAGCTCGGTCCGAGACAGTAGTCACCCGCGGCCGCGTTGACGAACCTCGGGTTGTCACCGTTGAGCGTCTTGCCTTCGGGCAGCATCTCGGTCTTGGCGCTGACCTTCACGGTCGGCCCGCGGTCGACCGCGGTCGTCACGCCGTTCGAGATCCAGTTCACACCGAGGCGTGCCGTCCCCTTCTCGAGCAGCCACGAGAGGTGCGTCGTCCCCGAGCGGTAGATGACGTTGTTCCGCACGTCGGCGGACTCGTCGTCGGTCTCGAGCTGGAGGACCGCCATGTAATACAGGTCCTTCTCGTTGGTCGTGATGACCATCGTGTTGTCGTAGACGAAGAGCGTGCCCTTCCGGTACATGTTTTCGGAGCCGTTGTCGCCGCCGTAGTGGATGGGGCGAGCCGACGCGCGCGCGCCGAGGATGATGACGTTGCCATAGACCCACGTCTCATCCAGATCGGAAGAGCACACGTCTGAACTCCAGTCACATCACGATCTCGTATGCCGTCTTCTGCTTGAAAAAAAAAAAAAAAACCGAGAACTGTACCTAGTCCTCCATAGAGCCGCACCGCGCACGCCACCCGCACCAGCTCACCGACTCGGACCGAAACGGTTGTTCTGGACCACGATGCCGATCGCCTCGCTGTAGATGCCGTGCATCCGGTCCGGATGCGAGAGCGAGCCGTTGCCGTGGATGTAGTTGCCGTAGATCAGAATGTCGCGTGAGACGACCTCCTCGCTGTCATTCGAGGCGACGAAGAGCCCGTTTCCGCAGCCGTGGACGTCGTTGCGCGCCATCACGATGTGCTCGCCACGCTCGACGAAGATGCAGGCGGTGTGGTCGAGGTACGTCTTCTTCTCGCCGCGGCTGTTGGTGAAGCCGTGGGGTA
>Ga0066256_1004363_pt1 | contig 12684 bp, 7 predicted proteins | sample ThiBio_1000_biof_FD_87107 | JGI IMG/M metagenome (GOLD analysis project Ga0066256, IMG submission 87107) | Wastewater bioreactor microbial communities from Cape Town, South Africa - Thiocy_expt_1000_biof (version 2) | ecosystem: Engineered > Bioreactor > Thiocyanate-remediating >...
GGCGTGTCCGCCTCCCCATTAGCGAGACTGACATGTTCACCTGGGTGGCCAGCGTGGTGGGCCCAGATGAGAGCCCCTTTGAGGGCGGCATCTACCAGCTGCGCATCCAGTTCCCAGACCAGTACCCCAAGAAGCCGCCGCGCGTGCGCTTCATCACAGAAATGTTTCACCCCAACATCTTTGTGGATGTACGTCGCGCTGTATTTGCTGTGCTGTGAATTTGTGTTTGTGTTTTCGGCCCCCACTCATATCGCCCCCCCCCCCTCCCTTTCCCCCAACACACAACTGCAGGGGTCCCTGTGTTTGGACATCTTGCAAGACAAGTGGAGGCCCATCTACACGGTGGGCACCATCCTGACCTCCATCCAGTCGCTGCTGACGGACCCCAACACGGGCAGCCCCGCCAACCCAGAGGCGGCGCGCATGCTGACCACCAGCCCCAAGGACTACAAGCGCCGCGTGCGGCGCCTAGCAGAGAAGAGTGTGGAGAGCTCGGCATAGCGCCGCCGCCCCCCTCCCTCCTGCAACCCCTTGTGCCCGTCACTTGCATTGCCGCCCCCCAATTGGCTTGCCTGCTGTTGAACTCTAACTTATAATAATCAACCAACCGCGGGGACACACCCACACGTCGTAAAACACACGCACACACACACACCTAGTCGGAGCCGGTGGCACCCAGCTGCAGCGTGCGCGCAGCGGAGGAGGGGACGGGGAAGGGGAAGCGCGGCGCGCCACTGAGCGTGCTGGACAGCGTGGAGGCGGATGACACGGACGCGGCGCCGCTGCGCTGCAAGCTGGCGGCGCGCCGTGCCGACTTGGCTTCTGTGGCGGGGGCTACAGACAGGACGCGCTCAATGCGCGCCCCCACCCCCCCCCGCCCCCGGCCGGGCATGCCACCGGGGACGACAGACGGCCGCCCCGGCGGGGCCACGGGCGGCTGTGCGGGGGCCGGGGCCGCCAACCCCACCCACCCCCCCCCCCGGCCCCCACGGGGGGGTGGCCGTACGCGGGGGGAGGGGGCGGGGTCACTACGGCGGGAGGCAAGCCACTGCCACCGCCGCTGGCAGCCGTGGCCACCGTGCTGGCACCCGGGCTGGCACCCGGGCTGGACTGCCGTGATACTGCCTCCACCTCCGCAACCAGTCGTGGTGAGTGCGGCGGGCTGGGCGGCGGCGGCGGCAGGGACGCACGTCGCTCTACAACCGCAGCTGCAGCAGCGGCGGCGGCGGCCGCGCTGGCACTCGCGTACTCTGCCGCCGCTTCCACTGCAGCTGCCGCCGCCGCCGAGTTGGACGCCGCGGTCGTCACCGCGTCAGACGCCATGACCGCCTTGGCGCGCGCCACCAAGTCGGCATTGCGCGCACGCAGCGCCGCCACCTGTGCCACCAAGCCGGTGGGGGCTGCCGCCTCGCCGCCTGCTGCCGCTGCCGGCGCAGGGTGGAAGGGGTGCGCCTCCAGCTCTGCACGCGCCACCGCCAGTGCCACGGTGGTACGCCGGTTGGTTGGCGCGGCAGCCAGGTTATGCAGGCGCTCGTATGCAGGCAGCGCAGCGGCAGCAGCGGCGGCGGACGCACCACCAGCGGGTGGCGACACGCTGCCATCCACAGACGCCACGCCCGCACGCGCCTCCGCGCGCGCGCGCTCCACCAGATGCCGGCTGTGAGCATTGATGGCGGGCTGGAAGAGGCTGTCGCCATCATCTAACGGCGCCGCCTCCGTGTCCGCGCCGTCCTCACTGCCTGCCACGCCGCCGACGCCGCGGCCGCCTGCCACCCCCGCACTGGCAGACCGCTCCCGCTCGCGGTGGCGTTTGGCCAGCAGGTAGATGTGCGGCCCGCCGCCCGCGTTCTCCAACACCGCCCCCAGCGCACCACAAAAGTCATCCAGGCTGGCAGTCACCTCGCCGCCGCCGTCTGCCACCCGAGGCCGCAGCGCCAGCTGCGCCAGCGCCACGTCCACGTACCGCGCCAGCACCTTGTCCAGCACCCCCGTCCACGCACGCGCCACCGGCAGCGTGGTAGCCGCGGCAGCGGCGATGGCAGCGTCAGCAAACACCACCTCCACATGCGCGCCGTCTGCCAGCTCGCCGTCCGTCGGCAGCACGCCGGCATGCGCGTCTACTGCAGCAATCAGGTGCGCCAGCTCATCCACGCTCACACCCACATCCGTGCCACCGCCACCACCACCGCCGTCGCCGCCGGCTGCCAGCGCGCTGTCAAATGCGGCGGCATCCGCCGCCTCAGCCGCGCGCTGCGCCTCCGTCATGTGCACGGAGCGCGCCAGCAGGCTGAAGATGCCCGCCAGCGCGCGGCGGCGCATGGCAAGGAGCAGGCGCGTGCTGCCAGCCGAGATGTGCCGCCGGTTGGCTTCCGCCACCGCACGCGCATCCGCCTCCCGCTCGTTGGCGGCGCGCGCCGCTTGCGACGCCACGGCGGCTTCGTACAACGCGGGGCCCACATGCGGCCGCCGCAGCGCAGCGGATGGTGCCGCGGCAGACGTGGTAGCCGGTGCGGCGGCTGTCGCCGACGGCGCGCCCAACCCGCCCAGCCGCGCCGCCTGCGCCTCCACGCGTGCGTGCGCCGCCGTGCGCTGTGATGCCAGCCGCTCAAAAAAGTCGTCGGCACTGCCCTCCGCGCGTGGCCGCAGCGCATTAGCGCCAATGTCGGGCTGGAACGTGCACCCATGCCACTCGCCCGGCTTGACCGCCGCGTCTGCTGCCGCGCGCTGCCGCCGCAGCGCGTCCGCGTACAGCCGCGCCGCGCTGCTGCCTCCTGCCGAGGCCGATGTCGATGCCGGCGCGCTGATGTCCTCCCTGCGCAAGTTGATGCGCGGCTTGAAGGCGCACTCTGCCACCGCCGCCGCGGCAGCGGCTGCCGCCGCGTCCGCCCGCCGCTGCCGCTCCGCCATGTACTTTTGCAGCTGCAGCGCCATGTAGGCGTCGTGGTCCAGCGGGCGCGCGCGCTTGGCGGCGTAGTCAGAGATGGTGGGCACAAAGGCGGCAGGGCGCGGCGCGCCGCACACGCGCAGCGTGTCCACATCGCCGCCGCCCAGCACCGGTGCCGCCACCGCCGCCGCATGCAACGCCGCCAGGTTGCTCACCGGCTCCACCTTGCTGCCGGCCTTGGCGGGCTGCATGCAGGTGGCGTCACGGCCGCGGTTCTCCGCGCCGCACCGGGAGCATACCCACGCCGCCGCCGCGCTCGCCTCCGCCGCCGCGCTTGCCACGCGGTCCGCCTTGCGTGCCGCGTCCGCCTTGGCGCGCGCAAACAGCCGCTCCCCCGCCGCCACACTGCCGCCGCCGCCGGCCGCGATGCCGCCGTCACCCCCGCTCTGCGCAGCGTGCAGCGACGGCCCCAGGGCGCGCAGCTGGCGGCCGGTTGCTGCCACCGCCGCCTCCTCTGCCGCCTGCGCCGCCGCCGCCGCCTCTACCTGCCGCTGCTCCCGCTTGCGCGCCTCATCATGCAGGCGGGTGTACAGGGCGGGGTCCACGGGCTTGGAGGCGGGCGCGGGCGGCGGCGCTACTGGCCGGCGCGCCGGTGCCGCAAGCCGTGCCAGCGCCGCCGCAGATGCCGCACGGCCGGCTGCCGGGGCGGCGCCAGCAGGCGGAAAGAGTGGTGGCGCGCCCGGCCCAGTGCGGGTGCTGGGGCCACCACGGCCACTGGCGCTGGACATCATCGTGGCACCCAGCCCTGGCGCAGCAACGGAGCCGGGCGTAGCAGCAAAGGTCGCACCGCCGCCGCGGGGCGTGCCTGCACCCACCGTGGAACGCCGCGCCGCACCCTTCCCACGCTTGGCATCAAACGCGCGTGCCAGCGCGTCATACGCCTCCTCCGCGTCCTCCTCATCAGCTCCCATCCGACGGCTGCCCGGCGAGCCGCCTGCCCGGCTTGGCTGCACTGGCGTCGCCCCCACGGCGGCGGGCCGGAGTGACAACCCAGGGGGCGGCGGCACCGCCTCTTTTGCAGCAGCTGTGGCGGCCGCAATAATGTCCACAGCAGCGGCAGCAGCGGCGGCAGCGGCAGAGGGTGACGTCAGAGGCGAGGGGGTCAGCGGTGCGGCAACGGCCGGCGGCAGACGTGGCGGCGAGGCGACGGCGGGACTGGAAGGTGACGGTGCCGCCAGAGGTGACGGCGGTGCATGGGTAGAGGGGGAGGTGGCGCGACTGCTGGGTGCCGTGGATGCCGCCGCCAGCCGCTCCTGCGCCAGTACCTTGTTGGCTGCAATGTGGTCAGCCAGCGCCGGAATGACCTCCGCATCCAGGTCGTGCTCCACCACAAAGTCTGCCGCCAGCTCCTGCACATCGCTGCCCTCATAGATGTTAACCACGCCTGCCCGCCCGTCCCCAATGTCCACCGTCATGACGCACAGCAGCAGCGGCGGCGCGCTGGTGCTGCTGGCCGTGCTGCCGCTCGTGGTTGCTGCGGGTACTGGTCCTGGTATTGCCGCTGCCGCCGCCGCCGCCGCCGCTGCTGGTGGCGGCACACCGTCATCCCCGTCCACCCCCGCCATCCTCCCTGGTTCCTTTGCTCGTGGGAGTTAGCTTCGTGCCGGTTGGTATAAAGAGTATGCTGCTTGGCGTTCCCCTCTCACTCCTTCCGACTGCGACTGCCCGCGCGTCGCCCTCGTCCCCAGTCCCGAGTTTGCCCACGTGATATTAAATAGCAGTCGCCACCAATGTTGCAATATTATGCCGCCAATTCGACACTTCCTCACTGTAATTTGCACCACCGGCATTGATTTTGTGTGAATGTGCCGATATCGTAATACCGTGTGCATTGCCGCGTGTCATCCTCCCATCCCACCCTGCCGAATTCCTGTCGCTCCTCTCGTCGCCCCTCGTCAACAGCCTGAGCAGCAGCCTGAGAACCCGCGCCAGCGGCCATTTCAAAGGCGGCCAGGTGGCGGGCCGGGATTACGGCGCAGTGGCAAATGTTGTGGGAGGCGTGCCGGTGTAAAATAGCTGCGGGTGTGTGATGATATCACTCTTTATTGGTGCTTCCGCCCCCTTATTTGACCGCGTCGCGTGTTTTCCGTCGTGCGCGGCAAGTTGCGCCATCCTTGCAGTGGCGCGGCCAACAGCAGCAGCCGGCAGCATGGCGGCACGCGGAAGGAGGCGTGCCCCCGCAGCCGCCGCGGCGGCGGCTGTGGCAGCGGCGGCAGTGGCACTGGTGCGCTTGGTGGTGCCAGCAGCTGCTGACCTGCCCGTCCACTGCGTGCATCGTGACGTACGTTGCCGCCGGCAATTCACGCGTTTCAACTTTCAATCCCCTCCACCACAACACACCAAACCCGACACACACACCCACTCGCGCGTGCGCGCAGATCCTGGGCAAGTGGGAGTTCCTGCTGAGCGAGGCGGACCGGGATAACTCGGCGACGTGCGGGCACGGCACGCCGGACCGCGTTATGACGTCGGTGGCGGGCCGCGTGTCGCCGTCCAGCCCCGGGTTCCCGGTGAAGCGGTCGCTGGCGGTGGAGCTGGTGAACCCCAACATTGTAATTGGGCCGGAGGGCCGCACCGGCACGTGGACGACGGTGTATGATGAGGGCATAGAGGTGCGGCTGGACGGGTGGCGCTACTTTACCTTCTTCCGCTACATGCCGCGCTTCGCGGGCGCCGACCCGTCCAAGGTGGAGCACTTCCAGTCGCTGTGCGGCGAGACGGTGGGCGGGTGGTACCACCAGGCGGCGGGCGGCGGCGGCGGCGGTGGCCGGGAGGCAGCGTCCGCGTGGGGATGTTTTGTGGGCCGCCAGACGGAGCGCGCCGTGCCGCTGAGTTCGTCCGAGTACGGCTCCGACGCGGTGCGCAAACGCGGCAGCTTGACCAGCGGCCAAGCGGTGCTGTCGCCGCGGTTTGCTGGCGTGGACAGCATGCCACCTGGCCTGCTGCGCGGCAGCCGCACCGGCACCGGTGGTGGCGCCGTCAACCCCGTGTTTGTGGAGCTGGCGGCACTGGCAGGCTCCACCGTCAGCAGCAGCGTCGCCATTGCCGGCCTGGCGTCGGAGGCGGCGGCAGAGGCGGTAGCTGCGGCGCTGAATGCTGACAGCCGGCGGCTGTGGCGCGCTGACGTGCCGGCGGCACACCTGCTGGGCATGCCGCTGACGGAGGCACGCGCGCGGTTGGGGCACTCCACCACGGGCAAGTCGGCTGCGGCGGCTGGTGTTGGTGCTGCTGCTACGGGTGCCGCGCCCAAGCTGGCAACGCACGACCCCGTGACGGTGGATGTGGCGGGCTTCCCCGAGTCGCTGGACTGGAGCACGGTGGAAGGCGGGCGGTACGTGACGCCCGTCGTGGACCAGCGCTCCTGCGGCTCCTGCTACGCCATGGCCACCGCGGACGCCCTGTCGTCGCGTGCGCGCATCCGCGGCAAGGGGGTGCCCGGGCTGGAGCGCGTCACGCTGTCGCCGCAGTCGGTGGTGCAGTGCTCCAGCTACAACCAGGGGTGCGACGGCGGGTACCCCTTCCTGGTGGGCATGTTTGGCGCAGACATTGGGTTTGTGCCGTCTGAGTGCATGGCGTACACCTCCTCCAACGGCAACTGCCCGGGGAACGTGGACTGCCCGCAGATGAAGGAGCTGCTGCCGGCGTGGGAGCGCATGCGTGCGGCGGCGGCGGCGGCGCGGTCACGTGGCACCACAGCAGCAGCGACGCTGCTGGAGGTGGCCAGTTCCGTCACCATGGCTGGTACGCGGCGGGAGGGCGCTGGCGCTGGCGTGGATGCGTGGGCGGGCGCGGCGGCGGAGGTGGCAGCTGGCGTTGTAGAGGGCGCACTGGCGCGGACAGCAGCCATGCAAGCCAGTGCGGATGCTGCCGTGGTGGCCGCAGCTGCCGCGGCAGCTGGAAGTGACAGCACAGCACAAGAGGCGGCGGCGCTGCTGGCGCGGCTACAAAGTGGTGGCACGCAGGGTGGCGAGCATGCTGCGGCGGCGGCGTCCGGCAGCGGGCCGCTGCCCTTCTCACTGGCAGCCGGCCTGCACCATGCGCTGCCCGCGGAGCGCAACGTGCTGCTGGAGGAGGACGCCGACTTTGAGACCGGGCCGCTGCACGCGCGGCTGGACACACCGGCTGCCGGCAGCCAGCGCGACGCGGTGGGCACGGTAGTGGAGGCGGCGGCAGCGGCGGTGGCAGCAAGCGCGCGCAGTGCGGCGCGTGAGCCGCGCTTTGTGGACTCGCACGCCGAGATGGTGGCGGCGCTGCAGCGCGCCGCCGCGTTTGCTACTGACGAGGAGGCGGCCGCCGCTGGCGTGGCCGACGCCGCGGTCGGCGCGGACGGCGCGGACGGCGGCGGCGCGGATGCCGCGGCTGTGAACACGTATGCCACCATGCCGCGCCTGCGCACCTCGCGCTACGACTATGTGGGCGGGTACTACGGCGCGTGCACCGAGTCCGCCATGATCCGCGAGCTGCAGGACGGGCCCATCCCCGTCGCCTTCAATGCCGCCGGCGACCTGTTTTACTACAAGGGCGGCGTGTACCACCATGACGCCAAGCCAGAGGTACGGCTTCTACCGGTATTGTTGTGAACACCGCAAGCAGCACCCCCCTACCCCCACCCCCACCGCCCACCCCCGCCCTTCGCCCCGCTGCAGTCGGAGTACGACGTCACGCCCATCTCGCGGTGGGAGAAGACGAACCACGCGGTGCTGCTGGTGGGGTACGGGCGCGCCGAGGGCGGCGGGCCCAAGTACTGGAAGCTGAAGAACTCATGGGGACCGCAGTGGGGGGAGGGCGGGTACTTCCGCATGCTGCGCGGCACCGACTGCGCCGCCGTGGAGTCCATGGCGGTGGTGGTGGACGTGTAACCTACCGCCGGTAGCCCCTTTGTTGTCGATGGAGCCTGCTTGGCACACTTGCGGGCTCCTGCGCTTTCATTTTTAATTCGGTGAATGATAGATGCTACGCAGTTGGCGGCGGCGGCGGAGGAGGTGGCACACCACCGCCGGCGCCGCCGCCAGCGGCCACGCGCGCTTCTAGGGTGGCGGCCACCTCGCCGCCGATGGTGGCGGAGCTGCCGGCGGCGTACGCCTCCTTCAGGCGCGCCACGTACACGCGCGCCGTGTCGTCTGAAAACACGAGCTTGGAGTCGTTGCGCTCCTCGCGCTCCGCCGCGGGGTCCTCCTCCGGGAACAGGTTCACGGTGTACACCGTGGCGGCGGCGTTCAGGCTGCGGGTGCCCACCACCGCAAAGTGCAGGTTGCGCAGGCCCTCGGTGTGGCGCGTCTCGCCGTGGAAGCGGCGCAGCTCCTTCTTCCAGAAGCACCGCCACTCCGCGCGCCCGCCCTCCTTCACCGTCTGCCCCGCCCGGATGCCGCCGCGCGCCTTGATCAGCTCGTCCTCCATGTCCGTCATGGTGTTGTCCAGCTCGCGCGGCGGCTTGATCGGCGGCGTGAGGCCCGCCGCCGCCATGCGGTCATGCAGCACGTCGTCCTCGCCGCCCCAACCCCACATGTTGTTGGGGAAGCCGTTGATGGCGGCAAAGTGGTCGCCCCCGAGCGTCAGCGCGCCGCCCACGTAGTTGGTGGCGCGGTAGCGCGGCCACACAGCCGCAATGTGGATGGGCCGCGTCGGCGACATGCTGTAGTAGGGCCCTAGCGGCGGCTGCGGCAGCAGGTCCACGTCGTGGAAGCAGAAGGCGTTGAAGGTGCCCGTCACGCCATACTTGGCGCGCCGCTCCGGGTCGGCGGCAATAGCGTACCCTACGTTCAGCGTCTTGACGCGGTTGAACTTGTACCCGTCCGCCGCCTGCTCAATGATAAAGATGTGGAAGCCCGCCAGCGGTGGCACCACCGCCGCCAGGAACTTCGGCATGTACTCCGCAAACCGCGCCAGCTGCTCGCCCCGGTTTTGCAGCGGCTGGTTGCGGTACGGCACAATGATGGCAAGCGACACGCCAGTGGGGGTGGTGGCGTCCCGACGACCCGCCTTCCCGTCCGCCGCCCCGTCACCGCCGCCGCCGCCGCCGCCGCCCCCCTCGTCCGGCCGGCTGCGCTTCACGCCCGCCACCGGCGCCACGTAGGTCGGTGGCGGCGGCGGGAACGCGGTGGTGGCATACGCCCCAAGCGCCGCGTGCTTGGACATGATGCCCTCGTCAACCATCGCAGCGTCGCCGGTGCGCGGGTGCAGCACAAAGGTGCGGGCGGTGGGCTCCCATGCCAGCTGGAAGGCGGCGGACCGCCCTGCTGGCGATGCCGCGCCTGTGGGAGTGGCACGTAGCCAGGTGAACAGTGCAGCCAGTCGCCCTAGCAGCCGCTCCAGGGCGGGGAGGGGAGGTGCGCCGCCGACGCCAGCCACCGCCAGGGTGGCAGCCCAATCACTCGCGTTCGCGTCAGGCGGTGGCGGCGCGCTAAGCCGCACCGCGCCGCCCGTTGTGCCGGCAGCGCTCAGCTGGCCGGCAGGCAGCAAGAAAAGGAGGCGGTGTTGCGCCGGCGCCGTGCCAGCCGGCGCGCCCGCGATCGGGTACACAAGGGTGGACTTGATGGCAGCTACCGTGCCACGCGGCCCAGTAGCCTCCGCCTGCACCGCTCCATCCAACACCAGCGCGCCACGGTACGCTTGCACACGCAGTGGGGGCGGCGGGGCTGGCAGCGGCGTGCCATCCTCTGCGGCCAGCAGCCGTGCTAGCCACCCTGCCGCCTCGCCGCCCAACACCACCGTCTGCTCATTAAATCCCCACGGCGCGCCTGCCAGCGCCTTCCAATATGCCGCCGTCAGTTGTGGCACCACGGCGCCCGCGGCAGCGGCAGCGGAGGCGGCCTCTGTGGTGCCGGCTGCGGCAGGCGCAGGCGACCCATCGGCGGCGGACCAGATGCCAAGGCACACACGCGGCGGCACCGCAAGTGACACGACGCCGTGTACGCCACACGGCGGCACGCGATACCGTACCACTCCCTCTTCTCCGCTTGGCGCCGCTGCTGCCCCCGCTGCCGCTGCTGCCGCTGCTGCTGCTGCTGCCATTGTTCTATCGATGTGAGGGAGAGTGGGGGGTGCTAGTTGTGTGAGAAATAAATGTCAACGGGAGCGATTCACAGTCACAAAACACCCCGGTTACAGAGATATAGCATGCCTATCCCCTATTGGCGTGTTTAAATTGTCGTGCCAGCGTGCCGGTTGCACCATCAAATTGCGTGAATGTTGCTGGATGCCTCATCCTTCTCCTCACCCGACGCTGTCGTCCTCGCTGCTACCATCCTCGTCGCCCTCTCCACAGTCACATGCTACCCTACTTCAAGCAGCCAAGGCCAAGAAACAGGGGGGCCACAACTACAAGGGCCACCACCACAAGGGAACAGTCGGGGGCGGTACTCCCGCACGTACATGTGGTGGTGGCGCGGGCGGGGCGCGGGCGGCGGCGGCGGCGGCGGGCGTGTGGGCAGCTACACCACACGACCGCGGCCGCGCCGCGCACAGCGCACACAAGCACACAGGAACAGGAGCGGATGGGGAAGCCGGTGGTAAGGTAGCAATAAGAGGGAGGCTAGTCGTGCAGCGCCTCGTGCTCGTGCTCCGGCTCCAGCTCAATGCCGACCACGGAACGCGAGGTGGCGTCTAGGCGCACGGCGTCACGGTAGGAGTGACCGTCGGCAACGGCGGGAGCGGGGGCATGGGCAGGCGCGGGGGTGGGCACGGTGCCAGCGCCGTTATTGGGGTGGTAGCGGTATGCCAGGATGCCGAACATGACGCCCGCGATGCACATGAGGCCGGCGAGGACGAGCAGGATCTGTGCCTGCGACAGCGAGGCTGACAGGCCCCTGTACAGCGCGCCGGTGAGCAGGTCGCCGGCCGCCACCATGGCGTGGTACAGCGCCACGATGGTGGAGCGCATGGAGGGCGGCGCCTGCGAGTATGCCCACTCCAGGCCGGTGGCGCTCACCATCACCTCCGCCACCGTGATGATGAAGATCTGCGGCACCTGCCAGAAGGAGGACACGCTGTTCTCCGCGCCGTCGTCGATGGCGCGCTGCACCATCCAGGTGGCAATGAACGCCGACGCCGCCAGCTGCATGCCCAGCGTCATGCGGCGCAGCGCGGTGGGGTACGCCCACGGCCGGCCGGTGGCGCGCAGCGCGGGCATGAGGAACTTGTCAAAGATGGGCACCAGGATGAGGACAAAGATGGGGTTCAGGGCGCCCAGCTGCTCCGGCGTGAAGCACACGCCAGAGCCCAGGCAGTTGTCCATGTGCTTGCGCTGCAGCGTCCAGATGCTGCCCTGCGCGTCCTGCAGCGACCAAAACACGGGCAGCATGAGGAAGAGGGGCAGGATGCGCAGCACCGCGGTGGCGCCCTCCACGTCCTCGCGCGGCACGCGCCCCAGCGCCGGCCGCAGCCACACCATGACGCGCTTGCTGGCGGCGGCGTCATCGACAGCCTGGCTGCTGCTGGTGCTGGCCACAAGCGGCGCCGTCACCGCTACCGCTGCACCCTCCCCACTGGTAGTTGCGCCACCACCGGCACCACCGCCACTGCCACCAAAGCCGGCGTCGCTGCCCACCTCCCCGTCGCTGCTCCCGCCCGTCCCGCCCGCTGCTGCACGCGGCGAGCCGACGGCGTCGTCTGCCGCGATGAGCGGTGCGTGCTCGCTGCCACTGCGGCCGATGCCCGTCGTGGTGGGCCGCGCCAGCGCGGCGCGCACGACGCGGTACACCTTGTGGTACGCTGACGTGCCAGCGGGCGGGACGCGGCGGTAGGAGCGCGAGCCCGCCAGGAAGATGCCCAGCGACACGGTCACCATGGCGAGCGACAGCAGGAAGGCGGGCCCAAACCCGGCGTACTTGCGCACCAGCGGCGTGATGATGTAAGACAGCGTGGAGCCGGCGTTGATGGCGGCGTAGAACATGAAGAAGAAGGAGGTGCGCTCCGCATCGGTGCACTCTGCCAGCTGCTCCGCGCCAAACGGCGCGATGCACGGCTTGATGCCGCCCGTGCCCGCCGCGATCAGTGTCAGGCCCGCTGCCGCGCCCACCGCTTTCGCGCTGAACGCGGTGCCGCCCAGTACCGCCAGGCCCACCAGGTACACCACGTTGAACACCAGGATGGTGGTGTACTTGCCCAGGTACGTGTCCGCCACGTACCCGCCCACCAGCGGCGACAGGTAGCAGCCCGCCATGAAGAAGGAGTACAGCGAGATGGCCTGGTCCTCGCTCGCCGCCAGCGCGTCCGTAAAGTACAGCACCAGGATGGCGCGCGCGGAGTAGAACGCGAACCGCTCGCACGCCTCGTTCACCACAATGTTGGCCACCACGGGCGGCCCCGGCAGCAGCTTGCACCCGCCGCCGCCACGCCGGCACTTACCGCAGCCCGCCATCTTGGCTGGCTAGCTTGCGTGTTGAGGTGGTGGTAAACACTAAGACCCTATATGGCGGCTGCTGCGGAGTGCCAGTGTGCTGCAGGTTGATGGCGGCACCCAACGACCCTCCGGTATTCGCAGCACAGATGCATCAAGCGAGGACAACTAACCACCCCGTCCGTGTTGCTGCTCCCATACCCTTTGCTGTGTTGGCAGCTACGCGCCCACAAATTGCGCCCCTCCCACCGCTGCTCACTACAACCTTCCCGAATGACTGCGATGGATGCCAGAACGAGCAGCGTGCGGACTCAGGAGGAGGAGGAGGAGGAGAGGAGGAGGAGGGGGGGAGGAGGAGGGGGGGGGAAGAGAGAGGGCGAGGTTACAAAAATAGTAAAATGGA